>Ga0116231_10002974_pt1 | contig 35429 bp, 23 predicted proteins | sample S1TSphgellanicum_2_FD_89695 | JGI IMG/M metagenome (GOLD analysis project Ga0116231, IMG submission 89695) | Host-associated microbial communities from peat moss isolated from Minnesota, USA - S1T2_Fd - Sphagnum magellanicum MG | ecosystem: Host-associated > Plants > Peat moss > Unclassified...
ACTTCCCAACTCACCACTTTTACCCCAACACGATACTTACCCCTGAAAAACATCATTCCACCCGTCCGATTCCCGATCCAACGCTCCTAACTCACTTTATCACATCTTTGTTCCTCTCCCCCCCCAGGGTAAGTTAAAGTAAGATAAAGACAGCAATGACAACAGCAGGACCTGCAGGACAACTTCTTCTTGATGCTGCACCTTCTTGGGAATCACGCTAACCACACCCTGTTCACACCACTGCCACCTGTCACCTGTCACGGACAGACTGACAGACTAACTTAATTAATATATAAGATATAAGATGTGTAAACTATAATTAAATTTCCATACATTTTATGGATAGGAACATTAAAAGAGGCAATGAATAGCCACATGCAATGTTTCATAAAAATTACAATTGGTGAATAAATTATAACACAAAAAGACAATGTTTGAGATGAGCCTTAGTAGGTGAAATAACACCCATAGCAATATCATGGTAAAAAAACTTCTAAAACCTTTGGATTTTCTTCTAACATTTAAAAAATCCCATGCTTAGACTAAATCATGGTTTTAAAATCCAAATATAACAATTCTTGAGCTTAATATGATCACAAACTTACTTGCTTTTAAACATTATTAATACTCCATGTTTCTAGAGTAAACTAGGGTTTCCAAATCCATATTTAAATTTTCCTAGGCTTAACATGGCCACTAAAAAGCCTCGTTCAAAATAATAAAAACATTAGTAGTGTGGGTGTTTGTTCACCCTAGTTGATCAAATCACATAGTTGGTTCACCTTGGTTGAATCATGATATCACACCACTACATTTGCACCTAGACAAAAATTACTCCCTCAATCAAGGTTGACAAACAAGGCACTCCTCATTGTTTTTTTCTTTGACTTGAAACAAATCCATCTAATCACATTTCATTTTATTTTTTCCTATGTGAAATAAGTTGACAATGCCTTCAATAATATGATTATCTTAATTACATAACATCAGTAAAAGGGAATGAAACTAGAAGCCATTTTTTTCTAAAAGCAATGTGACTAAAGAAATTACAGATGTAATTTGAACTCACACCATTCACATGTTGTTTATCCCTTGTAGCCACCAAATTTTGAATCTAAGTTCCCATGTGTTGCACCCAGCTTGTAGATTTTCCTACCAAATCTATTACTTTTGTATCAATCTAGCACTATCCAAAATAAACATTTAATATGGCAAAATAATGTAATGAAATATATTTACCCCAAGCATCCCAAATAGATGTTCCTAATCAACATTATTAAAAAAAATGAGAAACATATATTTAAGTTTACAAGAATTTACAAAAACATTACAATTCACCTTTGTTAGTTGCAAACAATGAAACTATCACCTCTCCTTTCACAATATATCCTATTAAAAAATCTCCAAAGAAAATGAACGACCACTCCAAAAAATTGTAGAACCTCCTTCCTAATCATTATTTGTGATAATTTTTGCACATCAATTCAAGATGGATCCATCCAATTAAACATATCAAAACTATGCATGAATCAATGTTCAACCCATATTGGTGCACTTATCCAATCACTAGTTACAAAACTTTACATGCTCTAAACAAAAATTCTTTCATTAGAGCTTGTGTGAAGGTTTGAATTTCAAGATCTACCCATTATGGAAGCACATGTACATGTCTCCAAAGAACATTGAATTTAAAATTATGATAGTGCACTTTTAAGAAAAAAATAAACAACACAAAAACATACCAAGACAAGATAACAAACTATTCATTCACCAACTTTCCAAGGCAATAATACTTTTCATCATGAAAACAAATGATCCCAATAATCATCCACATAATTTCTTTGTAGACCCAAGTAATCAAAAATACCAAAATGGATAAACAATAGGATCTCATAATCTATTTGCATTCGATTTTAAGTAGTCTTAAGTTCATATCATCCATGTTTCATCAAAACATTAAGACATTTTTCTTCTTCAACAAAGCAAAAAACTTGCACCACAATAATTTCAGCCAACTTTCAATATATTCAAGGAAATGGTGACACAACAACTATAAGGATGTGCTAATCTTCCAATTTCAAGTTAGTGGGTTTTCTTCATATGGTTCCTTCATAGTTGTTGGTGCATTAATATTCATTGATAATTTGAAAATCCAATGTTGCCTTTCCAGTGTTGTAACTAATAATAATTCTATCATCAAAATAGATTTTGTTCCATTTTCTTATTAAAATGTTATGTTAATGGTAGTAAATGACCTTTGATGATTGCCAAATGTTATGGAATTCTTTTTCACAACCCTTTTTCAACTAGTATTAAGGATAAATGATCCCCAATACAACCTTGAGATCATGTGTAGGAAAACAAACATTTGTTCATTGATGAATATATTTGCAATGACTACAATAAGACATAACATATTGAAATCAAAACATAAAGGCTTACAATAAATATAAAAAATGCCAAATATACATCACAAACACAACATTTTATGTTAGTTTGTGTTCCAAGTCATATACTTTTGCATTAAAGTTCAACATCATTTTTAGCATGGTCCATCACCATTTAGTCCACAAATATGCAATTATTGGTGAAGGGATCATTATATCTATGTAAGACCATGGACCCAATAGCTAGAATTTCATTTTACAGCAAGGTTACTAAATTAAAAAGTAAACATGAAAAAACATATAAGAAGGGACTAGTCATTGGAAGGTGACTCCCTACCTTTAAATAATAAGTCTAAAAACACTTTTGAAAATGCAAATTAAAATTGGAAATGAAAGGCTATAAGGTAGTTACTTTCTAATCCTTGGATAACACTTCTATCATAGAAAATACATCACTAGCAAATTATCTTCATGCTTTGTAATTATTGCCTTCTTATTGGCTACCTTCATGTTGTAAATACCTTTTTATTTTAATTATCATCCTATTGTAACCATTGTCTAGTGATTAATTTCCAAAAAACATTATAGGAAGTGAAAGATGAAAAAGTTTAATTAAATTGAAAACTACAACATTTTATATCAAATTAATACCAATTATTCTTATCACATGCAAGAAGTGAAAGCAAAACCAAACAACAGAAAAGATGTGACACAACCTTCCATTTCCCATTAATTTATTTCTTCACATAAGTACAGTCTTCCCCTTCTTTTAGTCTTTTGTGTTTGTAATTTAAACTTCATAAGAACAAACATATGTTAGAAGAAAATGACAAGAGAATGACCATGAGGAAAGACCAAGGAGTTTAAAAAAAAAACCCCCACAAGTTCCCACCCCACAAGCCACACACACCTCATCCCTTCCTACATTTTAGATCTCTATTCAAATTTGCACCACATTTCCTAGTTGATTGGTGTTTTGCCAATCACTTTATCCTCAAGGACCGCCTACCCAAGTAGTTTCATCTTTTAACAACTAAGGAATGATAAGTAAATACCTACCACTAGTAATTAGATAAATTACTAGGATGCTCATTAAATTAGCTCATTAGCATATTTACTTTCTAATTTGAACTATTTTTTAATTAAGATTTTAATCCAAAATTAACTTTTGATTATTCTACCCTAAAGGTAATTCATTGATGGTACTATTATCGAGTAACATTTCTATTCCATAATTAATCTTTGATATTTTGCCCCATGACGATAATTATCATTAGTTAACAATCTACACCAAATCCTTGTCCTTAATAAGTTGAAATTGAGGTGGGCACCTTAGGTGGTTGGAATAATGAACCATCCCATAAGAATGGTATGACATGCACAATCTAACAAGATGACATACTACTTGTGGTGATTACATGAAGATGAATTAACTAAATAGGAGTTGAAAATATATTTTTCTTTCCAAGGAAAACTTTCACAATTGCCACGTAATCACATATAAAGCCAAATTGGGATTGTGCAAATGTGATTAAACTATAAATATTTTCTACCAAGGGCATGATGCACACAAGGGTCAACATGATATCAATGTTTGTTAACATGTCAAAGTTTTCACAAGCCTATTAGATTGATGAATAACCAACACCAATTTTCAACAACAAAGGTTTGTACTTGGCCAAAACATGATGTGTAAGTGATAAAATTGAGATCCAACTTGTTTTTACAATTTTTAACACTTTGTTGCCTCTTGTTTTCATGAAGTTTATAAACATTATAAGTTTAAGATGACGTTTTGAACTTGTTGGAAAAAAAATGCGAAAGCCATGTAACATCACCTCCAAATAGTTCACCACATTCAAACCAAAAAGGGTTTGCATGGCTAAGTTCGTCTTATGAGCCATGTTGTGGATGCCCGTGCAAAATGGAGCCCAATTCTCACTATATATTTGGTGAAACCATTTTTCACACCTTAAAACATTGAAACACCATTGGCACCAAAATATATATGTTTGCTTGTTATGTCAAGTGCAAAAATTTGATTACAAAGGAAAGTTTTTTCTATGATCACTATAATCATGTTATCAAATTTAAATCCTTCCATTATTTATAAGATAGACAACAAAATCAAAAGCCTAACCCATCCAAGTGGACTACATACACATGTATCTTTAATTACCCAATGTTAGTTACATTTCATATTGGGGTGTAAACATGATGAAAGGAGACATGGACATTTCCTTGGCAACTACTATAGTACCATTTTAGGCTCAACAAAAATTTTATTATATTTTTAATGTTGAAAATTTAGAAAATGAAGGTCCCTTCTTGTTGAAAATTTAAAAAATTGTTGTTTATTGAAGTCGAAATTTCGTTAAATTCCTAAGTTGTTAAAAAAAAATCTGCTTTGTTGATAAACACCCCCTAACAAGTTTTGTCCAACACCTTTTGTGAACTTGATAGTGTAGCCATGTGGATAACTACATTGTTTTGCCACATGGTTTTTACTTTTTTAATTTTTTGACTTTGTTTATGCAATAAATGTAAAAAATAAACTCTATTTTTCAATGTTTGATGGTATGCTAGTGGTTAGTGCCATATTTCTTACATGGGAGGATCTGGGATCAAAACTTGTGCTATGAGGCAAAACATTTGTGCATAACATTGGTGATGAATAACATGTAGATATTTTAAATTTAAATGTAGTTTTGTTGAAAATTGAAAAAAAAAATTTGTATCAAAATCAAATTTTCAAAATAAAATAATTATTTGCCATTGAGATGCCGAACTTGAAAAATATTACAGTACTTATTCTTGGAATATTTTGGTAATTTTTTTTCAAAAAGTCTTTAAAAATATTCATTAAAAAATACTATTATGTTGAGGTCTCTATTAAAATTTTGTCAAAAAATGTCATTTTCAAGGTTCCAAAGTCATTTTGTAACTCATTTTATTGCTTACAAGGAAACATTTTAATGCATTTTTAAGTCATTAGATTCATGTCAAATTTATTCACATGTTCCCATGATATATTATAAATGTTGTTATACAAATAAATCCAACAATTTCAACATCAAAATAAATTATCATTGCAAAACATGAAAAATCAAACATTGGTTGCACTTGATGTGGATCCTATTAGTGTGATTGCAATGATTGACTTCATCACACAAAATGAAAATGTATTTAGCTAGTTTCACAATTTCCTACATCTTTCCATGACCATATGACAAATTGTTTCAGCCATCTCCCAAGTAGTCATGTCTAACCAATGTTTCGTCAAGTTGTTTTTAAATTGTGAAGACCTACACAAATCTTTTCAACCTTCAAACTCTATCAAACGCCTTCCACCTTGTAGGAGGTGAAATACACTACCAAATTGCACCCATTTACAACAATGCTCTTGTTTCAAGTCCTAATCCATTTGTTGTGTCATCGTCTCTTTCTTGTGTGCTACAAACAATGCTTGATTTTTTACATGACAACAAGATCAATCCATGTATTTCGCACCCACCTTTAGGCCCTTTTTCAATAGATGTTTTTTGCCCTTTCGCATGCTTTCATGCTTTGGAGGTTGTCCCATTTACAATGCATCCATTTGGGCTTCCTTTCAATGGTGTTGCAAACGTTGCATTTGACACAATACACTCCATCAACTTCCACCCCTCCTGCCCATGGTAATTTGGCAACCCATGTCTCTTATAACTTATGTTTGTTGTCATCATGGATCTTCCTTTTTTTTTTCATGATGTGGATGTTACAAATTTGAGTTGCCCAAATTGATAGGTTTTGCATTGGTTGTAATACAAGTAGCATCAATAGATTGCTCGCCAAGGTTCAAATCCATGAAACCTTGAATTACATGTAGTTGTGGTGTTGGGAGTGGTTTTGTTTTGGATAGTGTTGTTACTTGAACTTGCATGCATAAATAAGCTTGTGGACCAATCGGTGCTTGCATAAACAACATCCTTAGTCCTAAGAAAACATTTCATCAAAATTTGCAATTTTGTTCTTGGGAGCCATTGTGCAAAATTGAAATTTGGGACTCCTCACTCTACCCAATGCTTTTAACACAAAAACATTTATAGGCATAAACGTGTTTACACAATGTTGTGTGTGAATTTAACAAACACAAACAAATTTAAACTTGACGATTGTAACCTATTGCTTCTCATGGTAGTAACTGATTTGAGTGGACATGCTCTAATCCCTACAAGAATGCCAAGCTTGGTCCATCTTAAGTGGCAATGATTTTTTGCAATGTTTTTAGTGATGGTAATGAAGTTTACATTTCTTGGAATGATTGGTTTGCATTGAAATAATCAGCTTGGCAGGAATTGCTACATTCCTACCACATCTGTCAATCCAGGAAAAATTAAAGCAGAAATATGTATATATATGTGTGTGTGTGTGTGTGTGCACCGCTTGCTGTCCAGTGTTGAATTTGTTGTGAGCTTTCACTAACTGAAATGCGAAGATCGTTCTGATCTGTACAAAGTAAAGTACAATTGTTTAATCTCTCTTCCTTGAGAGATTTGGAGATACTTGACAGGCTTGTTGCGGGAACCACAATGACTGACTCCCTTGGGCGTTGCAGATTCATTCGTGTCTCTGTCTAAATGCCTAGATCTACAACGGGTTGTTAAACTGATGAAGTTGTTCAGGAGATATAGCTGGTGTTCATTGCACCGACTGCAGTTCCTGGAAAACAATTCCACAAAAGACTCTTGATAGCTTTACAATTGCAATGACCCATTTGCATTTCAGGGGTGAAATATGGAGCTTTTCTACAATGTCACCAGCAGGGTGTTGGTGGTTTTTGAAAGAATAATAGAGCTAGAAATAATGAAAGTGTGGTGGAACCACATGACTAACATCAGATTCTTGCTTCCTCCATCCATTAGCCTTTTGGTTCTCCTTCTGAGCTTCTGCTGGTGGTGGTGGTTGAAGTTGTGACTTTGTTGCTCCCGCTGCAGTAGTAGTAGTAGTAGTAGCTGCCTTCTCAGTTGGCTTGTATGGCTTTGGAATTTGAGGTGGTATTGTGCAGCGGATGAGAGCCCAGTTCACACCCTCAAAGAAACTATGGCTTTTGATCTCTCCAGCTCCTCGGAGAGAGCCTAACCTTTTCATGGGATTCTTTACAAGGAGACCCCTGATCAAATCCTTTGCCGATTCGGGCACACGATTGGCAGTAGCATTTGAAGCAGGGAACAGTAATGGGTGCGATACCACTTTAGTTAAGGTGAGCTCATTGTCAACTCCCTTGAATGGTGTTCTTGAATACAGAAGCTCGTATAGAAAAATTCCAAATGTCCACCAGTCTACTGAGCTTCCATGGCCATCCCCTAATCAGGAAAACAAAACACCAAACATTGCAAAAATTGGTAACCAGATATGTACACGAGAAAAAGGGGTCCATGCACAAGATTTCTTCAAGAAACAAGCACAAAACTACCCGTATCTGAATCTGTGTAAAATTCTTTGGGAAAGCATGAGAGATTTGAATTCCATGTGTGATTGTGTCCAATTGAAACAAAAGGGTTTAAGGGTTGAAGATAGTTGGGTGGAGAGAAGGAGCACACCGGAGATGATTTCAGGTGCAAGGTACTCATGTGTGCCAACGAATGACATGGACCGAACCTCTGTTGGTTCAACAACAAGCTCAGGGCGTCGTGTTGTTGTTGTTGTTGTTCCTCCTCCTCCTCCTCTTGGGGAAACTCCTTTCTCTTGGACTGGGGATGAGAAGGAGGGTTTCCTTCGAATTGCAGAATGGAGAAACTTGTGACTCATCATCATGGGGACACATGACTGGATATCAAGCGCATTTGGCTGCTCTAGACTTGTGAAACCATCAATTGATTTCCATTGTTGTTGTGGATTCCTTGATGATGATGATGATGATGATGATTCAATGGATGTGATCACCGCTGGGAACATGAGCGTTGGAGACACCACACACCGCAACGACAAATCAAAATCAGACAGCATGATGTGTCCATCCTCACGCACAAGCACATTCTCGGGCTTCAAGTCTCTGTACACAACTCCCATCATGTGCAGATACTCCAGAGCTAATAACACTTCAGCTGCATAGAACCTGGCCAACCCAAATTAATAACAACTACCAAACCCGCCAAAACAACTTGAGGTGGTCTACTCGATATATAGAGTATAAAGTTCCTTAACGATGTGCCAGAATCTCTCCCAAATGCCAATTACATTACGTAATGGTCATTAGTCAGACCCAATGACTTGCAGCCACCTGCCGACCTTGTCCTCGCAATCAATGGCCATTACTTATGGCCAGAGTGAACTAGCACCCACCAGTGCACCATGAAGCCTTAACCATGGTGGTTAGCTCAGTTGCTTTTTTTACTACCTACCTACCTACCTACCTACCTATTAATCGTATTTACAGTACTAAATTTTTTTTATAAAAAAAATCCTTTTTTTCTTTTTTTCTGAAAAAAAAAAAAGACAAAATTTGTTGGGGGGGAAATAGAAAAGACACTGGTTACCAACTGAGAGAAATGGTTCCCGGAAAAAGAGTGCACCACATGATATACCCCACTTTGTATCTATCCTTTGGGCAAGATTCCAACTACCCATGGCATGGATTGGAGGTAGTAATTGGAAGAGCCAAATAATTCAATGCATGCAACAGACTCAAGAAGAAAGAGTGAGAAATGTTTCTAGCTTGGTATAATCATCAACAACATCATCATCATCATCATCATCCTTAAAAAAAACCGTTATTCATCCCTAAAAAAAAATCCGTTATTCATCCTGAAGTTCTTAGGGTGAATTGCTCTTCCAAATGCATAGCACACATAGGACAACAACAACAACATCATCATGAGGTTTATATCAAGTAATTTACAAAGTTCCTAATGCTACTAATGACTAGGGTTACATAATAACCACAATGTAACCCTAGTAGTGGTTTAGGGTTTAGAAAACAAAAACAAACACACACACACACACACACAAACAAGGCTTGACTACAACCAAATGGCCACTCAATTGGGTTGGTTGTCCCAATGCCAGATCAATTGACCTAAATCATCATCATCATCATCATCATCATCATCATCCTTCATCTTTGGGAAGGAAAAGTATGGATAAAAGATGGATGGATGAATGAATGAATGAATGTTATGTGGAGGCCTAGCTTATCAATGGTCATTTTCACCATCATCCTTCATCTTTGGGGAGGAAAAGTATGGATGGATGAATGTCAAGTGGTAGGGAGCCTATCTTGTCAATGGCCATTTCACCTAAATCATCATCATCACTTTGTCTTTGGGGGAAACAGTATGGATGATAGATGGATGGATGGATGGATGGATGAGTGTTATATGGTAGGTGCCTATCTTGTCAACTGTCATTTCACCTAAATCATCAGCATCATTTGTCTTTGGGCAAGAAAACCATGGATGAAAGATGGATGGATGGGTGGATGGATGAATGTTATGTGGTAGGGGCCCCTATCTTCTCTCCCTTTCCACAACACCAATCATCATCATGGGCTTGCCCTTGGAGAAGAGCGCCAAACCCTAACAAATTGCAGATTGAAGAGAGCGCAAAAAGAGAGGAAGAAATAGAGAGAGATGCAGACGAGAGCGAGCGAGAGAGAGAGAGAGAGATTCAAATCGAGGGCAGACATGCAGATCGAGATGCAGAAGAGATGAAGATGGCTAGGGAGGTGGAGATGGAGATTTGAGTGTTTGCAGTGGACGTGGAGACTTACTTGGTTGCCGTGTCGTTGAAGCATTTACCAGGCTGCTGTTGTCTGAGCGAGTGCAAGTCACCGCCTGAGCAGTACTCCATGACGAGGCAAGAGAATTGGGAGGTCTCGAAATGGGCATAGAGAGTGGGCAGGAATGGATGATCCAAGGAAGCTAGGATTTCTTTCTCCGTCTGTGCACGCGACAGTTTCTTCCGAATGGCTAGCGCTCCTTTGTCCATCACCTGCACGCACCCACCCGGTACAAAACAAAACCAAACCAATCCAAACCACCAAAAAACATATTCATTCCCTCCTCTTCCTCCTGCTTCTGCTGTTTCAGCCACAAAGCTCACTAAACCCTAAACCCCACAGCTACTCCAGGCAGCGGGAAAGAAACAAGAAGAAGGCTGGCCCCCGCGAAGTAGTTGGTTGCAGGAGATAGTTCAGAAGAGTTTGTTTGTTTGTATATGTTACCTTCATGGCGAAGTAGCAACTGGTGCCGCGCAATTCGGACAAATACACGCTGCCGATGTCGCCGCAACCCAGGCGTCTGATGAGCTTGAAATGGTTCAGACCCACAGCTCCATCTCTGTCCCGGAGCTCTTGTATGGCCTCCCACCCCATGTCATTCGCCGCCTTGCAGTGCGGCTTGCTGTTGCTCGGTTTCCTGCAAAAAACCTGAATCTTGTTGAGCAGGAAGAAGAAGACATCAGTCAAAGAGTTGCAGCAAGCAAGCAAGAGTCGACGCAAGAGAAAGAACTGGAGCAGGCAGAGAGAGAGAGAGAGAGAATGTGTGTGTGCTGTGTGTGTTCTACCTCAACAGCAGCATGTGGCTAATGATCGGAGGAGGATCCGTGGCTTCGTGCTTTTTGGTTGGCGTGCTGTTTTCCCGATCTGATGCTGCTGCAGCAGCTTCTGCACCAGTGGCGTTTGGAATGAACTTGGAGGTGTAGCTGCAGCTATCGTAGTATTCCTCCTCCGACTCGTCCTCGCCTGACGTCGCGGCAGCTACCATCATCATCTTGGTGCATCCAGACCTCCTCATGCGATCCGACTTCGATCCCAGCTGCTCTCGGAAGCTGGATCCTATTCTAAAGGATCCTATCCTGAAGCTGGACCCAATACGCCGGAAGCTGCTAGAGCCTATCTTGGCACACGACTCCTGCAGCGCGGCCGCCTGCGCTGCAGCAGGTGCCACAATTGCTGCTCTTGTTCTCCTGAAAAACCCCATCTCATGCTCCGCACGCAAAGACCCACCAGCAGACACAAATCTAACTCTGAGATTGTCTCTCACAGCTGCTGGGTCCTTCCTTCCTTCAGTCCTTCCTCCTCCTCGTCCAATTCCACGACTTTCTCCAACCCAATTGTTGCTTCTCCTCTACCTACTTGCAGAAGACTCCAACTGGACTGATGGGTGCCCAACTCCGGCGCGCCTCCTCATCATTATCATCATCACTATGGAATTCCACTTTCCGCTCCAAGAGCTTCAGCACCGGTGGTTCATCTCTAGTCCCCCGTCTTGTCATCATCACCACTAGTCGCGGGCATGCCAAAATCCGAGTCCTCCTCAACAACAACAACAATAACAGCAACTCCAACTTCTTCTCCTAAAAAAAATTGCTTGAGCTTTTCCCTTCTAACAGTTATCGCAGCAGTAAGTCTTCAAAGCTCTAGTAGCACATGAGATTGAAACTGTGGAGCGACACTAGCGCCGGGGCGGAATCATCGAGCTGTGGTACAAACATCCTGCACACCCAAAATGACTTCACGGATCCACATCCGAAGCAGCAACTGCAGCTTCACAGAAGAAGAAGAAGAAGAAGAAGAAGAAAAAGAAAGCTGCTGCTGCTGCACATCACGACTCGCTGTATAACTCCAGAGAGGAGGAGGAGGAGTAGTAGTTGTTGTTATTGTGGTGCAGATCTCTTTCCTCATGGCGGCTCATGTATTCCGAGGAAGAAGAACAAGAACACAGAGCCAGGGAGCCAACAAAAGCAACAACAACAACAACAACAAAAACAATTTTTTTCAACGAAGCAGTGAGACGGTGGAGTGCAGGTGGTAGAAGAAAAATCCGCGGCAAACAACGACAACAACAACCACCATCGCCTGTTATTAGCAACGCACCACGCGCGTCTCCGAGCTTTTCTCCCTCCCTCTCCCTCTCTCTCTATCAACTCCCCTCTCACTCACGCGCGCGCGCGCGCTATTCTCTCGCGGACCTGCCGTGCTCTCTTGGCAAGCCTTTGATCCTTGTGTGGGGAAAACCGAACCGCCAAAACGCCATTTTTGTGCGCTTTTAAAACAAGGGCAAACCTTCAACTTCGTCAAAATCGTTCCGGTGGTTTGGTAGGTAGGTTACTAGGTAGGTAGATACAAAACGCCACTTTTGTGCTCTTTTAAAAAAAGGGGGCTAACTTTCGAGGTTGTGAAATCTTTGGAATGGTTTTGGTAGGTAAGGTTACTAGGTAGGTGGATAGAAAACACCACTTTTGTGCCCTTTTAAGAAAATAAGAAAAGAAAGGGGCTAACTTTCAACTTTGTCAAATCTTTCAAGTGGTTTGGTAGGTAGGTAGATAGTAAATGTCACTTTTGTGCCCTTTTATTAAAAAAAAAAAAGGCTAACTTTCAACTTTGTCAAATCTTTCAAAGAGTTTGGTAGGTAGGTAGGTTACTAGGTAGGTAGGAAACATCATTTTTGTGTGCTTATAAAAAAGGGGGGGGGCCAAATTTCAATGTTGTTATATCTTTCCAATGGTTTGATAGGTAAGTAGTGGAAAAAAAGTGGAAGGTAGGCAACATTTTATTTATTTATTTATTTTTTTGGGGTGTGAAATTTCATCAACATGTGAAAAAGAAAAAGAAAAGATATTTTGTCTCAATAGTCTCATTTTTCTAGGAAAAAAAAATCAAAATTTTCGAAATTAAAATAAAAGAAAAAGCAAAAGTCTTTTTTATCACATTTGGACCCCCCAATTTTAGTTTCGCAACATTAAAAAAAACTAATTCTTTTACTATTTAGACAAATTCTAAAAACTTGTTGACAAAATTTTAATTTTTTAAAGTTCAAAAAAAGGGTGCAAATTTCAAATGTTACCAATCTTCAAATGGTAAGTACATGGGTTAAGTAGGTGAGGGAGAAGGGGAAAAAAGAAAGAAAAGGCCACATTAGTGCACTTTTAAAAAGGGGCAAACTTTCAATGCTACCAATCTCCAAATTGGTAACTACATATAATTGGAAGAAATAAAGCATCCATTTTTGTGCACCTTTCTTTTTAAAAAGAGGGAAACATGGGTGTTTTCAATGCTATCAATTCTTTAAAATGTTGTTTGACATAAAATACTTAAGTAGGTAACAAAAAAAAAAAAAAAAAAAACAAAAACAACACTTTTGTGTGCTTTTAAAAAAAGGGTTGAACCTTTCAACCTTTCTAATTCTTTCAAATGTTTGATTTATATCTCGATAAGTAACGGGTAGGGAAAAAATAAAAATGGTCACTTTTGCAACCGTTTTTGAAAAGTTGAAATTTTTAACATTAAAAAAAAAAAATCATCGATTTTGATATGTAATTAAGGAGGTAAATAAGTAAGTAAATAGGTGGTTGCGTGGATGAGTCGAACAAAAAACCCATTTTTATGCATTAAAAATAATAATAACACTTTCAATTTTATCATTTTTTTTTCAATTTTTAAAAATTTATAACAAGATAAATAAATATGTAAGTAGGCGAATAAGTAAGGAGTTGGGTGAACCGGCACTCACGTTGTTGGTACCATGGTAATAAAAAAAACCCAAAATTGAATTTAAATTATTTCCAAATAATACAAATGTCCCATGCTTAGACTAAAATCAAAGTCTCTTGGTTTTCAAATCTAACAATTTTTTGAGCTTTAAAATGGCCACTAAGTGGCCTCACTCAAAAAGGGTTAAGGTACCAAGTTTCACCTCATCTTGTAAGTAAGTGGTTTCAATAAAAGGAATGCCATAACTTTTTGACAACTTCCAACCTAATGAAAAAAAAAGGGAAAAAAAGGCCAATATGTTCCACATATCGGTATGGACCGAATCACACTTGGACTTGTGCCATGACAAATTCTTTGGGCATTTCAAGAAAGCAATCAATTTAGGGTTTTTTTGGCCCAAAAAAGGGTTTTTTTTGCTACATACAAGTTTATGCCATCATGTATTACATCATGTTGTTACCTCTTTTTCCAACAATTTCATCATGTACAAAATTATTCATGTACATGAAAGAATTTTGCAAGGGAGGGAGTAGTGGTTTTGTTGTTGGTTGCATCATCATCGCCTTTGAAGAAGAAGAGATATTTTGATGCTATGTGAAGCTAGCATGAGTAAAAAAGCAAAGAGTTTTCTTTCCTATATGATTCATTCATCTACCGGGCTACCTCACTCTCTTGGGAAAATCTATGAAGTGCGATGGCACCCATTAAATAGGGTTTGTGGCACTTGGGGCACAATTGTTGTTGTTGTTGTGACTCACGTAAGTCACATTTATAGAGGGAAAAGGGAATAGGGAAATTTTGATTATAGGATTCACAAAAGTTTATGATACATTCGTTGTTGAATCAAATAGTTCCCAATTGGCAAAATGGAATTTGTAAGGATATTCCCCTTTTCAAGAATTATTTAATAGGATGTCTTCCTTCACAAGCATTTTGCACGGGTTTTTGGCAAATTTTCAAGGTTTTTTAGATTTATTTTAGGCAATCTTGTAGATGGGTTTGCAAATGACTTTGGTGTAATGTGATACTTGCAAGTTGTTGTGGTGGGCAACATACTAAACCCACGGGATTGGTAGCATTCAGGTTCTCTCAAACCCTAAACCCTAAATTTCACCATTATTATGTACAAGTTACAATGTGAGAAGTACGTAATATGCACTAGTAGTGTCTAGTTCCACAAGGTTATTTGAGCAATTTTTAGATTTTTTTATTATTGGGGAACCACCCTTTTATATCAAAACTAGTTCTTCAATTTTGTTGAGAACCGTGATGGTTACATATCCTAAGGAACGACCCCGAGAACCATCGGTTATCAAATGCCATTTCTGATAACCGCCCCAACACGGGTAGTAAACATGGAAGCTTTTTGCCCTTTAATCTATATTAGTCTGACTACTTCTTCTCACGAGATAGTTTAAACTAAGCACTTTGTTGTTGTGTATGTAGGAGGACCCCCCACCATCAAGCAAGATCTTTTGTTGACGGACAAGACAAGCAAATGAGAAAGCAAACCAATTGACCAAGTTATGTAATGTTGGGTCTCACCTTTGGTAAACCTAGTAACTCAGGTTAGTATAACGGAGTTACAAAAGGTGGACCTATCATCCTATTAACCATCCTACTTTCACATCCCACTACCTAGGTAAACTACCTATGTAAAAGTGTGTCAATACCAATAAGTAGGTAAGTAGGTAGGGAATGTAAGTGATTGCTATGTAGGTAGGTATGTAAGTAAGGCACATGGTAGGTGGTAAGTAAGTAGATACATGTGGATGGTTTAGTATGTATTTTTTTGTTGTTGTTTTGGGTGGGAATTCATTTCATTCATGGAAGTTCCATTCTTTAACAATCCATTGGGAATTGATCTTGAATGAATGGGAAGCTAGTGCCACATCCAAACAAGTTTGGATGATTTTGTTGTGATACCTCTCCTAGAAAGAAAAAAAACATTGAGTGTTTCATGAGACCTAAAGTAGATGATCTTGGTTTTGAAGACATTGACACCATCTCTATGGACTTTTTAGAGTTTGGATTCTCTTCTTATTTCTTGCAAGGACTCTCCTCCTCCTAGTTTATTTGTTGGTTGACTACAAATTTTTGTATTTAATTCTTATTTTTATATTTTTTTAAATTAAAATTAAAAAAATTCTTCCTTAGTCTAAGGTGAAGGACAAAACAATCCCTTTTCAAAGGATGTTCTACCACAATACAAAATGTTGAAGATTTAAAGAGTAGAATTTGACCAAAGACCCAACTACTACAAATTCCACAAATGGGGACTCTAGAAGGCACATAAAGTCATGTGATATAGAGAGAAGACTTGACTTTAGAGCATCTCCACACTAGAATTTGTGGGATGAAGTAGGTAGGTAGGTAGGTAGGTAGGCACATAGAAGGCTATATTTTGTAAGTAGATGCAAGTAGATGGTTAGTAGTTAGTGTGTAGTGGCCTTTTTTTTTTTGGGTTGGCTGTATATAGCTGAAAAAGGAAAATATAAAATGAAAAGTGCTAAAATCAAGTGGGCTTTTGAGATTTCCAATAGCCAGAATTGGACCAAAATTTAAATTAAATCAGCAGATTTTTACTGCATGGTTCGATAGGGTTTAGCCAAAAATATAGAACAAGGTTTAAAACATTCTTACTTTCATATTTTGCTTGTGCCCAAATTTGACTCAATCTTCCAATGGATGATTGCCACTCTGGCTACATCACAAAATTGACAGAAAAAAACACTAGAGTGTAGGTAAGGGCTATAAAGGGTTGTGAGTTGTGAGGAGAGGTACCCTAGTAAAGAACCGCAACTGAGCTAACCACTGTGGTTACCTTGGGAACTAGAGCCCAATGAAAAAATGTGTTTCCTGTCCATCCACCATCCATCCCACTTGGTACACTGCCCACTTTGCCAGAGTGAACCAACATTGCACCATCCATTGGATGATGTTATAAGTCAGTTTGTGGATGATATCTGGTTTTACCGTGGTCACCCGTTCTGTAAAGATATAGGTCCCTGTATGTAAGTAGAGGTAGGTAGGAAAACAGGTGGCTACTAGGTAAGTAGATGGTTTACAAATGGATAAGGGCTGTTTTTACTACCTACCTACTAACACGTAGTTAAGAGGGTTTTTACTAATAGAGTGGTTAGTAGGTAAGTATGTAGGTAAGTAGGTAGGTATGTAGGTACGTTAGTTGCATGAGCACAAGATTCAACCGCATCAATTGTTGCCCATTTTTGTGTAATAGAATTAAAAAATTCACAATCTAGCTAGAGAATTGAAATTGTTTTTGAGATCTTCACATTCTTTCTCACACCATAAAATCACTCTTTCTTTTTCCCCCCCCATGATTCTTGACATTTTCAAAACTAAATGTGTTGTTGTTGCACTCGCATTATGCAATGTCATCTAGATTGCATACTATGCGGCAAACCCATGCATTTTTTCTGGATGTGAAAAGGTCAACACAAATGATTGGATACATAATAACTCATGGACGCCTGAATTGGGCCGTTTGTGTAGTAGTAGGGTCAAGGGCATTACTGAAAAGAAGGGGCCACCAAGCCCCAGACCCACTTCTGATAATGCCCTTGACCAAGGGCCTAAACCCTAAACCCTAAACCTACATACAGGCCTAATGAATAATTGGGATTGTCCCTCTCCTCCTCCTGTCGGGTTGATTCGTTGTGAAGCATGAGGTGAACCTTATCACAAGCCTAAACAACATGTAGATCAGAAGGTAGAAGGAATGGTTAGGATCTTACACCTACCGTTTAGGAATGACAAGGACCTTACACCTATATGTAGGTGTAAGATCCCTTCTGACTTCTAAAGAGTGGGTGTAAGGGTCCATACCTGTGCGTCAGAATCTGGCAGGTTGCGTCATCCTCAGGCCCTTATTTCAGTTAATGCCCCCCACTCTAAAGCCTTACATGACACACATGAAGGACCATACGTGCCAATTCAGCAGGGTTTTCAAATGCCATCTTCAATTGCACAATCAGCAGTGGCTGAAGTGTCCAGAAAACAAGAACACGGTTTGCATTAGAATCTTTGGTTACAAAACCATTGAGAGCTCAAAGCACAATCCAGCTTATAGACCCACCTCAAGCTTCTTCACATAGAGCTGACCACCACCACCACCCCATGATTGACACTCTCCCAACTGGTCGACACAATTCAAACTGCATTCCTAACCCACTTTTCGTTTCTGGGATTCCCCCTTTTTGACAACAATTCATAATCACATCCCCATGGCAAATTATGCTTATTGTGTGCTCATAAATGCACTTGCTTCTATCCTGCAACCACATGAGCACTTCATGTCAGATCTCCTGTGAACTTCCTATTGTTGACAGCTTGTGCCCACTTCAAAAGCTCCTCAACTACAGTATCTCACTGTCTTCTTCTTCTTCTTCTTCTTCTTCTAGAGATAATTCAACTTGGCAGATGTCCCCATTGCAGAGATCTACTGGGATGGACAGATCCTTATGCCCAGAACTGAAGAGAGATGATACTGAAAGTACAAAGAACAGATTGAGGATGTCCATAGTAACATCCAACTACCTCAGCAGTCAATTTCATGCAATGCCCTGGTAAAAGAACAGGGGTATTTGACACAATACATCTGACTGATAAGCAACTTACATGGGTAAAGTGTAGTTGTCGTAATGTGAATGTTCCTGCAGCAGGTGTTGAGTAGCACTGAAGAATAATACAATTAATCTAGTAACAACCCTCTTATAAAATAGAGTGCCAAGATCATCAAAATTGACCAAAGAATCTGCCTTGACCTTCCCTACAAGAACACCACTACAAATCTCGTGAGCTCTTCTTGGCTGATTCAGAAAACAAAGGATTATTTAACATTGACTGAAAATTCTTCCAGCAAGCAGACCCTAGTGTTATCGCAGCACAATGGGAAAAGAGCTGACAATAAATCACAATTTGTGTTAGTACAAAGCGAACAAAACAAGGATGACAATTGCACAAAAATGACTGCCATCTCTTAGGGTAGGAAATGTAGTAAAAGTCGTTTAGGGACACAAAGATGCTGAAATAGATACCCTTTTATTTGATGATAGGATCTTGGACTTACTCGTATAGCTGCAACACTTGTACTGCTGCGTGGATTCCTGTCCAATAATACGTCGTGTTCCACAGCTTCCAGAGTTGTTGACACTGACTTGATCACTTGGACAACCTCCGACAACTCAGCTGATTCACCTTGCGCTCCCAGTGAAGGAACACGAATATGAACAGGGTACTGGGGCTCTTTCCCATCCTTACAACACTTCCGAGCACTTTCTTTCAGCATGTAATCATAAAGTTCAACATGAAATCTGTGAGATGAGGAAAAACAATTGAAAGAAAGGTCACAGTAGCCCCTCAGAGAACCAGATGAGGAGGAGGACCCTTCTCCTCGTATGCCCCTGCAGAATAAGGGCAATGTATCGGGGTCCATTACCTGCAAAACATTCCCACTGCGTCTTCTTATTGACCCAAGATTGAATAAAAAAAGCTAAAGATTGTTGCTCTACTCATGAGACAAGAATTGAGGATTCCAGAAATTAAAACATCTAAACTGCAAATAAGGTAGTGAAGTTACCTCAAGAAGTTCATCCCTTCCATTATCTTTCAAGATTTGCACCTTCTGCTTTGTCTTATCTTGTAACATCGGTTTGACTGCCTGCAATGACATCATAGACTTGAAATGTGACATAATGATTTAGTGATTTTTTCGTAAAAAAAAGGCATCTGTGGCGGAGACCCTGATGCATCCAGTGGTTCCATCTCAGAGCAAACGTAATTACAGTCTAAGAAAACATACAAGAAAAATAATACTGTCATGCTAGTTGCAATAATGAGGTGACTACATACCTTCCAACATGCAGAGAACACATATGGTGCATTGACAATATAGTAGACATCGGTTTTCTCTGGGTAATTCAAATCGTCCACAGTTGCAATGGCAGTTAATACCTTGACCCGAGTAAAGGCTGAAAACCCAAGGCCTGTCATATCAAAAATCTTCACGCAAGTGCCTACATACTGTTGGCTCTTCATACGCATTTCAGGCTGTATAAAACCCCCAAACAACCCATTCTGGATTGAAGGAATAAAAGCTGTATCAAGAAGAAGCAAGATGAAAAAAAACGTGCACAATTGTGCTGACAAATCTACAGTCAAGCCGGTTGACCACTGTTAGAAATTGAGATCAACTTGCAGCATTCAAATCCACCTCTTGAATGGTCACTCACAAGCATTACTTTGTCCCTGTACTCATTCATCTGTATGTGAGATTGCACATATTTGTCTACCTGCCAAAAGTTTGCCATTATCAGAAGAGATAAGTGACACATGAAACAGAAGACTAATAATATTCAGAAAGTTGCAATTATGACACGTGATACACTTGCAATTGATTTAACATGTGCACCAACCATACTACCATGTTCAATAGAGATAAACTGTGTTGTTGTGCAAGGTGTTATTATGTCTACAGAGTTCAAATCCATTATGTAAATTTAGCATATACACTGAATTGAGTTCTTCATCGTCATCATCATAACAAGTCAATTATTGCCAGTTTCTAAAGTACACATGCTTGCAGAATTCAATTGGGTTTTACGTCATACAGGAACTTTGTCAAAGGTGCTTTTCCCCACGCCGACTGCAAACACTGGTCGACCCTACAAAACATAATACACTGATATTTCACAAATGACTAAGAAATGGGCTTATCATCAATCCTCCAAGTGAATTCAGATATCTCAACAAGACTCATTGGTCCAAGAATTACAAGATCAAGCTTATGATAGCCTTAGGATTAAGATTTGGCCTACTGACTTGTGGTGCAACCACTAACAAGAGAACTACTCAAGGGCAGAGATTGTCATAAGAAAACGATAATTAGTTTAAGCAGCTTGCCTTCTTACAATTCCCACAAAAACCCATTAGATATGATTCTCGAATGGTATCATATGTTTCTTTTGGAGATATGGGTCTCTGCCAAGACAACAAAAGGTGTTTGTCATTCATGAAAGATTGCACAGTTTCTGACCATTGGGAATTTTCCAGAGGACCTTCTCGTTCATTGGGGGGTAAGTTTCACGAAGAAGCCTTAACTGTTATTATGCCCATGGTTTTGCCAACAGTGTTTCAACCAGAAAATCCATGATGCTACATGTTCAATTATAGGATCAGGTCTGAAGAATCACAGAAAGGATACTGTCAATCTGATTGTCAACTCTCCACTGAAGACAAGTTATTAACTGCACATCATGTACAACAGAAAATATGTGATCAGTATCTGTGGTTGTGTACAGCCTGATTATGTAAGCAAACATCAAATGTTGAAAATAGAACACCATTACCTCCCACGATCTAATCGTTCACTAAAAAGTGGTTCCCATCCATGAGCAAACTTACCATCTTGCTAGCCTTGACAACATCTTGATCTCGTGCTCTGAGAAAACGCTCAACAGTGAAATGTGGGTATCCAATGTTCACATTCTACCAGAGTTTCCCAAAGCCAAGATTAAATGACAAATGTTATGAAGTTCTTCCAAGGGCTATCACTTCAATTTGCAAACACAGTTTGTTACCACAACTTTAGATGAGCCTCTTTCAATAAGACTGTAAGGGACCCAAATCAAAGTATCATGCTATGAGTTTGGTGGATAGAACCACTTCTAGAACCTGGCAGCCATTTTATGGCTAAATCAGAAGTCATCATTTGATATTAACTTCTGTAGACCAACTCTTCTTAATAAAACTGAGACTTTTACATGCATATGAGGCATCTGTAGATTCCCAAGCACAAGGAGTGCTGCATTTTTTAAATGCTGTAGTGCTGGAAAATAAAGGGTTTATATGTGCATGAACGAGGGGTTAGTGCACAATAATGGGGTTTTTCTTTGCCAATTTCTGGGCCTTTCTTTGACCCAGAAGCATGGGAATTAAGCATACACTGCCCTAAGTGCATCCAACATCTCTCAATGTATAACCAAGGAGGGTATGAGGCACTAAAACATACCCCACATTTGAAGATCAACAAAATGGGCTGGCAAAAAGTAAAAGAGAAAAGGATCCTTGTCTGCAGACCTCTGAAATTCTTGCACTTACCTAGGAACATCGGGAACAAGATGGTCTTTTAGAAAGCTTGAAAACACAAAAACTGATATTTACCTCAAAAGAGCGCTTCAATGGTTCATCCACTGCTCTTTTCAGGGCATAGGGGGGCCGCCAAATCATGACAAAAGCAGACGTCAGTTGAGCACCTTCCATTACATAATATCTAGCAAAACTTTAAGAGAAATTCAAGCCATCTGTGACTAGAAATTTCAAGCAAAGAAGAAGGAAAGACTTTTGGTTCTAACTTTCCAACTACAATCAGAATGCCTAAACAATGAAATAAACAAGCAGAATTTCAGAAGAATAAAACCAGGGGGATTTATCTTGACATGGCTACAGTTGATGGACTCACATGCATCAATAATACCTTGCACCTCCTTCACTGTGGGTGACAAAGCAGAGTCACACAAAGACATTTTCATTCTCTTGCTAATAATAATAGTAATCCGCTGCAAGAGCAGTGTACCAGCATGAAGTCAAATCACTTTCACCCACAATTCATGGATATAAGATCCAGAAACCATTGAACTCATCAGGCTGAAATGGTCTGAGATTCTTGCAAGATTCTTGCATGATCAAACCCTACAACACCCAAGCACTTTCTTCTATCCCATTCTGATCCAACGCCATATAACAACATACATGTGCAGTAGATGCGATGTTTCATCCTTTAAAACATTCAATGAGAATTGCATTATAAAGAGAATTGTCTCCACACCAACAGACACTCAGAAACTGTGTCTGGAAAAAAAAAACAACAGACAAACTCTCTGATCCAGCACCATATTACCACAAACAATATATAATACAAGTGCACTAACTGTAATATTCATCTTGAAAACTCTTGGCATCATTTATCCATCACTACTAAAAGCTAACATGGGAATTCCCATATAATGCAAGCAGCAGAACTTTTTTGTGTTGAATAATCTCATCCCCTTTTGAAACCCTAAACAACGCAAAGACGGTGAGCTCCCATATCTCCTTTTAAAACCCTAATCAATGCAAGACAGTTAGTGAGTGAGCTACCCCAAAAGCTTCTCACTCTGTTGCTGGAATCTTGAAATGCTCACGAGACCTTGCCACCATCCTCTTGTACAAAGAGGACTTCGTCGTCCTCCTCCCCGCCCCAGTAACAAATTCTGCATTTTGCAATTGTCACATAGCTAGGTAGACACACGACACCCATGTGATTGCTGAAACCCTAAACACATTTTGCACTCAAATGAGCACCCAGCAATATCTCACTTCTTTTAGCCTGTACAGTGCTTGTAATTAGGTATTGAATTTTGAGCTATCCAGTTTGGAATTGGACCTGCTCCCGAGGTGCTCAGGATGTAACCCTGCAAAAATATTTGTCACATCCAAGTTTAGTTATTTACTTTTTGGCAACCCCACCTAAAAAACTGGGACAGCAAATAGGTGGGGTTGAGGAGGAAAACTACTAATAGCAAACCACCTGGACCAATTATTATGATGAGTCAATCAGACACAGTGAGCAGCAGTCATATCATATTTGGTACACTTTTTTTTTGTGCAGGTGCACAGCGTTACTGCTGCGCCTGTTAGAGCATCTCCACGGGGCTCAGTACGTCACTCTGGATAATAAAATTAAATGTCTAAGTTTGGCTGTTTTTTATTTGGCAACCCCACCAATAAAACTGTAACTGGAACTGCAAATACGTGGGAACTACTAATAGCAAACCACCTGGACCAATCATTATGATTGACCAACCAAAAATACTGAGCCGCAGTCAGGTCCCATTTAGTACACTCTTTTTCGGAGGTGCACTTTACTGTGTTGCGGCCTTTACCAGCCACGGCAAGGTGCACGAATTTGGTTCAAAAGAAAAACTAATTTCCTGAGCTAAACCGGCACATTTTGACTTATTCGCAATAAATTTTACTGTCTGGAGTCATATACTGAGCACCGGTGGAGATGCTCTTACCAGCAACCGCAAAACTGTGCAATTACGCTGAGCCAAAACCATCGTCCTCACCGTTGATTTTTGCATGACAAAGTTTTACGGGGCCAATTCCTCACTGTTGATTCAAAAACAAAAGTGGAACTCAAAGAATCTCAAGTGGAACCAGCCCAAATTGTTTTGTTGTTGACAGAGCAAAGTGAACTTGGTGAGCTGTGAGCTGAGTGCATATGCAAGTCCACCTGCACTTTTGGCTTCTTTGCAAGAGAGAGAGAGAGAGTGGAAACCCCAGTTCTTTGTCGGGGCCATGGTAAATCAGCACCCACCAGCGCACCATCCACTAAATGCTTGTTATTACTCAGTTGTGGATGAACCTCAACTAAGTTAATATTTGGTTTCACCTTGGTAACCAATTCTGTAAAAAAAAAATAGGTCTGATACATAGGTGGGTATGTAGGCAAATAGGTAATTACTAGGTAAGTAGACGGTTTATACATGGTAAGTAGTAGGCTGTTTTTATTACCTACCTACTAACAACTTGGCTTGTGGGTTGTTAGTAGGTAGGTTAAAAGGAAAAAAGCAGGTGAGCTAACCACCATGGTTAGCTAGGGAACTGGGAATCCAACAGTTTTCTTTTATTTTTAATTTTTAATTTTACTTTAATTTTTAAATTTTTAAAATAATAATAATAAAAGATTCTTACAAAATGATAAAGTTAGTATTGAAGCTGTCCAAGGTACTACAATAGTGTAAATTGAAAGGACCCAATCAAATGTCACCACATGGGTCAATCGCTGAAATTAGTGAATCAAAGGCACTTTTTTATCAATTTTTTTTTTTCCAAAAAAAGAGGAAAATGTTCTTTTCCATCTTTTTTGGTTTCTTTGGTCCATTTTATTTTATTTTTATGTAGGGTAATTTGTTTTAAATGGTATGATTAGTGGTTTCTCTCTTTCTAATTTTGTGGTGAAGTTGAAGCAATGATCATCCATAACAAGATTTAGCCGAATTGGGCTACAAAAACAAGATATGAAAGTGGAACAATTTAAGCACCCTTCTATATTGTTTGCTAACATAGAAATCTTGGGATTTCTTTCTTTTCTTTTTTTTTCCCCATACATGTTTTTGATATCTTTGTCGTAGGTCTCTTATTTTGAAAAGGTCCCCCAAGCCATGGGGCCTTCACCCATCATAACCAACTTATTTTGAAAAGGTCCCCCAAGCCATGGGGCCTTTACCCATCAAAACCAACACCTTTGCAACTATTTTCCTAGGGTGGGACAAGCAACCACGTATTATTGCATCCACTTTGGTTCTAACAAGCATCGATGAATGTGGTGGAGGAAGCGCAAGCAAGCATTGTGAATCAATCCACAAAGGTGGAATCAACAACTCTTTTTTGCTTTGGAACAAGCCCTAATCAAACATCTTACCACCCAATAAAATGGCAATGGACCTTGTAGCATTCCATTATACACTTGGCCTCCAAGTTGCTACACACTACTACTAGTGATAATTTTCCTTCTTATTATGTTTCAATATGATTATCAATAATTCATCATTATTTATGTCAACGTCAAATTTAATTTTAATCAATATAATGATCAATAATTCATCATTATTTATGTCAACGTTAAATTTAATTTTAATCAATTTAAATATCAATAATTCATCATTATTTATGTCAACATTAAATTTAATTTTAATCAATTTAAATATCAATAATTCATCATTATTTATGTCAACGTTAAATTTAATTTTAATCAATTATAAATATCATGGACATGAAAAGGCACACGTTAATTTATTTTTTCATATCCATGTTGGTGGGGTAAGGAAAGGGGTGAAATAATTATATAAAGATAAGAAATAGTTAACAAAAAAATGAGTGGGAGATAGTTATAAGGATAAGAAGTAATTATTAAGGAAAAAAGTCAGGTAATTAGGCTTGAGAATGAGGTAGTTTATATTTGAAAATGTCTTTTGGAATTGTCCAAGCATAACCATACAAAGGATTATGCAAAATCAATAAGAAGCTTATGAAATATTATAAAAACCCACTCATATACTAGTTCCTCAAGGAGAAAAGAAAAAGGAAAATAAATAAATAAATAAAAATCACCAGATTTGTATACTTGGTTTTCATTGTGCAGCCAAAAATGATCATTAAAAAAGTTGTACTTTGTTTCTGATTTATTGGCATATTTGGCTAAATCTTGGTGGGGATGATAGCCATTTTTTCTACATCTTCCTACTACTAGAGATGATCACCATTTTGGCTACAAACAAAAATGCCTAAAAAAGGAAAACTGAAGTTCTGGCTACTCCCTATTATTATCTAAGAGAGAGTGAGCGGCTTTAGGTGTAAGATAGTAAGATAGGCGTAAACCCTAAACCCTAGTAAAATCCCTACCACTCTGAAGGAGTCGGTAGGTGGGTGGAGCTTATTGTAGCCTTGACTTTTGAACCGTAAAACGCGGAAACTGGTTGGGATGTTCTGGCTTGGAATCGGCACCTGAAAGAGCTGGAATGCTCAGTTGTGTGGAGGAGGAACTTCCAAGCAATTGCTGTGGAACTGTGCAGAGGTGTCTACTAGGCACCACCACTAGCGTTCGTTCTGCCGCGGAATGACGCTGCAAAGCGCGAATTTCCTCTTCCTAGTCAGCTTCGGGAGCCGTGGCGCTCGGTACTTTGGTCGTTGCGCTCAGCGATCTCTTCTGCATTTTTGCACTTCACAAATTCCCGCATTGTTCACTTCCAAAGAGAGAGACACACACACACACACAGAGCGAGAGAGACACACACAGGCACAGAGATGGAAACAGCTTGAAGCCAACAAGAATTCAGGAGACGGTGAGACTAGAATTCATGAGAAATAAGAGGAAGAACAACTGAAGAGACAGGGACTCGGACGGACGAGTGAGAAAATAGAGAGACAGTACGAGGTCCAGCAGAAGCAGTAAAAGGTGATGGTAGGAGATGAAGCACTGGCGCGTGGCGTCGAAGACTTGGAACCGCCAGCGTCTTCTGCCATCAATGTCTTTGTAACTGGCCAGCCCGGTACATGAATTTATTTATTTTTTGGTTTGGTTTTTTGCCTTCTTTCTCCTCTTTTGCATGCATGCCTGTATGTATGTATATATCCTCCTCACTACGCAATTCTTCTGTATTTCGTCTTTGACTCTTTCTCTCTCTCTCTCTCTCCGCTGCTGCTGCCTTGCTGCGAAGTTTTAGCCTGTCGTATCAAATGTTGATATTACATTTGTTCTGTGTTTCAAGAAGATGATCAAAATGTGTAGAAAAAAGATCAGCTTTTGTTTCTCGTAATATCCTACATGACTGTTTGTTCTGTGTTTCAAGAACACGATCACAATGTGTAGAAGAAAGAGCAGCTTTTGTTTCTCGTCACATCCTAGATGACTGTTTGTTCTGAGTTTCAGAAGATGTTCATAATGTGTAGAAAAAAGATCAGCTTTTGTTTCTCGTCATATACTGTTCACAGGATAGGACGAAGGACAATAATAAATGGAGAAAATGAATTAAATTGATTCTCCACTGTTCTGGCGACAAAATAATCTTAGAATGCACAATTACAGACAGCAATACTGTTCTCCAACAGGATGTTTGAGGCAGGTACAGAGGTCCCTACTTCAAAGAAGATGTGCCAAACAACTCAAGAGTGTATGCATTTGGAAAAACACTTGGAAGGAAAATAATTCTTCTCTGTGCAAAGCAAGTAGGTATTCCTGGTGTGAATTCTGCAGTTTTGAAGGTAAATGAAGGCTTCTAAGAAGCAGGACAGAAGAACAATCAGTAGGCATTGTTGGAATTTATGTGCTGGCCATCAGAACCTGCAGGTCTTCTCAAAATTGAAGTTCAGTTGAACACAACCCTTGTGGATTGAAAACAATGTTTGCATTGAAAATGTTCCTGCTGTGAACATTCTTGACCTGTGATCTTCACTTTCTATCTTTTGAAAAGAACAATTTGACAATATACAGAACCCTGACTGAATGCATCTCCAGATGTCAAGTTATATTTATCTGAATCTGTAGTCTTTCTGTTGAATGAGAAGTGAGGAGGAGGTTGAGGGGTCAAGATCTTGAGTTTTTTTTTGTCTAAAGTACATAGGAACAGGTTTTCACAGACATTCTTGTTTGTGGTTTGGGGATCTGGATGTGGCTTTTTTGCAGGTGTGGGAAAGACTTCGTAAGCGTCCTTCCTTGGAATCCTTCTCGGCTGCAGAGTTACATTTTAGATTTAGTACTTCTTGGGCATCAACCAAGATGTAAAGAGAGGGATAAGAAATCAGGGAGGTTTTCTCTCAGTTTTGTAAATTTTTGAAAGTTTACCTGAGGTGCTGTAGCTGTTTAAGGGCTTGGAAGTTTCCCAGACTTTCACTAGATGAGGTAACTCACATGACCAAAACCCTGTGGTGGTCATGTTTTGGCAAACATTGTAATGGCAGAAAATTGATTGATTTGAAGGTGCAAGCCAGCCCTGCAGCTGTTTTTCAACTTGCAATGGATGACATCACAACACATCTGCTGATTTGGAAATGGGTTGAATGCAGACTGGTGTTGAATGCAGTGAAGAAGTTGCCAAAGGACATGATAGCTGGATTTTACACTCTTGAAGCACGAAATCCTAGAACAGGTGAAAAGATTGGGCTGGACATAGGTGAGTCTGCAGACCAGTTCACAACATAATTTTTGTGAATTTTGCAAAACTTTGTTGGGCACAGCAAGGTTATTATTTGATATCCAAACTTGTTTGAACACTTACGTATGTCTTATGCAGAATCACTGTCAGGAGAGTCTGCACCCCTGTCTAGGTTGCGAAGAGGATGTGGTCCTAAGGTGAATTTGCCCCTTATATTCTTGTTACTTTGTGCGTGTGACATTTATTTTGTCAGAAGGGGAAACGTATGTCTTTTGCTGATCTTTTGACTCTTGTAGCTAACCAAATATCCTGTAGCAGCTCCATTTGACTTCATGACACTGTTGGCAGTCATCTACCTGATATGTACTTTGTACAACTGCACCACACCAATTTTCCTTACCACAGCATATAAGTGAACATCTCCACAGTTTTACTCTTTTAATCTAGTGACAAAAATATTTTGTTAAGCACTTGCCACTCTTGAATGTGCAGTGATTCTGATAATGCAACTTTGCCAGGTTCCAATCTTTGAGATTGAGCCATATGCAACTTTTCCAGCATGATTGTGGCCTCTATTCTGATGCAACACGAATACTGGCTGAGGACTATTAGTGCTTAACTCTAAAATCAATGTGTTTTGCAAATCCAGGTTGGGAAGTACTACTTTGCCATGGAGGCCTTTGAGAGGTTGGTCCTGCCATTGCTGACACCAAGCAAGGACATCAAGTTACACGTTATTGATGAGGTTCGTGAATCTTGCTACACCTACTACGATCTGCCACCATAACCACATTAACAGTGTAAAGTCTTCTGTTTTTAATTCAATTATAGCTCTCAATTGAAGACTAGAATTATTTTCATCTCGTGGTGTAGGTGGGACGTATGGAGCTGCAAAGTGAGCTCTTCAAGGATGCACTTATGGCCTTGCTGGCTTCCCCAAATGTGGCTGTGAGACTCTGAAGCTGCCTTGTTTGCCATTGTCTTCAGTAATGGCTAACAAATGGTTTGTGGTTATTACTCTAGTTGAATTTATTGCACTCATAAGAGTGAGCAAATTGGGTGAGGTGGTGCAGGTGTTTGGATCATTGCCCGCATGTCGATATGGCCACGATTTGCCATTCGTTGAAGCTATTAAGCAACGGTCTGACACAGGTTCAAAAATCTACATTGTGCATTTTCAATGAGTTGCAGCTGGAATGTAAATGAAACTTCCATTCTCAGCTCTCAGCATCAGACTGATAGCTTAGTGCTAGTGCTTCTGTAGCTCAATCATTCATTCCTGGTGTGGGGACCTTCAGGACTTCTGGTTGCTGCCAATGATGAAATTGGTTGCCTCTTTTGCAGCATGTAGAAAAGAGTCCTGCTAGACTAGCCACACATACAAGAGAACTCTTAGTCTGAGGGATTAGCAGGCAGCTTTATTATTCTGCTTCCTTCTGTGTTCTTAAAGCTGGTTCATCTAACTATGTGAGTTTGTTTCTGTGCAGCAATTCTGACCCTGACAAAGTCAAACCGTGATGCCACTGCTTTACAAGTGGAAGCTCTTTTGATGAATATAGTGAGCTCTGCTAGTGTTAGTGGTGCACCTAGCACTTCTCCCATTGAGATCTCAAGCCGAGCATCATCACCAGAGTTTGCCTGCAGCTCCATCTCTCCTTACACTGTCAGTTTTCATGAGCACGGTGGGTAAGAAATTCTTCTTCTAGGTGCTTTAAGCTCCATCTTCAATACCAGAATTTTAGAACTAGGTTGTGGCTACCAAAAGGCCTGTCACCTTTGGTATCCACTATCCAGTTTCCACATGTAATTAACATGATAACTCTGGGAAAAGTATGTGGCCAGATGACCCTAAAATATGGTACTTGTTCTATAGCATCATTTAGAGCAAGTGAATCATTTAAATTGAACATTTATTCTTCCTTTTGCTCAATTAGAATATGAGACAGGATCATCCTACTCTGTACAAACACATTGTTGACATTTGAGTAATGTGAACTTGCATACCATATATAAATTCTCAGACTGACGGAGACCTTCTTTATTTCTCTTATTTATGTAGGGGAGCCATTCGAGAAGCGACAAAGGACATCAGATTCCAATACTATATAACATCAGATTCCAAAGACATATTGGTGCACAGTGAAATGGTCCTTACTGTGATTTCAAGTTAGTACTTCTAGTTTCATGGGTTGAAACTGTGCAAAATACTTCGTTTTTAAACCTCTCAACTTCTCCCTGCCATAGCCTTTCTGGTCAACACTGCAGAGAGCGTTTTCAGTCCCACATTTTCAAACCATGATTAGTAACATGATTGTTTGTTAGGGTCAAGTTCTAGAGGTGAAAGGAGCAAACTTCAGACCTCAAATGACATTGAACTGTGTCAGAACTCAATGCTCAATCCAATTAATTGTGTTAGATGTAGATCAAAGGATCCTAGTCCAAGTACTCATTGGTTGGGGCTAAATTGTCCTCAAGCTTAAGTTACCAAGGATTACACAGCACTTTGTTAGGACCACAATGCTGATGTAGTGGATAAGTTCCTTGTAAAAAGATTGTTTAGCATATGGCATGTCTGCAGGAAGGGCTTCAATCTTATCTTCACCAAATGGTAAATTTAAATCAGGAACAGTTCAACCAGGAAAAGTACCATTTAAGTTCCCACAAATGAACTCACAATTGCCATAATGGAATTGCAAATTTAAACTCAAAATCAGGAACAGTTGAAAACAGGAAATGTGCCCATAAATTTCCAAAAAAGGAACTCATAGCTGACAGGATCACCAGGTTGAACATTCCTCAAAATCTGAGGCCAGATGAAAACTACACACCATACCAGGTAATAACTACAACTGTTAACCCCTCAACATGTTCAGCAGAGGGCTAGACAATGAAGCCCGTCAGTGTTTCCAAGTAACACTAAAGTATGTGTAAAGCTCATGAAGCCTGTAGGTCTTTCCAAATAACACACAGGTTTGTGTAAGCTCATGAAACTCTGACACATTTAGATTGAATAGTATCTTCAAAAAGACTTCATTGTCTAGTGGTTCAGGACCTCTTTCGAGGAGGTTTCATACAAAATGGCTGTGACTGCCATTCATGATGATACAAGGGAAAAGCTACTGATAAAGCGCTTGGACAAGCTCAAGGTTGCTTCGAAATGAACTAAAATATATATAGGACACTTATGACAGGATGGAGGAGAGAGGGAGAAAAACATTTCCAAACAAGATGTCCAAAAAAAAAGGGTCATAACAGGGAAAAAAATGGAAAAGAATAAAAATATACAAATACACAGTACATGACCAGATTGAAGGGAGAGATTAAAAAAAACATTTGCCAACAGCATGTCCAAAACCGGGTCACTATGGGGCAAAAAAAGGTGAGCTGAAAACGAACCAATCTACAGCAGCAAAACGCTGACTGTCCATATAACAAAATCAAGCCCTGCCAGACCCATATATCTGCATAATTCAGAAGAAACTGAAGAGATTCTTCCATAGACTTGCAACCTGATTGGTTGCAACTCAAATCCTGTCTGTTAGCAGAGCACTCTAAAGCTTCATCCCTTGCACATACACAGCACAGCTTCGAAACCATTCATCTGCCAGGAGAGACTCAAAGAAGACATGGAAGAAGAAAATAGTCACTTAATAATTCTGGCATGGTCAAGGTCAAAATCAATAACCTTCATGAGGCCACCCCTTTCGTACCTAATCAAAAGTGCAAGATGTGTCAATCCCCACCGGATTTATGGGTATTCTCCTAGCACTAACACCCATGGCAGAACAGGTTCAACTTGCCTAACATACATTAGATCTCATCAAGCATTTCAATGCCTCCAGATTTTATATCCACCCATCGATTTCCAGGCAACTAACAAAATCACATAGAACCCAAATACCAGTTCAATACCAGATGTCACCAACTTCAACCATTTCACCATATGACAATGGCACCTTCCCTTGATACTTAAAATAGTTATCAACATTGTCAAAAAAGACCCAATACATTTTTACAAGTGAATCTGTTGCCTCAAATGGTTTTTAAAATCAAGCCCACAGCAAAGCACAGAAGTGATAATACATCTTCCAGTGTAAATGAGACAGTGCTACATATGGAAAGTCTTTCTATCATACCATGAAAACTGGGAAGCAGATCACACCATAGCCAGAAGGCTTTCACCAGTGAAATGCCTGCAGCACTATGATAATTGGAAGACAAAAATGACAGGAATCAGCTGCCCTGTAGGAAATGAAGGCCAGTGTAGCTCACTCATCATCTTCAATAGCATCTTCATCTTCAGGGACACCCCGCAGATAAAGCACATTATTGCACCTGCATCAGCAAATCCAGGCACATTCAGTTCCATGCATCTGCAGTTGCTACTCAATGCAAATCAAATTAAATTGGGAGCAGGCAGTCAAAATGGCAGTCAAAAGTTCAAAGCTCATCATGAAAAATAGGAGAGCATGTGGAATTCAACATCTTTAATTTTACTCTGTCCATCAGTAGGCCTACTCTCTGTCTATTTGTCGTTACTGATGAAGACACTAGGCATACAATTCTAATCAATCGAAGATGTAATCTTCCAAACTTTTATGTCCCCCACCTACGATGCCACAAAGCACTCATTCATACAAAGCTTCCAGAACAAGCTCTTCAAGATCACACTTTTCATCATTAAAACCTACACTTTGCATCTTTAATATCATTCTCTAATTATTGACCACATTTTACTGGTTTGACCCCTACATCTGTCTCCCACCAAAAAGCGCCAGAACCACTCAAAGGCCAAAAGCTTCTGATACTTTAGAAACACACAACTCAGCAAGAAACCTGCTCTCCTCTTAATCATGTGCTTATAATCTCCAACAATTGATATGAGAGGTGCTCAGAAGCCAAGCGTTAACAGTAATTTCATGGAGAACTTGCAGAATCTAAGCTCTTCAAGATTACGCTTATCATCACAGCACCCACTCTCTCATATTCCTGTGGTTATCTTTTTCCAAAAAGTGACAGTAGCAGCACTCAGAAGCCAAGCGTTAACAATAATTTCATGGAGAGCTTGCAGAATATAAACTCTTCAAGATTACGCTTATCATCACAGCACCCACTCTCCCTTATTCATGTGGTTGTCTTTTTCCAAAAAGTGACAGTAGCAGCGCTCAGAAGCCAAGCGTTAACAATAATTTCATGGAGAGCTTGCAGAATATAAGCTCTTCAAGATTACGCTTTTCATCACTGCACCTGCACTTTACCCTTAGATCTGGCTAGCTCCTACCAAACATAGAGCACTTAAATGCCAAGCACTAAAGATAATTTGTTTTGTAGAGAGATTGCAGAACATAAAGCTCTTCATTAAAGCACCTGTAGCAACCTCTTCTAGCTAGAAGGTATAATACTTTGATGCTTGCACAAGGCTCGTGGATAGTTCCTCAACAAGCACATCATCCATGTTGTACATGCATTTCGCACATGGTTTTCAGGGTTTCCCCGTGGGCCATGGCAGAATGAAGTCACATATTAGAATGAGGCTTTCTGCAAGCCCTATTGAGTAGAAAATAGGGATGACACCACAGAACCTGTCCATCAAAGAAATTTAAAGAAGCTAGCAGATCAAAAGGATTCCAACACGTAGACTAGGAAACCTGAAGTACAAGGAGAAAAATGGATGATACTCACCTGATAAGAACCTCTCCTAAATTCCCAGTGAAAGATCCATCCACGTACTCCTCTGTGCTTGCTAACTGGACATAGTCACAACCAACAAATAGTGAGGAACCGTATCAAACTTCAAAGCAAATACAGTGAAATAAAATAAACCCACTAACCCAAAAATTGCACCAACAAACTTTGAAAGAAGCATGACTTTTTTTGCCCCAACTGTCCCCATATGTGCATAAATATTTCTCGCCAACAATGCAAAGGGAAGTTGCACTTGCCTGGAGATTCATGTATGAGTCCACAGATACCAAATACCCTATGTTCACATTCAACAGACCAAAACCCCTTCAGGCATTAGAAGAGCATTTATCTCATGACCCGCAAGACATTACGGTCTTCCGAGGAGAAAAACCAATAGTGAGCTTTCATAGTATGTCTTTCTCCACAGTGATAATGGTCATGACAACCTACAGTAATAGGATTCACCTGCAATGGACTCATATGTAATGAACAGAAACGATACCTTTGTACTCCATGCCCCACTTGAGCTTCACAATCACAGGTTTTCCTGTCAAATCGTTCAAGAATGGCTTCGGGTTTACTGGAACTGTCTGCAATCACATCAGCCCTCGTTAGACATCCATAACCACTGACTGCTACAACAGCTCTAAATGCAAGAACAAAATACGTAACGAAAACATTCTGGCAGTTCGGTTTTTTCGCTTTCTCCAAAAATCCAAAACGATTGTCATAACAGCAAAAATAGAAGACGACAAAGGAAGGAACAATAGAACAAAATTATATAAAAATTCAAAATGGTGAGAGAGCTTACCGCCATAGCTAAAAAACGAAGAGCAATACCAGCACTTCCGACGCCAATTCAAGCTCTCGAGACGCGCAGCCAGCCGCAATTTGACAACCTGAAACGATACCACATGTTTCCATGGCGGACATTTTAGGGTTTGATTCAACGGCCACACGAGCATCAAACCCTAACGTTTTAGGGCTTGATGCAACGGCCACATTAGTATCAAACCCTAACACTTGGTGCCCTAATTCTCAAGTGCTACTCAAGGAACCTCCTTAACCAAGTTTTTTTTTTTTTTTTTTTTAAATTTTTTTTCAGAGACAAAAAACCTTTTTTTTTTGGTTATAGAACGAGTGTGATAATAATTTTTTTAAATGAAA
>Ga0116231_10002976_pt1 | contig 35425 bp, 23 predicted proteins | sample S1TSphgellanicum_2_FD_89695 | JGI IMG/M metagenome (GOLD analysis project Ga0116231, IMG submission 89695) | Host-associated microbial communities from peat moss isolated from Minnesota, USA - S1T2_Fd - Sphagnum magellanicum MG | ecosystem: Host-associated > Plants > Peat moss > Unclassified...
AAAAAAAAAAAATTTAAATTATTTTTAATAAAAAAAATTTTCAAAAAAAAAAAATTAAAAAGTTAATATTTTTTTTTTAAAAAATAAAATTTTTCCATTAATGTTTAAAAAAAAAAAAAAAACAAAAAAGAAGAACTTTGAAGTCTTTTTTTCTTTTTCTTGTCCTACTTATGCTTGTTAATTTCAAAATAATCAATTTAATTAGACCATTTAAATAACTAGCCAATATATATAATAACAATCCAAAATTTTCAAAAATTAATTGCCTATTAACAAGTACCTATTTGTTGTTAACCTATCACCTATCAAATTTTATCACATGCTAGGTTCTATCACTTGTAACAAACAAAATCTAGGTTTTAGCTTGAAGTTTAGTAAACAATCTTAACTATTTCAACAAGTTGTTATGCAATTTCCTCAATTGGTTTAATATGAATTTCTTTCACAAGTTAAACATTATCTAGGAATTGGATATTGGTTTTTATTGCAAACTTATTAAACACGTGTTTCAACAAAGGTTGTTGTAGGTGTAGCAAATACCTTCAATGCATGGGGTGTGCTAAAAATGAAAATGATTTATTGACCTACACCTTTCTAAAGTGGGGTCAAGGGTATAACAATAGATACAAATTTTAATGGTTCTACTTTACTAATAACCATTAGTGAGGGGGTAGTAGCATGTTCAATAGTAACCTCAAAAGTTACATCAATGGTCACAACTAGTAAAAGAGAAGGTAAAAGCTTTAAACATGTTCTTCCTCTGATTGGAGTACTTAATTTGGTGGTTACATTAAGTTGTTCACCTTGTTCATATCCTAAGGTTGATGATGTTGCACATGTTCCTTTATTGATTCCCATTTCAATAGGTATAAAAATAGGTGGGGTATGCTTGAAATCTAGAAAGGTAATTTGATAAGCTTATAATTTTAATTGATAGACCTATTCATTAGCTCATACTAGCTCCATATTCTCATGGATCTGCTCCTTTGTGAATTCTTGCACTATTTGCCACCATTCCTTCCATTTAAGATTCTTATCCCCCAAAGCCCAACTTTAGACCTTGAGTAAAGTATTATTTAGCAACAATTCTTCTAATTCCTTCAACTTGTTATATTGCATTCTAACATGTAAGGCTTGGGTTGATTTGCTTAATTATACCTTTGCCAAGTTCAATCCTAGATTTGAGCATATAAAGTCTTCATTTGTTTTTCCAACTCAATGTTAGCTAGAACAAGTTGCTCCTACTACTTTTGATAGGTTTGTTGTAGACTAGTTATGGTTCTCTCTTGTTGTAATATTTGGTCATTTACTCGTGCTTGATTTATACTACTTTCAAGTCATTCCGGGTCTTCCAATTGAGTTAATTAAAGTCATTGTACTCTTGTTACAAGTTATTAGTCTTCCTTACATCTTGTTCCACTTGAATCACCCTCAAGGTCAAATTGTGGTTCTTAATTTGAATCTTGGCCAATTGTCCTTTGATTATAGCCAATTCCTTTTTTTGTTTCTTCAAGGTTTGTTGCACAATAGTCAATTTTAGGCTACAAGAATGTAACTAACTACCTATTTTCTTGTAAATTCTTATTGGTTTCATCACACTCAACATTCATGTTGGTGAATCTTTCCAAGATTTCTAACTAGGTGTTAGCATTTTGGGTAGCTTGTGTAAATAACACATTAATGTGCCTCAAGTTCTTTGTAGGATTGATACATATTGAAGTTTCAAGAATGGTAAAAGACTATGAGTTTTTTAAGTTGGTGGTTTTACTATAGGATGTTTTGGTAGAAATACTTCAAAAGCAGGTTCTCTAACCTCCACATAGATGAAACTACAAGTTTAATAGGTAAAACATTTTTAAAAACTATAAATATTTATTTTGTGTTGGTTTCATGTTCTTCCTCAAAATTAACTTGTTCTGGTTGTGGTTTTTGTTTTATTCACACAACCAACCTTTTCTAAATGGGTCTTTTTCATCCTTTGATTCAATAATCAGAACCCTTGAATAGGGTTTTGTTTTTCCTTAAGTGGAAAAGTAATAGGTTCAAGATTTAACCTATCTTGTGGTGTTGGTGGTTATGTATTCGTTTTCAACATGTGGGATTGATGTACATGTAAAGGTGAAGCAACTATAGATTACATTGACCTTTGTTATTTTAAGAATTGCTCCTTGGTGATAAGTTTGGGTGAAACTCCTTGTTTTTCAACAACTTGTTTAGATTGAGTTATTGTTAGTATAGGTTCATCCTGGGTTGTTATGTTTAGTGAAGTCATTATAGATAAAAGAAACCACTTCTTGAACATAACAACTATAACCGGTCATGAAAAACAAGTCGCAATTTTGCTACTATTAGTTGCTAAGTTGGTTACATTTGTTTTTGGTGGTCTATCCACTAAGTAAGTTTTATTAACATTTCAATTAACACAATAAAATAGTATTTGATTTTTTGGGCTATATTTGCCAAATCAAACTTGATGGCAACATGGGTGTTGAAAAAAGCCAACCATTCCCTTTGGTAAATGATTTATAGGATAATTGCAAATTGAAGATGAAACTCTTCCTTCATGAGCATCACATTCCATTGTTCATTTTCAACAAAGGCATTGGTGTTCATAATTATTTTCAAAGCAATTTCAACTTCTATGATTGAGGTATTGGGCAAGACCATCCTTGGGTGGTACCACTAGGAATGTCACACCTTGATTTTTTTAGACCCATCAAACTTTGAAAAATCATAGGAAACACATAAATCAACATTTTTGTAATTTTTAAATAATGACATTTATTAGGTTCAATAGATTTTGAAATTTTCAATAATATCAAAACTATTGTATTTTTTGATGTTCTTTACATTTAAAAAAAATTTAAGAATGTAATGTTTTTTTTTCCTTGAAATTTTTGGTCAAAAAACACAAATTTGGAACATGATTTAATAAATTTTTATGAATTTTTTTCTTAAGGTAATTTTGGAAGTTTTTTTATTTTTATTTTTATTTCGAAATTAATTGATTAAATATGATTTAGTTATGAATTTCCAAAGTTGAGGTTATTGATTTTTTAAGGGGCAATTTTAATTAGGAATGTAATTTTTTTTTAAAATTAAATTTTAAATTCCCAAATAAATTTGAAGCCATATATTATAACATGCAATTGATAACCATGAAAAAATAATAATTTATAATTGTAAAAACATTTAACAAAAAAAACATAGAAAAATGATTTGGATGTTTTTGGTTCTTAACCATTCCTTGAGGTGGTTCCTAGTGGTCCCACCCAAGGATGGGTTTGCCCTATTTGTAGCATAAACAACTTTTTCATAAGAAATGTTAAGTTGTTCATGAATTAGTACATAGTCAATGATAATTTTTTTCTTTTATGCTTGATCTTTGATTTAACCATCTTTTATGGCCTCCCAAGTTTACAAAAACTCCTTCAACAAGTCCTTTTTTGGAGTAGTCCATTGAATGTTTAAAAGCCTTTCACTACAACAGAAGGTGTCCCTATACACCAAGTGATTTCACTAGATTTTGAATGAATTCATTGAAGTAAATGGGGACTAGTTGAAAAGTAGTGAATTCACTAGTCTAATGAATGGGGATTAGTTAATTGCACCCACATTTTGTAGTAATGTTTCCAAATCAACTTATTTCACCCATTTGTATTAAGTAGGTTCCATCTTAATTCATCACAACATCATCTGGACCTCCTTCACCTTAAATGTTGGGTGGTTTTTGTAGGTTTATCATACACAATTGGCTCTTCCACAATAACCTTCCCTTTCCTCTTTATCATAAACTTCACATAATATATAAGATGTTGTAAAATAGTGATTCTGACCAATTTTTATAGGATTTTTTTGTCAAATAACACTTCTATAATAAGTTCACTGATGAATAGTTGTTACAATTCCTCCTCTTTTTCAATTTCCCATTCAGATGTTTCATGTGGTTATTCTTCAACAACAAGTTGGTGAACAAAATATCTTTCTCTTCTTCAGAATTTGAAATTACTATAACTAGCGTTGGGGTATTAATTCTAACTTATCGAAGGTTGTTGAAAAAATTGCGAAATCATTTCAAGGTTTTTGTTGAATTTTTAACTTTGTTTTTGTTGTTCTAAAGTAAGGCATTAGACCTTCATGAATGACATTTGTGACTGGACACTTCACACACCACTTGTTGTTCATTCAAAGTTGTTTGTGGAAGTTGCAATTAGTTAAACTTGTGAATGGCAACACAATGTAGACTCCAATCAACACCCCTACACCAAAGTTTCGCACACCACCAAATTCAATGAACAAAGAAGTTCATTTAGGCAACGGATCTTGGAATGTCGGCAACATAATTATCAAATGTTCCTTTTCATTTGCACACAAGAACATGGTAGAAGTAACACAAAAGGGGAATCATATGCTTATTAACACACTTGACAAGATGCACGACTCAAACATGATTATGGAGGAAACAAAATTTAAAATCCAAAGAAAAAATGTCAAATGCACGAAACTAACTTTGAAAAATAGTTGGAATTCTTGAAAACCAAAACCAAGGTCCTTAATGAGAGAAAATGAACATGGTGAAAATAATATTTAGTTTAATAGAAATCATGGGGATGGTGCTAATGAAAGAAAACAAAAATGGAGGTGTCAACATTACCACAATACACAAGGATATTGATGAATTTAGCAAGGATACTAACATTTTGGGGAACTTAACAATGGATATTGGGAATTATGGGAAGACAACAACTGATTATGGGAAGTTTGCCAATATAACAATTGATTATGGGAAGTTTAATGACACACAACTAATCATGGGAATTAATCTATTGGAATAACAAGAACATTCTAATTTGAATCCAATAACTAAACACACATACATTATAACAAAATGCATCATGTATGTCACAAGATTTTAATGGATATTGAGTGAATTCACTGGTCCCATTCAATGGGACCTAGTGGGAATGTAATGAATTCATTGGGTCACTGAGTGGGGATTAAAGAACTACACCCACATTTTGTAGTAAGGATATGAATTGACAACTTGGAGAATTTGTTTAGTAATAAGTAATTGAAAACAACATAAGACAACATGAAAATTTGATTAAACTTTGACAATCAAATAAATTGATATGGGGAAAGGTTATAAATCAAACTCTCTTTACTACTCATGATGCATTTCTCTACTATTCAAAGAAAACACATAGTTTTATATGTAGCACATCTCTAGATTTTTCTTGCCCTTTAATCTTATGGACTTCATGTTCTTCTAGATTTGCATTCAACTTGTTAGCCATGTATGTTTCCAAATTGATTTACACATCATATTTTTCAATAATTATCATTAATTGTTGAATGGAAGATTATGTTTAAGACCAAAACATGTTGTGTAAAATACAACAAATGAAAACATTTGGTATGAAGGACACATTCAAATTAGATTTTGTCGACAATTCTCGGAAAGTCTTCTTAAGTATGCCAAAACCATTTTCAACAATTGAATAACCCCATTTATGTTTCCTATCGTAGAGAAGTTCTAAAACAAAATGTTGGCCCTTTTCTTTCTAAAGGGTCATTATCCATGAAATCAATGGGTACCCTTTGTCACCTAGTAGGTAAGGGGGGAAACCCATTCTAAGATCTTCTACCAAGTTCAAACAACCCATGGTGTTGAGTTTTTTCATACAAAGAAGACTTGCACAATACCCTTGAGTGGTTGAAACCCCACAAAATTGTTAATAATTTTTTTATTGTGATTAATGATGATTTGTGCCACGATGCTATAGCCCCTTGTTTTGTGATAATAATAATCCTTTGCAAAACAACCTTGAGGTTTTATGATGGATATATGAATTCCATTGATAACATTTTACATGATAGGAAGACCACACCACTTTTCGAATTGTTCCATAACAAGGATCATGGTAGGACCTTGAGGCTAAAATGTCAAACCTTTGTAAACAAAATTGACCACATTGACGAATTCATGTAGAGTAAGAAACATAATCAATTTTCCCATTGCAAAAAACTCACTAGAAGAACTAGAAAGTTTGCACCTTGAACTAATTTATAGAACGCACAATAAACTTGAATATGCATAGGAATGGTTTTATTGTATTTGGTATCTTGTTTTGGATGTTGGTCATAGTTGTTCTACAATTTTAAACAAATAATATTTAGTCAGTTGAAAACTTTCTACCTAACAATCTTCATTGTATTTTGTCAAAAGAAATTTAGAAAACCATGTAGTACCACGAGGCTTCACCCAATGACCAAGATCTTTAAGCAATGCTTTCATAACACTCATCATCCAAAGTTCTTGCAATGTAGAAAATAATTGAACATATATACCTAGAGTTGAGCATTGAACCTTTTATGTCTTCAAGGGAGTCAATTTGGAAAAAAAATTAACTTGCAAGAAACACCTCTTGTAACATCTTGATCAACAACATAATGAAGGTCATTAGAAACACAAAATCTTGATGATTCATGACAACCACGCAAGTGAAAAAAAAATCTAAAAAAGTTGTAATTTGAGGTGCAATAGCAAGGGTGGAGCTTGAAATGGGAGTTTCACAAAATTTAGAGTTCTTTGTAATTTGGTTTGTTGAAATTTTGCAAAACAACTAAGAAAAAATATAGAGTCGAGAACACAATTTGTAGAAACACAATTTGTAAAACCCTAACAATCGCGATTTGTAGTCACAACAACATGAGTTTGCAAAGAGCAACTATTGATGACAAGCGAAGAACAAAACCCATAACATGAAATAGGAGCTTGAGAGAGACAATTGGAACTCCCAACAAAACACACAGACGTGAAAAGTTTGAAACTATAACTATGATGAAAGAAAATTGACCCAAGATGAAAATTTTAAAATAATAAATTAACAAAGAGGGTTTATGGTTGATTGTTCGTGATGTCCAAAACATGTTAGTGGGTGATGTTAGGAAGGGAGGTATGAAAGTGTGAATGTTCAAACACCATTAAAAGGCTCTAGAATTGTTACTTTTGCAAAAATGAAGGGAGCCACTATGGGATAGTGAAATCTGGGGGTGTTAGGAAGGAAAAGACTATCACTAGGTGTGAAGGTAGTTAGGATAGCTAGGTTTGTAGGGTAACTATGTGGGAGGGTAGTATTGAGGTCAAGATTGGAAGAAAAGGCCCAAGGGAAAAAAAAAAAAAAAAAACCAAAGGTTAACAACCAAAAAACGTTCACTATAATATTATGTTGATTAATAGAGGGTGAGGAGCCGGATGAAAAAAAGCAGCCCATCCTATGTACATAGCCTATTTACTAAGCCTTTTTAAATGACGACAAATCACACATATTAAACTCCAACCTGAAAAATAATCTTGTTTTGTCTTTCCCTTTCTTCTAGTTTACATGCAAACTTTTCAAACCTCTCTTGTTTGTTCACAATGGCCTATTATTCCCCATCAAACCTCCCAAACACAAAGATGAGCTTCCAACCTCATTTCGAGACCTATACGCAACCTCCTCCTCATCATTGAGTTTTTAATTGGCTGTATATAGACAAGGATTAAAATTATTAGTACACTAATATACATACAGAGGGGATTAAATATTTTTGTGTGTAAATGTGCAAAAAAAAAATGTTATGGCCAATGAAATTGTTCGATTTAATAGTCTGAATTTTTTTTTCATTAGTTGTTTTGAGTGAGTGAACTAAGAGTGAAATGTGTAATAGGGTTTGATAGATTTGTGAGAATTTTAAAGAATCAATGGAAATGGTAGAGAACGGAATCAATAGTTTCAATGTTTAACAGAATAGGGTTGTTGTGTAGGTCTGAAGATTTATTTTTTTAAAGCCAATGATATTGTTGGATTTGTTGGGTCTGAATTTTTTTTTTGGGTCTTAATTTTCTTGATCGAACTAAGAGTTCAATGTGTAATAATATCATAGTCTAAGGTCAGTTTCCACATTGACACAAAACAAATTATTTTATTTTATTTTATTTTTAAAAAATGAATTCATTTTTAACGTTTGAAATAATTAATTTTTTTCCATCATCTACTATAATAGTATAGTCATATTATGAGTAATGAAATTATTCAAAAGTGTATGTAGCCTATGATAATAAGTATGATGATTTTCAACATGTCAACTTCATATTTCCACAAAATTTCATTTCACTATTGTGAGGAATTATTTAATGACAAAATTGGTGACCTTAGGGTAAGGTCGCTATTTATAGATAAGGTTTCTAAGCACATTTACTTGTGCACTTTGTTTTCCTTTGTGTACAAAAGCTTTGACAAGCTACAAAATACCCTAGTGTACCTTGGCCAATTCGACACTAATTATATTATTTTCAGAATTGTTGAAATTTTCAAAAAAATTATTTCTTCCAAATCAAAAAATATTGTGAAGGATATTAGTGAATCCTTTGATCAGAGATACCCTCAGAACTTTGCACAATTTTAAAAAATCCTTGATAAGGTAGCGGAGAGCTAGTTTGCCATGAATATTAAGTTAGAGTTATCATCAACTGAGCCTACTCTTGTCCAAACAAGAAGAATGATAGTAAGTGTAATAAGATTGAAGAAACTGTGCATAATCATTGCACACACATGAATTCTGCAAGGATCCACAACAGCATAGCACATGCTCTCGCTGGCAAAGGGATATGAAGACCAATGGATCTTAATTTTGCATGGCTATTGTCGGTCATCATTGAAGAAGGCCCTCCCTCTCATGGGCTCCAACTTCCAAGGCTTTTATGAGTCTTTAAACTTTGGATCCTGGATGGACCCCATGTGGTTAGCAATCTGATATGTGGATTGAATCTCTTGTTTTTCTTTTGTTTTTTGTTTTTGGGTTGTGGAATATTGACTCGGGTTCTGTTGAGAGTTTGTTGCATGTGCTGCTGAGCAGCTGTTTCAGATGTGAGATGTGAAGGAGAGTCTTTTGTAACCATGCAGTCACCATGTCATTCCTTTTGCTAAAATGCTATTGTGTCACAGCAATTTTGATTGCTGTTAAGTCATTAATTTCATTTGATGTTTGAGCTTTTTGTATATTACTAATATTTACAATTAGAGACATGGAATCTGAAATGGCTAAGAAATGATAAAATTGAGATGGTTGGTGTTAGTATCTACACCATTTCTGCAAGAGTATTTTGCACATGCTTTTAATGTGTATGTGGTCACAAGGAGGACAAGGATCAGGGTCATGCATATAGGGGGTTCTGCTTCTTTTGGCAGCAAACAGAGTAAAGAAGATTCATTTCCATGATTGAGTTCCAAATGCTTTATTTGTGTTTGGAGGTTCATATGTAGATGATGGACACACGAAGTCATAACAAAAGCTGATGTTGTTTCAATTACAAACATGTTTATATGTGAATCTTCATTGAGAATACTGGATTAGTTTCAATCATTAAATACTGTGCTGCAAAACCCATCAAAAAATTTGGTGTGGAGAAGTGACAGAAGGGAGCTTCTCTATACCTAATTGTGCACTCACCCTAATTCCAATGATTTTTCTGGGGACGACAATTATCCACAGATCAGATGTAGACTGGACTGCTGTTGGCAAGTTTTTTTTCATTGAAACTCCTATCTGGATCTCAACAACAGTTTCCCAGATTCTGCCTTCAAGTCCGACATCAACACATCAACTTAATTAGAGAATTCAAAGAACTGGAACTTCAGATGCTTTGGGATGTTGTAAACCTATGACAAACAAAACATCTGTAAGTAATGAGAACATTTGTCATGTTTGGAAGAAAATGATTTAATCTCGAGCTCATTGTTGCAAACTATTAAGCTTTTCTTATGTATGCCACATACAAATGCAATAGAAAACCTAAAAGAAAACATGAAATAAACCCTGGTGCTTTCATTATAATAGAACTGAACTAATTCAGGGCACAATTGGCATAATTCTCTGCTAGATATAACCCAGCTTTTGCAACACCAAGCCGTCAATTGTCTTGTAGGAATGTTGCAAATTTTGATCTCTTTAGTTCACTCAGGTTGGGTTGTAGGATAATGTGACTTTTGGTATTGATTTTGAGAGAATGCAAGGTGATCAATATGTAGACTGGACATAAACAAAGCCAACATGGTGCAAAAAATCTTGCTGCAGTAAAGTGTGGAACAAGGATTATGGTTGATATACATACCAACAATGCTACAGAAGCAGCGTCTTGTCAGGTTTGAAATAATCAAGCATGATTGGATTGGTCTTGATATCATCAATGCTCACCTCCTTCAATTTCTTGAGAGTCTTGACATCCAATTCCAATCTAGCAATGGTTTCTTTCTTGATTTCCTTGTCCCTCTTGGCAAGATGGTTTACCAGCACAAAGAATAAGGGAACTGGGAGCTTCTCCCCAGTCTTAGCACCAAATAGCTTGAACATACCTCTCATCACAGCTATGAAGCTCTTGCAGGTAGTTGTGAGAAGCAGCACAATGAACTCCTTGGGATCTACCAGATCTGAAGGAAAGTTTGCAAGCTTGAATACATTCTCAACAGCTACAGCATTGATGCCAGCATGCGCTGCCATCTCTGCAAGGGGCTTCTGGTTGATGTATTCAAGATCTTTTGTGGCACCAAATAGTTCTATGAGCTGATCCATGCTTGGTGGTGGAGCTGTGGTGTCCAGCTTGATCATTGTGGCAAGTCTCTGAAAGTATTTGAGGGCAAAATCCTCCAGATTTGTAGGCTGCGCTCGGATCACTTCCTTGGCAAATGTTTTGAGCAAAACTGGTAAGCCATTAGGAATCTTGATCTGCTCCACACAGTATATAGGTTCCTGATCTAACAAAGACTTTGACATTCTTGCCCTAATTCCTCCTTCTCAGTTTCCTTCTATCCACAACTCATCACTGTTGCTTGAGCCAAAGTTTCTCAACTATATCTGCAACAACAAATCTGTGTACGTACACCTGCAATTGGCATGGTGCTCCTTGTAATTTCAAGAGATGCAAAGTATATTTCAAGAGTGCATGCAAACTCCATGCCAGAAATATTTCTTGCCAAATGGAAACTACGAATTCCCGAATTAGTGAGAAATTTGTTCATGTGCACTGCAACTGAGATGAAACATATATTATATGAAAGGAGATAAATGACAGATAAAACTAACCCCTCCTTGTGTTTTCTCATGTTCATAAGCTTCTTCCGAATTTTGATAGAATCAAAGAACCAAAAGTGTTTCTGCAATGGGGAGCTTCTCAATCTTGACCACATCAAAATTGGTTCTAATCTGCTCCAGAAACAATGCATCTGTAGTCCAAACAATCTGATCATGAATTGACACAACAATTTACATTTGTTAGAACACTTCAAACCACACCTCTCCTTTGCATCTTCTTAGTATTATAAAGCTTCATCCAGATTTGACTGGAAATTGAAAGAACCAAAAATGTTTTTTTTGCAATAGAGTTTCTCACCTCAATATCTCTGATCATTACTCAAAATGGGTTTTCCACAATTTGCTCCAGAAACAACAATGCATTCATTGGATGTTCAAACAATCCTGATCTTATAAGATAGAATTGACAAAACAAAATCTGGCATAAAATTTTGTCACCACACTTCCCATACACAAACAAACATTATGATTCTATGTTGAAAAAAACTCTGCAAATCCAAAGAGAAAACTGCAAAAACAAACTGATGCAGAGAAATTGATATAAGCAAAAATTGCAAAAGAGATTAGTAATCCTTGTGATAGATAAGCACTTTTTGCTTCTCTTCCAGAAAAACCCAAAATGCTCAAAGATTTTGAAAGAAACATTGAGGGGATTAAAAAAAAAAAAAACTAACCTTCCCCAACTGCAATTAATTATGTTGAAAATTAATTGTAAATTAACATTAAAAAAAAACCCCCTTCACACATAATTATTTAATGGTTTATTATTATTATTATTATTATTATTATTTGTTTAAAATTTTAATGTTCACTTCACTATGAAAATTCCTTGCTCTTGTTTAGTAGTGTTTTTTACCTTGGTGGGTTACCCATAAATTAGGTATCTTCAAAAAACAATATCAAGCTTTATGAAAATGGAATGCCTCTCTCAAGGAGCAAAACTTTTTCATTTTTGAAATACCCAACATGGAAACTTGCATATTCTAAAAAGTCTTTAAATTTTTTTTAAGTTTGTCCACAACCATTTTTAATTTTAATTTTAATTTTTTTTTGGATTGTATGCTTATTATTGTATATTTGTTCAAGTTATGAAATTGATGACATAGATGATGATGATGATGATGATGATGGATAATTTTGTAGTGCACTTGCTTAGTGAAAGTCTTATGGATGAATTGAACAAATTGCACACAATTATTTATTATGACACTCCAAATTATTACAAAATTAATTAATATTATTATTATTTTGTGTGTGTGTGTGTGTGTGTGTGTGTGTGTGTATAGATTCACCATATTTAGAGAATAGACTCCAAAAAAAAGTAGCCAAATTTGGCTAAATCCTCTTGTGCACAATTTAGCAACCCACCTACTTCACAAATTTGAGGAAAAAAAAACAAAAAACAAAAAAAGGTTTGTAAAGCCCTAGTTGGCGCACCCCTCATTCGGTTTTAAATCACTCAAAATGGAGTGAAAATGAGAAAGATATGGGGCTGGAACTAGAGAGGGCTCTATAGCTTTTTTTTTCTTTTCTTTTTTTCTTTTTTCAAAAAAATTGAAGCAAACTACAATAGCCTAGGGTCAGTTTCCACATTGACAAAATAAATAAATAAAAAAAAATATATATATATAATTCCTTTTTTTAATTTTTGAAATTATATATTTTTCCATCTTCTACTATAATATTGTGATATGTAATTCTACCATAACAAAGTTTAAAACAAGCAAAATATGAAATCTATATTTGTTTGTTAATTTTGTTTTTTTTTGGTTGGAATGTGACCAGGATTGTGTGTGAAATTGATTCTTACAAAACCTTGAACCCTAACTCTAAATTAGTGAAACTAATTTTCCTTAATTAGTCTCTCCCATTACAGTGCTAGAACCAACAAATCCAAAGGTACAGGGTTTAGGGTTTAGGGTTTAAGTGTGAAAGGGTTCTTTTACAAATCCTAAACCCTAACCCTAATTAATGAGATGAGTTGTCTTTGTCATTAGTCTCTCCCCTAAAATACAGCCAAGAACCAACAAATGGAAAAGGTTAATTTAATTAAATTAAATTTAAATTAACTTAATTTAGATTAACTTAATTAAGAAAAAGAAGGAGATTTGAATGTGAATTGTTTCATATTAAACCCTAACCCTAATTGGGACCCTAAACCTTAACCCTAATTTAGTGAGCTGAGGATTTAGTGTTTAGTAGATCCTTCGCCTGCTTTGTTTCGAGCGCACGGGAGAAGCCGTGAAGGAGACGAATTCGCATCGCGCTTGTTGCAGCGATCGGATGTGCAGATGGGTTGTGAATCTTTTGGTGTCTTGTGGTGTGAGAATTTGGAATTTGAGTTTCAGAATTTAGTGGTAAAATTCTGTCTTCTATGATGGAGAAGAAGAAATTCTCGAAGATCACTTACTGTCGTCGTCGTCGTCGTCGTCTTAGTGTTTGTTGCAGGTTTTGCAGACTGAGGGAGGCAATTTAGGGCGGTTTGTTTCCCTCTGGTTGCTGCTCGGTTTTGTGCAGCAGCAGCAGGCTAGAAGAGCCTCTCGCCCCTTGATGATATAAGAGTAAACCCTAAGTAGCTGAAGAGCCAGTCTCTCTTCTTCCTCTTGCCGGTTTTGGTCATGGCAGAGGTGAGTAGTGAGCTTCCAGCTGTTGGTTGCAACAATCCTCACCATCAGAAACCCCACTCTGCTGCTGTTGCTTCTTCTGCTCATCATGGTTTTCCATTTCATTCCCATCAGTCTCCTTCTTTCCATTCTCTTCCTTATCCCTCTTGCATCCTGCCGCCGCCTCCTCCCCCTTCTTTGCCTCCTCTTTTCAACTTTCCCCATGGCGTACAAACCCCACATCTTCCTGCATTCCTTCTTCCCTTCTTTTTGGGGAAGAAGTCCTTGCCCACACAATGTCCACAATTCCCTTGTGGACCTCCTCCTCCTCCTCCTCTGCGGCAAGAGCCTTTCCTATGTCGTCATTGTGGTGCATGGAATAACGCCTTCTTTTCACCACCTGCTCTCACATCTATTTTGCCTCCTCCTTATTACTCTCGTACTACCTCTTTCTCTCAGCCAGTGGATGGCTCAATCCCGCTGCAATCTGTGAAGTTCAGTGCTGCGGAAGAGGAACCTGAGCTTCAACACTTTTATGATCAGTAAGGATTCTTCGTACCCACTGAGTTCAAAAGAATCCACTGTAGCTCCCTTTGGAGTGAACAAGAGGAAGCTTTCCATTAATTTTATGCTGGCAAAGACATGGGTTGTTTCTGTTTTCTCCCTTCTTTTCTCTTCCTGAGATCAGTCTGATGTTTTCAACTTTTTGCATCTTGAACTGATTGCATTTCAAAAGCTTCTGTGGATTTCAGGAGTTTGCAGGTGGATTTTCATGGTGTGGAGGAAGCTGAGGAAGGGGTGGAGGAGTATGTTGAAGAAGAAGACAATAGCGAGGATCCCCAGTTTGTTCTGGCTGATGAGTGGCTTGAGTTTTTTGCCAAGTCTGAAGCCAGACGGAAAGAAAGTAAGGATCTGCTCATCAGCTTTTTGAGACCTGAGATTTTTTCTGAACCTTGACAGAAGTAGACCTCAACTGGTAAGATTACAGTGGAAGTCAATAAGATCACGTCAAGGCAATGTTGTGGATGGTTTTCCAAAGAACCAATCACTTTGGGATCTGTTGCCATTTGCACTCTCTTCTCAATAGATTTTTGGAAAATCTTCTTTAGGAGCTGTTGCAATTGGTACTTTCTTCTCAATGGATTTATAATCCTGACTCATGTATTGTTTTCCTCCTCAGAGAAGCGACAGCAAAAGAAAGAAGCAAAGGCAGCTCGCAAGGCAGCAAGATTGGTTAATTCAAAGCCCAAAGCATCGAATGATGCCAGTTTACCGGAGGATGTGGTTTGTGCATTTGAAACTGGCTTATTGCTGAGCTCAGGTGCTGAGTTTGGAGCTGACAAGCTTGGGTCTATTGCCTCTGCCAGTGCAATGAACCATCGTCAAGCTCAACAGTCCATCAATTTGCAAGAGTTTCAAGATGGAATGGAGAGACCATTTCTTAAGGGCTTTGATCACAGTGGCACAGAGGAATCTATGCTTGTGACCACTGGGGCACTCTCAAGTGACTATTTGGCAAGTACAGTTGCTGAAGGTGGTTGTGATGGGCTTGAGTCTGGTGATTGTCATCCCCTTGTTCAAGAAGATGTGCCATTTGATGAGACCCAAAGGCCCAGAGAAGAGAATACCACCTCTGTGAGCTGTTCAGGTTTCGAACACAGCATTGTTTAAGCAGAACATTGGCAAAAGTCAACTCTGGGAAAAGTGAATGTTTCAGAATGTTTCAGGATGCAATTTCAGCAGTTTGCACCTAATTCACTGGCAGGGTACATTGCAGAAGGTGGTGTAAAATAAGCCTGAACCTTGTCTGACTACATGCAATTGGCCATCCTGCGCAACACTCAATTCAAGCACTGTATGTGGCTACATATCACATAGCAGCATACTTCAAGATGCTCAAGCTATTGGCAAGATCTGAAAGATGGTAACAATGCTGAAAATTGCAGAAACATTTTACAATCATTTTACCATTGGCAAACATTGCTGGATTTAGCTGAACAAGCAGAAGGTTTCAGCAAATGCACCCATCTCAGTGTCCGCCAGTCTTGAAGTTCAGGAAATCTGAGGAGCAGTTGAGATGGCTGTAGTGATCCAGCATGGTCCAAACCTGGTCCAAACTGGGTGATACAGGAACTTGGATTTATGTGTGATCATAATATAGGAGAGTATACACAACACATGCATGCTGTATACTCTCCTTCATCGCAGTGTGCTCTCTGAATCCAGACTGTCATGGTGGAATGCTGACCAGAGCAGGGAAATTGATGCAACCCAACTTTTGACAGTTCCACGAGTGAAAAACCTTTATAATATATTTTCAGCTTTTATTATGTGACTATTTGTTGATAGCTTCCTTTTATGTATACACATGCACATATACATTTGTATATTTTCCTTCGCTCTCTTTTCTGCGAGTAAACTGTTGCGTGACTTTGGGCATGGTTAAAGTTCACATCTGCTTTCTCTCCAGGTATTTTCACCTGTACTGTGCTTATTGTTCCTCTTAGTGATGTGCTACAATGTTGCTGTATGTTGAATCCATCTCCCCTTTCTCTGCAGGTTTATTGATTCCTGTGTTGTGTTCTCTCAGAGAAGTGTGGTTGGATACCCAGGTCTGATATTCTGATATGCAGGAGATGGTGTATTGTAGGGATTGACTAGTACAAGCTGCTGTAGATTGTTGTAATGGACCCAAGCATCCATGACATTGATGTGTACAGGAAGCTCTGACAATACAAAAAGGAATATAAACCCCTTTTGTTTTGTTTGCTGCTTTTGATTTTTGAGCAAACTTTTGCTCACAATTTTGAATCTTTTCAGTGGAATTTTTTTTGGGGGTACTGGTGGGTTTTGTTTGTTGCATGTTTTATTTCCTCTAATGCAGGCATGGAAAATGTTGTGAGTAGTGTGGCGTTTTGTTTTTTAAGTGAAAAAGCTTGCTCCAAACTCCCACAGTTGGTATCCATTTTGATGACAACGGTTGCTGTTGAATTCTGTATCAGACTGCGAGGTCTGAGAGCAAACTTATTTTCAGTGGTCCATTGGGTAAATGGCTTTATTGCTGATTTTGGCTTCCTCAATTTGGGTTGGCACCATTCCACAGGGGGGTGATAAATGATATAGAAATTTGTGTGGGTCCTGTATCTCTTGAGTCCTATCATCATTACACCTGAGGATACAGACATTTATAAGAAGGTTTACCCCAAATTTTTGGCAGATTGTCACATTTATCTATACCCACTGTAAGGAGCTGATGAAATCTCATCAGTCAAGGGACATCATGGCAACTTTTTGAGTGCAATGGTCTGATGCTTTTTAGAGTCATGAAATTGAGTCTGAACTTTTTTTTTGGCTTGACATATTTGGGTCTGAGCTCTATTCTTATGGGTCAAGCATCATGTTGCCTAGCTTCCTGGGTTGAAACCTTATTCCATTCATATAACAAAAAGCCACAGATTTCCAGTACCAAAAGATGCAGAAAAACACTCTTCAGTGACTATTGGTGAATTTCACTGACACTGAAATGTCCATTTGCTAACATTTGTTATGCTTCCCTGAAATGCCAACTCCTTTGAATGCGAGGAATGTTGTACCTTACTCTTAATGATTTGGCTAAGTAGATGTAACTATCTTTCCCACTCTTCACAAGTTCTTAAGCATAAGAACCACCTATCTGGGAGGCGTATTTCAGGATACAAGGTGCCCTCAAAATACACCTAGAAATTTCACTGAGTGCTTTATGATAAAGCAATCAAACAGTTGAAATAGGAAATGTTTCAAGAAGTTCCCAAAAATTGAACTCACAGTTTGCATTAACACCTGGTGAGCATTCCTCAAAATGTGGGACCAAATGAAAACTACATCGTTCCATAATCTGTCCCCCTTCACAGGCAGAGCCAACAAATGGTGCATTGGTGACAGATCAAGTAAAGTCCAACAGAAAATGGATTGTAACTGGACTGAATAGAACAAAACCTTGCTTGCTCCTGGAAAAAATTGCTGTAGAAATTGAAAGGTAAAGAATGAGAAAGCAACAACAATGAGAAGCCCAACACACCTGTCACTGCAGCGGCTGATGAAGTCCCATGCTTCTGTTATGGAAATGAGCAGCAAATGTTGCAGTAAAATTGATTCATAAACAATGGTGCCTTTTGGATCTAGAGGGGGTTGTTCCGTACAGGACACACATATGTAGAACATAGTAAGCAATAACAGATGGGGCTTCAACCTGCAACCTCTTTTGTTCTTTGACTGTGAAGAATCGTACCTGAAGAGAACTGGGCATGAACATTATGAGGACTGGGTATGAACATTTTGAGGACTGGGCATTTAGCCATTTGGGTTCAGACATGACAGAGGCATGTATGAAAAACAGCATCAATCTGCTGCTCCTGAAGGCAAGGATGGAGCCACCAATGTGCAAATTACACTTAAATGGACAAAGTGCTCAGGTCCGCACAGATTCCTAGCAACCCAATCCAGGGGTAAGTCCAGGCTGGGTTCTATCCCCTGAACTCGTACAATTCCATTGAACTCATTATGCACTGCAATTGGACCTCCAAGCTTCAAATAACTATCATTTACTATACCAATAGAAGCCTCACTTTCCTGCACATCTGAAGCCAATGACCCGACATTCTTGCCACCCTCATTTGATGTGTCTGGCAGTTTGCTGATCTCAGCTGCTTCCTCTGGTCTCTCTGCAATTTCTTCCCCAGTTACTATTGTATCCGTTGTTTCCATGACAGATGTAGCTGGCTCCGTTGCACCAGCATTGCTGCTTGCTCTCATAACAGAAGGTGCTTCCGAAGTTACCTCATTTGAAATAGTAGGAGATGATGAGAAAAGGTGTGGCACCACCTTCATCAATGCATCTCTCAATGTGAGAGTAGTCCCTAAACACAAGAACAAACATCACCACCTGTTTCAAGTGTTGTCCTAAAGGAAACCTTTTAATTGCTAGCCAGCACACATGCAAGAAAACTATCATGCAAGAGAGAGAGAGAGAGAGAGAGAGAACCGTTGCATTTGTTGAGCTTTTTACCTTGTCTCTTGGGGACATCAATAGGACATGTCACATACACCACATCATCCCAACTGGAAACAGGCCTGACATCAAAGAGATCATTCAAGTCCTGGTCCACCATCCTCAAATACATTCGCATAGGTATCCTTCCAGGCTTTCCTACTTCACTCCCTGCAATATGCCACAGCCGAGAAAATTAAATTGAAAGTTGAAAGATTTGCAAACTTCATTAGCAAAATTGGGAGCTTCACAATTAGACCTGCCCTACTTGTTCCCCACACTGCTTGCTATCGCTTGCTTGTAGAAGATGAAACCCACATTACCATACACTTTGAAACAAAGAGTAAACATCAGGAAGTATTGAAAACTGGTGGTTTTGTAGACTAACCTGCCCTCGTCACTGGGTTGGTAATGGCTGTTTCTGCAACAGAAGGTGGATGGCCAAATCCACGCCCGACATTGGCACCAAAGCCAAATGCAGGTTTCACACGGGCTGCAAGACGATCATAGCCTTCAGGGTCCCCTGCATAAGTTTATTGGATTTGTAATACATAAGTCATTTCAAAAGACAGTCACAAACCCTTTGTGTATACTTCAGCAGATAGATTTAGCAGATTATTTCCAAGTCTTTAACTGCACGTGAGCATCATGGAAGAAATGGCTGAACCAAAAAAATTGTATGCTAGTGGGTCTTCCCAGTAGAGCTAAAACAAAATCTGATCAGTGGGGTCTATACAAGCCAAATAGCTGAATACCTTTCATAACACACTGCCAGAGCTCCACTTGATCTGACTGAGACATGTTCATTATGCTCTTCGTATTGCCATACATTACATAGAATGCCTGTGGGCCCCCACCCAATAATTCAATACCTAATCCTCTTAACACTCCAGATTGCTTGCTTTCTGAACATGAATCTCTAAATGGAAGCAGGAGCAATGGCTTGTCAAACTGAATCATGAACCAAACAGACATACAACTGTACTCAAACATACCCTTCTCTATTTTCATCAATGTTATTTCTTGGGTGTCCACTCCTTGCAGTGTTAAGTGAAAACATATGCCAGTTTTACCTCTTTGAGAGCATTGATGAAATTCCATTTGACTGCCTCATCCTCACATAAGCTCAATACACCTGCAGGATATGATCTAAAATGTACCTGTGTGCAACAATACAAATGCAAAACCTTCCAGTATGAATTAGGCTTTCTACCATTTTAAAATATATATAGTATTATTTTTTCCAGCAATAAAAAGGCCAGGAAATATCATTGTAAGATAACAGGAGAAACCCATGAAGAACTTGTGTCTGAACTCAGGTCCATACCGTAAGATTCCATGGTCGTTCGGGTTCCGCACACAACAAGTCAAATAACACACCTGTTGGAATGTTCCTGCCATTATTTCATTTGGTGCACAGTCTACTTAGGCCTCTTGAAAGGTGCAACCCAAAACATGAAAGAGACAAAAAACTGGAAACTAAAAAACACAGAATGAATAAAACTTCAGAGCATTCCATCAACTGAAAAGCTCCTTGAGATCAAAGGGAAAAACAGTGGCACAATGAAAACCATTTGATAATAAGAGCAATTTCAGCTGAAGTTGGAAAAAGTTGTAGGAGCAATAAGATATAAACAAAGGATATCATGGTAGTGAAGAAACATACAAAAACAGACTACAATGAACCATACTCCTAATAGACACTGCTTGATCATTGACACATTTGTGGATTTGCAAGATCTCCCTGCAAAGAAACGGAGAGAAACAGTAAGAAAAATGATAAGAAATTGATGTTGTTACCATTTCAGAGGCAATCCTTGATAGTCAAACCAAATGGTATCAGATCCAGGAGGCAGTGCACTGTTGAAATGGGGGCGGATGGCATCAACCAGAAGTGGTAGGTACCCATTCCTTGGTGCCAAAATCTGCACAACACACACACGCACGCATGCACAGAAAGATCAAGCGCTTTTCCCCCCACCACCCTTTTAACCCATGGAAATCTGTGTCAGGATGAAACACATTCTAGATCATTATGTAAATATGAGATTTGCAGAGAAAATCCTCTTGACAACAAAGAAACACTTTGAAGCTAAGCTTGATGAATGAATGTGGCTTTGCTAGTGGTGGCATAACCCTATGAAGAATGAGAGAGAGTTTAGACCACCCATCACCTTTAACCTCCTTCAACTAGAACTGAACATGATAACAACAAACAGCATCAAATGCAGGCTGGGTTCAGCTAGCTGTGCCATCACAGTTGCAGATTCTCTAAACCCAGGAATTTCAACTGTGCTGCATCACAGTGCAGATTCTGTTGTAAACCTGAGAATTTCAGCACTGCAAATTTTCTAAAGGGATCAAATCTTCTTCCCATGGTGTGTGTGAGAGACACAGAGAGAGCTCACAGACAGATTTGGTTGTGGCCAATAGGGAATAAATCTTCTTCCAATGCCATCTGTGGGAAAGCTGACACACAGACAGACAGACACACAGACACACAGACACACAGCGATTGCTGTGTCCCATAAGGGGATCAAATCCTCTTCTTCTTCTTCCCATGCCGTCCATGTGTGGGAGCTGAAAGACAGATTTGTTGGTGACCCCAAGAGAAGTTGATTCCAAAAAAATATCCATTACAAAGAAGAAGAAGAAGACGAAGAAGAAGCTTATCAAGGTAATGAAAAACAAGCAAGCAATGTTCTGAAGACCATGCCAACAAGCCCAAAACCTCAGAAAGAGAAACAGAGACAGAGACAGAGACAGAGAGACAGAGAGACAGACCCAGAGAGACAGAGACAGAGCTTTGGGTGTACCAGAAACGGAGGAGGAGCAGGCAGTGAGGTGACTTCGGAGGAGTGCAGGTGCAGATGCAAAGGTATGGCTCCCATCCACACATGCCTCCGCGCTTGCACTGTCATTGCTCGATACTCCTCATCAGAACATACTACAGCTCTTTCTTCTCTCCCATCTCCTCCTCCTCCTCTTCTCATTTGCTTGTCGTTGTTTTTTCTGCTTCCCCAAGGAACTTTCCTTTCCGCGGAGGAGGAGGAAGAAAAACTCCTTTGTCTCTCTCGTTCACGCCGAACAAACCCCTCGGCACTAACTTTCTTGTTGTTGTTGTGTTCCGCAAAGATGAAAAACTGTTCTTGATTACTGCGATGGATCTCGATCTCCCACAGAAGCGCATCGAGATGGAAGCTGGATCCTCAAGAAAGCTGCAGTTGCCGTTTGCTTCTTCTTCTTCTTCTTCTTCTTCTGGTTTGTGTTTTCCAATCAATCCCTAACCCTACTGCAACCGAGTGAGACGAGAGAACACGAAGAACAAACGCAGAGAGAGAGGGGGGGGGAGAAAGAGAGAGAATCCAGGGAGTGGAATAGAGAGCGATCTTTGTTCTTTGAACATTGGATTTGGGTAAGAGGAAGAATAAGAAGGACTTCCGAAGCAGAAGAAGAAGAAGATTTCCGATCGGAAGGCGAGTTGGCAGTGGACTTTGCTTGAATGCGGAAGAAGGATCATCAGAGGGATCTGCAAACAATAATGCTACCGCTGCGAGAGGGAGGGAGTGATCGATCATCACAGTAAGCAAGCAGATCTTTCTCTTCATTTTCTTCCTCTTCTCTCTTGCAAGATCTTTGAGCTCTTTTGTTCAGAAGAAAGAATTGCCTCAAGGATCTTCTCTTCTTTTCTTCCTCTGCTTTCTTCCAAGATCTTTCTTTGAGCTCTTTTTCAGAAGGAGAATTTATTCAAGGATCTTCTCTCCTTTTCTTCCTCTTTTTTCTTGCAAGAGCTTTGATCTCTTTTGGCAGAAGAGAACTTCATTCAACAGGAGGGGAGAATTCAGTTCTCTCTCTCTGCTCAGATTTGAACCACATCCGTTTCTCCATCTTTCTATGAGATTCTCTCGGAAATCAAAGACCCTGCTTCACTTCTGTTCTGTAAATCAGTCAAAGCTGCAGGGATGCACTTCTCCACACAGCAAAACCGCAGTACAAACAGAACTGTATGTGTTTTGCAGCCATCAATTAGTTGTTGTGCATTCTGATTGCCGATCCTTTTCTTTTGCAGAAACAAATTTTCTTAGTTGCACATTTCTGAAGTGGAAATCTTAGAGGAGGAAGAGGACGCGGCAATTCACTGGAACATAAACATAGCAAAGAAGAGGTACAAGTGCTTGTTTGTGGTGCTATTCACGGTCCAATCTGTCTTCCTGATGATGCTTGGGATCTTGAGATTGCCACCGCTGCATATAGTGCTTCCCGATGAGATGCTTTGGGGCTTCAGATTGCTGTTGCTGCATGTAGTACTTCCTTCCTGGTGATGCTTTTGGGCATGAGATTATTGTTGCGGCATGTATTGAGCTTCATCTTTTCTAGCCTTTTTTCCCCCATTGTCTTTGTTTCTATATTCAACTTTGCTCAATGATGCTTTGTCAGTTCACTTTCAGATTGTTGTTGTGGAGATTTTTCGGTGTGATTTCCATTGATATGTGTGGAGCTTAGATGATGTCCCCGCTACCATGTCATGTGAAAACACTCTGTTACACACTTTGGAAGGGGAAGGAGAGTCTTTTAAGCTGGAGTGTGTAGCTGATGTTTGGTCACCATGACATTTGTGTGCAAAAGGCTTTGGTGACAATGGCCCAATTTGCAAGATTCAGTTGTGGTGCTCATTGTCTTGTTTGTTTCATTGCAAATGCTCTGCAGGGTACCTTACCTCTCAATTCAGAAAGTAGATCTTGTGCGCGAGTTCTTGAGCAGCCACAAGGTATGAAAAGTACAGGGACAACAGCAAACAAGGCTTCATAATCTGGCACTCTAAAGGAAGAAAAACAGGTGAGTACACTTAAAAGTGTATTTTGAGATTAGTTATGTTCTCCTGCGTGCTAGGCAACATCATTTACTGAGTCTTCTTCTTCTTCCAATTGCTTCTGGAAATGCAACAGAAACTCAGGATGCAGATTTTTGTAGAATGCTTTGCCCAGATTTTGTGCAGATCTGTTATATACTCATCTACACGATCTGTCGGAAGCTGATGAAGCCGTCGGTAGTCAGTCATTCATGGCAGCTCGTCATGGCCATTCCTAATGAAGAACGTGACAAGCCTGACACTTTGTGAGCAACTCTTGTTAAGGTTATGTCTGCAACTCAAGCTCCTGTTGTGGAGGTTTTGTCTTCGATTTTGTCGATTTTGTGTGGATATTGCAACTGCAAAGGCAAAATGATGAAGGGTCAAAATGTGTAACAAGGAGCCAATGGATTACATTGGAAAATGATTGCAAGTTCTTTTTCTCAAAAATTAAGTTTTACATGCAAATGAATTTTGAATGATTTTTTTAAAATCTTGTTTAAAAAAATACTAAATTTTTTTCTCAATGCATAACATGTTTTTTTTTGTTAGTCATTATTGAATAGATATGAATTTTTCAAAAGTGTGTAAATTATAGATTCAATGTTTCATCTTGAAAAATGATTAATATTTTAAGTCATCATCAAAAATTAATTTTTCACATTTTGTAGATTTATTATATTCTAGCTTCTCTTTTTTTTAATACATCATGGACATTATAGTCCATTTATATGTGAGAAAGGACTTTTGAAGCTTTTAAATTTTTAAATAAATAATTTTGAAACATTCTTTGAATTTTTAAATTTTTTAAAATTTCACATTTTAAAACTTAGGAATGATTTTAAAGTGTGACTAATATATTTTTATCATTTATGCTTTTTTCAATGATTTTTTAAAAATTATATGAGTCTTTTTTATAGTCCTTTGTAGAATTGATTTTTTTTTTAATGCAAATGTTTTAAAATAAAATTCAAATTCAAAATTGAATAAAATGAATTTTTATTTAAAGTTCTTTGCTATTCATGCATGGAAAAAAAAGTTAATTTGTCATGATTATTGTGGTTTCAAATGATAATAAAAAAATAAATGTTTGATTTTAATTAATTATGTTTAACATTCAACACCCTTTTTGAATGACTTGTTTTAATTAAGTTATACATGGGTTAATTAATAGATGGATTTGGAGAGAAGTGTTTTTGAAATTTGACTTGAAAGGTGACATGATTTGAGAAGGGAGGGTAGGCCATGAAAAAATTTAAAACATTCAAAGTAATTTTATTGTTATCACATTGTGTTTATTTTTTGTTCAATCACAAGAATTTTCATTCCTACTAATTAGGAAAATTTATATTTTTGGCCAAAGTTCCTTTGGTGACATTTAATTAACACACAAAAAATAAAAATAAGTATTATGTTTTTGAATTCTTGGAAGGGATTAGGTTTGATGGACAACTATTGTGTCCTTTCGCAATGTCTCTCAATCTTTTGCTATGTATCAACAAAGGCAAACATAAGTCTTTTATTAATTTCTTTTGTCACCTTTTGAAAGAAAAAAAACCATCAAGGAGGTAAAAGCAAAAATACATATTAAATTGTGTGTGTGTTTTCTTAATGTCTCAATTCTTTGTTGTGTATTGATGCAAATGAATGAGTATTTTGTTAGTTTTTTTTGTCACCTTATATAAGAAAAGAAAAACAAACACTAGGAAAAAAAGTAATAAAAATGTATGTTAAATTGTAATGTTAAATGTGAGATTATATGAACCAAAAAAAATGTAAGGTTCATTTAACGTAAAATACATATGCATCATGGTGTTATGAATAAGGGCATGGTAAACCCAAAAAAAAGGTATCACTGATATTTACAAATTTAATCCAACACCAAATAGAAGAAGAATGCACATCAAAAGCATTGCAACATTTACAACCAATGATTATTTATGAATGTAGCATGTTAATTAGTGATGCATTAATTATTCCCATATTACATAAAAATGATCACATGCAAGGTATGGAAAATGAAAACATGGAAGGGGCCCATGTGAGCATTAATAGAATATTTTGTGTTTAATGCAACAAACAAAAAGTAAAATGTGCTGACATATTATGTGAGGGTGAAAAAATTAGTTGAAATCAATTTTCTTTTACGTCCTTCTTCATACCATCATATTCAATATGTTTTTTGTGTTGATGTTTAGTGTCTTGTGTATTTTTTAATTCATATGACCAACGACCCATTTAACATTATAATTTTATATGCATTTTTGTTTGTTTTTTCATTTTTTATGTTTGCATTTTCTTTCATGAAATAGTGAGAAAAATCAACCAAAGAATTATGCTTCATTTTGTTAATACAAAACATTTGATTGAGAAACATTATCAAAAAAATCACATTAAAATTGAAGTTACAACTTTTCAAGATTTTTTTAGATGGTTTTTTATCCTCCTTCATTTCCATAGCATGACCACATTAAACAAGTGCACTTGCACATGTAAAAAAATACATTCAAATAATGTGTGCATTAACATGAAACATTATGACGACTTTATCCAATGAAACTATGATAACCTTTTACCTTCTTCCCTCATTGACATAAATCAATCTCTTTCCTTTTGTTGATGATTTTCATAAAAAAATTAAAAGTCATTTTCAACTTTGAAACATTTATTTTCATTTCACCATGTTCATCATTTTTTCATTTAATAATTTTTAAAGTATGGTGTATAAGTTTTTATGGTATTATGTTGTCTTCAATAATTCTATGAATGATTTTGATTTTTTTTAAAAAATATGTGAGCACGTTGCTCATGGTCATGTTTTCCCATTTGTATTACATTTTTTCTTGGCATCATGAATATTAATTTTGAAAAAGTAAATCAATAACATTCAACCCATTGTAATTAAAGAAATGATATATTAACTAATTCCTCAAACATTTGCAATTTTGTTTTAAAATATATTTACAAAACACTTTAGTCCTCATTAATTTCATGTGAAAACATGGGATAGGTGTGACATAATGTTTTATTAAATTTTCACTATGTTCAATTTGCATTCAAATTGAATAGACATCCAAAATGTTTTCAATTTTATGTCATATAAAATATTTTATCAAAAGTTATGATTTTTTATTATTATTTTAGATTAAAAAATTCTCATTTGTTTAGCATTTTGTGCATGTTATCCGCATTATATTTTTCACAATCTTTTTGACATAAAGATTTCATAATCATTTCGTTTTAATTTAATACACAACAAGGGGATCCTTTGGGTGGAACATAATTCATCCTAACACATTTTATTCTATTTTTCATTATATTACAACAGCCCACCCTAATCATGTTTTTCTTTCGTACATGGATGAAACACAAATTATTGATATTGTCTCAAACAAGATAATTTTTCTTTAATGATTATAATCAAAAGTTGTAACATTAAGATTTTTCATTCAATTAACAATGTGTGTAATTTGGTATTTATAAATATTACTTATCCATATAATTTGTTTAAAAATGGCAGTCAAGCATGTACCAGGCGCGGTGAATTAAGATAGATTGTCAAAAAAAAAAATTTACAAAGAAGCGTGCACTGGGCTCGGTAAAGTGAGATAGATGAGTTTTTAATAAAAATAAATGGTAAGCACACGAGCACTGGGCGTAGTAAAATAAAATAAATGGGTTCTGAATTATGAGAAAAAATGGCAGCCAGGCATCCACCAGGCGGTGATATACCCTAGACCACCCTAAACCTCTAAGATAGATTCCTATAATCTAGTAATTATCATAGAGACTTAATCCTCCCCTTCACATTGCTCGATGCCAGTAGGGGAGAATTTGATGCGTAATACGCCGTACTTCTGAGGTGGAACATTTTTTCTAATTAATCGAAATGCAAGCACCAATCTCCCGTCGACGCGCCACATTCGTTGGACACATGGCGAAATCCAACATATCACCCATTTGCTCCATGCGATCCTGCCTTTTGACATAAGTTGTTTAAGTGGACCGTTGCTTATACAGGGCGCAAGCGTACTTGTAGTGTCAAAGATTTTGGATGGCCACCGTGTAATGGGTCAATTGGGAAGATTTTAAAAAGAGCACGGTCCCCGATTGAGATCGAAAAAATAAATTAAAACCAGGGAAAACAAATTTCCCCGTGTCCACCACGTCCCCTGCAAAGAATGCACACAAACACAATTTAAACCTGAAAGAAAATTCATAAAAGGGCAAAAGCAGGAAAACAGAACAGAAATAAAAAATACTTTGAATAAACCAAGAAATCACAGAATGCAGGACGTCTCGATCCATGTGCACCACAGACACATAATTCTTGGTGACCCCAGATGCATGTTCAGAGGAGCTCCCTAAATTTAAGACGCGTCTTGAAAAGACGCCCTTCACACTACTAGGTTTTATGCCATTTGTTAAATGTTTTGTGATAGAAGCATTTCAAAAGGATTTCAACACCATAATTAACCTCCTTATGCTTAAATATTCATAAATTTTTTTTACGATGTTTTTTTTTATTATGCCCGTCACCTAAGTTATTTGTTGTGTATCGTACTTTTATTTTTAAATATTTTGTAACATTATGTCAAATTTGATTCACATACCATATTTATGTTAAAAAAATTATTTGGTGTAAAATCTTTCGACATTATGATGGGTCATTTAACTCGTTGTCATGTCATTATATATATTTTTTAAAAAAGGTTTGGCCTTTTTTTAATGGTTTAATTTGTAGCCCTCACTTCTTGAAGTGTTGGGCTTTAATTGTTTTTGCATTTATCACTCATTTCTAATGGAATGATCACCCTATTTTTTTAATGTGATGGCATAAATTAAAATTGTCACTTTTCATTTTTAATTAACACTACAAATATTTAAATTATATTATCTCAACTTGTTTATTATCATGTTTTCCCCCTTTGAAAATCTTGTGATTTAATCATGTCATTTACATGTTTTTATGAAAATCGCATACATGAGCAAGTATTTAGCACATTTCTAATAGATGTTCCATTGGATGTTATGTGAGCATGTATTCAATTTTATACATGTGTTTGGTTATTAACCTATTGCACCACACTTGAATTTCCTTTATATTCAACTCATTTTTTTTATAATGTTATGTATTCACTTTTACTTAACACATTTTATAATTACACATCTTTGTTAGTGTGAACATATCATTAATGATTTGGATATCCATTTCTTGCAATGATCGTGCTAAAATGAAAGTTCTACAACCTATGATATTTTTAAAAATATTTTCACAACTAATACTGTGGATATTAATGTACATGTACAATGAAAGATTTCCGACCTTTTTCCTTGCCATATTTAGCAACCAATTGATATTTTATCACTAAAAATCATTTAAAAATATTACTCAACAATGTCATAATTGATCTAACATGCCTATATATGGTACAACTTGCATTATTCACAATAGTGCATGCAACAACAATTCTTGTTAATGAAAAAACACAATCATACACGATGTGCACATCAAGAAACGATTTCATTCCCCTCACCATAAAGATTTATGGTTATCTTCATTTTTGTTTTGAATTTTTTTTTCCTTCTTATGTTTAGACCATTATAGTTCATCATTAAGAATCCAATGTTTTTTAATTTTCACAATGTTTATGTTTTATTATTAGTAACATGTGCACATAAACTTTTAACGTGTGCAGACCATTACAATTTTTCAACTTGTTTTCACATTTGGGGGAAATATTTTTCATCTCTTCCATATATTACAACCAATGCATTTTTATCATTAACCAATTTGTGGTAAACATCCTTTTAATTTATTATCTTTTAATTTATTATTATTTTAATGGTGTTTTGATTTTTATGTTATTTCATTACATGTGTTTTCATGATTTTATTAACCTTATAATTTTTGTTAATGGGGTCCCATGTCATAGGCATGAAAACTAATGATAAAATACATGCTTAAATCTAAATCCAAACTCAAAACATAAAAATCAAAACAAAAACACAAAATGCGCAAAAAAAATTTACAAACAAATATAATATATAATGTACAAAAACATAAACACAAAAGGAAAAATACAACGTTATGGAACAAAATCATATCTTAAATTAATGTTGATTAATGTAAAAGTAATGGAAGGTTTTATTTTTATTTATACCTTTTTGGGTATTTAATTAAAAGAAACTTCCATGGGGGCTTCCATGTGTTCATCAAATAAAGAAACTTTTAAAGAGATTTCCTAATTACAAATGAATTATCAATTAATTAATATTTATTTTTAAAATAATAAAAATTTAATTATCAATCAACTAAAAGTTAATTCAAATGAATTAAAAATGGATTGAAAATGAATTCTAAATGAATTGTAAGTTAACTAAAATAGAACTACAAATTAATTGAAATTGAACTACGAGTTAACTATAAATGAAATATGAATGAATTTAAAGTTATTTATGAATCATCAATTAACATTCATACAAATGGATTCCATTCGTCATGTGAAAATGTTTTCCATGACATCCCATCCTTTTTTACATATATATAAATTTTTTTTTCATTTGGCAAGTAATGGTGCATAATCTTTGACACTAACTCACAACCCCACTTAGGATAACAAAAATCATGCCTTGTAAAAAAAGGGCTCTTGTGCCATTATTAGATGGTAATGCAAAGGTCAAACAATAATGTCTATAAATCACCTTTCAACCCGTTTATGAATCATCTTTGAATGTCCCATGACCCCATTATGAACCTTTAAACCACCCATAAACAAACATGGTTTTATTGATGTTATGTTTAACATTATTTTAAAAGGGGTTGAAAGTCCTTGATAGGTAAGAGTATTTTTTTAACCCATAAAAATTAAACCTTTTGAAGGCAATTTTAATTACCAAAAGATCTTCAAATATGTTTTTTCATAAATCTATGCACACATTAAAAAATAAGGGAAATATAACATTGTAAAAAGGAAGTTATAATTTTTTTTAAATGTTTAATAAACATATAAGCAAAATAAGGCATTTGAAATGGACCAATTTTTTTTATAAATTAAAGTAAAACATTATTCATGCAACCATGTTTCACAACAAAGGATTACATTTTAGTTATTACATGTTCGAATTTCAATTCATGTGGGCTTAAAATGAATTAATCATTTCCATTAAATGAATGTTCATGTAATTTAATGTTTGAAAAAAACGATCTTGTGTTAAACAATAATGACCTAATGATCAACATTCAACTCATTATTATCCAACAAACATGATTGACAAAACACCACCTATTACATTACACTAATGGGGCCTAACTTGTGAAGGTTACTCAAGTGGGGTTTGACCTTTAGGTGGCCCTATTCACACATGGAAAAATTACTACAATGGTTTTATTTGAAACTCCAACCCCTTTTAAAATTACATAGATGTGCAAATAATTAACACACCGTTAACAAAAATAATCCTTTTGTGGAACCAATCAATTTTTTTTTTTTCCTAAAACATTGAAATATGTATCTTCTAAGTTAAAAGCCATATATGGCCTTACGGGCATTTAGGGGTTAATGAGATTCAATTGTTTTGTTTGTAACATGCTGCACAAAATAAAAAAAAGAAACAGGAAGCAAAACATGGTGATGTAAAAAACTTACCAAATAAATTAAATGTTTTTGTTTTAAATATTATATAATAAAAAAGGAGTTTGTTGTTATTTGTGATTATTACATGTTACTACACACTAAATCCTTGGAACAAGTTCACATACACAATTTATTTAAACTTCTACTAATGGTTGGGTAGGTACTCTTTTTGGCAAGTTTGGACCATTAATTTTAATTAATATGAACCAAATCACAACCATGTATTTGAAAAAGTAAAAAGATTAAAATTAAGGTTAATAATAAGTTAATTATCAATACTAATCTAGTTTATTATGTCTGGAATGTGATCTGATTTTCAAAACATGATTTTTTTAAAAACCTTAAAAAACAACTAGACCTGCATCACAAACTTTCAATATCATAAAATTTCAAAAAACATTATGTGAAAATTATAAAACAATATGTCTATGCAAAATTCATGGGCTTTAAAGTGTAAAAATGGCACAAATAAATTATATATATATGTTTTTTCTAGTTATGATTTGTTAATGTGAAATATGTACAATTTACATTTTAACTAAATATGTGTAATTATTGTGATGTAATTTTGCTTTAAAATATATGGTTTTTGTACAAACCATGAATATCAAATTTTGCAAAAGATTTGCACAAACCTATGAAGCTAATAAGTTTGTGATGTGGAACCTGATTCTTGGATTAAATTTATTTATGTTTGGAACTAGAACTTAAACATTTTTAATTTAAAAAAAATAATTTTAAACGAAATTTCTTTGGACCCAACATTATTTATCATGTACAAAGTTATGTGTTAAATGTTTTCCCCCTCCACCCCAAACCCATAAACATGAAAAATTAGATATTATAATTTGAGAAACTATTTAAATGCTTCAACATGACCCAATCATTATAGTCGATCAATAGCAAAATCATTTTTAAAAATTTCACCTTGATGTTGGATTTTTGTATCTAATGCAAATGTTAAAAGTCCTAATCCATTTTGGCACTATTTGCAGAATGTATTTCATCCAAGCACAATGTACATGCCATTTCACTATTAATGAACCTACTATTTCAAGGATATTTTAATGTGAAACCAAAACCTTTGTAACAAAACTTAGAAAACACTTGAGTGTGTGTATATGAAGTTTGAAAACCCTGATTTTTTTTAATCCACACATCACTTGTTTTAATTTTTAACATGTTATGACCAAGGTTTTTCTTTTTTTGTTTTTTGAAATAGGTGGGTTGGCCATATTCCCTAAGAAATCATAGGCAAATTTGGCTATATGTTAGAGAGCCCAAATTTTATGTTAAAAAAAATTTAAATTCATGTTTATGCATTGATGTCATTATAAAACTTGTTATTTAAATATGGAAAATTTAGTTTTTCCCTCAAAATATGGTGAAATTGACATTATCATTTTTTCGTCATCAAGTTATGATATTTTGTACATGTGTGGACAAATCTAACATATAATTTTAAAAATTCAACATGATATGGACTTTTGAGAAAAATCATTATTTGTAATGGCAAAAAAATTCATTATAACATACAATTGATATGATGTGAAATCTTTGAAACTTGCTTTTGTTAATATATTATATAATAATCATAATATCAATGATTGGACCATTTTAAAATTCATTTTTTTCTATTAACTATAACATCCCTTATGTTCACTTTAACTATGCATAACGTCTAAAAATTTATGTATTATGGAGTAAAAATACATACATCACATAGATATTCCAATTTATAATTTCAAACTATATCCTTAAATTTATAACTCCAATTTTTAGAATACATGTGCTCAATTTGAATTATATTCACATTAGATATGGGCACAAACATGTTAAAGTAGGCCAATTGGTGATCCTTGTTCAACTAATAAAAATAAGTGGAAAATAGATTTTGAAAATTTGAAATTTAGGCCTTTTACCAATGTTATAAATTTCAGGGTGTATTAGCCATATTAAATAAATCATATGTAGCCATCCCCAATCTATATTAATTCAAAATATTTTATTTATTGCAAATTTAGATCTAATGTTTTTTCCAAATCAAACTATTCAAATGATGACTTTGCATGCAAATGAAGGACATTCATGAAATGTGGGGTTAGACTTGGCGACTACCTCCTCCTAAGGCCCTTATTTTGAAAACATTCCCACCTTAAAGTTTTATTCCACACATAAATGTTGCCCTTTTAAATGATGAAATTTTGTATACATAAGTAATTTTTGGGGATTTAGAAAAAATGGAAAATCTTGTTTAAATTCTTTATTTTGTAAGGTAGGCTTGACAATAACCCATCCATTATAACATAACATGATTTTTCATATGGCAATAAGCCATGGTGTGACAACAAAAAAAGGAATACACATAGATTTCACAAACAATTTTAGTGCTTACTACACTTGTGACATCTTTAAGATGTAAGTCAATATTAAATCTCCACTCAATCAAAAGATCCTTTGAACAATTTGCAATGGAAACCAAAAAATCAAAACTTCAATTTTGAAGACTACTTATAATTTACTTGCAACCATTTGTAGTCCTCATACAATTTACCAAATCATTTTCAGTTGTCTTAATTCTAACCATGAATGCATCTAGATTTCTTGGAATATAGCCAAAGATTAGTATTATTAATGTTCTACATGTTGTTTGAACTATTAACCTTAACTTATATCATGTAATGCAACAACTAGAGTTCTTTAATGCAACTTTCAAGATTCCCAACCCTTTTTTTCCCTTTTATCTTCCTATTATAACAAGGTCCTACCCTTAGCATGTGTAATCAACATAAGGTTATGTGAAATCACTCAAGGTATGGGCAAATACACTTTGATTAAACCTATTTTGTTGATTCCATCTCTAAGTGCACATATTGATTTATGACATTTGTTGTATTTCTACCTCACCACAAAGATACCCAAAAAAAAGGTTTTTCATGTCTCTTGCCCCAAGACTAACCACCAATATGGACCATTATATGCCCATAAACCATTATATGCCCATTCAACAATAGCTCTAACCACCTCACGATCTTCATAATTCAACATCAACCCTTCATAAAATTTCAAAGTACATGATATGTCGTAACCTATCTACGATTAGCATAACAAAAGAAACAATAACAACTACTATTTTTATCCAACATCCCACACAAGTATATTTGAGCTTATCACCTTGCCCATGTTCTCTCATCTTATTTCGTCCCCTTGCCATCCTCCTATCTTCCATTGCATAGCTCCTAATCATCTCCTTGTGAAACTTTTTCAATCCTTCATAAATGTGGCATCATCCTCTACCAATAGCAACTCGCCCAAAAACAATGATAAAATCTGCATTACACATAAAGAATAAAACACATTTCCTCATCTTCTACTTGCCCACTTGAATTCACTTTTCAAAAACAACCAATTGAGGTTCCATATACCCAATGTTTATCCTTTTCTAAACACCACATATACAATTTACTAAAAAAATAAGGATGAAACCACACAAAGTTACTTTGTATATTCATGCACCCCATACTTTATATTTTGTACAAGAAAACTATACCTTGTACCCTTGGATTTAGATAACATGTGACACAATGTTTGTCATCTATAATCATTTATTCTACAAGGGTAGGAATTCGTGTTATAATGTATCTAGTTTGAAGTGTTAAATTTGGAACCAAGTGATTTAGAAATTGAAACAACCAAGCTCAAACCCACATTTATAACAAAATTTAAAATGTCAAAACCAAGATTGAAGGTTTTCTTTAAAACAAGCCAAGACCAAAGGTTCTTTTAAAAAGAACAATTGCACAACGTTAATAGAAACTTTATAATCAGGTACCCACACATAGTATTTTGGATAACATGTGGCATAGTCTTTGCATTCTCTCCTAGTCATCTACTATGAGGACACAAACTTCTACCTTATTTCATGTACATATACCTTGTAGTTTTGTAGAAAAGTTAAACTTTGTACCCCATGTGCATATTCTTGTACAAGGAAGTATACATTGTACCCATGTATTTAGATACAATAATATGGCCACACAATTTCTAAACTTTCTAGCCATCCACCAAAAGCATCCTTTTCTAATTGATAAAATTTTGCTAATATCTGAAATTAAAATTTAAAAATGAAGTGATTTTGGAGCTTTTCAATTTCCATAAATTAGGGGGGGGGGGGGGG
>Ga0116231_10002977_pt1 | contig 35423 bp, 27 predicted proteins | sample S1TSphgellanicum_2_FD_89695 | JGI IMG/M metagenome (GOLD analysis project Ga0116231, IMG submission 89695) | Host-associated microbial communities from peat moss isolated from Minnesota, USA - S1T2_Fd - Sphagnum magellanicum MG | ecosystem: Host-associated > Plants > Peat moss > Unclassified...
AGCACGCCTGCCTCTGCCGGTACCTGCGCCGGTGCGGCTCGGGGTTCCCCAAGGTTGGTACCCATGCTGGAGCGTCATTCCCTGGTTCGATGGGCAGACCGCCGATCAGGCGTCACCGAACAGTGCGCAGGGCGCGGCGCTGGCGGCGTTCTTCAATGCACTGCACGTAGCGGCGCCGGCGGACGCACCGCGAAATCCGTATCGAGGCGTACCTCTGCTGCAGCGGACGACAAAATTTCAAAGTTGCCTCGAAGCCCTCACCGCCAAGACTGGCCCGGCGGATGCGCGGCCGCTGTGCGCGCGGCACATGCAACTCTGGCAGACCGCCTTGGATGCACCGATCGATATGCCGGATACATGGATTCATGGTGACCTACATCCTCGCAACGTGCTCGTGAGCGATGGGCGCATCGTCGCCATCATCGACTGGGGTGATATGGCGGCAGGCGACCGGGCCTGCGACCTGGCTGCGGTCTGGCTGCTGCTGCCTGACCCGGGCGCTCGCGAGGCGGCCATGTCAAACTGTGCTGCGGTGTCGGCGAGTACCTGGGACCGGGCCCGCGGCTGGGCGCTGCTCATCGCGATGATCTTGCTCGATGCCGGCAAGGGCGGCGATGCGCGCATGGAGCTCATCGGAGCCCGAACACTCGAGCGGCTGCTCACCGGGCCCTGATCGGGCGATCGCGGCGCACGGCGACGGTTCAAAGCGCGTGCGAGCGGGGTTCAATGCGCGTTCGAGGTGAAGATGCTCTTCGGCATGCGAACATGCACTCCAAGATTCGGCTTGTCGACGAGCTGCGTGATCGCGACATTGCCGGCGAGACTGGTGAGCTGGTAGGCCTGATGCCGGGTGAGTTTCTTTTCCGCCACCAGGAAATCGATCATTTCTTGAATGGCCGACTTTGTGGCGACCGCGAGGTCCGGATCGGTGGCCATTGTGATGTAGTCGGTCTTGGTCTCCGCTCGCGGCCAGGTGAGCTTCATGTCCTTGCGAACGGTGAGCTGCAGGCGACCCCGCAGCGACGTCTCGATCGCGGTTTGATCGACTTCACCGTCGCCTTGAGCGGCGTGGCCATCGCCGATCTCGAACAGCGCGCCCTCGGCAAATATCGGGATGTAAAGAATGCTGCCCGCCACCAACTCGCGATTGTCCAGGTTGCCGGCATGCCTGCCCGGCGGATTACTGCTCAGGCGTCCGATCTCCGGCGCTGGAGCCACGCCGATGCTGCCGTAGAACGGTTTCAACGGTAATACGATCCCCGGCAGGAACTGCGCCGTCATTTTCTTGCGGTCCAACTGCAAGATCTTGATCGGCACATCCTTGTCGCAGTTCTCCGGCAGGTAGCCGCTGCAGCCGTTGTAGCCATAGTCGAGAGCGAGATCGATGGACAGAATCTTGACCTCGAGGACGTCGCCGGGCTCGGCGCCTTGCACGTAAACCGGCCCGGTCAATATATGGCCGCCCGGACCCTTTTTTTCGCCCGTGACCTCGGCAACGATGGCCTTGAGAGACGCCTGGATCTTGTCCTCCGGCACGCCCGCCTTGGCAAGGCCCGCCGGTGTATTGGTGAGCAACGTATCGACATCGATGATATCGCCCGAGTCGATGCGCAATACCGGCGCAGCCGCCGCCCAATAATATCCATACGCTACCGTGCTCGGAGTCGCTTCGAGGCGATGAACTTGCGGCGGATGCGCGGCCGCGGCGCGTGCTGAGGCGAGCGCGGCAGCAGTCAAACAAGCGGCGATGATTTTCACTGCGCGGATACCGTCGCTCTCATGGTGAGATCAAGCCGCGCCAATGCGTGCAAGACCGGCGTCGATCGATTGCTTGATCTGCTCGTTGAGCTGGCGCGGGTCCTTGCCCGTCGCATCGATCGGGTCGCCGATCACCACCCGTACGGTGCCGCGCTTCTTGAGGATTCCGCGCCGCGCCCAGAACTCGCCGGCGTTGTGGGAAAAAGGCACGATGCATTTGCGGGCGGCAATGGCAAGCATGGCGCCGCTGACGCCGTACTTGCGCTTCTCGCCCGCCTTCACCCGCGTGCCTTCGGGGAAGATGATGATCCACAGGCCATCCGCAAGCCGCGCCTTGCCTTGTTCGATGACTTGGTTCACTGCCCGATGACCGGCACCGCGATCGATCGAAATGGAGCGCAGCAGCTTCAGTCCCCAGCCGATGAAGGGGATCCACATGAGCTCACGCTTCAAGACCCACACCTGTGGTGGAAAGATCAGGAATTGCACGATGGTTTCCCATGCCGAAGTGTGATTGCTCATCACGATATGGTTTCCGGACGGGATGCGTTCACGGCCTTCGACGACGAAATTCAGACCGCACAGCTTGTCGAGCAGCCAGAGCAGGATTCGCGCCCAGGTGCGCGCGATCGCGAACTGCGCGCGGTACGGCAGCCAGAAGCAGACGCTCATGACCAAGCCGAACAGGCACGCGGATACCATCATGTAGGCGGTGAAAATCAACGAACGTATGAATTGCATGCCGGCGCCGCGCTTGCCCTGCCCTGGGACTGGATTGGCCGGGCACTCTAAACCGCGTACCGGTTCGGTGGCAATCAGACCCTGATGCGACGCGCGGCCAAACTCACAGCAGCGCCGCTGCTGCCCGCCCTATCGAGCGCCGCTAATCCGCTGCCGAGCAGCCATCCCGCCGCGGACAGCTATGGATGATAAATCTGCACGTTGTCATAAACCGTTCCTTGGTCCAGTTGCCCATTGCTGGAACCGCCGATGCAATACATAAGATTGCCAACCTCGGCCTCAGCAGGGTTGACGACGGCGGTGGGAATGGATGCCAACGTGCTCCATTCATTTGTGGTCAAATCGAATGATTCAACCACGTGCACTGGGTCCGCGTTGGTTCTGCCGCCCGCGTAATACAATATTCCGGCGATGCTCGCGGAGCATCCCGCCCATCGCGCCGTCGGATCAGACGCGAGAGATTTCCAGCTACCGGGGGACGCTGCCGACAGCGCTTCGTTGTTACCAGTCGCACCCGAATCCTCGAGGCCCGCAGCGGCTACATGGCAGCGCGCAGAAAGGTCGCGGGGTTTAACCCGGCAGCCGGGATAGATCCGCGACCCCGCCTAGCAACGCCTGCACTTCGCGCAGCAGCGCCAGCCGGTTGTTGCGCACCTCGAGATTCTCATCCATCACCATGACGCCGTCGAAAAAGTCGTTCACCGGCGCGCTCAAGTCCACGAGGGCCGCGAGGCTGTCCCCGTAGCGGCCCTCCGCGCAGGCTCGCTGCACCGGATCGCGCAAATCGCTCAAACGTTGGTGCAGGCTGCGCTCGGCTGCCGCGGTGAGCCGTTCGAGCAGAACGCCGTCTGGGACGCGCTCCGGCACGATGCCGTCCACAAGCGCGGCTTGTTGCGGGGCAGGCTGCGTCTTCTTCAAGATGTTTGCGATGCGCTTGTTGATGGCCGCCAGTACCGCAGCATCGGGCAGCAGCAGAAACTCCTTGAGCGCCTCGAGCCGCGCGACCGCATCCAGCGGCGATCGCGGCCTTAACGCCAACACGGCATCGAGCATTTCCGCGGTGGTTCCCGCCTGCTCCAGCAGCATGCCGCGAAGCCTTTCGCTGATGAATTCGTACACCTCGTCAACCACGCCGGCGCGCTGCACGGGCTGCGCCGCGGCGGCGATGTCGAGCATCTCGAGCAAATCCAGATCGAGGCGTGCCTCCAACAGGATGCGAAGTACTCCTAGAGCCACGCGTCGCAAGCCGAAAGGATCCTTGGCGCCGGTCGGTCTTTGCTCGATGGCAAAGATGCCGGTCAACGTATCGAGCTTGTCGGCAAGCGCGACAGTTTGACCGGTCTTGCTCGCCGGTATGGCGTCGCCGGCGAAACGCGGCCGGTAGTGCTCCTCGATCGCCAACGCGATGTCCGAAGGTTGTCCTTCGGCCTCGGCGTAGTAGCGGCCCATGATTCCCTGCAGCTCCGGAAATTCACCGACCATGGCCGTCATCAAATCGGCTTTCGCGAGCACAGCGGCACGCTCGGCGTCGGGCGCGCCGAGGCGGGCGCCGATGATCCGCGCGAGGTCCGCCACGCGGCGCGTCTTGTCCGCATAGGTGCCCAGTCTCTTCTGGAAGATCATGCCGCCAAGGCGCGCGGCATGTTCGCTCAAAGTCAGGTTGCGATCCTGTTCCCAAAAAAAAGCCGCATCGGTCAAACGGGGCCTCACGACGCGTTCGTTGCCTTCGCGCACCTTGGCAGGATCGCGGCTCTCGATGTTGCTGACGGTGACGAACCAGCCCGAGAGTTCGCGGTCAGCCCCCTGCACCGCGAAGTAGCGCTGATGATCTTGCACCGTCGCTATCACCACCTCGCGCGGCAGATCCAGGAAGCGCTGATCGAATTGACCCGCGATGGCCACCGGCCACTCCACCAGCGCGGTCACCTCATCGATCAAGGCGTCCTCTATCAACGCCGTCGCACCCTCACCCGTAGCCGCCGCCGCCGCAGTTACCTGTTCGCGGATGATGCGCTTGCGTGTGGTGAAGTCCACGATCACCTTGGCGCGCCGCAAGCGTGCGGCGTAGCCTTTGGCGCCTGTGAGCACAATGGGCCGCGGCGCGAGGAAGCGATGCCCGCGCGTGACGCAGCCACAGGGCAGCCCCAGCACCTGCGCGGGCACGACCTCGCCGCCGAACATCAGCACGACGCCGTGCACGGGGCGCACGAATTCGGCGCTCCGATCACCCCAGCGCATGCGCTTAGCGATGGGCAGCTCCGCAACCACCTGATTGATAATGTCGGGCAGCAGCGCTGCCGTGGCGGCGCCGCGCTCCGTACCCTTGAACTGCAGCCAGTCACCCTTGTCGGTGGTGAGCTGCGACAGTGCGGCGACCTCGACGCCGCAGCTCTTGGCGAATGCCAGCGCCGCCTGCGTGGGCTTGCCGCCCGCATCGAATGCATTCTTGAGCGGTGGCCCGCGCCGCTCTAGAGGCCGGTCCGGCTGCTGCTCGGCGAGTTCCTCGATGACCACCGCCAGGCGGCGGGGCGTGGCAAATCCGTGGAGCTTGCCATGCGCGATGCCCTTCATGTCGATGGCCTTCGCCAACCCTTCGGTGAGGGCGGAGGAAAGGGTCGGCAGGCTGCGCGGCGGCAATTCCTCGCACAAAAGTTCGAACAGCAGGTCGCGGGAATTCACGTCGCGGCCGGATGCGGGGGCCGGCCGCCCGGGACCGCTTGCCGTTGCGCGCTCTTGATGAGCGGAAACCCCAAGGCTTCGCGGCTGGCCAAGTAGGCTTCCGCGACCCCGCGCGCCAGCGTGCGGACGCGAAGAATGAAGCGCTGCCGCTCCGTCACCGATACCGCATGGCGCGCGTCCAACAAATTGAAGGTATGCGATGCCTTGACCATCTGCTCGTAGGCCGGCAGCACGAGTTTGTCATCGAGCAAGCGTTTGCAGGCGGCTTCATGCGAGTCGAACTGCAATGACAGGACGGGAACATCCGCCTTTTCAAAGCTGTAGGTCGACTGCTCCACCTCGTTTTGATGGAACACATCTCCATAGGTCACCGCTCCGAATGGCCCGTCGCTCCAGAGGATGTCGAAAATGCTTTCCTTCGCTTGGATGAACATGGCCAACCGCTCCAGGCCGTAGGTGATCTCACCCATGACCGGGCGGCAATCCAGGCCACCGACCTGCTGAAAATAGGTGAATTGCGACACCTCCATGCCGTTGAGCCAGATCTCCCATCCTAGGCCCCATGCACCGAGAGTGGGCGACTCCCAATTGTCCTCGACGAAGCGAATGTCGTGGGTGAGCAGGTCGAATCCCAATGCTCGCAGCGAGCCTAAGTAGAGGTCCTGAAAATCGTCGGGAGACGGTTTGATCGCTACCTGAAATTGATAGTAGTGCTGCAGGCGGAAGGGGTTGTTGCCATAGCGCCCGTCGGTCGGCCGCCGGGACGGCTGGACGTAGGCAGCGCGCCAGGGTTCAGGCCCGACCGCGCGCAAAAATGTCGCGGGATGAAACGTTCCGGCGCCCATTTCCATGTCGTAGGGCTGCATGATGACGCAGCCCTGGTCCGACCAGTACTGCTGCAAGCTGAATATCAAGCCCTGAAACGTGGCTGGCGGGGCAGGTAACGGCATCGGAAATTCGTATCGTGGACAAAGCGAGCGAGTATAGCGACGGCCCGCATGGGTGTCCCCCATTTGCCGTGCACCTATTTGGCTCGTTTCACGTAGAATGCACTCCCGACGGCCGCCTGAGGCTGTCCGGGCCGAGCGTTTGCACCAATATGGATCGTGATTTTCGGCGGTGTGCCCTATTTTGATTCATTGAAGGGTCTGCGCCCGGGCCAAGTGATTGATCCCAGAGAGCAATGCCGCATGGCACATTAGCTGCATTGCTCGATAACCCCGGCGCTTGCTGGGCCTTTCGACCATTGCCATGAGGACGCCAATGACTCCCGCAGAGGTTCTGCAATTAATCAAAGAAAAAGAAGCGAAATTCGTCGATCTTCGGTTTACTGACACCATTGGTAAGGAGCAGCACGTGACCGTGCCCACTCGTCTAGTCGATGAGGGCTTCTTCAAGGACGGCAAGATGTTCGACGGCTCGTCCATCGGTGGTTGGAAGGGTATCAATGAGTCGGACATGATCTTGATGCCTGACCCGGACACGGCGGTGATCGATCCGTTCTACGAGCAAGTGACGCTCGACCTGCGCTGCGACGTCATCGAGCCCATGACCATGCAAGGTTACGAGCGCGACCCCCGTTCGCTCGCGAAGCGGGCCGAGGCCTATCTCAAGTCTTCGGGAGTTGCCGATTCAGCGTTGTTCGGGCCAGAGAATGAATTCTTCATCTTCGACAACGTGACGGTGAGTTCCGGCATGAACGGCTGTGCTTACGAGGTCGATTCTTACGAAGGAGCCTGGAACTCCGGTAAGACCTACGAGGACGGCAACAAGGGTCATCGTCCCGGCATCAAGGGGGGCTACTTTCCGGTGCCGCCCGTCGATTCGCAGCAGGATATCCGCACGGCGATGTCCATGGCTTGCGAGGAGATGGGCCTCAAGTTCGAGGTGCACCATCACGAAGTGGCGACTGCGGGACAGGGTGAAATAAACGTCGCCGCCAATACGCTGACGAAGAAAGCCGACGAAGTTCAGATTTTGAAATATGCATTGCAGAACGTGGCGCACGGATACGGCAAGACATTGACGTTCATGCCGAAGCCCATTGTCGGCGACAACGGCAGCGGCATGCACGTTCATCAATCCCTGCAGAAGGACGGGAAACCCTTGTTCGCGGGCGACAAGTACGGCGGCTTGTCCGACATTGCGCTCTACTACATCGGCGGCATCATCAAGCATGCACGCGCGATCAATGCCTTCACCAATGCCAGCACGAACAGCTACAAGCGTCTGGTGCCGGGCTTCGAGGCGCCGGTCAAACTCGCTTATTCCGCCCGCAACCGTTCCGCATCCATCCGGATCCCCTGGATCGCGAATCCCAAGGGACGCCGCATTGAAGTGCGCTTTCCGGACGCCGCTGGAAATCCGTACTTCATGTTTGCCTCGATGATGCTCGCGGGAATCGACGGCATCCTGAACAAGCTCCATCCCGGCGATCCGGCCGACAAGGATCTTTATGACCTGGAGCCGGAGGAGGACAAGAAAATCCCGACGGTCTGCCATTCTCTGGACATGGCGCTCGAGGCCCTGGACAACGACCGAGGGTTCTTGAAAGCCGGCGGCGTATTCACCGACGATCTGATCGATGCTTACATTGAGCTGAAGATGAAGGAAGTCACGCGGATGCGAATGACCACGCATCCGATCGAAATCGAGATGTACTACAGCTTGTGAGGTTTCCTTAGGGTGCCTTGGGGTGACGGCGGTCACGCTTGCCGTCACCTCCTTTTGTGGTCCGGAGACGTTAGGACTATGCTTCGCAATCATGCACCCCCGCAAATCATGGATCATCCCCTGTGTCCTTGCGGCTCTGACGGCGCAGGCCGCGGTCGTCTACAAATGGACCGATGCGAGTGGCGTGGTGCATTACTCCGATCAGCCCGTGCCCGGCGCGGAGAGGATCGTAACTTCCGGTTCGTCGATCAATTCTGCGGCCTCTTTGCCGCCCGCGAATTCCAGCCCTCAACCGTCTCGCGCGGCGGCGCCGTCCGCTGCGCCCATAACGATCTCGTCGCCCCAGCCGGACCAGACCTTTTCGAACGACGAGGCGATCAATGTGAGTCTGTCGCAGGCGCTCGGCCCCGGCCAGTCGGTGGCCTGGCATTTGAACGGCCGGGAACTCGACGATCAAGGGCCCGGCACCACGCAATTCGTATTGCCGAATCCCGGCCGGGGGGCCTTCGCGATTGCCGCGACGATCACCAATCAAACGACCGGCGAGGTGCAAACCACGCCGAGCGTGACGTTCTACGTCCACGAGCCGTCGCTGCTCTCGCCGCAGCACCGGAACCATTAAGTCGGGCTCTTGCGGAAACGCAGCTTGGCCGCTGAGCTGCAAATCGAAGCGTTGAGGCTCGACGGCATCGACCTGCTGGATGCCCTCGTGACCGGCGTCTTCGTCCTGGACGAGGATATCAGGGTCAAATATCTGAATGCGGCGGCGCAGACTCTGATTGGATCGAGTCCCAATCAGGCATTGGGGCGGCGCATCACCGACCTCGCGCGCGGCGCCGAGACCTTGCTGCCCCTGTTCGAGCGCGCCCGCAAGGGCGGCGAGGCAGTCCTGCAGCGTGAACTCGCATGGCCGGCGCAAGGCGGTGTGGACCGTATTCTCGATTGCGCCGTCACCCAGCTCATGGGCACCGACGGCAGCGTGCGCTTGCTGCTGGAGGTCGAGGACATCACTCAGCATCGGCGCCTGACCCGTGAAAATGCGCTCCTTGCCCAATTGGGCGGCAGCCGCCTGATGGTCCGACAGCTGGCGCACGAAATCAAAAACCCGCTGGGCGGCTTGCGCGGCGCCGCGCAGCTGCTGGAGCGCGAGCTGCTCGATCCGGCGCTGCGCGAGTACACCCGCGTCATCATCAGCGAGGCGGATCGTCTCACGAACTTGCTGGATTCCATGCTGGGCCCCGGCAGGCCGCCGGCGAAACAACTGGTCAACGTGCATGAGCTGCTCGAGCGCGTCTATCACCTGCTGCGCAGTGAAGCACCGCAAGGCGTGACCATCGAGCGCGATTACGATCCTAGTCTGCCGTCGCTCACCATCGATCCCAATCACATCATCCAGGCCATGCTGAATCTCGGGCGCAATGCCATTCAGGCGCTGGCGGGCGCTACCGTCCCGGCACCGCGTTTGACCTTGCGCACGCGCGCGGTCAGCAATGCCAGCGTTGGCGCGCATCGTCATCGCTTGGTCGCATCGATCCAGTTCGAGGACAACGGACCCGGCGTACCTGTCGACATTCGCGACACGATTTTTTATCCGCTCGTGTCCGGACGTTCGGACGGCACGGGATTGGGCTTAGGAATCGCCCAGGATCTGGTCAGCCGCCACGGCGGCCTGATCGAATTCGACAGTACTCCGGGTAGGACCATTTTTGTCATCTCATTGCCGATGGATTCTCTATGATCGCGAAGCCGCTCCAGGTGTGGTTGGTCGACGACGATGCATCGATTCGTTGGGTGCTCGAAAAGGCCCTGAAGGGCAGCGGCATGGCTGCCAAGTGTTTCGATCAGGCGGATAATGTCCTCAACGCGCTGCGGGGAGACGCACCCGATGTCCTGATGACGGACATCCGCATGCCCGGCCGCAGCGGTCTGGATCTGCTCAAGGAGATCCAGGTGTCTCGGCCAGGTCTGCCGGTGATCGTCATGACCGCCCATTCGGATCTCGATGCGGCTGTGGCTGCTTATCAGGGCGGTGCGTTCGAGTACTTGCCGAAGCCCTTCGACATCGACAAGGCGGTGGACCTGGTGCGCCGCGCGGCACAGCAAGCGACCGTCTCGATCGACGTCGAGGCGACCCGGCGCAGCATCCCGGAATTGTTGGGACAGGCGGCGGCGATGCAGCAGGTGTTCCGCGCCGTCGGCCGCCTCTCGCGCTCCAGCATGACCGTGCTCATCACCGGCGAGTCGGGCACCGGCAAGGAGCTTGTTGCCCGCGCCTTGCATCGTCACAGCCCACGTTCCAGCAAGGCGTTCGTGGCGCTCAACACCGCGGCATTCACCGCGGATTTGCTCGAATCGGAACTCTTCGGCCACGAGAAGGGTGCATTCACCGGAGCAGATACCTTGCGGCGCGGCCGCTTCGAGCAGGCCGACGGTGGCTCGCTGTTCCTCGACGAAATCGGCGACATGTCGCCCGCGCTGCAGACCCGCTTGCTGCGCGTGCTCGCCGAGGGTGAGTTCTACCGGGTGGGTGGACAAACCCCCGTGAAGGTCGACGTGCGGGTGATCGCCGCGACCCACCAGGATTTGGAAACGCGCGTGAAGTCTGGTCACTTTCGCGAGGACCTCCTGCACCGTTTGAATGTGATCCGCATCGAAATCCCGCCGCTGCGCGAGCGGCGCGAGGACATACCGGAGTTGTTGAAGCACTACCTGGCGGTCGCCGGGCAGGAATTGGGCGTCGAGCCGAAACTCCTCACCAGCCCGGCGGAAACCGTGCTCGTCACCTTTGATTGGCCCGGCAACGTACGGCAGTTGGTCAACGCATGCCGCCGTCTCACTGTGACCGCGCCCGGCCGGGAGATCCGCGCGGAGGACATCCCTCCGGACCTCGGAGGCGTCGCGGCCGGCCAGCCCGCGAATCACGACTGGATGGCCAAGCTGTCGCACTGGGCCGAGCAAGAGCTGGACAGCGGTACGCAGCGTTTGCTCGATCAGGCGGTTCCCGAGGTCGAGCGCATCTTGATCCGCGTGGCGCTGCGCAAGGCGGACGGTCTGAAGCAGGATGCGGCCAAGCTTCTTGGCTGGGGTCGTAACACGCTGACACGCAAGATGAAGGAGCTGGGCATGGAGGATGTCAGCTAAGCGCGAGCAGTCCGGCGCAGCGGCCGCCATCGCGGTGGCCGGCACCGCAGTGATCCGGCCGCGCCGACTCGCGGCCGGTATAATTATGGAATGGTCACTCTTGCAAAAAGTCTGACGGCAGACCGGCTGCTGCTCGGCAATTCATTCGCGGATTGGTTGATCGCCGCAATTCTGTTCGTGGCGGTATGGTCCGGCCTGTGGATCGTGCGCAAGACCATCGGCTCACGGTACAAGGGCTATTCCAGCGCCCGCAATCCCACTGCCATCCGTCTGATCGCGTACCTAATAGGAAACACCAAGCAGGTGCTGTTCATCGCGGTCGCGCTCGATGCCGCACAGGGCATGCTGACGTTCCCGCCGCGAATCGAGCGCATCGTCCAGAACATCGTCCTGCTTCTCGTCCTGGTCCAGGTGGGGCTATGGGCCGCCCGCACGCTGCGCTTCTATCTCGCGACCAAGGAGGCCGAGCGCGGCGCCGATCAGGTGTTCTTAGGCTCGCTCGACATCATAAATTTCGTCGCGGGGATGCTCATCTGGTCGCTGGTCATCCTGGTGGCGCTCGACAACTTCGGTGTCAACATCACGGCGCTGCTGGCGGGCTTAGGGGTGGGCGGCGTTGCGGTCGCACTGGCGCTGCAGAACGTGCTCGGAGATTTGTTCGCCTCCCTGTCCATCGCCCTCGACAAGCCCTTCGTGGTCGGCGACAGCCTCGTGATCGACACTTTCGTGGGCAAAGTCGAGCACATCGGCATCAAGACGACGCGCCTGCGCAGTGAAAGCGGCGAACAGATCATCCTGTCGAACGCCGACATCCTCAAGAGCCGCGTGCGCAACCACGGGCGCGCTCCGGAGTTGCGGGCGCTTGCAACCATCCGCGTGGCCTACGGCACGCCGATCGAGAAGCTCAAGGCGATTCCGGCGCTGCTGGAGCGGATCGTGTGCGAGCACTCCCAGGCGCGCTTCGAGCGCTGCCATTTGAAGACACTCGGCGACAGCTCACTGTTTTTCGAGTTGTCCTATTTCGTGCGCCAGCCGAGCACCAATCCCTTGCTCGATCTGCAACAGGCGGTCAATTTCCGCATCCTCGACGAGTTCAGGGACTTGGGCGTGGAGTTTGCCTACCCGGCGCAGTTGGTGGTGTTGGACCGGCTCGAATCGACGGCTCGTTCATGAGGGCCGATGCCGCACGCCCATGAAGCCCGCCGCGACTTTTCACGTCATCTTGTTCGAGCCTGAGATACCGCCGAATACGGGCAATGTCATCCGCCTTTGCGCCAACACAGGAGCCGCGCTGCATCTGATCAAGCCGCTGGGATTTCGCCTGAACGACAAGAACTTGCAAAGATCGGGCCTGGACTATCACGACCTGGCGGCCGTCGCCGTGCACGACAACCTCGAGCAGTGCCTGCGCGCCCTGCCGCAAGCGCGCGTGTTTGCCGTCGAGACCGGTGCCCGGCAGCGCTACAGCGACGTGCCATTGCGCGCCGGCGATGCATTTCTCTTCGGTCCCGAGACGCGCGGCCTGCCTGCAAGCGTGCTCGAGGGCATCGGCGCACAGCATTGCCTTTCCATTCCCATGCTGCCGCACAGCCGCAGCCTGAATCTGTCGAACGCCGTAGCTTTGACGGTTTTCGAAGCCTGGCGTCAGCAGGGATTCGAGGGCAGCGCGCCCTGCATACCGCCTCACCCTTCAACAGCGGTGCCGCCGGGCTGACCTCGGCTTGCGGTATCCCAACGGGAACGCTGATAAATACTTAGACTGCGCGACGCTTGCGTACGATCGCGCCGAGTCCGGCGACGCCACTCAGCATTAGCCAACCGGCTGCAGGTAGCGGAACTGGAGCGGCGGCCGTGGCGGCATAAGTGCCGCCAAAGGTTGACCAACCATTGGACGTGCTCAGCGTGAACAAACCACCCGTGTTCAACAGTGCGTTACTGGTATCGACCCATTGCAGGCCGCATGCAAGATAATGAATGTTGTGTAACACGGTCGCGTGCTGCTGTCGTCGGCCCAATCAAGGCACGGGCTGCTGATCCGCGGCAGTCTTGGCGCCGCCCTTCTGTGCGCTGATCCAAGCGTTGGTGCGCGCCTCCAGCAAATCCAGCGGCAGCACGCCGCCGTTCAGCATCTCATCGTGGAAGGCGCGAATGTCGAACTCAGGCCCAAGCTCAGCCTCGGCGCGCGCGCGCAAATCTCGGAACTTGAGCTGCCCTAACTTGTAGGCCAGCGCCTGGCCCGGCCACGCGATGTATCGGTCGGTTTCCGACTGTATGGTGGGTTCATCGATGGCTTGATACTTGCGGAAGAAATCCACCACCTGATCGCGGCTCCAGCCTTCGGCGTGGATGCCGGTATCGACCACCAGACGAATGGCTCGGAAAAGCTCGCTGGTCAACCTGCCGTAATCGCTGACGGGATCGCGATAGAACCCGACTTCCTTGCCCAGTTGTTCAGCATACAAGGCCCAGCCTTCGATATATCCCGAGTTGCCGATGTGTTGGCGAAACTTCGGCAAGCTAGTCATCTGCTGCGCCACCGACTGCTGCATGTGATGCCCGGGAATGCCCTCGTGATAGGCCGTGGCTTCGTCGTCGATGAGCGAGCGCTGTGCGAAATTGGATGTTGCGACGACTACCCGGCCGGGGCGCTTGCCGTCCGGCGTACCCGTTTGATAGTGGGTCGCCGCAGCCGTCTGAAATGACGGGATCGCCTCGACCGTCACCGGTGAGCCTGGAATGTAGCCGAACAAGTCCGGCAGCTTCGTCTGCATCTGCGCGATGTACTTGCGAAAGTCGTCGAGAATCTGATCCGAGGAAGTCGGAATGTACTTAGGGTCTGCCTTCAATGATTGGCGCAGCGCCTGGAGGTCCGCGAACCCCAAGGTTTTCGCAATGCTGAGCATGTCGGCCTGGATGCGCTCGATTTCCTTCAAGCCCAGATCGTGGATCTGCTGCGGCGTCAAATCGCTGACCGTGGTGCGGCTGCGGATGTCGTTGAGGTAGCGCTGTTCGCCTCCCGGCAGCGACTCGACGGACAGAGCGGTGCGCCCGTGCGGGCTGTACTCGGTCGTGATGAAAGTGGAAAAATCGCGGTAAGCCGGCAGCACGTCCTCGTTGACCGCAGCGGTGATGCTCTCGGTCAGCCGCCGCCGGTCCTGTTCGGAAAAGTCCGCCGGGAATTTCTTGAGCGGCAACAGATACGGATCTGCGCTGATGACACCGTCGCATTGCGCCGGTATTTTCTCGAGCAAGAATCGCACCGGCATCAAATGGTCTTTGGCGCCCGCCCGCAAGACCTGCTCGGTTTGCACGAACACGCGCGGGATTTGATGCAGCCGCGAGACGTAATCCTCGTAATGCTTGACGGAGTCGAAGGGCATGGACAAGGGTAGATCGGCCAGCCTCAGATGCGGTCCGTCCATCTGATTGACCGGCATTTCGTATTCCTTGAACGCGTAGTTGTCGCTGCGTTGCTCGAACAACCTCAGCATCAGGGCGTGCGACAGAGCATCCTGCTCACTGAAGCCCTCCGTCGAGATTGCGCTCAAACGCGCCCGAAAGCCCTCATCGATGGCATGCTGATGTTGCACACCAGAGATTGAGTAGTCATCGAGCCGGTCGTTGTAGCGATAGTCTCCAAAGGCAGTGGCGCGCTCGGGATGCATCTTGAGATCGGTTTCGTACTGCTCCTCGAACAACGCATTCTGCGCATACAGCCGTGCCTGAAGAGAATTTGACGCCGTGCCAGCGGGCACTGCGCCAACCGACGCCGCGCGAGCGGGTGCCGTCCCCGGTGGGCCGGCGGCGATCAGAAGGGCACAGAAAAGGATTGGAACAAGGTTACGCATAGCCGGACACTAACATAAGGCCCGGCTGCGCAGGCCGCGCCCTCGGGGCGGCCGCGGCCTCACTCGCTCTCGGCGCGCGGTTCGCGGCCCATCAGTGCCTGAACCGCGTCGCGCACCGGCTTCCCCGCATGCATGATTTCGTAGATCTCGCGGCAGATCGGCATGTCAACTCCCAGGGCTTGCGTCACTGAGTGCACGGCTCGCGCCGCGTCGATGCCTTCCACGACTTGAGCGATCGCGGCTTGCGCTCGGGCGGGCGATTCGCCGCGTCCCAGCGCCATGCCGAAACGCCGGTTGCGCGATTGATCGTCCGTGCATGTCAGCACCAGATCACCCAAGCCGGCGAGTCCCATGAAAGTATCGCGCGCCGCTCCTAGCCTCACGCCGAGGCGCATCATTTCCGCCAGGCCGCGCGTGATCAGCGCAACCCGCGTGTTGGCACCAAAACCGGCGCCGTCGGCAATCCCTGAGCCGATGGCGATGACGTTCTTGACAGCACCGCCGACCTCGACGCCCATGATGTCGGTCTGCGTATAGGCTCGAAAATTAGGACCGCTGAGGGAGCGCGCCAGCTGCCTGGCGAAATGCTCGTCTTTGGATGCCACGGTCAACGCGGTGGGTAATCCGATGCCCACCTCTCTCGCGAATGTCGGTCCCGACAAGACGGCGATGCTACGGCCGTGCAGCAGCTCGTCCGCGACTTGATGCGGCAGTAGGCCGCTCGCGATCTCGAAACCCTTGGTGGCCCAGGCGACTCTCGTAGCTGTATCGAGGCGGGGTGCGACGTTCTCGAGAGTCCCGCGGAACGCGTGCGAAGGCACCACGATGAGTGCGTCCCGCACGCCGTCGAGAGCGCTATCGAGGTCCGACGTTATCTCTAGATTCCCGGGAAAATCGGCCTCGGGCAGGTAGCGCAGGTTGCGGCGCGCCTCGCGCATCGAGTCGACCTGAGCCGCATCGCGCCCCCACAGGCGTACCGGGTGTCCGCTGCGCGCCAGCTGTATGGCCAGTGCCGTTCCCCAGGAACCGGCGCCGATGACGGCCAGCGGTTCGATCGCCGCAAATCCTCAGTTGACCGTGGCCGGCTGCGAGTCGGCAGCCTGCGCGAACAGCGCATCGAAATTGACCAACGGCAGCAGAAAACTCGGAAAACCGCCCTTGGTGATCAAGTCCGACACGGCCTCGCGCGCGTACGGGAAGAGGACGCTTGGACAAAAGCTGCCGATCAACCGTTTCAGATCCTCAACCGAGGCGCCGGTCATCGAGAACACGCCCGCCTGCTTGACTTCGACCAGATACAAAGTCACGTCGCCCTGCTTGGCTTCCAGCGTGATGGTGAGGCACACTTCCCGCACGTCGGCAGCGATCTCTTCGGCCGCCGTGTTCATGTTGAGCTGAAATTTCGGTTCCCATGCTTGGCTGCCGGGCAGCCGCGGGCCATTCGGTGATTCGTACGAGCAGTCCTTGAGATAGACGGTCTGCAGGGAGACCTGAACGCCGCCGATGTTGCTGTTCTGCCCTGCGTTGCTGACTTCGCTCATGATGTCCCCTGTGTTAGCCGGTCCAATTCGCCGCTTTCCTCGAGCGCGAATAGGTCGTCGCACCCACCGACATGTTTCTCGCCGATGAAGATTTGCGGTACCGTGCGGCGACTGCTGCGTGCGATCATCTCCTCGCGGAACTCGAGGGCATCGTCGACGTTGATTTCGTTGAACTCCAGACCCTTCTGGGTCAAGAGCCCCTTTGCGCGGCGGCAGTACGGGCACCAGTCGGTGACGTAGATCGTAACCGTCGGTTGGCTCATTTGCCTGCGCCTTTGACGCTGGTTTTTACCAGGGGAAGATTGTCCTTTACCCAGGCGTTGACGCCGCCCTGCAGATTGAACACCTTCGTGAATCCCAGTTTAGTGAGGGTGCGCGCCGAACTTGCGCCGCTCACGCCGGTCTCGCAGTACGTAATCACGCTCTTGTCGCGCCACTTCTTCAGCGATTCGGCCTGCGACTCGAGCTCGGCCGCCGGCACATTGCGGGCATCGCCGATATGGCCGGCGTCGAAAGCAGCCTTGGGCCGCAGGTCGAGTACGATGGCGCCCTGATTCATCAGCCGCACGGCCTGCGGGGCGGACAGGCCGGCAAACGCCTGCGTTCGCTCCCGCACTTCGTACACCGTGACGGCGAGTGCCGCGGCGGCCGCGCCGATGACGAGGAAATAATGTTGCGAAATGTACTCGATCAGACGTTGCATGGTGCCTGAAACTCAAGGATTTTGAGGCGCGCAAGTATAGCAGCGCGCCGCAGGGCTTGTATGCTTAAGGGCCTTCACCATGCGCTTCCCGATACCACGCCGTTTACCGCACTGGTCTCCCGCCGTCGTGGCCGCTTTACTCGGGCTGGCCTGCGTCGCCGCCGATTCATCGCGGGCTGCAGAGCCGCGGGCCACACAGCCGCGATCCGCGGCAACGCCGGATTCAGCGCAAGCCAAAGCGCAACTCGCTGCGGTGCGCTCGCGCATCGCGGAACTCACCGAGCGGCTTGCATCTGAGCTCAAGGAGCGCGATGCCTTGAGTTCGCGCTTGCGCGAGGCAGAGCTTCAAATAACCGAACAGCGCCGACGGCTCGACGATTTGCGCGCCGCCGAGGCGGCCGTCCAGCGGGAGAGGACGAAGCTGCGCGCCGAGCAGAGCCATGATCAAGAAGCGCTCGGTGCGGAGCGCGAGACGCTCGCGGCGCAGGTGCGTGCCGCTTACATGGTCGGGCACCAGGAACAGCTGAAGCTGCTGCTCAATCAAAATGATCCTGCGGCGCTCGGTCGTACGCTGACCTACTACGAATACTTGGCGGAACAGCGCCGCGGCACCATCGCCGCGATCGAGGCGGACGTCGCGCGGCTCGAGCAGCTGGTTGCGCGGATCGACGAGCAAAGCAGCAAGCTCAAATCGCTCGAGGACGCCGTCGCGCACGAGGTGGCGGCGTTGCAGAGCGCGCGCAGCGATCGCGCGGACTCGTTGGCGGCTTTGAGCACGCAATTGGCAAGCGGCAACCACGAGCTCTCGCGCCTGAGACAGGAGGAGCAGGCTGTCGAGTCGCTGATCGCCGATCTTGCGCGTGTATTGCCGGACTTCCCGATCGATCCGTCGCAGAGTTTCGAACAGATGCGCGGCAGGCTGCCATGGCCGGTGCCCGGGCACTTGAGCGCGCGTTATCAGGCGCCGCGCGGCGATTCCGCGGGTGGCGTCCGCTGGAACGGCGTGACCATCGCCACCCCGCACGGCACCAAAGTGCGCGCCCCCTATTTCGGGCGCGTGGTCTACGCCGACTGGCTTCAGGGCCTGGGATTGTTGATGATCATCGCGCACAGCGGCGGCTACATGACGTTGTACGGACACGCGGAAGTGCTCTATAAATCCGTCGGCGACTTGGTGGCGCCGGGCGACGTCATCGCGGCCATGAACGACGCTTCGGGCGAAGCAGAGCTCTATTTCGAGATACGGCAGGGGCGCAAGACCGTGGACCCGAAAGCATGGCTCAAGAATGCGCCTTAGGAGCCCGTATGAGTCAGTTTCGTGCCCGCTCCCTCCCAGGGCCAACGCGGCTCACGAAACTGACTCATAAACGCTCCAGCTCCTGGCGGCAGGCACGGCACGCACGTATGCTCGGCTCATGACCAACAAATCGCGTAATTCACTGATTTTGGCGATCGGCATCGTCTTTGGCCTGTCGCTTGGGCTGGGCCATGAAGTGTTGGCGAGCAAGACCACGCCCCTCGGCGCCGACCTGCCGTGGCGCGACGCTCAGGTGCTCGCCGAGGTCATGGAGAGAGTCAAGCGGGATTATGTGAATCCCGTCGATGATCATCAGCTTCTGCAGGCGGCGGTGCGCGGCATGGTGTCCTCCTTGGATCCCTATTCGGCATATCTGGACGGCGAGGAATATGACGAGATCAAGATCTCCAGCTCCGGCCAGTATTCCGGAGTCGGCATCGAGGTCTCGATGGAGGACGATCAGGTGGTCGTCGTCTCGCCGTTCGAGGACTCCCCCGCGGCACGCGCCGGCATTCGTTCGGGCGACATCATCGTGAGCATCGACGGCGTGCCGGTCAATTCGGCCGCGTTGGACGACACCATCGGGCGCATGCGGGGGGAAGAAGGCACCGAGGTCAAGATCGGCATTTTGCGCCAGGGCAACCTCGAGCCGCTCATGTTCACCCTGAAGCGCGCGAAGGTGGAATTGCACAGCGTCAAGTCGCAATTGCTGGAGCCTGGCATCGGCTACACGCGCATCTCTCAGTTCAGCGAGACGACCGGCACTGAACTGAATGCGGCGCTCAAGGACCTGCGCAAGCATAATGATGCACCGCTCAAGGGTTTGGTTCTCGACATGCGGGACAATCCGGGCGGCGTCCTGGAGGCGGCAGTTGCGGTCGCCGACGCCTTCATCGACAGCGGCGTGATCGTGAGCGCGAAGGGCCGCACGCCAGATTCGAAATTCGAGATGGACGCGACGCCGGGCGATGCGCTGAACGGGGCTCCCATCGTCGTTCTCGTGAATGGCGGATCAGCATCGGCGGCGGAGATCGTCGCGGGCGCGCTCAAGGACCATCATCGGGCCAAGTTGATGGGGCACACGACCTTCGGCAAAGGGTCAGTTCAAACCATCATGCCCTTGTCCGACGATCGCGCCATCAAGTTGACCACCTCGCTCTATTACACGCCGTCGGGCGTCTCCATCAATCACCGCGGCATCGCCCCCGACATCGAATTGCCGCGGCAAGCCAGCCCCGAGGCGGCCGGCCCGGCTGGCGGGGCACAGCCTGACAAAACGATGGTGCAGCGCGATGCCGAGGTGCAACGCGCGGTTCAGGAATTGAAAGTGTCGCCGAACACACGCGACGCGACTGCGACCACGGCAGCGATCACCTAGAGCCGAAGACTCATGGGCAGCACACGTTCCATCGAAATCCTGTGCTTGGTCCTCGCGGCCTTGGTGCTGCTGTGGACGCACGTGCTGGCCCAAAACGCTTGGGGCCCATGCGCGCTGCTCGGCGCTTTCGCGGTGGCCATCGTCTTGTTCCGCGCGCGCGTGTTTTTTCCAGGCAGCAGCCGCACGCGGCTCAATGTCGAGTCATGGACCATGCTGGCCTTCATCACGGGAGTTCTATGGCTCTCCGGCAAGGCCGAAAGCCCGCTCCTCAATCTCTACCTTCTGCCCGTCGTCTTGAGCGCGCTCACCCTCGGCAGACCAGCCACGTTTCTGCAGGTCGCCGCCATCGTCGCGTGTCATCTGCTGCTCTCCTTTTACACCCCCGGCACCGACGTGGCTTCGCTGCATTACGCCAGTCAGGCGGTGGGCCAGCTGGCTCCCGTTCTGTTGGTCGCCTATATGATCACGACGTTGTCGGCAGACATCACCGAAGCCCGTGAGCGCATCGAGAATCTGGCGCAAGTCGACGCACTCACCGGCCTGTTCAATCAGCGCATGTTCAACGAGTTGTGGCAACGCGAACACGCCAAGTGTGCCGCCGGCGGGGTGTATGCGCTTCTGATGGTCGACGTGGACAAGTTGAGCGACATCAACGAAACCTTCGGTCATGACGCGGGCAACAGCGCGCTGACACTGGTTGCGCAATGTCTGCAGCGCAGCATACGCAACAGCGATTATGCAGCCCGTTACGGCGGCGATGAATTTGCGGTACTTCTGCCGGGAGCCTCGGTGGAGGTTGCCGAGGCGGTCATCAAGCGCATCCGCCACAATGTTTACAAGACGACCCTGGACCTGCGCTCGAGGATGATTCGCTGCACGGTGAGCATCGGCGTGGCGAGTTACCCCAAAGATGGACGCGATGTGCGGGAGTTGTTGAGTGTCGCCGACCGCTTCATGTATCGGGACAAGGAACTGCGCCGTGCCCCTGCCGCAACAGCAAAAGCCTAAATCCTTGGATTTCCGAAGCATACATGGCAAAGTTAGCGTTGTGTCACGTCAGAAATGACTGACATGTGGTTAATTGCAGGTCCCCGTTAAGTTAAGGAAGGTGAATGGCGCAGACACATTGCAAGCTCGCGCCGCGAGCGTTGGCAGGTATCTTGTTGATTTGCGCGGCCGGTTCCGCGTTCGGCAGGCACCTCGACGTCGACAAGAACTCCGCCGCACCGAAGCTCAAGTCTGGTTCGGTTCTGATTCTCGATCAGGACAACGCTTCCATCCTCTATTCCCGCAATGCCGATGTTGCCGCCCCGATCGCCTCCATCACGAAATTGATGACGGCTCTGGTGGTGCTCGACGCCAAGCAACCGTTGGACGAGCCGATTCAGATCACCGCTGACGATCAGGCCCTGCCCAAGGCGTCAGCTTCGCGTTTGACGGTGGGTACCACGTTGACGCGCGGCGATCTCATGCATCTGGCGTTGATGGCCTCCGAGAATCGCGCGGCGCATGCGCTGGGCGGCAATTATCCGGGCGGCATGACGGCGATGGTGGCCGCCATGAATGCAAAGGCCGCGGCGCTCGGCATGACGCATTCGCATTTCGTAGATCCGACCGGCCTATCGAGCCTCAATGTTGCGAGCCCAGAGGACTTATCCAAGCTGGTGATCGCCGCTTCGAAGAATCCCACGATCCGCGAATACTCCACCGACCCCAGTTATACCGTGCGCGTGCATCGCCATCTGGTGGAGTTCCACAACACGGATAATCTCGTCAAGAATCCCGATTGGAACATCATCGTGCAGAAGACCGGATTCATCAACGAAGCCGGCAAGTGCCTGGTGATGGCCGCGGTGATCGACAGCCGCGCCGTCATCATCGTGCTGCTGGACTCGATCGGGCGGTACACGCGCGTCGCGGACGCGAAGCGCATCAAGACTTGGATGGAATCGGTAAGCGCGCACAGCCTGCGCGTGTCGATGCGATAACCGCCGGGCTAAATTGGACCGGGCCACAGTCGATCGGCGGTGACGTTCGCAGGGACAATTGCTGGCACTCGCGGCGCGCATCATGACTGTCGTTGCGAGTCACTGACGGAAGCGGCGCCCGCTACCACCTAGAGGGGTAAGGGCAGCCGGAGGGGTACTGCTGCCTTTCCGTACCCCTCCGGCTGCCCTCACCCCTCCTCCATGTCGTGCGCAATAGTCGCCAACACCTCCGGCGACCGCCGTTTCAAATAGGCGAACCAGACGCCGCCGACCGCCATGTACAAGAAGAATAAATACGGCAGCACGTCGTAGGGGTACTCAGGCCTCGGGTAGACGCTGCCAACGATGACGAACAGCATCAACACGGTGCCAAACGCGCCGTTGATGACATGCACGGGCCGCATTTCCCCGCTCTTCTTCAAATCGAGCGGCGCGACGATGCAGAGCGCCAGATAGACCACCACGAAACCGAAACTGGCGATCGTGCCGGCATAGCCGAAGGCGTCCAAAAACCCGACCGGCAACATCGACATGCACACGAGCACCAGCAAGAGTCCGCACACCACGACGGCGCGGTGCGGGGTGCGATGCGTGTCGTGCACGAGTCCCATGGAACGGTGCAGGAACCGGTACTTGCCCATGGAATACAGCAATCGGGCGGCCGCGTTGACGCTGGCGAGCGTGCAGGCGAATACGCTGATCACGGCGCCGCAGTAGACGATGGTCGCCGCCCTGCCCAAGCCGGCGCGCGCCGCGACATCGGTGAAGGGAGCCGTGCTCTTGCCGAGCGCAACCGTGTCGTCGCCGTTGCCGAGCACCATGAAATACGCCATCAGCGTGAAGAAAATGCCCGAGAAGGCTGCGCAGCCGATCACCGAGCGAGGGATGGTGCGTTTCGGATTGGCGGATTCCTTGGCGAGCGTGGCGGAACTTTCGAAGCCGACGAAGCTGAAGATCACGAAGGGCAGGGCTGAAAAAACGCCCGGCCATTTGAGGGAGCCGACCGCGAGCTGAACGGGGTCCACGACCGTGCCGTGGACGTGCACGAACAGGATCGTGATGGTGACGATGATGCTGAGGGAGATGACCTCCATGACGAGTCCGGCCCGCGACGAGAGCTTGATATCGCGATAGGCGCCGAAGGTGACCGTTCCGATGTAGACCAGCATCGATGCGATTTTGGCTGCTTTCGGAAACGATATATGAAACGCAGCGAGCAGGTCGCCCAGGAAGATTGGGAAGGAGAACGTCGTGGATATCGCCGTGAACAGGTATGCGCTGATCATCGCCCACCCCGCCAGCGCGCCCGTCAGAGGCCCGAAGGTTCGGCCCACATAGACGAAATAGGATCCGGCTTCAGGATGGCGCGCGGCGAGCACGCCGACGCTGGCGGCGACGATCACCACCCCCAAGGTACCCAGGAAATAAGACATCCAACAGCCGACGCCGGCCAGGGCTGCGACCACCGTCAGGTTCAGGGCGGGCGTCAACGTCGGCCCTACCGCCGCCAGCGACTGGCCGACGGCATCCATGAAGGACAGGGCGCCAGAACGCAGGCGCGCCGGCGCCCGCTCGCCGACGATTTCAACGGGTGCTACGCTCATCCGGTTCCGGTACTCCAAATGGAAACATTCGTAACACGGGGCGCGATGAACGGGTATCGTTTTGTGAGCCTATGGAGCCGCTTTGAGTAACACACGCTGTTGGCGCGTGAATCTTGACCATTTCGCCCTGCTCGGGCTGGGAGCGTTGAGTTCGCTGGCGAACGCCGGTCCGGCGGATCGATCGATCGCGCTGACCATCTACAACGGCGACCTGGCGCTGGTTCAAGACCGGCGCGACATCGAGGTGAAGGAAGGCCGCCAGCGGCTCGAATTCCAGGATGTCTCGGCGCAAATCCGCCCCGAGACCGTGACCCTGACCGCCGCCGACCTCTCGATCGTCGAACAGAACTTCGATTTTGACCTGCTGACACCCGCCAAGCTCATGGAGAAGGCCGTCGGCCAAGACGTGACGATCGTCAGGGTCAACCCTGCCACCGGGGCCGAAACCTCCGTTCAAGCCCAGGTGCTGGCGGCCAATGGCGGCGTCGTGCTGAAAATCGGCCAGCGCATCGAGGTATTGCGCGACGACGGGCTGCCGGCGCGTGTCATCTTCGACAAGGTTCCCGACAATCTGCGTGCCCGGCCGACGCTCTCCGTGACGGTCTTAGGTAAGCATGCGGGGACGCGCCAGGCGACTTTGAGCTATCTCACGCCGGGCTTGGGCTGGAAGGCCGACTACGTTGCGTCATTCGATGAGGGCAGCGGCAAGATCGACGTGCAAGGTTGGGTGACGCTCACCAATTCCAGCGGCACGAGCTACGAAAATGCGAGCACCCTGCTCGTGGCCGGCTCCCCCGACGAGGCCGGGGGCGACGCCGGGCAGGGCTCCTACCGGCCGCTGCGCCACTCGACGTTGGAGACGCCGGGCACCGAAGCCGGCAGCCGGGAGCGTCTCGGCGATTTCTACCTGTATCCGCTCGCCGAGCGCACCACGATCGCCGATGCGCAAACCAAACAAGTGAGCTTTCTGGACGTGCACGGCATTCCGGCCGAGCATGGCTATGAGTTTCGGAACCACTGGCTGGCCGCCTCTGACACCGCCGCGAGCGCCCACAGCGTCTACAGTTTTTCGAGCGGCGCGCAGGCGGGGCTCGGCGATCAATTGCCGGCGGGGGTCGTACGCTTTTACATGCACGACAAGCACGGTGACCCGCAATTCATCGGCGAGAGCCGCATCGACGCCACGCCGATGGGCTCGACGTTGTCGCTGTCGACGGGTGATGCCTTCGACGTCAAAGTCAAACCCATCCTCGTCAAGCGCACGCGCCTGTCGACCTTCGACTGGCAAACCGACATGAGTTACGAACTCTCCAACGCCCTGCCGCGCGACGTCGTGGTGAACGTGGTGCAGGACGGTTTGTGGGGCGATACACGGATCACCGGGACGAGCCTGAAGAGCGTGCGCCGCAGCGCCGACACCGCGCAGTGGGCGGTGCCGGTACCGGCCAACGGCACGGCGACCCTGACGGCCAGCTTCGAAACGCGGTATTGATCGTGTGCGCGCGCGGCGCGAGGGTGCTGTGCCCCGGGTGGGTGTTGTGCCGCGCGAGCGCGCTGTGCCGAGCGAGCGCGCTGTGCCGAGCGCTGGTGTTGCTGGCATGCGCTTGCGGCGCACCGGGCTCGCCTGGCCATGCGGACGACGCCGCGCCCGCGCCCGAACCCGGCGCAGCGGAGGTCGCGGCCGAACCGCCCGCCGATGTCGCGGTGACGGTGTATCGGTCGCCCGCGCGGGCGCGCGGTTCGATCGACCTGAACCATCTCGACGGCTTTGCCCTGGTCACCGAGAAACGGCGGGTGCGCTTGCCGGCGGGAGTGAGCCGCCTGCGCTTCGACGGCGTTGCCGATGGAATCGAAGCGCAGAGCGCCATCATCAGCGGCCTGCCGGCGGTCATCATCGAAAAAAATCGTGATGAGAAGGTCTTGAGCCCTGCGGCGCTGCTGGCGGCGACGGTCGGCAAATCGGTGCAGTTGATCCGTACGCTCGGCAAGTCCGGAATGACTGAACGAATACCGGGCAAGGTCCTCTCCGATGCCGGGGGAGGCGTGCTGTTCAGCACCGCGGACGGAGTCGAGGCGCTGCGCTGTTCGGGGTTGCCGGAGACATTCGGCTTCGAGCCCGCGGGCATGCCGGCGGCGCATGCCTCGCTGTCCGTGTTGGTGCGCAGTCCGGCAGCGCTCGACGTCGACGTTACCCTGTCCTACTTGAGCCGCGGTTTCGACTGGGCTGCGGCTTACACGGCCACGTTATCGGCAGACGAGCGCGAGATGGATCTCGGTGCCTGGATCACGCTCGCGAATTCGAACGGCACGAGCTTCGCCGCGGCGCACACGCAAGTCGTGGCCGGCAGGGTCGCTCATGAGGGCGCCGTCGTGCCGGTCGAGTGGAGTGGGCCGCTCGTGGCGTTATGCTGGCCGCGTGGCTCCACCAGCGATGTGCCGCCGCTCGAGCTCCGCATCGCGGCAGCCGCGAGCCCCGGCACGCGCACGGCGACGTTGATGGCGCCAAGAATGCAGTTCGTCACAGTCACCGCGCAGCGCAAGGTGACCGAGGAACAGCTCGGCGACTTGAAACTTTATCGCGTACCAGAACGCACCACCGTCTCCGGGCGACAATCGAAGCAGGTACGGTTGCTGGATCGCGCCGCCGTTCCGGTTACTCTCGTCTACCGGGCGACGCTCGACCGGCGGGAAGCAGGTGGCTCCTTTGCCGCACGACGGGTGCTGCGCACCGTCAATGACGCGGCACACCATCTGGGATTACCCCTGCCGTCGGGAGGCCTGGCGGTATTTGCGTCGCAGCACGGCGAGCGCCTGTTGCTGCACGAGTCCGGAATGCGCGATCTGGCGATCAACGAGGCCGTGGAAATCGAGCTTGGGCTCGCGCCCGACGTGCAGGTCGCGCTCATGCACGACGACCTCGACGCAAGTGCGGCCGCTGCGCAGCTCCCGCCGCGCGCCGCGCCGCGCGAGCAGTCGGAACGCGTCGAGATAAGTAATGCGCGCACGGCGCCGGTCCGGATCGAGCTAAGTTTGAGCGACGACGGTTCGGAGGTGAGCAGGGCCGATCACCCCTGGAGCCGCCAAAATGGCAGGCCGACGTTTCGGGTGACCGTGCCGGCCGGGAAATCGGCGGTCATCCTGTATCGGCTGCGCTATGGCGCCACAGCGCGCGCCGAATCGGTGGTTCGTTAGTTTACCTATGTCACGGTTATATGAGCCTGCGAGGCTTACAATTGCATTATGTCCCAAACTGATCCTAGGTAGACCGGATGGTGAGCGGCCGCCAGACGCGGATCAAGAACACCTTTGCCGAGACGCGCCTGTTCACGATCCGCGGCATCGCCGCGGGCGTCATTGCCGGCGTGCTGCTGCTCGTCGTCGCGGGTCGCTTGTTCTACCTGCAGGTCTTGAAATACGAGTACTACTCGACGCTGTCGCTCGGCAACAACATCCGCAACGAGCCGATCCCTCCGAGCCGTGGGCTGATTCTCGACCGCCACGGGGTGGTGTTGGCCGACAACCTGCCGGCGTTCAATGTCGAGTTGATTCGCGAGCAAGTAGGGGACAACAAGGCGCTCGACGCGACGCTTGCGCGGCTGGTGAGCATCGGATTGCTGCGCAGCGAAGAGATCGGCAGCATCAAGCGCACCATCCTGCTTCACAAAGTCTACGAGAGCGTGCCGGTCAAACTGCAGCTCAACGAGCAGGAGATGGCGATCTTCGCCATCCACCGCTTTCAGTTTGCCGGCGTCGACATACGCACACGCCTGGCCCGTCATTATCCGTTCAAGGAGATGGCCGTCCACGCCATCGGCTACGTCAGCGCCATCAACGAACAGGACATGAAGCAGATCGACAGCGCCGAGTATGCGGGCACCAGCCTGATCGGCAAGCTCGGCGTCGAAGGTGCCTACGAAGCGCAGCTGCACGGCAAGCCGGGGTTCCGCGAGATCATGGTCAACGCCGCAGGCCGTCCGGTGGACCGACAGGGGGACTATGCGCCGCAGCTCATCAGCCGGCCGCCGGTGGCGGGAGAGGATTTGTTCTTAGGCATCGACATGAAGGTGCAGAAGATTGCCGAGGAAGCGCTTGCCGGGAAGCGCGGCTCGGTGGTGGCGCTCGACCCCAAGACCGGCGATGTGATCGCGCTGGCAAGCACCCCCGGTTTCGATCCGAACGACTTCGTGCGCGGCTTGTCCGTGGCGCAGTACAGCGCGCTGTCGAACAACATCGACGTGCCCTTGTTGAATCGCGCGCTGCGCGGCGCGTATCCGCCCGGCTCGACGGTCAAACCGCTCTATGCCTTGGCCGCCCAGAAGTACGGCATCTATACGCCGGAGCAGACGCAGTATTGCCCAGGGTATTTCACGTTGCCGGGTAGCGCCAACAAGTACCGGGACGACGAAGTTCATCACAACGTCGACATGCGCACCGCCATCTCCCGTTCCTGCGACGTTTATTTCTACAGGCTCGCCGAGAAGATGGGCATCGAGCACATGCACGAATTCATGAGTGCCTTCGGCTACGGCGATCTGACCGGCATCGATATTCCCGGCGAGAAGCCCGGACTCTACGCGTCGCCCGAATGGAAGCGGCGCGTGTTCAAGCGCAAGGCGGATCAGGTGTGGTTCCCGGGCGAGACGGTCAGCATGGGTATTGGACAAGGTCCGATCACGGTAACTCCCCTGCAACAAGCGCATTTTGCCGGCGAAATCGCGGAGCGAGGGCAGATCGTCGCGATACCGCGCTTGGTCGCCGCGACGCGCGCGCCGGGCTCGCTCACCGTAGTTGCGCGGCCGCCGGAACTCGAAAAACCCGTCGACATCGCCAGCGACCAGCAATGGCGCGTGGTCTTCGACGGCATGGAGGGCGCAGTGGGCCCCAGCGGTACGGCGCACGTTGCGGGTGCGGGCGCAAAATACAAATGGGCCGGCAAAACCGGCACGGCTCAGGTCGTGACGGTCAAACAAACCGAAAGCACGAAGCACAAGAACGAAGATGAACGCAAGCGCGAACACGCCTGGTTCATCGCCTTTGCGCCCGTGGACGACCCGAAGATCGCGATATCGGTGCTGGTCGAAAACGCGGGATTCGGCGCAACCGCGGCGGCCCCGATCGCGCGCAAAGTCATCGATGCCTATCTGCTGCCCGATGCGGCGCCTGCACCAGACGGTCCCATCAAGAACTAGGAGCCTGTCTAAGACAGGCTCCTAGACGCACAAATCATGACCGACGCCATGCATGTCGTGTTGATCGTCGAGGACGATCCAGCGCTGCAGAGCCTGTTGAAGCTGCTGTTCGAAGCAAATGGATTTCGAGTGGTGGTGGCGGCCACGGCGGCGGGCGGCGAGCATGACGCGCGGCTGCACCGGCCGGACATCGTCATCGTCGATTTAGGTCTGCCCGATCGCGACGGACTCGGCGTGATCACCGCCATCAGGGCGTGGTCGCCGATGCCTATCGTGGTCCTGTCCGCACGCACCGCCGAGCCGCAGCGCCTGGGAGCCTTCGACAACGGCGCCGACGATTATGTCCTCAAACCGTTCAGCGCACCCGAACTCCTGGCCCGCATCCGGGCCGTGCTGCGGCGCCATGTGCGTGGCGAGCTGCCGATGGCCGTGCTGCACTTGGGGGGGGTGTCCGTCGACTTGAGCCGCCGGGTCGCGCGCCGCAGCGACGGGCAGGAGGTGCGCCTGACCCCGCTGGAGCACCGTATCCTGGAGACGCTCGCCAGGCATGCCGGGCGCGTCGTCACCCACGCTGCGCTCATCAAGGAAGTCTGGGGTCCGAATCGCGACGATTCGCGCGCGCTGCGCGTCTACATCGGCAGTCTGCGCCGCAAACTCGAACTTCAACCGAACCGCCCCAAGCACATCGTCACCGAGCTGGGGCTGGGATACCGGCTGGTCGTCGACCAGGAGCCTGCCTAGTCGAGTTCCGTGAAGCCCTTTTTTTAACACGCCTCGGTATATCGGCGTGCTGGACCGCCGCCTAAACTGCCGCGCCCATGGACTTGCTCTACATCGCCGTGATCGTGCTGCTGCTGGTGGCGACCTGGGCCCTGGCCGTCGGGATCGATCGCATGGGTAACGAGTGAACTTAAGCTACGTCATCGGTGGCTTGGGCGCGCTGTGCATTTTTTGCTATCTGCTTTACGCATTGATCCGGGCCGAGCGATTCTAGGATGAGCGTTCCAGCATGAGCGCCGCCGCGAAATTCGCGGGCCTGTTCGCGATATGCCTCACGCTGGTGCTGGTCTGCATGAAACCGCTCGGCATCTACATCGCCGACGTCATGGAAGGCAGGCCCAACATCGCGATTCGAGCGGGCTCTCGTTGGGAAGCGCTGTTGTATCGATTCGGCGGCATCGACAGCCAGGTCGACATGACATGGCTGCAATACGCCAAGTCGCTGCTGATCTTCAATGCGATCGGCACGGTGTTCGTCTACGCGCTGCAGCGGCTGCAGTCATGGCTGCCCTTGAATCCTCAAGGCTTCGGACCTTTGAGCGCCGATTCAGCATTCAATACCGCGATCAGCTTCGCCACCAATACGGATTGGCAGGGCTATTCGGGTGAGTCCGCCATGAGCAATCTGACGCAAATGGCCGGTCTGGGTGTGCAGAATTTCCTCTCTGCGGCTACCGGAATTGCCGTTGCACTGGCACTGGTGCGGGGCTTCGCGCGTCATGACGCGCGCGGCATCGGCAATTTCTGGGTCGACATCGTTCGTGCATGCCTGTACGTGCTGTTGCCCCTGTCGACGATTCTCGCGCTGCTGTTGGTGGGCCAGGGCGTAATCCAAACTCTAAGCCCGTTCAAGGAGGCAACTCTGGTCGAAACCCAGCACTTCGAAAAACCGAAGACCGACGCGAACGGCGATGTGCAGAAGGACGCGGGCGGCAATGTCCTCACCGAGCCCGCCGAGACTCGTACGCAGATGCTGCCGATGGGTCCGGTCGCCTCCCAGGAATCCATCAAGGAATTGGGGACCAACGGTGGTGGCTTCTTCAACGCCAATTCGGCGCATCCGTTCGAAAATCCGACGGCGTTGTCGAACGTGTTCGAGATCGTTGCAATTCTTCTGATTCCCTTTGCCCTGACCTATACCTTCGGGACGCTGGTGGGCGATACGCGCCAAGGCTGGGCGCTGGCGGCCGCCATGCTGATTCTGTTCGGAGTTCTGTCGGCCGTCGCGTTCGTGAGCGAGCAAGGCGGCAATCCACTGATCGCCGCTCAGGGCGTGAGCCAAGCGCCGACCGCAACCCAAGCCGGCGGCAACATGGAGGGCAAGGAGACCCGCTTCGGCATTGCCGCTTCGGCGCTGTTCGCCGCCGCCACCACCGCGACGTCGTGCGGCGCCGTCAACAGCGCGCACGACAGCTTGATGCCGATGGGTGGTTTCGTGCCCTTGTTCCTGATGCAGCTTGGCGAGCTCGCTCCCGGAGGGGTCGGCACGGGCATCTACACCATCCTGATTTTCGCCATCTTAGGCGTGTTCATCGCCGGGCTCATGATCGGGAGGACGCCCGAGTATCTCGGCAAGAAAATACAGGCCAGGGAGATGAAGCTAGCTTCCGTTTTCATACTCACCACGCCCATCTTGGTGCTCGTGGGCACCGCCGTGAGCGTCGCGACCCAGGCCGGCACAGCGGCGATCGGAAACCCCGGTGCGCACGGTTTCAGTGAAATTCTGTATGCGTTCAGTTCCGCCGGCAACAACAACGGCAGCGCTTTCGCCGGACTCTCCGCCACCACGCCTTTCTACAACATCGCGCTTGGGCTGGTCATCTGGCTCGGCCGTTTCTGGCCCATCGTCGCGGCGCTTGCGATCGGCGGATCGCTGGCCGCGAAAAAACGAATTCCGGTGAGCGAGGGAACCATGCCGACACATGGTCCGCTGTTCGTCGCGCTGCTGATCGGGACCATCATCTTGATCGGCGTGCTCAACTACGTGCCTGCGCTCGCCCTGGGTCCCGTGGTCGAGCACTTTCTGCTGACCGCCCATTGAGAGCATCATGATGCTGAGAGAATCATGACCCGCGCACCGTTGCCCCTGCTCGACCGCAAGCTGCTCAAGGGCGCATCGCTCGAAACCTTTAAAAAACTCGATCCGCGGCTGCAGAGCAGGAATCCGGTCATGTTCGTGGTCTACGTCGGCACGATAGCCACGCTCGGGCTGTGGGTGCAGGCCCTCGCCGGCCACGGCGAGACCTCCACGGGGTTCATTTTTTCCATCGCGGTCTGGCTCGCCTTCACCGTGCTGTTCGCGAACTTCGCCGAGGCGCTCGCGGAGGGCCGCAGCCGCGCCCAGGCATCGGCGCTGCGGGACATGCGCCAGACGGTGCTCGCCAAGAAGTTCAACGATGCGACGCTGCGCCAACGCACAACCAGCGAGGTCAAAGCGGACGATCTCAAGAAGGGCGACTTCGTGCTGGTCGTGGCCGGCGACACCATACCCGTCGACGGCGAAGTGGTCGAAGGCGCGGCATCGGTCGACGAGAGTGCGATTACGGGCGAGTCGGCACCGGTGATCCGAGAGTCCGGCGGCGATTTCTCATCCGTGACCGGCGGCACACGGGTGCTCTCCGACAGCCTCATCATGCGCGTCAGCGTCAATCCCGGCGAGACCTTTCTAGATCAAATGATCGCCATGGTGGAGGGCGCCAAGCGCCAGAAAACCCCCAACGAAATCGCGCTCACCATTTTGCTGGTGGCGCTCACCATCGTATTTCTGTTCGTGATCGTGACGCTGTTGCCGTTCTCGATCTTCAGCGTCGGCGCCGCCAAGGCCGGCTCGCCCATCACCATGACGGCGCTCATTGCGCTGCTGGTGTGCTTGATTCCGACCACGATCGGCGGATTGTTGTCCGCCATCGGCGTCGCCGGCATGAGCCGCATGATGCAGGCCAATGTGATCGCCACGTCCGGCCGGGCGGTCGAGGCTGCCGGCGACGTCGACATCCTGCTGCTCGACAAGACCGGCACCATCACGCTCGGTAACCGCCAGGCATCGATATTCCTGCCGGCGCCGCTGGTCACCGAGGTCGAACTGGCGGATGCCGCGCAGCTCGCTTCGCTGGCCGACGAAACCCCCGAAGGGCGCAGCATCGTGGTACTTGCCAAGGCATTGTTCAACATTCGCGAGCGCGATATCCGGGCGCTGGACGCGACCTTCGTGCCGTTCTCCGCGCAGACCCGCATGAGCGGCGTCAACCTGGGAAGCCGCCAGATACGCAAAGGCGCCTTCGAGGCCATCAAAGATCACATCGCCAAGCTCGGCGCGCCGTTTCCGCAGGCGGTCGCGGTCGTGGTGGACACGGTCGCGCGCCGCGGCTCGACGCCCTTGGTGGTCTGCGATGGACCGAAGATTTTGGGCGTGGTCGAACTCAAGGACGTGGTCAAGGGCGGCATCAAGGAGCGGTTCGCCGATCTGCGTCAGATGGGCATCAAGACCATCATGATCACGGGCGACAATCGATTGACGGCAGCGGCCATAGCGGCCGAAGCGGGCGTCGATGATTATCTCGCCGAAGCGACTCCTGAAATGAAGCTCAAGCTCATCCGCAAGCATCAGGCCGAAGGACGGCTGGTGGCCATGACGGGCGATGGCACGAACGATGCGCCGGCGCTCGCGCAGGCCGACGTGGCGGTCGCGATGAACTCAGGCACGCAGGCGGCGAAGGAAGCCGGCAACATGGTCGACCTCGACTCCAACCCGACCAAGCTCATCGAGATCGTCGAAACCGGCAAGCAGATGCTCATGACGCGCGGTTCGCTCACCACGTTCAGCATCGCCAACGACATCGCCAAGTACTTCGCGATCATCCCGGCGGCGTTCACCACCACGTATCCATCGCTCGCGGCGCTCAATATCATGCGCCTGGCAACGCCGAACTCTGCGATCCTGTCCGCGGTGATCTTCAACGCTCTCATCATCGTCCTGTTGATTCCGTTGGCGATCAAAGGCGTGAAGTATCGTGCGCTCGGCGCAGGTCCGCTGCTGCGCCGCAATTTGGCGGTGTATGGACTGGGCGGCGTGATCGTGCCGTTTCCCGGCATCAAGTTGATCGACATGGCCCTGTCCGCCGCGGGTTTGGCGTGAGAGGCGGCTGATGCGTAACCTGCGGCCGGCCTTGACTCTCGTGATCTTCATGACATTCGCGCTGGGAATCGTCTATCCGTTGGCTATCACCGCGGTGAGCAGCGTCGTGTTCCCCGTGCAAGCGGCCGGAAGCCTGCTACAGGATGGTGGAACCCTCATGGGTTCGAAGCTCATCGGCCAGCCATTCTCCGCTCCGAGGTATTTCTGGGGAAGACCATCGGCCACGGCGCCTCAAGCGTACAACGGCCTGGCATCCGGAGGCTCCAACTTGGGTCCGTTGAATCCGGCCTTGCTCGATCAGGTGCAGGCCAATCTCAAGTTGCTCAACGACGCGCAGCCCGCGCGAGCGGAAGCGGTGCCCGTGGACTTGGTGACGGCTTCGGCCAGCGGTCTCGACCCTGACTTGAGCGTTGCGGGCGCGCAATTTCAGGCCGCGCGCATAGCCGACGCGCGTCATATGCCGCCGGCCGCGGTGCGGGCGCTCATCGAGCGGCTGCAGAGCCGCCCGTTGTTCGGCATCATTGGCGAATCGCAGGTCAATGTGCTCGAGCTCAACATGGCGCTCGACCGTTTGAGGGAAAAAGATTCAACGCCTGGACCCCGATGAACTGCTGACGCACATCGAGCGCAGCGAGGCCTCGCTGCTTCGCGGGCGTCTGAAGATATTCTTTGGCGCCTCCGCCGGCGTGGGCAAGACCTATACGATGCTCGAGGCGGCGCGCAGCCAGCGTGCTTCCGGTGCCGACGTGGTCGTCGGCTACGTGGAATTGCACGGACGAGCCGAAACCGAGGCGTTGTTGGCGGATCTCGAGCAACTGCCGTTTCTCCAGGTGCGCTACCGCGGCATGGTGCGGCGCGAATTCGATCTCGATGCCGCGCTCGCGCGCCACCCCACCATCTTGCTGGTCGACGAACTGGCACATTCGAATCTCGGCGAAGGCGAGCCGAAGCCGCGCCATGCCAAGCGCTGGCAGGACATCGAGGAGTTGCTGGCGGCCGGCATCAATGTTTGGACCACCGTCAATGTGCAGCATCTCGAGAGCCTCAATGACGTCATCGCAGGGATCACCGGGGTGCGCCAACAGGAAACCATTCCGGACAGGATCTTCGACCAGGCGGATGAGGTGGAACTCATCGACTTGAGCCCCAGCGATCTGCTGCAGCGCCTGCGGGCAGGCAAGGTTTATGGCGCGGCGCAGGCGGCGGCAGCCACCGAGAAATTCTTCCGCGAACCGAATTTGCTGGCGCTGCGCGAGCTCGCGCTGCGGCGCACCGCCGATCGAGTCGACGCTGCGGCGCGTGCGTATGGGAACCGCGAACGCGCCGGCAAGCCCTGGCTCGCGCGCGATCGCTTCCTGGTGGCCGTGACCGTGGATGACCAGGCGGAACAACTGGTGCGCGTCGGCAAGAGATTCGCGGATGCGCTCGATGCAGAATGGCTCGTGGTCAGCGTCGAGACGCCTCCCATGCTGCGGCTCGGCGAGAAGGCGCGTAATCGGCGCGTCGACATTCTGCGTCTCGCGGAATCGCTGGGTGCGGAGACGGTGACGCTGGACGGCTCGTCCGCCTCGGCGGCGCTGATCGAATATGCGGCGCTGCGCAACATCACGCGGATCGTGGTCGGCGAACCGAAGCGCTTCGGCCTGCGCTCGCTGTTCCGGCCCTCGACGACCACCAAACTGGTCGAGGCCAACGGTGGCTTCGACGTCTCCGTCATATCCCGGCGCGAGCCGCATGCCGCCGCCGCTCGCGTGCGCGAGGACAGCGGGCAGCGGGATATCAACTGGCCATTGTACTGGGCGGCGGTGGGCATCACGGTGGCGAGCACGCTGCTCGCGGCATTGATGTATCCCTACCTCGAGCTCACCAATCTGGTGATGGTGTATCTGCTCGGCACCACCATCGCGGCCCTGCGGCTGGGCCGTGGCCCTGCGAGCTTGGCCGCATTCACGAATGTCATCGCCTTCG
>Ga0116231_10002978_pt1 | contig 35406 bp, 30 predicted proteins | sample S1TSphgellanicum_2_FD_89695 | JGI IMG/M metagenome (GOLD analysis project Ga0116231, IMG submission 89695) | Host-associated microbial communities from peat moss isolated from Minnesota, USA - S1T2_Fd - Sphagnum magellanicum MG | ecosystem: Host-associated > Plants > Peat moss > Unclassified...
CCATTAGTTGGGTAATAACTGTCACAGGAAACAAAACCCATCAAAAAAAAAAACAAAGTTCCGGGCAATGCCTGGAAAATTCTTCCAATCACTGCCCGGACAGACAAACAGACAGATAGACACCACTGTAGCTTTAATATATTGCCTCTTAAGTTACACACATTGGGATGTTGTCACTTACACATGGACACAATCTTTTAATTGAGAATTTCACAAAAAGAATCAACAACAAAAGTAGCATATCAAGGGGAAAACTTTGGTATCTCATCCTCAACATGACAACCTATCATCAACATGGAAAACAAATATAGTGAATGGGTAAAAATTTCATTCATGTTAGGAAGGAAATAATGTTGTTGCACACCACCTTTTTTCAATCATCGACAACAAAATAATTTTCAAACAACTAAGGCTTGAAAGCTACGTTAAGCACAATACACATGACAAAACAAAAACATGGGAGATGAAGAAAATAATGTTTTTTTCAAACAACCATAATAAAAGTTTGCAAAAGAACATAGTTGGCCTTCATAGGTTCTTCCCAATATTGTGTGGGTATATTTTTTTTAATATATTAAATTGAATATGGGTAAAAAAAATTATGAATGTTTATTCTAATAATGTTATGCATTGTTCTACATGCACAACCATTTATGCATATTTTTATTCAAATTATTTTTAATAACCTTTACAAGTCATTAAAAATGTGTTTTTTATACTTTTATATTCATAAAGGAAAACATCCATGCCAACCATTAAGGGGTCAACAAGGGGGTCAAAACCTAACATAAATTTTTAAAAACAATTTACCAATGATATCCATCCTTCTTCACCTTTATCCTTTGTACTTTTCAACCTTGAAAATGTTAAATTTGGATTCAAGTGACTTTGATTTAGTCTATTAAAGGTTGATTGAAAATGAAGCAAGTACATATTATGTAAATATGAGTGGGTAAAAGTAAAATTACACAAATAAATCATGTTTCAAAGTGAAAATGACAAGTATGCAATTGGCATGGCAAACATGAATCTCTGAAATTTCAAACATCCTATTAAAACTAAGGCTACAATTTGTTATGTATAACCATTTACACACATTTGATCAAAGTTTGAAATATATTGATATACATTCTTATTTTATTATTGATTTGGATCCTTGGTCACCATTACATTTTCCCTTCAAGTAAACCCATTGCCTTTGTTGTATAAATTTATTTTTTAATTTCTTATTTACAATAATCATATAGGTTAAAAACATGGTATATGATTTTTTTCACTAAGTAAATAAGATTTTTCATTTTTTTGGTTTAGGTTTTTTCTTTTGCAATTTTGTAATAGTTGAAATGTGCAAATATTATTTAATAAAGCATATATGGTCATTCCTAATGTATTTTATTATGATCATTATTTTACTTATTTATTGTAATTTTATTATTTTAGTTGATATTCTACATATTAGAAGAAATCCCCCAAAATGCAATCAATGCATTTGCAACTACATACAACTAATTGTCATTTGTAATTAGTTTTAATCATCTTTGCAACTATTTTGTTTTCTTCACCATTCTTGCAACTATGTTACAACTACATTTGTGATTAATGATTTTTCATCTTGCACTCTAAGATTGTTTTATCTATGATCATGCCCATATGTCCCATTTATTGCAAATGGAACCACATTGAATCACACTACTAGGTTGTCAACATAGCCCCTAGTGTTATATATAGGTGTATTAAGAAAATTTTGGAAGGTACATGTGTATTTTTGCTAAGTTTTATTAGGAGTATAATATTGGTGGTACATTTCCATGGGTGTATTTATGAAGTTGTATTTAATTTTTATTTAGGCAAATTAACTACCTACCTATCTACATATGCTTGTATACCTATCTAACCTATGCTACCTACTTATCTATTTATTTTTACCTACATATTTAGCCTAGGTTACTTACCCCACCTAATGTTTAGGTTACCTATTTATTAATGAATTGATAACTAATAGTTAATTTTATAATTAATATTTAATAAGTCAATATTTTTTATAAATTCTATATGCACTATTACTCAATCATTTGTAAATAATTGATTAGTTAGTTAAATATTGGTTAATTATTAATTATCAATTTTTTAATATTTCTATTTCTACTTTTATTTATCAATGATTTTTCACAAATAAATATTTGATAATTTTAACTTATAACTTGTAATTTTAATTAGTTATTAAATAGGTATGAATTATTGATTAATAACTTATAACTAAATAAATTAGTTGACTGATTGATTTGACCTACCTTACCTAAATTTTATTTATTTTGGTCAAAAAAATTTAATGCCACTTCGCATATTTGTATTATGCCACATGTCACAATCTAAAACCTTTTAAAATAGATGATGAAGATGCATTATTTATTTTTAAAACAAAAATTTCCAAACCTTTTTCATTTTGTCACATGTCATTATGTAAGTTGTTGATTTTTATGGTAATATATGAATGGCATACAATACCATATGGATGATGAAATATTGGTTGACCATTGACTTCATCCACATTTGCAACTAGTGTCTTATGGAACTTGTTTAACGCAATTATGCAATTTTTAATAGCAAATGTCCTTTGCAATTAAAATATAGTTGCAAATGGTAAAAAAAAAGATTTAGTTTTTCTTTGGTGGTATTTTTCAAATCAAATAATGCAAACAATGTGTTATTATTTTAAGCATATTGCACATTGATACAATTTTTTTGAAAGTTTTTAATTATAGTAATTTGAAAACCCTTTCAAATTTAGAAGAGATCTAAAGTGCTTGGAATCTATTTTTTTATTGCAAGATGCAATTTTTTTGTTTATAACATAGAAAAACATGTTTTAAACAATGATTAAATGCATCACATGTTTGAATTTCATAAAAACATTTCCCATGAATGTGGAAAAGGTTTACTTTGTGCAATTGTAATGTGTGATAAGTTTTTTAAAAGTAAATTTTTAAAATAATTGTTATAACATCTTTAAATGCTTTTTAAAAATCCAATTCACATTTGATACATCCATATAATTCAAAAGACCAACCTCACAAGCCATGATCTACTTTGAATTTACTTTTCACATAATTTTATATGTTTACATCATTGGACTATTTTTTTGGCATGTTTTAACACGATTTCACCCTATGTGACTTTCAAATTTTAAAGGTAAATTATGTGGAATCCATAATTTTGGAAATTCCCAATTGAACAAGAACAACTAAACCCTTGTGCACTAAAATTCCAAATTTCACATGAACCTAATTTTCATCTTTTATAAATAAATCATGGGCCAATATGTATGGTCCTTTTTCACAATGATTTCCCTTACTTCCATCTTCTTTTCCTCTACTTATGATAATGTAAAGTTGTTGAAAATATTGGGTTCCATGTCAAGTTCATCACAAACATCTCAATCTAATCATACAACAATTTTTTTCACAAAAAATCACATTTGACACATACTCCCTTTGTATGTACTTCACAACTACACACTTTTCACAACTTAGAATCTTGATGGATACATGGATCTCATAACTTAAATTTTGGTTCAATTATGAACTTTGCAAATCAATGCACAATGTGTGAGAAAAATTTCACAAAAGTATTTTCTAGGTCCTTCTATTTTTGGCCAACCATCTCATTAATTATCTTTATTAGCTTCAATGATTGAAATATTTGTTTTGTCACCTTCAATATGTGACATAATTTAACAAACATAAATCAAACAAATCCATCATCATCATGTGCATTGTAATATATGGGAATACACACACACACACACACACACATTGTTTTTTTAAATATAATCATTATTTATTTATTTCTCATCCTTGTATAAAAACAAACCTTAACAATATACTAGTCAAATAAAGTAAAGTTAAAATAAATTTGAAATATTCTTGAATTGAATATGATAATTAAAAAGGTGACTATGTAATATACCCAAATGTATAGATCACATAGTAAAAGTTTTATCTACCCACTTTGTAAAACATGACAACCATTTATCATTCACATGTTGAAAAATCACATCTATAAGTCATAATATCAAATGTGATGACCTTTTGAATAAGACATTTTTCAACAATGAACTTTTGAACTCATTAAAAATCACATTTTTTGTGACATAATCAATTGAGTTGTGTTAAATTCATGTAATTTTTCAGAATTTTATCTTGGTGGAACATGCAACCATTTATAAAGTCCACTTTTGGTGTAGTTAATTTCATTTATAATGTGAGATGTGAAAAAAATAAATTACCATTGTTTTGGTGATACATTTTTAAATTTATTTTGTCCAATTTGTGTAGTGAATGTTCATTGACAAACACCTTCAAAAGTTGGGGATTTGTTCAAATTATACTTGGTACATATTGAAAATGTTTTCTTTCAACTTTTATTCATTACAAATAATGGATGTGACAAATCCAACATGACATTGTTAAAATTAACAAAAATCGGTGAGGTGATGCAAAGGAATATTATTAGGATGAAAATGTTGGTTAATATAAAACATAAGGACCTAGAAGATAAATTATTCGTTCTCTTCCTTGCATAAATAACATTACATTTCTGAAATTTTGTTTAGAATGAATCCAGTTTTATTTCAAAAAAATGCATGTTTATTAACATTCTAGGTCATGAAATGCCCATATAAATCAAATACATATACATGAATAAAACAATTTATGTCATAGATGTGAATTTTCTACCATAGGAAGTGAAAGCCATGGAAATTCAAAATGTTCACATTATTCATGAAGAACCTAATGTTGAACCTAATGGTATGAATAATTTTGATAAATTACAAATAAATGAAAATAAGAAAGAATTTGAAGAAGTCAACCCACAAGTGGACTTTACTTACATTGTAAATGTGTTATTTTCAAAAAATGTTCCATATAAGAACTAAAATCCATTAAGGTTTGATAATATAGAAATTTAATGTTACATTTTCTCATTTGTGAACAAAACAAAATTTTATGCCACAAAATTTGAATAAAAATTGGGTTTCTCCACTTTAAAGTTGCACTTAAGAATTTAAAAATTTTTTTTTTTTTAGTTTCCTATGCATGATTTTTTAAAATTCTACCTATAAAGGAAATAATACATTAATTGTGATTTTTTTCATCTCACAATTTGACTTTTAAAACGGTACATTTGGTTTTAACAAATTTGGCAGAATGTTCATTGAATGTTATTAAGAAATGTGAATTCATCCACATTTTGAAGAACATTCATCAAATAATCCAAAAATCACAATTTTAAATGGATATAATTATTTGTCTAATATTTGTTGGCCATTTAAATAACGTTGATTGTTTTTTCTAGGGTGAATTTTCACATTATGATTTCAAAAAAATTGCAACTTGTTTGTAAAATTTTATCATTTTTAATGTGAAGTTGAAAATTTGAAAAAGAATCACAAATATCTTGAGATCACAAAACCACTTGAAAAACAATGATGTTGATGTGACAAGTTATATATTAAATTAGTTTCATACCCAAATTCAAAATTTGACATTTGAAAAAAATTAGTATTTCATTTTAAAAGGATATGTTTTGATTTTTTATAAATTATTTAAATAGTTTACAAAAAAATCAATCCAAACATCCACATAGCCAAACCATGTCAACATTAATTAACCAACTACCATAATAGAATATTAAATTAATGTCATTCATATTTTGTCATACATAAATGAATAAAATTAATTTAGTTGAATTAAAAATATATATATTTTAAATCATGGTTTTTTGTAATTAGGTTTGGAACATAATAATTTTTATCAAACATTATATTTATTGATTTTTTTAATGTGCCCTTAATATCATTGTTATGATCATGAAAATTTGTGGGGCTTATTACACATTCACAACATTTATTATAAATAATAAACTATAGAGGATTTTTTTAAGGAAATTCAAAAAATATGCTTGAAAAATATGTTTAAATTTTTAAAGAATTTTCTTAAAAAATCCATGAAGAATATGTTTGAAAATTTTTATTATTTTTTCCAAAATATCCTTGAGAAATATGTTTGATTTTGTTTTAAATTCAAAAACATTCATGAAAAATATGCATAAAAGGATGAAAATCCTTGAAGGTGTATCACACAAGACAAAAAGGGCCTAGTCTTTACTACAATCCTTTTTTACTCTATATTTTGATCCCCATATAAAATAATGAATCCAAAGTTGTCAAAAAATTTAGAAGGATTATATTTTAAACCATTATAATTTTAGATTCCACCATAATCCTTCATAAATGTGTCTTTACATGCTAAAAAAAGACTAAGTAAAAAAGAAAAAAAATGGTAACACTGTGACAAGATTTTGGTACACCTTAAAAAATTTGGACCCAGGAGTTTTTAAAAGATTAAAAGATGTAAAACTAACAAAAACTTATATAATAGGTTTCAAAAATAATAGTTAATAGAAGTTTTTAGAACGTGTAACTTTATTTTTTTTTTATTTTTTTATTTTATTTTTAAACATGTTCAATGGAAACTTTTAAAAGATGTGATAGATAAAACATTTCAAAAGAAATGATTAGCAATTTTTTTTTAATTATAAATTTAAAGAAAATTTAGTTGATGGAACTTTTCAAAAGGTTGATGATTTCTAAAAGGTTTGAAGGGTACACCACCATCTAATCTCATCAATGCACTTGTTATAACCATTATACTTTAATTCATTTCATGTTTAACATACATCATGTTTCATTCAAACAATAAAGTCGTTTAATTTTTATTCATTATTGAATTCTTTATTTATTGAATTTTTAAATTTCTCCAAATCATGTTTTAGTTTTCCTTGACAACATCCCAAATTTATGATGTAATTCAAATTTCATTATAAATTATCAAAAAAACTTGTGCATTATACAAAAAGACTGATATGAAAATATAATGTTGAAAAGTTCAAATTGCAAGAAAATTTTAAAATATGAAATTTACAACAAATTTATTTATGGACATAAATTATCATAATTTTAATTTTGTTAAACAAAATAAATTTAAGTAAACTTGAATTTTTTGTGTCATAATAAAATTTACTAAAATATAACTTTAAAAAAATGCCATGTTGTGACATGAAATAATATTGAATTTCAATTAACTAATTTTCCTCTTGCTAACCTTGTTTCCCAAGCTAGACAAATTGATTTTTTTTTGTAGGTGTCCTCCTTTCATGTGCTTCTCCTTGGTTCTATTCTTCTTGTTTCGTGGGTTGATTTGGAGTTCAATCTAGTTCCATTTTGGGGTTGTTCTAGTCTTTTTTTGTGTGCCCTCATTTGTTTCATAGTATCCCTCAAGCCATTTAGGACAAGGTCAAGCAAAATTTTCACTTACTTTTGATTAAATTGCTCAAGACTCAACAAACAAATTCACATGGTTCCTTTTCCTGTTGTTGCCATGTTAGTGTTTGTGTTATACTCAAGGAGGTCGTTCAAGTCAATGAAAGGTTTCTATTCACTTCATGAGGTTTATGGCGGGCAATTAGTCTTCTTTTCAAAAGGACTTTCCATGTGCTTCATGTGAACCATGTTCCCACCATTCATGGGAAGATTTTTCGACCACTCATTTTCATTGATGTTTAACTTTAGGGAAACTCAATGAGTATAATCACATTGTTAGAATTCTCCAACCCATGACGCCAGTTATTCCTTCAAAGGACATCATTGTTGCCCTACGCAAATTACACCCCCTTCTTTTAAATCTTGTCCTTCCACCTATTTTTGACTATAAACATGAACACACTTATGTCCTAGATAAGACTTTATTTGCCCAAGCCTTAACCATTACTCCCCATTTATCTTCGAATGGGTTTTCTAAGTTGGTATATGAACATCTCTTGGGATGCTTCATACCAAAGGACCCATCTTCAAGGTTTTCAAAATTATTCCAAGTTGTTGTTGTTGCTTGTGGGGATATCCCTAGGTCGGCGGCCCTAATGTTGGGGGTTAACAAATTGTTGGCAATGGCAAAGGACATTGGTAGTTTTCATCCTATTGTCGTGAGCGAGGTGTTTATTTGACTTATTAGTCGCTCCATTGTTTTGCAACTTTGGGGGCCATTTCAAAAACCCCTATCCTCCCATTAGTTTGGAGCATCGACCCTTAGAGGCTATGAGGCCATCCCTTTTGGCACCCAAACCCTCCTTGACCTACACCTTGATTGGGTTGTGATGCAAATTGACATCGAAAACGTTTTTAATAACGTTTCTCGAACTGTTATTTTTTGAAAATTGTGTGATGTTAGGGGCCTTTAGTGAGCAATGTCTCATTTACTAGGTTGTTTTATGATGTTCATTTTTCTCTTTATTACTAACATGGGCGGCATGTGGAGGGGAACACCATTATTGAGTCATCTTTAGGCATGAGGCAGGGTGATGCTTTAGGAGGTCATTTATTTACTTTGGCCCATTATCAAGCTCTCTTATAGACCATTGAGGGCCCCCAACTATGTATTTCCATCCTTAGTAAACGATACCCGCATCGTGGGGCCTTTGAATGAGATTACTCATGGCTTTGACCACCTTTCTAACCAATTAACCTTAGTTGGGCTTAGGGTCAAAGTGTAAGCTTTGGAGTCCATAAAGGATTTTTCTGGGCATAAAAATTCCTTAGGGTTGCACCTTGGTCACAAATGGCTTACGCATTTTGGGTGTGCTAATGGGTTTTGGGGACTTTGCCACACATTTTTTTCGATGAGGCTTTATCTCAAGCATGACACATATCGATGATGCCCATGTTACTTTGGGCATTCTGTCTTCATGTGTAGTTTGTCAACTTCCTTATCTCAAATAGACAATACTTATTTCCTTGTATTTTTTGGTGGATTTTGACAAAATAATTATGTAAGTATGTGGGGACATTATGGGTCCAGGATCATGGGAGTCTTTTTAGAACCCCTTAAACGAGGCATCAGGCTTGACTACCAATATCCTTTGGTGGTATAGGCCTACTATCTATGGAGGAATGTGCCCCATTTATTTTTTTAGGGAATTGGATTATAGTGGCTTCGTATTTATGCTCTAGATTTCATATTTTCAATAGACCTTTTTTAGAGGAGTATGTTTCTTAAGTTGAAGGGGGCCCACCTTTGTTTTAGTCATGCTTACGTGTAGCATGAGATGGCCTTCCCTCTTGTAGTTAGGAGATGCACCTTTTTTTTGAAAGTTTGGTAGTTATTGGCACCCCAAGTCTATGGGCATCTTTGATGGACTTTCACCATGACACATCCCTTAGGTCTATTTTGGAGGATGACTCCATTTCCTTAACATCCAAAGCTTACATTCATTCTTGCAAGGAGGCAGGGCTATGGTTGGTTGTTAGGCCATCTATCCATTCATTTCACATTGCACACTATACTTTCACCTTAACATTGCCTTTTTGTCTCAATTGGATTTAACCCTTGGCATTTAATCTTCTCATGTGTGAGTTTGGACACAAGTTGGATGCATCTGGCATGCATTTAGTTCATTGCCCGTTTGGAGGTCAACGGAGAGCCACACATGATGTCATCTAAAACATCATGTATGCATTCGCTCGAGAGAGTGGGCACGTTGTATGGAAAGAGCGATGGTACACCCTTATGTTAGGAGTTTCATTATGAGTTGATCTCTACATGACCCAAGAAGACTAGGTCTTTGTTGCCAATGTGGTGGTTATAGACCCAATGTGGGAGACAATGGCTTCAAGTGTAATTAGTCAACCAATAAGTGTAGTTGCGAAACTTAGCACCATTGTTAAAATCTATAAATATAGAAGGCTTTATAAGGGCCACCATTTTATTCCAATGGCCATGGAGGTGCATGGTGCACCCAAGTGTGATATGGATCGTTTCATTAGGGAATGTGCCAGTCTTTTCCACAATAGACAATCAAAAGGTCATTTATCCTTGTCTTTTTGCATTCAATTTTTCAGGTAGCATGTTAGTATTATTTTTCAGCGTGCTTTAGCTTTTGCTATAAAAAAGAAGATTACGTTGGCGGGTGATTTCTGTTTTAGACCTCCCATTATTATTAGATCTCACAAATTACATGCAGGCAACATTAGAAAGGTTGTCGGTGAAATAACTTCCTACCACAAGAAGGATTAATTTTTTCCCTTTTTTTGGTTCATGCGAAATGTTCATCTTGTGGCCTTCCCTTATTGTCTCCTCTGCGATGGTTCTAGCCATCAATTTTTTATTCATTTTTTCCTTACTTTCCTTTTATGTTAATGTTCCACCCTACATGAATGTTTCATATTAGATGTCATGTACATTAGTTAATAACCCATTGAAAATTGAATATATATATATATATATATATAAATAATTTTTTTTCAAAATTTTAAAATACTTATTAGTATGGAATTACAAATGTAATCAATATTAGATTTGTTTTTATTAATATATGAGAGATTGTAAAAATCTTTCAAAATCAACATTATGATGAATGGGGTATTATAACTAAATGCACATAATAAAATTTTAAATCTCAAATTAAATTAAAATCCTTTTAAATAAAATTTTGATAAATCCTTGGATAAATTTTGGCCTTTGTTAACCCAAATTTTTTGCTTGTACAAAGTAACTGATTAGAGGCTTTTAATATTTTTTATGATATTACTTGTTGATAATAGACCATCGATATTCAACTAATAACCAATCTATTAGTTTAATAGGTAAGTGATAGGTTAGAATACCTAGACTATTAGATTAATAGGTTAGTGATAAATCTGTTAGTTTATTAATAGAAAAAATTTGTGGAATTTGTGACCAATAGCCATTTAAATTTTAAACTTTACTAGCTAATTATTGTTTCAAGAGACAAACAACTTTGATTTTTTAGTATAAAAGTTAGGAAGAAGAGAGGAGTTGGGACATTCATAAATCTTCTACTTCTTTCATTGTACATTTTTTTTTTTCAATTTGTTGTTATGGAAAAAATTTGGATTCACATGTTTCAGAATATACATGTTGTAAAAATAACTTAAGGAAGAACAAATAAGTAAGAGAACATTCAAGGGAATAGAAAACTCATTTAACATTTGGTGACCACGTAGTGGATCGAAATTGTAAACACTCGTGTTTATAATCTCTAGTTCAAGCAAGAATTGTTTTATTTTTAAAATATTAGTTTGATTATGTACTCATTTTAGTCGTTTTCTAAGATTATTTTGTGTTTTAATAAGTTTTTGATTTTTTACAATGTAATTTGAAGATTTTTTTGAGATTTACATGATTTTTTCATTTGAATTTTTAGAGCAACTTGTTGATCAACAAAATTTGAGAATTAACATTTGTTTCAAAATCAATGTGACATGTCAAGAGTAATCACAAGAGGTTTTAAAGGACAATTACAATTAGAAACACCACAACAACCTGTTTTTGAGGTAGTTCCATTATAAGAATAATCATGTTCTCAAGTTGCAAAAGTACCACCTATTGATCTTCCAATCTTGGAATCTCAACAACTGGTGGTAGAAGATTTTTTTACTTCACAATTATCTATTAAATAGAATGAAGGAAAGGAACCACAAGTATTTTTGATCGGTTAACATTTAACACCCCAAAACTTGTCCCAATAATTGAGGCTGAACGTACCATTGGGTGTAAACTAAATCGCACACGTTCAAAATATTGATGAAGTAACCTTTATAGGACAAAGGTAACAATCTTCAACTCTTGTGTACTATAACCCAAAAGTTGTTCCATCACAATCAACACTTGTTGTTGGATTTTAAATGACCAAACCTATTCATATAATCAATAACACTATAGTAAATTTAGAATTGAAACATGGATAACTATTTGAACACTTGTAGCAGTTATGAGGTCTAAAACAACTTTTTTTTCATTTCTTGCACATCATTGTCATCGTTGAACAACACCATTTGTTGATTAGGCAAATGGTATTGCGGATGTTCAACGGCAGGAAACCATTCATGCATATCAAACTTGAAGATGCGCCACACTGCATCTAATGTAAATACATAGTGATAGTCAAAATATTTTTTAATTTCATTGGCTTTGACCACATTCCTTTTGATGGCATTGTCGTTTTGGTGTGAGATCTAAATAGTTACACGATCATGTCCTTTGTAAACATACTTGAACAAATACTTAACTGCATGAATATTATTGCAGACTTCAATGTTGATGTGCGCATTGTATTTGGTCGACAAATAGACATTGTGCAGTACCACCCAACGATTGTCCAATTCAACGCCATGAACCAAAACTGTGCACCCTATATTTCTGCGTCGATAAATAAGATATTTGTTTACATCCATCACTGTCTCAGATTAGAACTTGTGTGGATATTGTTTTTTGCATTTGCCATCTTCCATGCATGGGGCATTTAGAAACGTAGCTCCACATGGACCATGCATCATGCATTTGGCAATTGTCTTGTGGGCTAACTTGTTTGTCTCTGGATTTGAAAATTCAGCATTGATCATGCGGTCTACATCCTTGACCACGTGTGGCTTGTAGTCTTTGGCAAAGAAAATGAGAATGTGTGTATGCGGTAGCCCACACTTTTGAAACTCAATGACATAAATTCTCGCAATCCTGCGTCCTAGAATATGGTTCTTATGAATGTCATTGATCAATTTTTTCAGCTTGATTTTGAACATTTGGGTTACTAAATTCGGTTGATCTTAAGATTGTTGTTCGAGTAGCAACATTTTCTTGATTTCAGGCCATTTCGAAATTACAAGTGAATGTAACAAATGCATCCGGGCAACAAGCCCATTTGTAGACTACCATGGTGTGAGGCATTCTTGCACTCCTTCAGCATGAAAATATGCACTCATAACACCCGCTTGGAAGTGGAATTACTATGTAGTTGTAGTCCAACAAATAAAGTGGTTCAATGTAATGCAATGAAATTCACTAAGAATCTAATGCGTTGTGTTCACTTGGAAGATACAAAGACATTGTGGGAGAATCGTAACTCACCATGATGGAATGTGAAGGGGCATTATGTTAATGTTCATTCAATGTCACGCTTGATGGTTGAACCCCATTTGTTCCATTTGTCATAACATCTACATATAACCTCATAATCTAACATGCATTAAATTTTTGAAAAAACTAATTTAAAAATGAGCCATGTTACAAAATCTTATAAGTTTTTTAATTTTTTGATCAATAGTTAAGCCTTGGGACTAAAAATCACTTTGCTTAAATTGAGGAAAAAACAGACAATTTCAACCTCCTTTACTTCCGGCAAGTGTAACTCCCTTATAGCGAACCCGATGATGCTGAAATTCGGAGAGAACCTTCTACACCTCCTAAATGAGAATTTTTTTAAGTTTGACACAAATCCAACGATGGATTTGGGAGGAAAAAATATTTGAAATAAAACTCCAAAGGCTTTGTCATGGAAATCTTTCCATGAGCTCCACTACAACACCCTTTATTTTCGGCAAATGTAGCTCCCTTACAGCTAAACTGATGATGTTGAAAATTTGGAGAAAAACCTTTTACATCTCCTAAACAAAAACTGTTTTAAATTTGACACAAATCCAACGGTGGATTTGGGAGGAACAACTATTTAAAATAAAACTCGAGAGGTTTTGTCATGGAAATCCTTTCATGTTTTTTTCATGAATAACACATTTCCACACATAAGAACTGATATTTTCCTCACACATTCCTTCTCTTCCTTTTTTCTTTCCCTAACCTAAGAGACTTCTTTCTCCCTTGGTAAGCTTCCATATCCTTTCCTTGAGCTTGTTCCCCTTGTCCAATGGAAGTTTCGAAATCCTCCCCTCTAATCAATGGCCTCTTCATCCTTCAAGAACCAATGAGAATTGAGGATGATTTGTCCTCTAATTGATTTTAAGATGAGAATTCTTGAGCCCAATGAGACATAAAAAATATTCCATCCTTCAATCAAATAGGATGACAATTCTCATGACTAATGGGATTGAAAGACTCATCCTTCCCCTTATCTTGAATATCTTGATGAGGTTTTAAAGTTTGATCCTTATCCTTTCCATCCGTTGACCCTCACATCCTACTTTTTCATCCTAATTATTTCAAGTAACTAATTATTAGGGCAATTTATCGGTAATAACAAGTAAACATCCTTGAGTCCTTATTTGATTAAACCAATTCAATGGTTGAAGTAACATCCCCGCGTACCATTTACTATTTTGATATCCCCCACTTATTTTTTATTCCATGCACTAATTAACTATGTAATACATAACAAATTGGAATTAAAATTTTTATCACAGAAACCCCCACATACTTCTAGATCCAATGTCGAAATTAGGGTTCAATGATTCCATTAGATCTAGGATGTTCGAATTTTCATGAGGTTCTGTACCACACGAGCGGGTTTAAGACCGAAACTATGTATGATTATTACATAGTTATGGAATCTATGTTTTTAGTTGTAAAACTATCTTCCCACCCTATTATTGGCTATGCAAGCCTCACCATTCTCCTTCCATGAACTACACATAAACAACACCAAAACTATTCAAAAACCAAAAGCTTTTTCCAAAATCAAAACTTTAATTCTTACAAACTTGGTATTCATACCATAACTTTGTACAAAAATGAAGGTGTTTCTCAAGGTCACAAACACTTCCTTAAATTACACAAGAAACTTCCTAAAACCTATCCACCACATAATTCCCCAAATAATCAAAAGAAAACAAAATCACATGTTTCCCCACGTGATTTCACAATTAATCACAAGGAACAACATCACATGGTTTCCCCATGTGATTCCACAATTAATCACAAGCAAACAACATCACATGGTTCCCCATGCGATTCCATAATTAATCACAAGCAAACAACATCACATGGTGCATATGACATAAGTCAATGCATTATGGAATCCTACATCCAACTTACCCCATTAAACAATTACCTAAGTAATTGTGTAATCAAGTTACACATGAAGTTACTTACACCCAACTTACCCTTAAGTAGTTGTGTAATCAAGTTACACATCAAGTTACAGTTCCGTTGTCACTCTCACACCTCACACCTACTCTAATTTGTTAAATAAAAAAAACCTCAACCCCTTCTGAACGTAAGTACCACATTATTTTTGCTACCCTCTTAGTTTTTGTTGATGCAGGTGAGAATTTAGTCATGGCGAATGATGTCGCTACACCTTCGAATCCTCTAATTTCATTAGTAGAAAAGGAAAAGCTTGAAGAAGCACCGCTTGATGTGAATGTTTCTCAACAATCACACAAAGAAGAATCATCTAGAAAAATGGTGCATATTCGAGTCGATCGTTCGGCATGAGATTGTCGATTGTTCGTAACCCACATGCCTTAGCAATTTATTTATAATTTGTTCCTGTTTGTGGAGTTACACCAGAAAGGTTTGAAGAGTGTCAATGTGAAGACAACGATGTTCGTCTTCATTATTGAACTTGGGTTCTCAGTGATGGCCATTGTCATTACTTGCGAGGCCCAATCAATCCCCTTTCCATGGAGCATCGAGTCGAATACCTAACTTGCACCATTCGTCGCGTTTTGGAGTTTTTGCAATTGTGATCTATCCTCTTAAAGTTGTTTACTAAGTTGTAATTCACTTGAGGGCACTCAGGTGGAAATGTTAATACTTAAGTTTAATTTTGATTTTATTTAAAACTTTGATAGAAATGAAGACTAAATAAAGATGTATTAGGACTGCTTCCTAGAAATCTTTGAAGTACATCATTTGTGCTTGAAGATTATTCTATAGACTAACTTAATATTGTCATGGCGAAATGTTATTATTAATTATGGGCTTGTATTCTTAATATATTAATAAGTCACATTTAATTCTACATCCTCTTTCCCTTCTATACAACATAAAAGGATAATGCATTTTAAAAGGTTTATTAGGTCCTAAAATTAACTGAGCCTTGCATTAATTTAAATAAAAGAGTCTTCTATGCTGAAATATCCAAAGGTTAATTCAATTCTTAATAATTATTACTTGTAGGTTTATCAGGATTCAAATCATTAATACTAAAAAAATTATGGAACTAAAGTTTAATAATTTGTGATATTATAATTCATGATTCACACATGGCATCTTGATAATTCTGAACCATGTGATGTGGACTTCATGTGAAAGAAGATGGCATAATGATCCTATGTCCAATGCCAACAACGTTATAATCACCTGCAACGATGGCGTCATGAAGGCTTTGATAGAGATTTACATGAAGTTTTTTTTCTGATTCAGGTGCTGATACCTCAAGCGGTTTTGTTCGATAACCGCATAAGCATCCACAATGTATTGTTGCCTCAATCGGCCACCCCGAAGCAACGCAATGCCATCAATGTTTCGATGTTGAAGTTAATAACCGTAAAATTCAGCCATTGTCACATTGCGATGTTTTTTTTTATGCTCAGATCCTTTTGCATGGTCTTCATCCAAATCCGCATCAGCATCTTACATAACATCACCATTGAGTGAAATATTTGGATGCCATCCATCCTCACTATAAGGATAATGTAAAGCCATGTACCCCACATGTAGCTTAGAAATGCACTGAAACGAGGTAGCTTGCTAAGTAACGACGATGTCACGCCTATCTACAACCTCAGAATCATCTCTTACCATCAATGTAGTGTCTTCATCGGTCGTTGGCACATTATATCGGCGGGCATCCTTTGTTTGAAAGACAATGAGATGTAATTTCGATCTGTATGAGCACCTTCTATTGCCATCATATCCCTTACCATTTTGAACACTTCGACATAGGGATTGATATTGTACATCATGGTTAATAATCGATCCAACGTCGTTGTATCAAACGACATAACAACATGGTGGTTTTGACGTTCGCTCTCCGTATCATGAATGTACAACTATGCAAACTATGGACGTTGTCTTTTGATAAGACACAAGGATCCAATTTTGTAATACAACTCACCCTGAATGCAAAAGGATTACGGTCCAATGCCTCGTGTTATCGACTCATCAACTTTGGCACTGAACAAAGTGAATGCCAACACTAAATTATACATGCGAATGTGATCTCGAAATTTGACGACACTTTTTTCTTTGCTGGTTAAAAAAACTTCTAATTTTTGCGGTGTTGCAAGAAGACTCAGCAACAAAACTTTGCCATTTTCGCAACACAGAGAAAACTATGGGTTGTTGCTCGATTTTGTTCTTTACTCCACATTTTCGCATTACAAAATCCACACATTGTGTCCATTTTTCCGTAATCTTATCATGTCAAGGTTGATGCGTTTTCATTTCCAAACAATTGTAATGCATCATTACTAAGAGAAGGTTGTGCACGTGTTGGTGCTTGTTGTACGGTGCATTGTTCTCGACATAGATGATTATTTCGGTCTTATGGCATTTCAGATGGCCTGGCTGATTCTGTACGTTTTCCTAGCACACCGTTCTTTTTGTAGGCGATTACGACGTTCATGTGCAGATTCTAAGGTGTTTTGATTGAATTTTGTCGGAGCATTAATATGTGGAACAAGATTTTTCAAAGAGTCTGTTTGCTTGTCATTTTGCTAAGCTTTTGGTTGTTGCCGAGGGTTTGCCAAAATTGCCAAAACACTACCATGTTGCGCAATGAATGCAAACATACGTTCTTGAATGTCTTCGGACATTGTGTGAAAAATATATTTTGGGTTTGTTGCTAATATTGATATTAAAATCTTAGGGATCATAAGACATTGATCGACAATATTGAGAGTCACGCTGGTCATGAAATAAGAGCTATAAATTCAAAACGTGAATACATGGGATCAATTATTCATGAGGAAGTTACAAAATTAGCCACAACAATCAGGAGTTGGGAGGACTTACATTGTATAAAACATTTTTAATGTGCTAAATTCATGATAAATAAAATGATAAAAGAAAAAAAAATTTAATAAAAAATCACAAAAGAAATTTGTTTTAATCTTTATTATGGGTGAATGTGTAATTTATTATAACCTTCATTGTTATGAAACAAGACCAACCATGTCATGCAGTGCAAAAAGTCAATTATTTAGGGTAACTAAAATTCATGTATTGTAATCAAAATTATCATTGGAACTATAAATGATTATTTATCAATTTTTGCATTCAAGTGTTCGTCACATTTTTCAATCTTCATTAAGATGCATTGTGATAATTTTTTGTTGTGTGTAATGTGTTGATACTTTAAAGAAATATTAATATTAATATTTGTCATAGAAAAATTAATAATGATTAAAAAAATCAAAAAATACATTAACCTATTTAAAATCAATTCATTTTCCAAATAATGATGACTAATCATGATCATTTTATTATGTTTGAAATGTGTGTTTACTATAGTCATACCATTTGCATAAAAATGGGTTAATGTTATGATCAAATTAATGTTTTTACAACATGAATATATAATCAAGTAAAAAGAATAATTACCATGTAATCACCATAGATGAAAAAAATATCCAATGTAATTTCATAATAAGATTATAATATAAGTTGAAATTTTTTGTTTTTCAAGTTTTGCTTCAATGAATATTTTAACATAATTATTAGTTATATTGATTTTGGTATGATGTACTTTTGATCTCTAAAATGTTTTACAACCCAAAAACATATTAAAATAAATGTGGTAAAACAAAATGAACCATTTTTGTTTATTCATAATAATCGTGAATTACTTTCAAATATATACATGGCAGTATAATTTTTTAAAAAATTCTTACATTCAAAGAATGTTGCAAATTATTATTATGTATTAAAAAAATCCAAAAAATACATCATTGAATTTTTTTCAATGGATTTAAATTTTTTTATTAAAAATTAAGAAATAAATTTTACATTACGTAAAAAATGTTTTTGATATTTCAAATTTATTAAGTTCATTATAATTTTTTAAAAATTATAAAATTTTAAGTAAATAATTAAATTTATAAATTCATCCAAATATTTAACAATAATTTAATTTATAACTTAAGATGTTAAAAAAATTTAAATAATCATTACATTGGAAATGGTTATTTATAAAAATATTTATGCAACTTCTTTATTTATTTATTTACACATTTATGTAATTATGTGAATTATTTTTGGCATATATATATATATATATATATATATGCACATCTAAATACAACCCAAAATTCTTAAAACAATGTAATGGTCATATTTCATATTACATTATTTTAATTTTCAATCATGATAATTTATGTTTTATTGAAAAATAATAAAATTACCAATTGATGTGTTGACCAATCAAATCTTTCATAAGTAAATTATGATTTTTTCATAATCAGGTTGCCCATGTGAAAATATATTTGTCCAAATCCAAAATTGTCCAAAAATTTAATTGAATGACAAGATGAATGATCGTATTGTATAAATATTTGGCCTTAATTATGACAATCTTTTGACTCTTTTCTTAAGCCATATTATCCATGCAATTTTGGAAAAAAATTTAACAATATATCTTTAAAAATGTGTGAAAATGAATTAATACATTTTTTAACACATTATGACAAAAACATTTCTAAAGAAATAATTTAAATTGCAAAATTAAAAAATAAACTCATTTAATCATTGCTTCAAAAATATTACCAAAGTTTTATATAAAAATGTTTATTAACAATTATTGCATTATATAGAAGATCCATATGTAATTGAAATTGATGTGATCAAATGATTTGAAAACATTCATATATACAAACCATTATATTTCATTCACAATTATAAACATCAATATCATATAATCATTTTTTTGGGTTTACATATGTATATCCATATCCCATTATCAAATTTATTTATATGTTCAAGACATGACATAACATGCTTTCTTTTGATTGTCTATTTAGGAACATAATAATTATTTGCTAGATTATATGTAAATAACATTAAATGTTTTCCTGATTCTCTACATGTAAAGTGATAAGGAGATGTTATTAAAGTTCGATTTGCTAAATACATGTAGTAATATTGAATGAATCTCAAATCAAGAATGGTACACCATATTTAACCTAAATTTAAAATCTATGTTCATTAAAAATTTTAATTTTTTTGATAGAATTGACAATGACAAAAAATTACTTAAAATTCAATATCTCTTACACCTTAAGTATAAAAGTTATAAAACAACTTTATAAAACCTTAATGTGAAAATTTCACAAAATCGACTTTGTAAAACATTAATCATTTAAATGAACAATATTAATGGGGCACCCACTTTCTTCAAAATATTTAATTTTGATTTATTGAATATTCAATTTTTTTTTTCAATATTCAATAGCTCATGCCTTGTATGCTTGAACATTATGAAACCACCTTCATGTACCCTTGTTCATTGAAGGCTTTCTAATGGTACTAGAAGTATAACAATGGGTATTGTGGTTTAGGAAATGCCATCACGACAAAAGGTAATGATTTGAAAAATATAAAAATAATAGGATGTTCCCTCGAAGTATCAACCTTATAACCATGTATTGAACAATAGACACCAATAAACCATAAAATTTTGGACATTTTTGTTCAATTGGGACAAACTATCTACAAAGGTTTTTAATTGATCATACATGATCAAAATTGTCAATAAAATTTTTCAACATTCAATGAAAAATGGGTTTAAGTATAAGGAATTAATTATTTAGATTTTTTTTCCTAACATAACATTTTTATGAACCATCCAAAGCAAGATTAGTATCAAGAGGTAAAACGTTTGTAGGAAATTGTTAAGACAATAAAAGATTCTTGAAAAATTTGATTAAGACTACAATGTGTTGGAAAATGTGGTAAGTTTTTTCCCAAATCCTTTTCTTGAAATGTTGATGTTTTGAAAGATTGAAAAATATTCTTTTTTGGTTTTGCAATCAACATTTTGCAAAGTTTCACCCAATAGAAAACTTAAAACTTGGAAAAACACAATTATTTACTGTAATATACTTAGAAACGGTTTTGTTAAAGGTGGTAAAATATTGTAAATTTACTCATTATAATACATTATAGTAATAGAAAGTTAGGTATACACTTTTGATTATATGATACTATTATGTCTAATTTAATCATTACTCAATCTTGTGAAATATAATTTATAATTTGTTAATTGTTTTCTTTTCACCTTCTCCCCTTCCCCCAAAATTGAAGAAGTCATTCTATATCACAATTTAATATTTAGGAGATTTATGAACAAAACTCCCCGACAAAAACTTGAAAGTATAACGTGACAAAAATAAGTGAAATCATAATCTCTTGTCAGTCTCATTCATAAAAATGTTGAACAATCATCATCCCACTTCTAGTACTTTAGATATGGAATGTGCAAATGCAAGACAAAGGTTGGTATTGTAGTTGAGGATGTTGAACTTTTGTCAACATTGTTCGTGCAAGGTGTGGTCATAACCTTATGCAACATGCACACAAAGTGTCAAACCATCACCTTACAACTTTCAACACTCTAGACACTTATGGTGTGGTCATAACCTTATGAGCTTTGCTCACAAAGTGTCAAACCGGCATCACCTTACAAACCTGATTAAGCAAATTCATGACCATGGATGTTTTGGTAAGGTTAGGAAATAGACTTAATTGCACTGGAAAGAAGAGAAACTCACAAGAGAAGCTGCAGGTTGGTAATGACATTGTGCTTGTTGCATATGCATTTTTGCATTGCTCTGCTGCCTCCAGCAACCTGCAACAAATGTATAATTGGTGAATGCTTCAAAAACTCTTAAGAAACTGCCACCAATTTATCCTACCCTCTCAATTTAGTTGTAGCCATAACAATTGTGTAACTTCTAATATCACCAGCATCATGTTGGTAGCAAAGCTGGAAGAACAGAGTAAGCATTCCTTTCTTTCAGCAGGTTCATTTCCTTCAAACATTTGGGAATTTATAGACTATTGCAGTGCTAGCAAAGCAAAGACCATTCCCATATGATAACAGTAACAAGGAAAATAGAGATAGAAGAGAGTGCCCACACTCTTACAACCAATCTCTACAATGTAAGTACAATGTGGCCACGCCACAGCACATGTGGTCTGTGGCTACAAGAAGAACCAGAAATTAAACATACCACATCGTGATGCTCACCTTACTATTCAATTCCGAAGATCCATGAATAGCTCAAATTCCTCCGAAAAACACCGGCACCAGTGGCATATGACACTAAAATCCCAGATTAGGGTTTGGCGCCCATATATATACTCTTCTCACTCTCTCTCTCATCTGATCTTCCTCATTCATCCACGAAGGTGCAGAATTCTGGGGGTTTTTTGAACGTGTGTCGTCCTCGTAATGGCGCCCTTTTCATAGCCACGGTAAACGTCACTTCAGGACGCTCTCTCCAACATACCCACTAGGGTCTCCTAGATGCAGAGCTTGGAAGCACAAAGAGGAAGTGTTGTACTACGAGTCCGAGACACAAGTAGGACGGAGGCGTTGCCATGGCTTTAGGCGAAGAAGACGAATCCGTGTCAGACTTGCCGAGTTCCCTCAGCCGCGCGCTTGAAGCCCGGTCGTCTGACCTCCGCATACAAGCGGAGTAAGTCTTTGTTCTGTTTGCACCTCCCTCGTCCTTTGCCATTTCCTTTCTCCGTGATGCACATCATAGGTGTTCTCGGAGCTGGAGGATGCTCCTGAGTTCGATTAGGGTTTGAACATTCTCTATCTGTTCCTTGGTTCATTCCTATTTGTCCCTTCCAAGATTGCTGTTCTCTTTCTTCTTAGTTCATCGCCAGTGTTGGAATTTCGGGTGCTATGCATTTAGCCATACCGTAACAGTGAATGTTCAAAGCATTAGGGTTTGTGCATTTCTTACTGTCTTTTTCTGCATGGTTTGAAGCTATCATTGTTGTGGAGCCTGGTATGAGGTTGAAATGGGAAGATGTATGTAATCCAGTTTGAACAGAATGTATATTGCATTGTGATCTGAACCGGGGGAAGGGGTTTGTGGTGGGCACCTTGTCGGTTGCTTGTGCATGTGGTCTTCAGTACTTTGACACTGCCCGGTGTTCGCCGGTTATTAGAGAGAGACTTGCAGCTAAAACCGCACCATCTTGATGCACATAAGCAATTAGTCAAACGGCTTGTTGACAAGGTAACTTGCTCACCTTGGTGTTGTTTGCTTCCAATGCACACCTGACTCGTTTGCACCTTCTTGTTGAAACAAGGTGGGACTAACATTGCAGCCCTATTCTTTACAGGTTATGAATGGACCTGCCAAAGAGCAGCCAACCACACCAGACACTTCCAAGAAACGAAAATTAGAGAAGAGTGGCATCAAGATTGAGGGGGATAATGTCAAGGCTGAGAAGGCTGACATTAAGCTTGACAAGGTTGACAAGGCTGAGAGTCCCACCATCAAGGTTGAGAAACCTGACATTGAGCTCAAAAATTTGGAAAAGGAAAAACCTGAGGTTGAAAGTGGCAAGGATGGCCAGGAGCTTAATAAGAGATTGAAAGTCAGTGAAAATAGAGATAACAGTAACAAGGATGATGTTCCAACTAAGGCTGGAGTTGAAGAAGGGAGAGATGAAGATGGAGCCAGAAGTGAGAAGAAGCAAGGTGCTGAAGGTTTGACCTCAGAGGACAAAGTGGACATGGAGGCATTGATACTGAATGCAGTTCAGCAACGGTCCTCTGAATTCAGATCGCAAGCAGAGTATGGCCATTGACTCATTGTTATGTCACAGAAGAATTTTCTGTGTGTGATGCTGCTGCCAATCATAGCACCTCTTTGTACATAAGGGTAGTAAGTACAAGATTCAGGGTTGCACAGGGGTGGCTGATTTCTTCTTCTGCTGTCATATTCATTCAGGTCTCTCACTCTTTCCCTTGTGCGGCGTCAGTTGGAACAAGACCTTGCACTGAACAAAGGTGCTTTGGATCCTTATAAACAGTATATAAGGAAGCTTGTGGATGAGGTAAAGCTTCTAGCCAGATTTTCTCATCACTTGTGGGAACTGTGAGGTGGTAGATATAGTTCAGTTCTCAGATTCTCCATCTACACCCTATTTTGTCCATTGCTACCTAGTGGTGCAGCTCAAATGATTTCTTCATCTGTCTGAAATATTTCCACTGAGGATATGATTTGTTGTGGAGGGGATGATAGTTTCTGGATTCCTTACTCTTCTGAGCCACTTCCCTATCCTTCACTCTGCAAGTTCATCCTTCTTCTCTTTGTGGAAACTTCTGGACTAATGATACAGTTTCTGATGCAGCTAATGAGCAAGGAGGAGGAAGAAGCTGTGATTGAGAAGAAGGAAAAGGTACCTGATGTTGAAACAGTTGAAGTGAAGCCAAGGAAGCAAAAGGTACCTGATGTTGAAACAGTTGAAGTGAAGCCAAGGAAGCGAAAGGTAGCTGATGTTGATGTGGTTGAGACAAAGCCAAGGATGGAAAAGTTAGGCAGTGTTGAAATGTCTGAGAAGAAGCCCAAAAAGGGTAAGGTAGCTGATGTTGAAATCAAGGAAGGAAAGGGAGGGGCAAAACACAAGCAGAAAGTGAGCAAGATGATATCGAGGCAGAAGGTTGTTTCTTCATCAGATGATGAGAGTTCGAGTGGAGAGAGTGAAGACAACAAGAAGCTTGATGATGAGGAACCAGCTGCAGAGATTGATGAGTCTGATGATGGCTCCAGCTTCAAGAAGACCCACAAAGTAAGGAACTGTCCTGATATCTGATTCACCCAGGGAGTGTTTAGGTCAAGGGGTAAATCACCTTGTGAGGCTATTCCAGAAGGGGAAATTTACTAGTGGAAAACTAACATTGTGGAGGGGATGAATGGGCAGACAAAGAAGGCAGTGGATGTCAAGCCAACCTATGGCAAGAAAGTGGAGCAGATGAAAAACATCATAAAAGCTTGTGGCATGGCGTGAGTAGAACCATCCCTGTATGAGTTTCCCAATGTAGCCTTTCCAGTGATATTATTTATCCGTTAACCTAGTGAAATTTCATCCTTTGACTCGCTCTTTTCTGCAAGACAGTCTCAGTATTACAGATCAGGCTAGCTTGAACATGTCTTTGTGCTTGCAATGTTTTTCTGGCTCCTGTATTCTGAAGTACAGCACCTCTTTTGGATTTCCATGTGCCAGATGTTTGTTAGGTTGGTGAAAATATTTGAGAAAGTTGCCAACAGTTTAATTAGTTGGACCTGCAGGTTCAAGCTGAGAACAATATCAGTTTGTCACCAGTGAACTGATCTAGCAGCAAAGCCACAGCACAGCAGTAATAAGCATGAAGTGTATCCAGAAGTCTGGTAGGCAATTTGACAGTCAGCAGTTGAAGAAGCCTGCAACTTTTTACTTGGGAAATGGGTGTTGCAGGGTGCCTCCAATTATATATAGGAAGGTGAAGCAGGCTCCTGAGCCAGAAAAGGAGGCTATATTGATCAGAGAATTGGAAGCAATACTAAATCGTGAAGGCCTATCTGCTCATGCATCAAAGGAAGGTAATCTTTAGATGTGTTTTATGACTACAGATGCATGGCCCTGGACTGTCACCTAAGAGTTTGCATGTTCTAAAAAAATGAGAAGTGAACATGGTTTCTGTCTGGCTTCATTGCAGAGATAAGGTCTGTGAGGAAACGCAAAGAAAAACTTAAAGACCTTGAAGGTATAGACACCAGCAATATCATTGTTGAATCGAGAGGAAGACGAGCAGCAGCAGCAAACTTTTTTGCTCCCAAGTACACAGAGGTAGCTGACATGAGTGATGAAGATGACCAAGAAAGCTCAGATTCAGAAGGTATGCTGACTTCGTTCAACAGGTTATTTTCTTCTTTAAAAGGTATCCCTGGGATTGACCATCTAATAATAGCTGGTGGCATCCACTTGAGTTATCTGCTGCAAAGTAGATTTGAGTGCAGGTATCCTTGATTTTCATCTCCTGTTGTTTGGCACACTCTTCATGTACTATTTGTTTGTCTTTGAAAAATGATTAGCTTAAGTCCATTGTACCCAAAATAATACACTGCAAGAGGCAGATGGTAACACACACAACATTTACACTGCAAGAGGCAGGTGATGGATAGAAGATAAGTTTAATTCAATAGTGAAAGTTAGGAGGAAAATTTGGATTCTTCTTATATTCTACTTGGTACCAGTAAATTTGTGTACATCCACTGTTGTGCTCCTAGTATCCCAGAGATGGATGGCCTTTGACAACTAGTATAGGACATGGATTGGAAGAGTCAACAAGAGCACGCTCTGCCAGATGGCTAGTTTTTCATCATATCCATGAAAAGAATTTGTTGCTATGTTGGATCCTTGACTGCATGTTGGGGACTGAGATCCTTTTGTTCCTCTTACAGATCCAGATGTTGATCCTCTTGGGGCAGATCATGAAGAGGATGATTAGGTGACTGCCAATACAGTGCAATCCTTGTTCCCATTGTGGTTCCAGAGAGAGAACATGGCCAACAGCAGAAATCACAACACTGCTCTAAGAGGTGCGAAGATATTTCTGTACAGAAAAATCAACTGTTATGTCATCCCATTGTATGATTTACCACATTCCAACAAGAAAGCCTATGTGAAATTGGTCATAATTTGTGTGGAAATATGTCTTTGAAGGCAGTGTTCCTTCCAGAATTGGGCAACAACAGGTATAATAAGCTTTTCAGAATGGGTGGACCCATATGTTCTATGAAATGTTGACCAGCCTGGCCATGAGTTTGAAGCTGCAGAGGAGGCTAGTTGTGATAATCAAACATGTGGAATGTGGGTTGTATCATGACAAACACCAAAAGACCCACCAACTCTTTGTTGTTTTGGATATAGGACAGACTGTTACACAATTGGGTACACAAGGAGTACCGATTTCCCAAAATTCATCTCTTTTGGCCTCCAGTGTGTGGATATCACGATGTATTCGATCATCTTTCTCACTTTCCCATATGTGCATTGCACACACATGATCTGAAGTTCTTTTGCGCTTTATGTTATAGGATGTCCACTGGTTATCCATTTTGGATGAAATTTATCCACCATCATTTGTTTTTATTCATAATGAGTTAAGCTTAATCATCATCATCCACTTTTCATCTATAATGGGTATTCAAGACATTGTTTAGAAAAGTTCTTTGGATGGTGGGTGTTATGCAAGGTTATGTGGAATCTACCATGGTTTATGACTTCCCCAATGTTTAATAAGTAAATGTCATGCAATTCAGTACTTTCAACCTTGGTTCAAGCATGCTGCACAGAATTGCAACATAATTTCTGTTCACCTTCCTTTTCATGTTTCTAGTCTCTTTGTGTTGTGAATGGGAATATCATTTCGTGGTACATGTTTGCACACTTTGTGTTGTGCATGCTTTTGTGCATGTTGGGATTATGCCTAAGCATGTTGCCTTGTGGAAATGTCGGGCATTTTTGCTTGTCATATACTACTTTCCATGCTTGTGATGATTTCATGTTTACAAATTATGAACAATTGCATCAAAGATTGGCAAAATCTCAAATAACTTTTGAAACAAAACTTTCAATGCATAACAAAACCAATTGAATGTTGAAAGTTCTTTTTATAAACATGCGGGAATTTTGCATTACATCAATTAGAAACAAATCCATTCTTTCAAACTTTGAATGGCATGCAATTGATGTCCATTAAGTGATCAATATTAATTATATAGTTAGGTACTAAATGTAATGTAACATTGGTGTCATCACCGATGCAACATTGTAGAACAAAAATATTTGTATTTCAAAAATACCTTTCTAATCCATGAAGGCCTTGTATTTTGTACACTGAAAATGAACGTGCACACCATTGGTGCCCAAGCCAATCATCATCCAACATATGATTAGTTATGCTAAATTACACACACAACATTCACACACAAATGCACATTTTGTATTTACACACTTAAGTAGAGAAATGGAAACCACCCTTTCAGAACCAACAAAAACCCATTTAAACGGATTTGTGAACATGGAAAGCAAGTGGTCAAGAAAATGGCATAAAAACATACCTGGTTCTTTTGTAGTGTACCTTAAGGACACCTTACAAAGGGAATCCAACCCTAAACCCTAAACCCTTGACAATCACCACTACTAGGCTAACCATTCCCAAAACAAAAGACCCAAAAATAAGAACAAAAAATAAATAGACAAATGGCCCAAAATAAAGGAAAAAAAAGGGAACAAGGCCATAAATCATGATAACTTAATGAGGTCCCCTTCAGTAGGTACTAGGTAACCCTATCATCATTGCCTCCAAAATGGCCCTAAACTGAAGCTGTGATAATGGCTGGAAGATGAATAATGGATGAATGTCGTCCACTTTCCCACGCCTTTTCATCTCCTTTTTCATCTATTCCCTAAGGCTGCTTCTTCGCTGTCTTCACTCCTCTTGCGCGCGACCGCTCTAGAGTGTCTGGTTTTCTTCTTTCGTTTCTACAGAAGTCGTGCCCGTTGGTCACTTTGCGCGCTCGCGGGAACTGGATTTGTGAGCTTCGTCGTCGCCATTTCTGTTTGTTAAGGGTCAGTAAGTAGTGTCGCTCAAAAGGAAACCCGCTATCTGTTTTGGGTCTCTACTTTCGGCATCTGTGCTGCTGCGTCTTGTGTATGTGTTTGTGTGTTTTGCTTTGCAGCATCCCCCCTGATCTCCTAAAGCCCTTTCACCACCGGCATGTACGTTTGTATGTGTGATTGTGTGTGGGGTTTTGTGCGTTTCTATTTCGTTTATATCCTACTATGTTAATGCATGAGACTTGCGATATTTTCTTGGGCTTGTGAACTTCCAGCTGGTTTTGCTTGCTCTGCTTTTTGTTTTTCTCTCTTGTGGGATATTTAGGGTTTGGTTTTCTGTCTCTGCCGTTCGGGATTTCTTCTGTCCTCTTTTGTGTTTCGTGTGAGAAGCCTTGACTCGGAGACAGTGGTCTAGCAAGAGCCAAGTTTCCAGCTGCTGACACATTTCGCTCTTGTGCCCTTTTCTTGGGTTCTTACGGTGCCCATTTCGTTTCTTTCACGCTGAGGCTTCTGGACGAAGAGAGGAAACCGCTGGGGGTTACAATTCTGGGGTTTCATTCCCTTTCATGGAGCAAGTTTGTTCCGGAAATGTTTCGTTTCTAAGCTCTGGTGGTTCTTGTTGCACTGTTTCTGACATCCATCCACATGTCTCATGCATGGGTCACCCTGAATGCTTTCGGATTTTTTCATCTTTTGGGCTTGCAGTCTGAATCCTCAGACTCGTTTTCTTTCTGCAAGTTTATTTGAAGACAAACATTTTTGCAAAATAGTCCCAAGAGTCTCTTGTTACTTACAATCTTGCTTTCCTTTTGTTGCAGAAGATTTCGTGACACAAGGTTATGGCAGAAGTGGAGGAGTACCGGTGTTTTGTGGGGGGTCTATCTCGGAATACAACTGACCAAGGATTGGAGGATGCATTCCGATCTTTTGGAAATGTTATTGATGCCAAGGTAAGGATTAAGGTTTTTTGTATAGTTTTTGTCCTGATGATTTTGCTTCCTGTTCTGAAAACAATGTCAGAGGAATTCTTCTGGTTTTTTCTTTTTTATCTTGTTAATTGACTGAGTGAAGTCATATTGCCATCATCATAACTGTGAGTTCTCCTTCCCGCATCCAAACAAGCATTTGATGATGACCTTGTTATTGAAGTGGCTCCGCATTGCCTGTTTCTGTGTGGTGTTTGAAGGTGATAACAGACAAGGAAACAGGCCAACCTCGTGGGTTTGGCTTTGTCAATTTTGGTGATGAGCGGTCAATGGAGGATGCAATTGAGAGCCTTCATGGAAAGGACTTGGATGGGCGGAACATAACTGTAAACCGAGCAAAGCCAAAGGGTCGTGATGGAGGTGACCGTGGGTATTCGGGTGGAGGTGGAAGAGGAAGAGATGGTGGTGGAGGTGGAGGTGGAGGTGGAGGAGACTGTTTCAAATGTGGGCAGCCGGGTCACTGGGCCCGAGAATGCCCTGGTGGTGGCGGTGGCGGTGGTCGGTATTCTTCTCGGGATGGTGATTCTGGAAGGTAAAGAATTACACACAAATCCCATCAGTGCAGGTGTATTCTTTTCTCTTTTCATACTGGATTGGCAAGTCCCTCTTGAGGAAGCTGTTTTCAGGATTCACTCAGAGCTTCTGCAATCATCAGTTTTGGATGTTTGTCTCAACATTCTACATTTTAGGACAAATCAATGTTGTTATGGAAATCATTGTGCTGTCCTCTATGGTGGCATGCTTTGTCTTGCTTTGGATCTCCAGATAGTTCACATGTAGTTATTCCCTACTGGAAGTCAGAGGTTTAGCATGGGTGTTCATGAAACTGAATCTAGGATTCCCACTCTCTCTTGTTCTAAGTGATGGTTATTATGGTGGTGGTAATGACTGGTTGTGGAAGCAGGAGTGGAAGCCGCTATGGTGACCAGGGAGGCAGTGATAGGTATGGTGATCGGTCAGGTGGCAGTGACCGCAGCAGAAGCTCAGGTGGGTATGGGAAAGAAGGACGTTCAGAAAATCGTGACAGGGACAGTGGCCGCAATGGTGCTGGTGGGGACCGGTATGGCAGTGGCAGTGGTGGAGGCTCCTCACGTTATGAAGGGGGGTCCAAAGATCGCTCTGGTCCTTATGATCGTCCAAGTGGTGGCAGCCGGTCGTCCCATGATTGAGGGGGGGATGATAATGCACCTGGAGAGTGCCTGCTTGTCATCGTGCTGGTTTTTGTGATGGTGACCCAACTGTGTGCTGTGTGCACGTTGTCATCGAAATTGGTCACATTTTGACAGGAAAGACAATATAAACAGGTCACATAAGAATCCTAACAGAAGGAAAATGGACCTACTGCTGAAAAGATGAGAGCAGACGGGCCGAACATTTTATTGCAAAAGTGAAGCAACTGAACCAATCAGTCAAGGAAGGTACTACCCAAACCAAAGGAGGAATGCTCGCAGTAAATTTTTTGCAAAGGATGTTGGAAAAGGCAATCTCTCCAATTTTCCCTCAAAACCGGATTTGTCTGAAAAGCTTTATGTGAGGGTTTCTTCTGCTACTTGTCTGCTTGTATCTTCTGCCTCTTTTTTCTGTAGTTTTCAACTGTCTCTGGATCTTTCTGGATCCAAAGCACTGCTGAAGGCTTCATTGCTTTCACCATCATCCCTCAATGAAAAGTGGAAACAAGCACCTTTCCTTATCAAAGAAGCTTACTACAAGATCTGTAAAAACCTCAAATCTAAAATGGCCAAAATGTTTCCTCTTTGACAAATATCTCTCTGAATGCAATAATCAACCACCAACACCTGCAATGAAATAGACTTCCAATGACAGAAGTACAATAAAATAACTGGCTATAATGATGGGATACAGATCTTTGAAGATGATTCTATGTACGAAAGACAATTCCTGACTCTGACAGACACAGCAGATTGGACAGGTGTACCAACAGCTACAGTTACCTGAGACTCTGATCTGTTTTGATGTTGAGATACAACATCAAAACAGATGAGACTTTGAACTGAGCCGCATTTGGAATCTATTCAAAACACATAGTCTGGCATTCAATTAACAGCTGCAAAGTCAAATGCATATGCCTCTGTCCATGATCTGCTATACTCACAAATTGTTGAAAGAACAAAGAGTCAAGTGACTTGGAAATGGATAAAAAGGACAACTCTGCATATGTGAATATTGATGGCCTGTGCCGTTCTCACATGGCATTGCCAGATGCAATTGTCCTCAGATCTGTCACTTCTCCCAGAGATGGACTGGTTCTAACTTCTAACAGTGCAATAGACCATTCCACCTCCAGGCAGTAATCATAAGGTTGAAGAGAAGGCATTTAAAAGGGGGCAATAGATGTAAAGAGCAATGGAGAAGGGGATTTCAGACTCTTGTCCATGGTGTTGTTAGTCCTTTACTGTCATTGGAATCAAGCTCTTGAAGATGTGCAATTGATGAAACACCATAGTTTCTGTGCAATGAAATCTGCTATCAATGGATCATTGGATCACATGGCAGTGATCTATGCAGCAAACTGTAGAAAAACACATAGCAGTAATGAGGTTTTCAGGGTGAGAAGCTGTGACAAGATTCATGACATTGACTTGTGCAAGTTGGTTGGGTTTAGGGTTTAGGCCCTGCTGGAGTATGTGAAGCTTCAGGCACTGAAGAAAATTGCTGCTTGGAAACTCTCTGCCACCAACACCACACTCACAAGTTGCTTCACATGCCAGCCAACAAATGTTTTTGAAGAAAGTGCTCTTACCCTCCTCAGGTCATGTGCATCTGGAAAATTGTCCAATTAACAAAGTGAACTGGAAGACAATCTCTTCCTCATAACTTGAGCATACTGGCCTAAGCATGAGATGCATGAACTAAACCGGAGAACTTGGATTGTGGATTGTTGAGCAATTCTTGGGGTGGACCTTCTTCAACCTGCAAAAGTTCCCCATCAATCCATACATCCTCCCGGGGGGTTTTTGATCAGACCATTGCAAGACTGTTGCAAGCTAGTCATATTAAGCTTCATTCATGCTAATGTTAAGTGCAGATCACAGAGTACAAGACTAGTAGGGCAAGAGTCATGACAGAAGGAGGGCAAAAACTTTACCAATCTCCCATGTTCCATGATAAGAACATGTTGCAAGTCAATGATGGTGGAGACACGATGTGCGATTGTGATGACAGTCATGTTGGAACACTCTTTTGCAACTGTCTCTTTCAGCATCACTGTTGTGTGTGGATCCACATTTGCTGTGCATTCATCCAGGCAGAGTATCTGCGTTCATTGAGCAGGTTCAGAGAAGGAGCACAGAAGCAGCAATATTATTATCAACTACAGTTTGTGTATGAGGGTTTTTTCATAGGAGATGGATTGTGGATGTATGTGAGAGAGGGAGAGTTGGGGACAACTCACACATGCAGTTGACAAAAGAGAGCGGGCCAAGCAGAGAAGCTGTCGCTGACCAAGAGAGAGGCTGTCCCCACCTTCTGACACCACCAGGCTCAGGCCTTGGCCAGCAGCAATAACGGCCCTCTTCATGTGGCACTTCTCCAATACCTCCCACAGCTGATCATCACTTGCAGAGCCCATTGGATCCAGGTTCTCCCTAACCAACATGCAACAAAATCTCTGAAAAGCAAAGCAAAGCAGCCAAAAGCAAAGCAGTGATGATGACTGATGCATCATCATCACCTCAGCAGTCCTCAGTTGGAAATGATTTGTTCTGATGGGTGCTGGAATTGTACTATAAACTGGATGTAATTTTCTGAGCATTATTGAAGCTGGAAGTCAAATAGAACAGGTCGTGTAAATGGGTTTCTTTGATGTTACCGTAAAGTTCCACCAAATAGGAAAGGACTCTGGGGTACAACAGTCATTCGTGAGCGTAGACACTGAAGCCGGACATGGGCAATGTTCACTCCATCGATCAGAATGCTTCCTGCACTGACTGGAGAGAGCCTGAACAGACAGTTCAGAATGCTGGATTTGCCTGCCCCTGTTCGTCCAGCCACTCCAACCTGCAGATGGAATCAGCAACATGAGCTTATTTGTTCAAAGAGATTCTGTGACAATTCAGTGCGAGATGTGTTTTATCTTTCAAAAACACCAAAATGATGTCTTGAAATTGTGCAGGCGGCAGGGTTTGTTTGTTTTGCGAGGGTGGGATTTAGGGTTTAGGGTTTAGGTGCATGCTCTTTACATGCTCGCCTGGGTTGATTGAGAATGAGAGATCAATCAGTGCCGGTGGCAACCATGGCAAATACAAAAGTGTGACATGGCTGAACTCGACTGAGCCTTGGGTTGGCCATTGCTGCCCAACTTGTTCACGTCCCTCATCTGCCTCTGCTTCAACTCCCATGTACTGCCAAAGCTTTCATTTGATCAGGAACCCACTTCTATCATTCCATGATGGCACAAATCCCAGAATGCACTACAGCATTGCAACACACTTGAAGTTCTACAAAAACACTCCAGCCATGAAGTGTCTATATCATCTAGAATATGTTTCAGCTTTCAAATCAGTTGAACCAGACAAAAGATGACCAATGATCCTGAGCACCTTATTATGCAGAAAGATTGTACATTGTACCAATTTGCACTGCTTTACTGGTGATATCACAGTTAGAATGAGTACCTGCTGGACACGCTCCACAGAAACCATCTCTTTCTCAGTCTCAGCAAAAGAGGTCATCAAATCACTCAGCAGTCCAATGATGGGTGTTGAGTATGACAAGCCGAGACCAACCTGGACAACAAACAAGTCCCACCCAAATCCAACAATCCTCATACCGCTGATTCTTAGGAGCTCTATACATCCCTCCAGAAGCATACCCTCCAGAAACCTTTCTGCTTTTTTTTCTTTTTGGTAGAATGGAAGGTAGAAAAGCATTCTGGAATCTTAAGAAACCAACCATTTGAGGAAAGTTTGTGTGTTTACCAAACCAGCAGTTGCTGCAGCAATATGAGACTCTGGGTGTGTGTGACCTATAACTGCCATGATGCTTATAAAGCTCACAATAAATGCGGCCATCATCTGCAAATCAGTAGTGTCTTATGAAGGAAGCTGGGAACACATTTGGAGAGTCACTGGGGATGCATTCAACATGCTTTACAGAAATCATTTCCATATGGTACCCGACCTCCTTTTCAAAATGCTTCCTGTGCTTATCCAGGTGTAGTGCAAGCCAAAGGGAGAGCTTAACCTGGAGGCGAAATGTAAGCCAGAGGCTAGCTGACAATTCCGAGTAAGACGCTTCCATGTTGGTAGCAACCATTTTCCAATTCTTGGTTACAAATTGTGCCTATACACCACGAAATTCAAACCCTTGAGAAAGTGAGTGCTTTGATTCTCAAACCCACCAGCCATTTGAACTGTAGTTATTTCTCTATAGATTGGGATTTCTTCTTGTCAATTGATATAGGGTTGTTTTTCCAAGAGTTATGATCATAGTGTGAGGATTTGCTTTCTTTGGGGAAGAAGAAAGTTTGGGGGGAACAGGAGAGAGGGTTTCAACCTGTGCCTTGAAGGCTCGAATAGTGCCACTGCCGTCAAGCACCTCTGTGAAGGTTGTGTAGACATGAGAACGAGACACGCTGTCAAGTCGCCGCAGTTCACGAGATGTTGCCCGGTAGTATCTCTGCATTGCTTGCATTGCCAGTGCAAGTAGATCAGGCCATTGATCATCACACAAAGAGAAACAACACTCTGTTTGGCAAGAAGGAAAAGGAATAATTGAAGAAGCCCCACAAGAAAACTCCAACAACAAAGATTGATGAGTTCCCTTTACAAAAATGGAAGTTCGTCAATTACACAAATTTTGAAAAAATAAACCTGTAGAATCAGGAAGAAGTAGAATATAGGCAGCATCACCACTAAAAAAGTCCACTGCAAAGACAAAAAAAAAGGTGATCTTTGTAAAGCCACAAAAAAAAAAAAAAAAAAAAAAATTTCTTTTAACAAGACAAAAAAAGACACCAACAACACAAC
>Ga0116231_10002979_pt1 | contig 35397 bp, 22 predicted proteins | sample S1TSphgellanicum_2_FD_89695 | JGI IMG/M metagenome (GOLD analysis project Ga0116231, IMG submission 89695) | Host-associated microbial communities from peat moss isolated from Minnesota, USA - S1T2_Fd - Sphagnum magellanicum MG | ecosystem: Host-associated > Plants > Peat moss > Unclassified...
ACCGGTCGGATGGGATGTGATCAGGAATGAGAAACGAATGACCAGCGGTTCTCAAAGAGGTGTGCCCGTGGTTCTCGAAAATCCAAATAACCGACCGAGAAGTTGCCTGAAACGGAAGGGAGACTGATGTGAAGCGGTTCTCCAGAACAGACTGACAGACACCACGTTTGCTTTAATATATAGGATGCATTATTTACATGATGATGACGACGATTATTTATAGCTGATGGTGGCCCATTATTTCAGTAATGCCCAGTTCTGAAGACCTTATCTAGTGTAAATGATAGTGCAATGGTTGCCCAAGGAAGATGGGGAGTTGCAATTTCCTAGGGGAGAAGAGAAATGTTACCCAAGCAACTTGAATGGAATGTGCCCTAGGGAGCAAAAAGCCACATGTTCCCTGGGGAACAATGGGACGTCCCCTAGGCAACAAAAAGAACAACCACCACCTTTTTTGAGAGCTCTACTCGGCAAATCCATAACTCTTTAAATTGTTCAAAATGAAAAAAGATATTAACTTCGAAAGTAGGAGGGGTCTAGAGTTTGAAATTATTTTTCGGAATTTTGAAAACAAATTTGTTTTTCAAAACACATCTATTTCCTCCATCAGTAGTAGGTCTTTATTGCAGTCAGTACATTAGTAGTGTCTGTCACCTTTCCCCCTGACTGCGCAGTTGCTTGAACAATATATTTTTGGTGATGCCTAGAGTCCAGACACATCTCGTTGTATTGGGCCCTGCGTGGTTGTTATGTATTTGTTCGCATTTCTAGTTGCAGTCCTCTTTGGGTATTACTAGAACTTAAGTTTGCAACTTGAGATTTACTATGAGTGAGTAAGAAATAATTGTCCTACTTGGGGAGGCTTCAGCTCATAGCAAGAAATATAGATTTTTGCAAGTGTTTGCCCATGGCGAGGTATTTGCCGAATTTGTTGAGCTACCAAATCTACAACGTTGCATTTAAGCAAAGTTTGTTATTTTTGGTCTCTTGTGTGTATTGGCTACACACACTTCTGGTCCAAGCGTCGAACTATGTCATCCTCAAGTCGTCAAGGTGTGGTTTTTGCAACTGAAGTGAAAGCCTTGTGTAGTCGTTTCGGGATGGGAATTTGCTACTCATGAGCTATCTTGTTGATTTGGTGGGCTCATTTCATGAGATGAATTTTCAATTTGTGCCTTGAACTTCAATTGATTTGTGTGTTGCTACAGGATTCTTGAGAGCATTCTTAAGGGCAGGTACTTTTCTACACGAAGAATGTCATCCACATCTATCAGGTTAGGTTCCAATGACGATAGGACGCTACGTAGAGAAGACCTGTCTCGAGCATTCTTTTGCTCAGTGGCTGTTTACGAATCAAGCACCGAGGAAGCCGAAGTCTTGTTCCGAAAAACCCAGCGTGAACATCCAGCCGTAAGGTTTGCAAAGGTCCACATGTCACTCGACCTCCCTGGAGAACAGAAGTTTCTTGTGGCATATGCAGACGATGCCATCTTCATCGCCTTTCGAGGCACCACAACTCTCGAAGACGTTGCCACCAACTTAAAGTTGGCCAATCATTCAAGGTTTGGGGGTGCATTCCATTCCGGGTTCTTCAAGCGCACAGATGTTTTCGTCAAGCCCGACTGCAACCCCATGCCAGGATTGTTGAGTCTCCAGAAACGCATAATTTTTTGTGGTCATAGCTTGGGTGGGGCCGTGGCGCACATGGTGTTATTACGTCTCTTGGTGGAGAACCATTGGAACCCCAACGATGTAAGTCACTAGTCACAAGATTGGTGTTCAACTTGCAGTCATATAAATAATAGTTCGGTTGTTATAAGTGCACTTGTACTTGCAACTCAAGGGTTTCATGGATTATGTTTGCAAATAAAGAAAAAATATAGTTGTTCTTTGTGGATTTATTCAATTACAATGCTAATTATCTACCATGCTTTGAATTGCAGGAAGATTCATTGATTTCTATTGCATTTGGAGCACCTCATGTGTGTGATAGGGATGCTGCTCAAATCATCAATGCAGATGTAAACCTCAGATGGCGGTTCATGAACTTTGTCAACCAATCAGACCCTGTGCCATGCCTCCTCCACAGTATTGCCCACACTGTGGGAATGTTTAAAAAGAGCTTGAACTCAAATGAGATTTTTCAGAAGGGGTTTGCACTTGGGGGGATTGGGACTTGCTTTGGCCAATGCATAGATGGTTATACCCATGGTGGCTTTCTCCAAGGTGTGAATGCAGCATTGATGGCGACTTTTGGTATAGGCATGTCTAAATTTGCTCAGACATTAAGTAACACGACATTTGTTCAGCGCCTGATTGAACTGCTAACACAACAAGCAGCCCATATGCCAGGAACAAGCAACTACAATCAGCCAGATTTTCATCCTATTGGCTATTACATATTCATTGAGAAACAAAGCACTGCAGGGTATGGAAGGGATCACCTTCGATTCAATGTGCATTGTATAAATGATCAAAGTGTAGATATGATGAGGAAGTTGCAAGATGTGCGCTTTGGAGTTGAAGGCTTTGAGCATCACCAACTCCAAAGCTACAAAATGGTATTGATTAAATCCGATTTGATGGACTCAGCACGAGTTGACTCTATACAAGAACACAATTTTCAAATAAACAATGTTGTCTCTACACCACCCCCCATTGTAAGTACAATATAATTGCTTTAACCTTCTCCAAAGAATGAACCAAAATTAACTATTGCCTTGGTAACTTTATTGTGTCTCACCTTGGCTTTAGACCGAATTCCAATCCTCTGGTAATAATTGTTATATGTTGCAACTAGTGCATGTTATGTTTGTTTCAAATTTAAATTACAAGCGCATCTTTTATATTCCTAGTCACATTGCATTGAAGATGATAAAAAGGTAGAAAAACTTGTACAAGTCTAACAAATCGTTTCACCCTAAATTCTAAAAGATTGTAACAATTTGATTTCATGATTGAAGAATTTTTTTACATATGCAGACATAACTTGTGAGTTTATTGCCAATATTCAATTTCAAGCTTTCTTTATTCTAATGGTCATCCTCTTGGCTAGATCACGAAGGCACAATACATGTTGGTTGACTCTACTCAACAACACATCATGATAATAGGGGATAATCTATTATTCCTTAGTGAACTTGTCAAGATCAACAACATGGAGACTTGGTTGACAAAAGAACAAGAAGACAAGAAGATTCTTGTTATGAGACGTGGAAGCCTCAACAATAGCCCAAAGATCAACATTAGCAATGTCACAGTCAAGACAGCTTTTGGGCAAGAATCTCAAATTGTCGAGGTAACCTATTATGCCCCAACTATGTTTGAATCTAGGTGTAATGTCCAAGTTGGAGTGTAGTTGAAACAATTTCTAAATCATAATTTGTGATGCACCTACAATTGTGTCAAGATCAACAACATGGAGACTTGGTTGACAAAAGAACAAGAAGACAAGAAGATTCTTGTTATGAGACATGGAAGCCTCAACAATAGCCCAAAAATCAACATTCGCAATGTCACAGTCAAGACAACTTTTGGGCAAGAATCTCAAATTGTCAAGGTAACCTATTATGCCCCAACTATGTTTGAATCTAGGTGTAATGTCCAAGTTGGAGTGTAGTTGAAACAATTTCTAAATCATAATTTGTGATGCACCTACAAGTGTGATGCATCTAGTTACAAATTTGTATCACAAGTATGGATGACTTGAGTGATGATCTAATTGCTCACATTGATAAATGAATTGGTGATGTGCAAGCAATCTATGGCATTCTTTAAAAGTTATTAAGTAATTATGGAGGATTTTGTTGACAATTTAAATCTCCATATCAATATATCAAATTATGATAAGCAAGCAATTGGCATTCATTGCAAGCTTGTTTAGAATTTGTGAGGATGGAGGTGGTGAAGACCTAAATGTGTTACTAATCATAATTCCTTGACTGAATTCTAGGGCATCTCGGAGAATTCACCTATTACAATTTTTGAAAAGATTGCAAAAATTGTGCAAATCATGTGGATCATGAAAGCCTTTGGCATGGATCCATTGCCCAGTGATCTATCAGAACTGGATACTATCATCCAATGTGAGTGCTAATTGTTTTTAAGCACATGGTTTTGGATACAAAGCTGAAACAATCAATCTGGAACATAACTGAGAGTTCACATCATTGCAAGAAACATGAATGTACTTATGTCAAAAAATTTAAGAATAATCAAATTGAGAGAAAATCTAGAAGAACTTGTTTAGGGTGTACTTTTGTACTTCGTAATGAAGTTGGAACATTGTAGGTACACCTGGTCTACAAAGTGAGAAACTATCTCCAAAACTCATGGCAGGGATTGACATTCAAAAACCCGTGACAAAGGCCGTGGCAGATTTCTTATCAACTGGGTAAGTAGCCTATCATAGTGATCTATGTTCCATAGGAAATGCAAGATAACCAACTTTATGAGATTAGATTGTGTTTGAGAATTTTTGGAACTAGTTAAAAATTTAAGGGAATGTCATGCAAATAGTCAAACTAAATGATGTTTATTTTAATATAAACTAGGTAGCACTACGTCAAGACTTAAATGAGGGTTTCCTTTTAGTCTTGGCAATCTATCTGTCTATGGCCTTAATGATACCTGACATTGTGGTTACTACATTGGTGGTTTTACAGCCTAGAAGTTTCTTATAAGAGTGTGGTTGCTGGACGGACTTTTGCAACCTTTACAACTTCTGCCATGTTAGCCATCCCTGTTTCGATTCCTGTTGGGTTAGCTGTTCTGACGATTTCAGCAGGATTTTTTGGAACTGCTTTTTACGGTGCAAGAGAATTGTCAAAATTCAGAGTTGATGACTACAAAAAAATACTAGCTATTGGATGTGAGGAGGCATCTAAATGGTCTACATCCGAGCCCACATCACCTGTGGATGCCAATTGGGAGAATGATGTATTGGAGAAGGAGCTTCAAAAGCGAGGTCAGCCCATTCCTGTCTGGATATTTCCTCTTGTCCACCAATGGCTCCAAGGGAGCTTATTTTGAACTAGTATAGGCACTGCATAACATGTTAAGTATATGACATATTGTGCAATTAGGCTTGTTCCTATAGAACTAGATAGGTAAAAAATGACACCAATTGGTACCATGTTGAAAAGAATCTCACAATGAGTCAAGTAGGTTGCTTGACTTTGATACTTGCAAAATGAAGCCTTGCAGCTTGTTCTTTCAAATTTGGTGCAATAATTTATTCCATGGTTGATGTCTATATTTCAGTTGAGAAGAGTACCCGAACTTTTAAGAAGATGGTTCAAGAAGCCCACTTGCACCCCAAAAGAACAGCTTCGTGCTCAGATTCTTCTCCACAGCTGAAGCACAACGATTTTAAAAACTCGGATCCCGAGTGCAGAATCGACTTATTGAAAAGGATGAAGATAATAGTGGACACCGAACACTTGTTCTACCAAGTTGTGGGGCGAAATCAATTTTGGGGAATTTTGGGAGCAGAAGATGCCGGCAAGTCGACCTTCATCAAGGTGAATATTAAACAACATACCATCATATCTATTTATCATGCAGGCCCTCCAATAGGTGCCTAAGTTCGTATAATGTCTTGAATATTTTACACTTTGTAATCTTGCTTAAAGTTTCCTAAAGTATTAGTGGAATTTTAATGTATGTGGAGTGTTTATCCTCATTAAACCATATGCCTCAACAAAATCACAACCATTTAAATTTTTACAAGATCTTAATGTTGAGTAAGGACCTCAAACAAGGGAATTTTGGGAATTTGGGTCTCGCGTCTAGTAGGACTCTTGTGAGGAACATTTCCAGAACTCCTTGGGTTGTGATCCTTACCCAACACATTACTTGACTATTCAAGATCCATCATTGGTATATGCCAATTTTGAAAATGTTGTTGTCGCTATGACATTTGCCAATGTTATCCAATCTCAAAGAAAAACATTAAATGCTTAAAGGAGGGTGGGTGTTTCCAACTAGAATATTTCTTTTTCAACTTTCAAGTCATTTTTTATAGTTAGATTAGGTTTTCTTATCTATTTTGGAGCTTGCTATGGGGCTTGCATAAATTTCCCTTGAACTCTGACCACAAGTCATTTCTATATACATATGCCCAGACATCTCATAACTTTCTTGTTGGTTGGTATCATAGAAAGCACTTGAACATGTGGACCATCCAAATCCGAAACCACCACCCAAATGTGGGATTGAAGTTCACAACTCAGATGTGGTACCATACAAAGTTGCAGATTATATATGGCTGCTTGACTTCCCTGGCATGGATGGTTTGCAGGGAAATGCAGACAAGTGGACCCAATTTAAAGAACTCCCAAATTTTTGTATTCTAGTTCTTCAGTTCCTGGTACATAACCATCATCTTCTTCTTCTTTCCTCTCTTTGTATATATTACAATTGATATCCTCAATTTGAAACATTTAAAAGTTTCATTTCTTACATCCTAAACAAGGTTTGGTTTTTCAATATTGTGATATAAAAAATTTGGCCATTTGTTTCCCAAAAAATAGAAATATTAGTAGAGTTTACACTTGTTCACAAGAAAATTTCCAAAATTTGTCAAAACGACAGTAAAATTTGTCAAAAAGAATCATTGGCTTTATCCCCAAGTAGACTTTGATTGTAGGTAGCCCTGTACTTGATTGGCCTTTAAATATTTCATGATCTGTTTTTCAGGACCAATTGCATGGACATGGAAAAGTTGGGGATTTGTTAAATGATACTTTGAAGCATATTTGTTGTCCTAGTTTGAAGTATTTATTATCCAAAAAACCATTAAGTAATGGTTTAAATGCAATGTATTTCCAAAGAAATTTGATGATTAGTAGGTGTTGAGTTTTTTGGCACCAATTCAATTTTGTTCTTGGAAATGATTTATGCAGGGTGATGTCAAGCGTGGCCAAAAAGACATGTACAAGGAAGTTAAAGAAAAACTTACCACATCGGAGATCAAAGTAATATTCAACAAGGTGGACCTTGACTTTCGGCCTGGTTGGGGAGCCAACTATTTTGAAGGGCAAAAAGAAAACAGTGCCAAGAAACTGGGTTGTCCAAAAGACAACATTTATTATGCATGTTTTGAGCCCACATCAAATGAACGAATGCAAGCATTGAGGAGGATGGGCGTCCTTGGATTTGAAGATATTTTTCAGAAATTGAGAATATTGGAGGGACGGTAATTGAGATGAGTCCAGTGCCCTAGATGGTGAGAATTCTTTCCTAGGGCTCCATGTTGCCTTACACAACCATTCGTACACACACCTTAACTAGAAAAATAATATGAAATCATGTTTGGTATGTTAGATATCAAATATCTAACGTATCACATCCTTGAAATTACTAAACTATGAGTTTTTTGCCCAGTGCAAAAGAAGAGAAATAAGTTGAGCTATGTAAAATTTTAGACCAACTATGAGGGCCTATAATCAAAAGTTGGAGAAAAAAAAATGCACATTCATTGGATTAACACATGGTATTGGATGCAGCCTTGTGATTATGATGGATGGATGGTGATCTAGGTCAATATATTCACCGACTAGGTGGTGTATGAAATACTTAAGGGTTCACATTATACTTGGGAAGCCAGCTAATCCCACCTGCCTTTCCTTGTGGCACTGGTGATGCAAGCAATGATACATGTTCTGTGTCAGGGAAATATTTTATTATACAATATTATCCAATGAGATCTCAATGTGAAATTTTCAAGTTGAACCTGAACTTTTTAGCATTCATTGATATTGTGTTGTTTGTGTTTAATCAATACATTCCAAGATCATGTTCAAACAATTTTCTTTAAATAGGATTTCCTTTATTGGTATTGCCTACCAAGGCAAGGATATTGTGTTTAGATTCATTAAAGAGTATAGTAGCTTAAGTAATTTTGGCTGCTATGTAATAGGTCTATTTTTATACGAGGATGTTTGAAAGATGGTATTTTGGCTTGTGTTGAAAGTTGAGATTAGTTATTGAGTTATAATATCTTGACGATTTTGGTTTCTTTTAGAGGATTTTTTGAAGATTACATTTTTGCATGGTGATATATTTGAGTTTTCATAATTCTTCTTTTGCCTTAAGATATTGTTTAATGTAAATGGCAAGGCCACATTGTGACCAACCTTTCCTTTTATAGCAAAATTTTGCCAAAATTCAAAAAAAAAAGGCTTGCCAAAAGCCCTATAATAAAATAAAAGATTTTTAATAAAAAAAATTTGCCATATTTCATGCTCAACGAATAGTAGGATGCCATATGTGCGAGGCATGACTTGGATCTATTGCCACCTACATCACAAATTGTCATTGCGATGTCTTCATATATTGTTGTTATCTCCAACTTACCTCCATTAGAGTTCACCACCTTTGTAACAAGGAAAGCAATGCCATCGCCATCACACAAGGAAAGCAACGAAAGTGTTGTTGCCAAACAGATTATTTCCTTATAAGTTTTCACCAACCTTTCATGTTAGAAAGTTTAGGAATTTTGTAGTATCTATGTAGATCTTACGTTGTTGGAACCTAGGTTCAAAACTTGAAAGCTCTTGATTTTGTTAGGTGTTTGCTCCTTAAGTGCTTTGCCTCAATGTTGGCAATGGCACTCAATGTTGCTACTTATAATGGTGTAACTTTTGCATATTAGCATAGCGTCTCGACAATTAATGTGGTGGTGGTGGTGCAAAATGAACATTGGAACTTGAGAACTACACCAAGTTGAAGGTTGGAAATCCTAACTCAAAACTTTTAAAACTTTGTAAGATAACAGAATACTACCTTCGAGGACCCAAATAAGTTGCTTTTCATTTATGTATGCACATTATTTTCTCATTTCTTCTTATTCCTTTCTGATTTTTAGGTTAGGGTTGAAGGTTGATTTGTTGTCAATGAACATTGAGACCTTATAGAGCTCAAACTTGAAAGGAGTCATCACTCTTTGCTTGCTCTTTATACATGAACAAAGATTTTGAGGTTAGGGTTGAAGGATTTTGTTGTGGGTGGGTATTGAAACCTTATAAAGCTCAGAGTCCAAACTCATCATCCACATGTTGTTTATGCATGAAACAATTTGCATCACTATCAATGTTCACATGATGCCACCTTTGAAACCTCCAAATTTCAAATATAAGTCTTTTTTTTTTCTTTTTTTTCTTTTTTCGCTTTTGCAAATTGTGCAATTTTAAATTTGGGTTTGGGTTTGCATTTTCAAGTTGCCAAATGCGGCATCTTTTTTTTAGGTCTACATCCAAGTCGTTCAATTTGTAGAATTTTATTTCATCATCAAATCAAGCAATTACAAATAATGCCCATGGATTACATGGATCGACTATGACCATTGATGCATTAGCTCTAGGTGTTTCAGGTTTTGCTAAGTTTAACAACTTTGGTGCTACAAATTTTATTAGCACCTTTATTAATCTAGGTGCATTTGCATCTATTGGTACTACTTAAGGACCTCTTACTTCTAGGGAACCAACAAAGAAGAAGATAGAGGCAAATATCAATAGGGTTTTCAAGGAAGAATGAGTTGCACAATTTCCTTAAGCTAAACTTGTTGTAGATCTTACAAGCAAGATCCACATGGTGCATTACAAGATTTTTTTTCTAGTTGAAAGTAAGGACAAACTTTTAAACCCTAAATTGGATGGTTTGCAAAAGCATGCAGGAAAAAAGAAACCCCTAATTCCTCGTCCATGACTTTTGGTGGGTGATTATTACATCAATAATGATAACTAATACCAAAGAAATGAAAGGGTTCATGTCAGCCAAGCTCTAGACTCTATTACAAAGTTGGTGGTCCATGTAGGAAGGCTAAAAAGAAGAAAAAAAATTGTCCAATTTGTCGCAATTTTTCATCTCCTAAAATATGGGAGACCCATGACCGGTTTTGAGCATCTGAGAGGTCTCTTTGATTTCTTGAAAATACACCATACACCTAGGAAACACTATACAAACTTGGCTAGGATATGGTTGTTGCCATGCATGATGTTGTTTTGAAACAAATTGTGTTGCTAGTCCAGCAAGCCAAATTCATCTCACTTAGTTGTGATGAGGTCACCACTTTAAACAACTAATCTTGGATTTTTGTCCATGGGTATGTTGTTGATAATTAGCATAGGGTGCCAATTCTTTTGAATCTCGAAAGGACTGTTGATGGAGGTACGTTTGACAACCTCATTACCATGATTATCCATTGTCCCGTTATTTTTGGTTGGATGTCAAAAATTGGCATTACTAATAAGGTGGTATGTTTTGGGGTAGATGGTGTAACAATCTTCCAAGGCTTCAAGACTAGTGTGACTACCCAACTAATTAATAAGCATTGCCCTTTGTTGTGGGGGTTCATTGTATGGCGCATCAATGTAATCTTGTTATCCAGACTTTATCATCCCTAACACTTGTTATAAAGATAAAAGGTTTGTTTTCTTCTATGTACATTTACTACAATTAGTCCCCCAAAAAACATTTGGAATGCACCAAGTTAGCTAAGGTAATGAATCAAAGGGTTTGAAAATTTTGAAAAACATTCAAACACAATGGATCTCAATGTTGGCCCCTTTTAAAAGACTAGTATCTTAATATAAGTTTGTTGTTATGAAAATGTCCAAGGATCTTCCTACTAAGCCAATTGTTGCCACTAACTATGAATTGTTTTGTGATGTGAAAACAGTGATGGGACTAACATGTGTGTTGCCTATGTCGGAGGAAGTGCAAAATTTGAACAAACTTGCTCAAAACAAAGATTGCTTTATTTGTGATTTTGTGGCAATAGGTCAGCTTACTTAGGCTAATCTCTACAACCTCAATGTGAACCCTAAGCAACATTTTTCACATGACCAATTCCAGAATTTTATGGATTTGGTGGAGTTTAAGTTTGATGCACTACCAACAGTTTGGTGTCATGGATGCCAATGCCATAGAGTTTATTCATTTGAATGTTCATCCATGACTTGCCATAAACTTGTATCTAATTTTTAGTTTAGTTTTTGTATTAATTCACTTTTAATAAGCTTCTAGTTAAATTTTAATTCATTTCCACTTGATTCATAATTCATTCTTAATTCACTTTTAATTAACTATAATTCACTTTCAGTTCATTCCCAATTAACCTCCCCATGTCAATATATTCTATTGATAAGGATACTTCCTTTAGTATCCTTTAGTTCACTTCTAATTAATTTTTAGTTCATTCTTAATTAACTTTTAATTCACTTTTAATTAAATATAAGTTCACTCCTAGTTGAATTTTAGTTCATTCTCAATTGAATTTCAGTTCATTCATAATTCACACATGGGTGCAAATGGGCGCACATGAATGAATATGGGCCACATGTAAAATAGAAACTAATTTAAAAACTTTTTTGAACTAGGTGCCCAATGGCTATAAATAAAAATAGGATTCCCCATTACCTTTAGTTTGTTCAACACCAGTCTTAGGCATGATTTTACACCATGGCCTTGTCATGTTTTTTTCACGTTCATATTTACACATCATTATGAGAAATCGTGTCCATGAAAACTAGACTAGCATGCAACTAAAATGTCATGGAAACTACTATGTAACTAAAATACAACTACAATATGGAAAAACTATGAATTAATAACTAAAATGTCACGTTAGAATATTTCATAGTTGTAATTTAATTGCACATTAGTTGCAACTTGGACTCTATACGGGAGTATGTATGCAAAGTATATACGATGATAATCAACTATAGTTTGACCATGATCATAAGTTGTAACGAAGTGGTTAACCTCAACTATGTTTCAACTTTGTTGCAATTGAGGTAATTTTAGTGTTGAATGAACAACTACTTTACAATTGACATATAGTGTTGATGCATACAATCATGCCACGTGTACAATTAAGTAAGGGTCCATAACATCTAGAACTTGCAACTTTTTGTAACTAAAAGTCAACTAAATTGGTTAGTTTTACAACTAAGGTATAACTAAATGTGCCATTGTGGTTTCACTACATAAGTACTACTTGTCCACTATTTTGGAACTAGAGTGTTCAACTCATCTAGAATTAGTTCTCAATTATGTGACAACTCATATTATTAAAAGATTTACAAATTGTGTAATTCATTGAAAATACAAACCTTTAATTGGATTAGAATGGTGTATTAAAGTGTTTATGAGTATGTAGATATAGATATCATTGTTTACACACTTCAAACTTTTCTAGAATAGATTATTAAATGTTTCATTGATACGAATTGATTCATTTATTGAATTAATTAATTAAAATAATTAAATTTCATAATTATTTAAATAACTAAATTTAAAATAATGTAGTAAATATTATAGTCCTATTTTTTGTAATTGATGTTCAATTGTTGTGTTAATAATATTTCATTATATTGGAATTCATAATATTATGTTGGTATACATACATATCAAACCATAGAATTTCATGAAAGGTGAAAGTCTATTTTTGAATTGAAATTAAAAACAATGAGTATATTTTATTAAACATTCAATAAAGGTGTACATATGAATATGTTTTTATATACCTCAATGTCTTCTACCCAAATTCATGTTTATTATTTAATATTTCAGAATGAATTATTTGTTACTAGTTTTTAAATTAGTAATTAATATGTAATATATTTAATTACCATGAACTAACTAATTAAACTAAATTACTACTATTCATATGAATTCAGTAATCAAATTTGATTAATTAGTATTTAAATTAATTCAGATAATAAATAATTAATTACTTAAACTTAGTAACTAATTATATAAATTTAATTAATTAATTAAAAATAATTTTAAATAACAAACTTTATTAATGTATGTGAATAATTATTGAATTTTATTTGAATTCATATAATCAATTATCAACATAATTAAGTATGTAATAATTATTTAAATACTTAATCATCTAATATTTATTTTGATAATTAATTACTTGATATTTATTTTGATAATTAATTTCAAATTTCAAATTAATTACGAAATTAAAATAAAACAAAAAGCATGTGGGAAATTTTTTTTTTGAAGTTACAACTCAATTGCAACTAAGGTGCCACTAAATATTTTACCCACATGCTTTGTCTTCAATACCTCATTTCACAAATTATAAAAAGGAAGTGTCTCCTCTTGCATTCTCTCATTAAAATACATGCGCCATGTTGGGATGAGCTCATAAAAGTTTAACCCTAAAGGCAAAACACATAACAAATTTAAAAACTTATGTGGCTACTATTTAATTCACCTACTCTTCTAGTTTTCTACCTTCCTACCTACCTATTTACCTACCTAGATAGTAAGTAAGTAGTTAGGTAAGTAGGTAGGTAGGTAGGTAGGTTGGAGCTATATCAATTTACCTACTTATGGCTATGTACTAACTTACCTAGGTACATATATATATTTGTTTCTAGAATTCAATTAATATGCCACATGGTAACTTTTGATTGTGCCAAATGTCATAATTCAAGACCATTTAAAATGAATAATCATAATGGATGATGGATATCAATATTTTAAAAAATCATGAAAAATCTTCATAATGTCACGTGTTAAATTTTGATGGATGGATAAAAATGACATCAACATGACATTATAATTATAATCATAGGGGAGGTGTATAATTGAAAAGGAGTTGTTGTGACAAAGTTGTAATGAATTACACCATATATACGATGAATTGTAACTCTTGCAACTCTTGCAACTTGTCCAATAACATTCACAATGTATAAACATGGTGAGTTACAAGGCTAGTTGCAAAACACCTCTTTTTTTCATAGTGCATGTTAGCATAATAAAAATTTGTTTTCACATTTATCTTGCACATCTCGTGTTTTTGTTCTTAATTATTATGTTCTTGTTTTTTAATCACATAATCTTGTCTTGTTCCTTGTTTGAAAGTTAAACTTAGACCTTTCCTTTAACCTTTGTTTTTGTCATTCTTTGTGTCTTTGACATTTGGTACCTTAAGCCCACCACACAAATAAACTATGCTACCTTCTGCTTCACAGAACAATTTTACATGTTGCACAAACTGATAAATGCAGTGGAATTCTGTCCATGGTCACTAAAGAAGATTAAACAATTGTATGCCAAGATGTAAAAAACCAATGCACTTCTGCTACAAAAAGGTTTGAAACATGAACTTGACAAAAGGTTTATGGCATAGGAGCTCATGAATGTAATTAGCATTGTTTACCCTTAGTATGGGGTACAACCAGAAGCTCCCATGGCATTCATTACACATCTGTAGATTCTGAAATCACATTACTATTATCGTAAGTTGACTAAACCAAATGTTAAATCACATGCAAGTTTATTCAATCATGTTTTGCTTGAGCAACAATCGAGTTTCTTTATGACCACCATGCAATCCAACAATGAAACTACTATGAAACCCCCACATGATTACAATCCAACCACTTGAATGTGGAGAAGGTTTGATTCTAATGTGATTTTGAAAGACATGATTTCTAAATATTTCAAACTTATTGAGTTTGCAATTGTTGTTGTTCTAGGGAGTGTTGAAGATGAACGTACTTTTTCTATTATAACTTTCATGAGGTCCAAATTGAGGAATCTACTAACCACTAATCTAGATCGAGCGGTTAAAATGTATGCTTAGGACTTTTTTACATGGCAGACTTTTCCATTTCAGACTACCATAACAAATTGGAATGAAACAAAAACTTTCTATGGGTTAGAGTTGTAACATTTTGGAACAATAATTTTGTGTGAAAACAACCTATATGTTTCATGGTTTTTTCATAATTTTTAACTCCTACATTTAAACATGTGCATTAGTCCTAACCCTTAATTGTTTTCCATTTCAATCTTCTTGTTTATAAATAAGGGTACTGATGTGTTATATTTTATAGGTCCACCTTCCATTGCAATTGGGCGAAGTCCTTTCTGGACTGGGGTTCAATTCTCTTGGAAGGCATTGCATTTTTATGAATGGATGTTTTTAATGGTTGTTTTCTAATTAAATGTTCATGGATTGTGCAGATATCGGGATACCTTAACTTGGGATTCTCATCAAAGTCATCCAACATAGGAAACAGTGTCAAATTGCTCACAAATATAATCCAAATTGATAAAGCTCTCGAGCTTCCTTCACAATCTTGCATTTACCTCTAAGAAATTCATGTTGCCACATAGCTCGAACATTAAACTAAAACTATTGCCATCATTACATAAGGAAAAAAAAACATATAGCCATATGAACAATATTTTCACTTGATTATTTGCCACCTCAATCTACCTAACCTAGAAAATAGAGGCCAACTTAGCAACAATGAAAAATCCAAAAAAGAAAAACATTGAGTGTGACACACCCCCTATTACTTACTGGATGTTTGATAATAAATTTATGGTTTATTTGAATCGAATTCTTTTGATTTATTTGGGAAAAAAATCCACTTGATTCCACTCAAAATAGTTGATGGGTATCTTAGATCTTTAAACAGTTCAAAGTTCACTTGGTTTAAGAAAAATACATTGGAATAGCAAAAAAAATTAAATTTAAAAAACATACACTTAGTTGTAGATCATGTTTTAAAAAAAATTGCAATATTCCATTTTTGAACTAAATTCTACACATAAAACATCAATTCCATTAAGATGTTCTTGTATATCACAACCCCAGCCTTGGGCTTGCGACCAAGGCAAAGGGCTTGCAAGGTTGCGGGCCAAGAGGGAAACCCGAGAGTGAAGGAAAGTATGAGAGAATGAACCTTCACACTCCTAAAGGAACCTCCATTTTGGGAGTTGGAGTCCTAGTGGACTCCCGAATGTTCAGAGAGCGATTGTAAGGGTCAAAACCCAATGGCTCAAGGATTTTTTTATACCATTGAAAAGATGAAACATAGATGTCTAAAATGGGTTCGCATGACCCATTTGGACATTTGAAACACAAGTTATGGCCAAAAAAAGGGTCGAGAATCAAATTGGCAGTTTGACTCTCAACCACTAAAAGTCAAGAATTGACCCGATTTCCTTGCGTGCAAATGGCATATGACATACCGTTGGAAAACTCTCAACAAGGGCTATAGACCTCATCTCAATCGGAGGTTTGCACACAAAGTTATGGGGCCCCAAAGTCACGGGAGTCCCAACTTTGGCAATTTCGGGACTCCCATTTGGGAGTCCCAGGACAAAAAGCCATTTGGATGCGGGTCTCATGGAAAGGCACAAAGTATACTATAAGGGGGAAGGTGGTGGCTTCCCCCAAGTCCGGGCCGTGGTGAGTCTTGTGAATTCGAATTGCCTGTGGCTCGTCCTAGCACCAAAAGTGTTCCAACTATGCACTAACCACCTTGTGTTGGTTTTGTGCAGGTCCGTGTGAGTAGTTGATGCCTTTCATTCTTCCTAGTCCCATCCTTGAGCTCCAACACGCCCCTCTACCCCCTCAAAGTGTTGCGAGCTACGGAGCATGCCCCAACTCTTTGCTCTTCCGTTGTTTTCAGTTTGGACTCAAATTTGAGTCTATTAAAGAGCTTGGGGGTGCATCATTGTAGTTATCTCTTAGGTTAGGCTTTTGTTCTTGGAAAATATAGCAAACATGGCTTAATAGTTTTGTACGATGTTGAATCCCACTATTGAGGAATAAACATAATATCTTTCCCACTCCATAAAACCCCTGGGTGGGGTGCATTCCGAAAATGCAAGGTCGGATTCATCTATTGCCTTATCCAAAGCCTTTTATTTTGAAAATGCCCCCACCCTTGGGCTTTACCTTACATGAAACACAATATTTGCCACTACACCCTCGCCTAGTTGGCCATTGTGCCCCATTTTTATGTTCAAACTTGCCTCCTACTTCCACACTTGTGGGGGTAATGATCGGATCTTATTTATAGTTTTGATCCTAAGTTGGTTTAATCTTATTTCATTTTATCCTTTAACCCAATTTAATTTTCATCCATTTTAACCCAAAACTTGTTTTAACCTTAATAATCGTAAACCTATTTTAACCCAAAACTCTCTTGAACTTTGTTAAGGAAATAATGTTTATGGCATAACAATAAAATAACATTCACGTAAAGAAGAGCTTATGAAGTCCCTAGGAATGGTTAAGAAATAGTAATGTTATATCATAAATTTGTCATGACAATTTAATGAGTCAATATAATTTGTAGTATGATTGTGTTGACAGGATAATTAAGTAGTTATAACTTTTTTTTTGGAACTGTTAAAGGGCATATCGGTGCAAGGTTAAGAGAGTTTTTAGGAGGCTATGGAAGGGGCTTTTTAGGAGTGGAAGAGAAAACCTAGTAGAAGAAGGAAAAAAGGCAAAAAGGAGAAGAAAAAAACAAATAGGAGATCAAGGAGAAGATTAGGCGTAGTGGAAAATAATGTAGCCATGCAATACTAGAACTTTGAAGGCCATGGAAATTGATGTGTTTATCTACACAATATATAAATATAAAATATTTCATTACATTATTTTGGGAATAGTAAACAAGGGAAACGTTTGTGCATGTTCATGTGGTGTGTTTATATGTATGTGTGTGCTATGAATTTGTGTGTGCAAGCACAACATTATATCTTTCAAGATAAATATATTTGCATGTATGGGCAAAGTTCCACCCAAATAACTATTGAATACATGTAGTTTAACACATATAATTTGTATGCCCTTATTGTTATGGGTATGTGGTATTTGTAGCAATGGAGATGGGCAAGAATCTAAAAGTGATGCATTTTACACATGTATGATCTAATTAGGGTGTAAAAATGTATCGCTAACAAACTTGAAACCCACTTTAAAACCCAAACATGTTTTTGACAAGAAACCCATTTTGACCTTAAACTTGTTTTAACCTAAAATTGTTTTGACTTGAAGTCCATTTTGACTTGAACTTGTTTTGACCCAAAACCCACTTTAACTTTAAACTCATTTTAACCCAAAATCCACTTAAATCAAAAACTCATTTTAACCATGACCTATTTTAAACTTTAATTCACCTAACGCAATACCTAATTTAACCTTAAACTTGCTTTAATTTAAAATCCATTTTCAACTACATTTGCACTTTCAAAATTTGTAACGTTGTAATTTTTTTATATTTTAAAAATTGTCATTTTATATTGTATTTTTATTTTTTAATTAAAAATTTCAACCTCATTTATTATTTTAAACTTTACCAACCATAATCTACATCTATAAAAAAATAATAATAATCATAAATCACTTTTAGATTTTTTCTAAATTACTTTTGTCAACTACATTTATATTTGCAAAATTACTACTTTAAACCATTTTTATCATAATAAAAATTATGGCATATTTACTTTTCAAATTGACCATGATAAACCACATTGCTTTAATCAATTTTTATTTTTAAATTTAATTTACTGATTTAAACCCTCTTTATTCTTTTAAAAACAATGACTACCAACTACATTTGTACTTTTGAAAATTATCACCACAAATTGCATATGCACCCTTGAAATTACCCTTGTCAACCACACTTATACTTTCAAATATTTTTTTTACACTATGTTTACAATATTAAAAATTATCATTTTGAATCACATTTATACTTGTACAAATTATCACTTCTCACAAGATTTATTCTTTTAAAATTTATTCACCATAAACCATATGTATGCAAGTTTTAAATTGAAGTTCTGTACTACATTGCTACTTTTTTAAATGCCACTTTCAATTATGTTTATGTTCTTAAAAATACCATTTTTAACCACATTTATACATTTAGACTTTATCAACTTCAAGCCATCCTTATACTTCAAAAATTGCCTACTTTTAAACACCTTTTCACTATTCAAATTTACCACATTTATATTCTTAAACTTTACCAATGTATAGCCACAGTTATGTTTTTTAACAATACCATCATAAATCACATCTCTACTTTTGAAATTATTGTTCTCATACATGTTTACACTTTCAAAAACTATCACATTTACACCATTAAAATTTTTTACTACTTTCACATTTACACTATTTAAAAAAAAATATTACTCTCATCCTCTTATGCTTACCCCTTAACCTTAACTCTTAAACCCCAAACCCATGAACTTAAAATCCCCAAACCATTAACCCCTACACATGTTTCAACCCTAGATATTGCTTTGAATCATCCCACGATGTTGAGCCAAATTTAAACCCTAAACCCCACCAAAATAACCCCCCAAGTTTAAACCATCCATATTGCACTAGATTATATTTGAAAAACCTTTTGAAAGTGTAAACTACCAATTGCATTTTCTAGATATTCCTTTGGAACTCTAAATATTCTTTGGAGTTTCATTCCTTGATATTATACCAGTTTTATGCCTATGGCTTTTATATCTTCTTTGTTGCATTGGGTTTAAGCCTCATTTTTCATGGTTTTTATGCTAATTGTTGCATTAGGTTTAAACCTCACATATTTCACTTGGCTTTTTATATAATGCACTTGTTAAGGGGATGTAATATGGATGTGGTATTAATGATGTAATCGTTAAGTTAATTAGGAGATTAGTTACTTACCCAATTCAAATCCTAATTTTGGAGGGAAGATTTTGACTATTTCTTCCTTTTTGTTTTTCTTGTGACACATTCTTTTCCAATTTATGCATTTGTTTGGCTTACACTCTTGCTCATCTCAGCTCATGTTTGTCCTTTGGTTTAGCACTTCATTTTTTATATATGTTTTGTTTTGTGTTGGAACTTCTACAAAAAAGAAGATTTCTTTAAACAAATTTCTTAATTAATATAAAACATGATGGTCATAGAAGGTATTCCTTGAAGTCCTAAACACATTGAAGTCAAAGTTAGTTTTACAAATGGAGTTGTTGTGGTGTGAGCATAATGAATCATTGAGAAGGTACAAGGAGGTTGGCTTTTTAAACGAAATTTAAAAAATTGTTAGAATTGGTACCAATTGTTATTTTTTTCAAAAAAAATTCATCTGGTCAATTGTTAGTAGTGCTTAAATCATAGCTTTGAATAATATGAAATGGATGATAGCCAATTTATGCCTCTTGACATTAGAGATTGAAAGCCCATGACCATGAAAATAGAAATTTTTTAATTGGAGGAAAAGATGTGTACAAGGTCACTTTACACAAATGTTGTAGGCCCAAGGGACCAAAGAAATGTGAATGGATGAAAAGGACAATAAATAAACAATAAATGCAATGTGGATAATGTTTCATGGTCCAATGAAGGTTTTTCCAAGCCCACCTCAAATAGGTGGGGCTAGAAAAAGCTTTGTTAAACCATGTTAAGGGATTAAGGTTAGTTTAGGCTTAATTATTGACTCTAAAACTTATTATTTAGTAGTTATTTTTTTATTTTGAACTTGAACTTGTTTATTTTGTCTTGTTTTCTATCTTTGAATTGATTCCAACTCAAACTTGATTTTGATTTGAGAACTTCATTACAAGAGATATATCAAAAAAAAATTGTTTTGTTTTTGAGGTTGATACAATCTAGATTAGAGCATTGATCATAGTTTTAAGCACATTTTGGTAGTTAGATTTCATTTGCTCATTCAATTTTATGATTATTTTAAGTACATATTTTTCATTAAAATCAAATACAAAAGTTCAATATTTACCATTTGGCAACCATCCCCGAGATTAAAATTTAGGGGAAAAATTGATTTGTTTGTCTTGTTGCACAGAAAATTGTTTAAAGAAATTTATTGTGAAATTCTATTTTGAGTTTTTGTGTTTTTGCAAATTCTTGATGATTAGTTTTTGTTGAGGGAATAATTATAAGCAAGGTAGTTGTTGTGAGATTTGGCTTTTGATAGAAAAACTTGCTTCAAATTTTGTAAGATAATTGAAACCATGAATAGAATAGTAATTAGAATCAGCCAATTAGATCGGTTAGTAAATGGGGTAGGAAGTTGTTGAACTTGCCATAAACATATAACCAAATGCATATCACAAAAATTTGCAAGCCCAAGACACTTGTAACAATGTTGGTGGTTCCACATGAAACACAAACTAATGAAACACATAAGCAACCCAACAGTCAAAAACATTATTCTAGGAAAGAGGAACGTTCGATTGAAACTACAAATTCACAAGGTGAATTTAAGTTTGGAGACTACATTTTTGTACCATAGCAAAGAATTTAGCTTGAAGCAAAAGTAAATCCATAACACCGAGGAAATTCAAAAGTGCAAATTTTGGGAACAAAACAAAAATTCGAAAAGAAGAAAGAGGAAACAATATTTGTATGGCAATTTGCTTCACCTCCATACTACCAACTAATAGTTGACTGGGAAGAAGCAATAAACAACCAAAAGGTTGGATACATAAAACCTATAGTTGGATCTCAAAATTTTGAGTCTCAAGTTACATATATGGTTAGACAAAAAGTTGCAATAGATGAAATGATGGTATATCAGGGGGTTGAATCGATACATATTTATGTACCAAAAATTATGCCTTTACCTAAAGTAAAACCAACAATTACAAAAGTTGCTTTTGTGGCATTTAGGATGAGATATAATGAACCTAAATTGATTAGATTCATCAAAGGTGCTATTGGAAAAGGAGAAAAAGTTTGGACCAGAGTTCACAGGGTGAAGAAAATTCCAAGACCAAATCTTGTTTGGTGCACTTAATGTTATCAATCGAAACATTAAATCAATGAATGTCCATTCATAGAGGACAATGTGAAACAAGATTTTGTTTTTCATTTTTACAATCTAGATCAAGATGTTATAGGAATAGAATTACCCAGGAACATGGATCTTGCATAACTACCTTATGAGATGACCAAAAATCCAATGGAATTGAAGGAACAAATTTGCCAAAACAACATACTAGAGGCCTAAACATAGCCAACTATTAGAATGTTACTTAGATAACTTCCATACTTCTTGTTTTCAACATGTTGAGTTTAGGAACAATTCATGTTGGAACTCGAATTCATAGAATTGAACCAACCAAATTCATGGTACTTCATTTTGTAAAATTACCCCATCATATAATAGAGTTACAAAAAAACCATATTACCAATTCACATGTACACATTGGTTGGGGTGGTCTCCAGAAAACATATTATATATAGTACAGGATGTTGTGAAGCATCATTTCATCCATCTATCCCGTCATCCATCCCTCCCATCATGGTCTATTTACTTTTACGGGGCGGAAAAAGAATGGAATATAGACATGGCATGGTGGAGAAAGCAATAAGAAGATATGGCACACATGCCAAAGCCCTGTAATGACGGGACAAATGGATGAAATGATGCTTCACATCCATCTAGTCATCCATCCATCTCGTCATGGTCTGTTTATTCCAATGGGGTGGAGAAAGAGTGGAATACACATATATATAGTGAATTGAAAATTAATAATATTTTTAGAAGATGTCATCAAATTAAAAATGAAATAAAATAAAATAATCGACCCAACCCAGAATCTGACCAATTTGTTTCATGGTGAATTCTCTCAAAATTATGAGTTAGAACTCTCAAAAAAATAAAAGAGGATTTTTCTTCACAAATTCCCTTTTCTCAAAAAAAAAATTGCAATTTTTTTGAGAAATGCATCTTTTTTCTTGGTAGGAAAAAAATACTTTGTCACATTTGGACACATGTTTTAGTGTTTGGGACAATTTTTTTTTGTTTTTGCCAATTTTCTATAGTTTGGATAATTTTTTCCAAACATTAAAAAAATTAGTGTTACGTGACTTTTTTGGCATATTCGCATTTAATGATTTTTTAAAAAAAAAATTTGTGATTTGTTCGACCAAAAATATGGGAAAGCATTTTGTGTTGTCCGATAAGCTGCTGCATGTTGCCTACAACACTTGGCCGTCACTGCATAATATACATTTTTGGCACATATGTAATGTACCGTCAAATACACACACACCTGTGCATTACGCATGGGGTTCAAACTAGTTCCTATAAAAGTAGAAAATGTGAGGATGGCCATAGATATGTGAAATGATATCTTTAGTGAAACCACTATATTTATAGGAGGAGGGTCATGACCACTAGGACTTCCAAGACTACCAAGATCAAATGGATTTCCATACATGGATCCCAACAAACCACTAATTCCACCAATTAGGCCCCATAAAATATATTTTAATTACCCAAAGTATGTTAAAGTTAAAATATTCAATGTAACTATTAGAGCCAATGGTGAAATAAATAGATATTGTAAATCTATTCAATTTCACACTTGAAAATGTAATCTTTGATTGGAGTAACAATTACATGGGAGATTACCTAGATTGTATTTTACAGAATTAAAACAAGCATTATGTAAAAGGTCTAAACATTTGTTCATAATGATGAACAAGTTTATTTGTAATTGAAGAACATGAAATAGGATAAGAATGAAAGAATGGAGGTATGTTATGAATAATTGTTAAAGTTAACAAATAGTCTACAGATTCAAACCACTGATAGTTTTTAAATATAATGTGTAGATCAAGATTACAACCACGCCTACAGGTAGCAACAACAAGAATGAAGTGGGAAACCTTACAACATCACAAGGAAGCAACATTCATTAGTAACAAGGGAATTTTTTAAGTTGAAACTAACAATCTTCTCAATACCTCAAATTGCAAAGATTGTAATAGCACAAATTTCCTAGACAGAGATAGATAAATTAGGAATGTAATGTACAAACTATCACAAAACTAATCACAACATGGAGACATGTTGAAGAAAGAAGAAGGAGGATTTTGTAATTGCAGTTCAAATGTGACATCACAACAATTTAACCCTGTAAGTACCCTTGTCATATCTATGGAGTAATTGGGCACATAATGACAAAATGTCTTCGATTTGGTGAAATGCCAAACATGTTAAAAAACAAAGGGGTAAAAATTATAAGTGAACACTATGTAGTTGAAAACAAAACTACCAATGTTTCAATCCATGCTGTGGATGTGAACATGGCCATCACTAAGAGCAAGGCAAATGAAGCACAAGTTTTGACAGAAAGAGAACCAACAAAGAAAAGAATTATTGTTGACTAAAAATAAGAACATAAATTATGATAGACATTTGTGAAAACAATTCAACATATGCAAGTTGAAAACCCACCTAAAGATCTAAACTAAAAGCAGAAGGAACAATGGAACACAAGGTGGGCAAGATTACCTACTACTAAAATATCCATAGAACTAATCTTACCATAGAATTTACATTCCATTTCTAATAGCAAAATGATGTCCATGGAAGACACCAACCATTAAGGCCTAATGAAGTTAGTGGGGACTAATGGCAATTAGTTACTCCATGCATGATGAATGTGATGGTTGGATACTTTTTGAATGATACTCATGAGGTTATGACTGCACTTATTCTCATCATGTTTGTTTTGATTTGGCTGGAACTAAAGTTTAAAATAGCAATTACTTCAAATTGGTATTGTGGAGTTTTTCTTTGCAAGTTCATAGATATAGTTTGAAAGCTAGCCCTTAACTTTTGGACTATTTGGGCAATGGAGAGGTTGACAAAATCCTTTCATAGCTTAAAAATAATGGAAATTTTAGGTTTGATTTCTTGGTTTGATTTTTTGGTAAGCATGTGTTCATCATAGTTGGTTTATATGTTTTAATGTTATCAACTATTATAGTTAACTATTATGTCAATTAATAGTTTTACATTACATTAAACTTATTTCTATTTTTGAAGTCTTGTTAAATCCTCCATAGTTCAAATGGTGAGTTTTAGACTAGATTCTAATTGTTGTAATTTCTATTAAAATCTTGTTTGGAGTTTCAAGGGCCCAATGAAAAATGTTTATTTTTGTTTTGTTTTTGTTTATTTCTAACATTTTGTTTATCTTTTTTCTTCTTTGTGTTCTATTTTCTTCTTCATTTCAATTTGAGTTTCCATTGCCTTCATGTTGTGAGGTAGCTAGCATCTTACTTTGATTGGCACATTACTTTTGGAATTGTAATAAGAACTCACTCTCAATGTTGACCTTTGGCACCTCCTTGGAAGTCACAAAAAGTTAGTGGAAATGTTGTGATGGCTAGTAATTGCCATATATAATCTATTAATGAAAATTCAACATGTTGGTTTATGTATGACATTGACATTTAAGCTTGGGTTTTCCATTTTTCTTGTTTGTTGATATGTCATCAGATCTGAAATATCCATTACCTTATCACTTGGTTGCCCCACAATTCTAGTTTGGTTGACTTTCATTGTAAGTATGGAAAAATGCCTAGTACTAATGAGAATATGTTTTCTAATCACATTAGCATATGTTTAGTATCCAAGTAGTGACCAACTAGGTTTTTGAAGATCTATCTTTGAAGGTAGAAGGCCTTCCAACCACCTCCTTGTCATTTTTTTTTGTCTGGCCTTTTTAGATACCATCTTAATACAGGTTCTATTTTCTCCATATTAGTGTCCTTTGCTCCTTATTCCAAATTTTGTAGTTCACATTTTGTGCTCTTTGTCCTCTAGATAAGAAGACATGTCTTAGTCTCTTTTTCTTTTGCCTTCTCCTTTTATGACTTGAATTAGTGAATTAAATTTTCTTTGATTCAAGGTCCGATTTCCTTAAGGTGTTATGGCTAGCAAATTTCTCTTGTGAGCTTTTAGAATGTCAATATTTAGCTTCTTTAAAACAATTATTCTAAAGCTAAGTTTGTCTTTTTAAATGTTAGATTTCACAAACTTATTCAATATCTTCAATGACAATTCTTTTGGAAGATTAAAGATCCATTTTCATTCATATTATTATGTTATGAAATTGTTGTTACCATATGTAGATTAAGAAAAGGTTGATTAGAAAAAAAAATGTGAAATTAATTACATTTTAAAATTTTCATAATTATAATTGCGATGTGTAAATTGATGTTTTTTCTTTTGGAATAGTAATGTGGGAGGTTCTAACAAAGGAGGAGCTGCATGCAAATTTGCACTATGGTGTCGTCATAGGTTAGGTTTGAACTCTAGATGTTTGCAATAACACTTAGGCAAAACATTGTCAACTCAAATTGCTGATTAAAAACCCCAACAATCCTCAATTATTTTTCTCACTTATTGCATTTAGCAAAATACCAGCAACATTTTTATGATTTTATAGCTAGCAATAAATAAGAGTGGAGAGCTTTTGTTGTTTTCCTTTTTTGATCCCTTTGAAACTAAACTTAAGAAAAAAACTCATGAACCTTAAACCCTAAACCTTTGCTTCTCGTCCTATCTACTAACCTTAAATCAGAGTTTTTGACCTTGAAACTTTAATCTCTCCTTGGTGATTGATCTCTAACAACTCTCTAGCTCAAACTTAACTTCTAAACTCAAAGTTTAGACAACAAAGCTTGAATGATCAAATGTAGCATCCTAGAGACTAATTTCAACTCCTTAACATTACATATTCACATCATATTTTATCTTTTTCAAAAAACTTTCAAATAATAAATCTAGAGAAAATTCAAAATTAAACCTAACAAATTATTTTTAAAATAAAATAAACTTGCAATTATAACTTGTAATTGTATTCATTTAATCATCACTAGTAGTGTGTAGCAACGTGGAGCCCAAGTACAATAAGCAAAAATGCATGCCTATTTAAAAGCTTAACACCTCACAATAAAATTATCCTTATCATCTCAATGTAATTTTTTAAAGGTATCCATTTTCTAACTTATAGTTATTTTATTTAAAAGATAACATTTATAAAATCTCAATGATTAAGAATATTTATAACTTTTTACATGACATGTAAATTGTTAATCTTGACATAATCATGAATTCTCAAATGTCACCAATTTCACACCATTAATTCGACTTGTGCCAATATTTTCCAACATTGATCAAAGTGAACACCCAACTTGACAAGAAAAAAAACAAAAGCAACAAGTGGGTACCTATCCCACCTATGAAATAGCTAAACCCTAAATATCACACAAGAACCAATTACATATAATGCAAGGCTCCCTGTTAATAGCTTTGTAGTTGTAAGCTCCTTGGCATTTTGATTGTATACTCTTCATACCAAAGGGACCACAACCTTGAGGTGTAGGAGCTTACAACCATAATACCCAAAATGGGAAGCCATTACCATTTGTAAAAACATTTTGAAAGAAGTTTAAAATAGTAAAACCCAATTGTCAAGGGAATTGGGGCCTTATGAGTGTAATGCTCCCCACCCCAACCCCGCCCCCCCCCCCAAATGTTGTAAGAAATCCATAATATGCTCCAAAAAAAAACAATGAACTTGAAATGTTTATAAATATTTATCCACCCCAAGACTGCTCAAAACTGAGCAAAATTTTGCCTCTCAATTGCCCTAAAATACAAAGGCAAAGCAAGAAGAAATTTTTTTACACACAAAAGACTTTGAGAAATTTCCTAGTCTATATGGAGAGCACCTTACAAAAGAGAGGATATTATGCCTAATCCTTGAGAGTGGGACGGATCTTAGACATACAAGCCTAAGCTCTGTAAGAGGAGTAGATGGCATAAGAAGGATCTCCTTCATATGCCTTGTGATTGACATATGTTTAGGTTCATGATAACCTTGGCTTTGCCTTGTGCTTTCCAATGGGTAAGCCCATGGGTGGGGTACGGTCCCAGAATGTGGGGCCAAGCCATGTAGTATTAGTACCTATGTAGTATATTTGCTCTGTTGAGGAAGGTGATAATTATCCCAACTCTGAAAGTGTAGAAATATCTCTCATAAGAATCAAGAAATCTCCATTCTCACAATTAAGAAAAGGCAAAGCAAGGTTAACACTTCTTCAACCAGCCACAGAGAATTCCAAAGAAGAAAAGGAAACACAGAGAACAAAGGACCAAGAAACAAAAACAACATGAAAGCAGGAGAAATGAGGGAGTCCACTAGCAGACTCCATCCACACAGCAAGGTGAGGGGGCTGTTACCCAATGTGTTGGTTGGAAAGGGCAATTTGTCAAGAGACACATGCAACGGGTTTTATGACCATTCAGGCCCAAGGATCATCACCACCCCCACTGCTGGTTTTAATTGATCCGACAAGAGGAGCACCACCACCACCAGAGGTATGTCACCTTCTCGAGACATCTGCAGCACAACACACTCTTTTCACCCCTTATTAGATCAGAGAGCTTTGTCTGTTTGCAATGAACCCACCATACATATGAGAAAGAAACATTAAGTCTCACAATGCAAAGAGGACAAGATTCATCATAATCAAGACCCCTGAAATGTTTGACGACCAAGACCTGTCTCTCCCCAGTCCAAGAAGGGTTCTCATATGTGCAAAACATACAAGCAAATTGTGTGTCTCACAAGGATGCTCACCTGTCTTCTCCTGTGCAAACAAGGTCAAGGTTTCACCTCTGCGATTGTCAGTTTGGTGTGATGTGCCTTGCTCATGTCCTAGCTCTCCTTCTTCAGCTCTTCTTTGCTCTAATCCTGTCTCAAAGCCTTGCTCAAGACTGAACTCCCCTGCTGGCTCTAGACCCACATCTCCTATGTTAGTTCCTTGCTCCAGTCGTACCAGTTGTGTTGCCTGCTCAAGACCTGTGTCTCCTGCTCATTCAAATTCCAACTCTCCTCACTCAAGGCCTGTCTCTCCTCCTCATTCAAGACCTCCCTCCCCTAGTAAATGCCAAAGATCCATCACCACATCTGGGGGCTCAAGGCCTGTCTGCACTTCTTGCTTGTTACCTTTCTCTGGTCCTCTCTGCAGACCTATCTCTCCTTGCTCAAGATCTGTCTTCTCTCCATGGCCAAAACCTGTTGTCCCACGCAAACACCCCTCTATCACCAGGGGACATGAAAAAAGTCCTTCCTCCCAACAAGATTCAGCACTACAATGTAAGCTCTATATTCCTTGCAGAGACTGCCACTGCCACAGAGTCTGGACTACTGCTCATGGACGTCCAGCATCCTGTTCAAAAACAACTCTGTGTCGAAACTGCCCTTGTCATAATAAGAAGTCAAGTCCTTCTAGAGGGAGGAAAAGCTCAAATGTCAACAGACCAAGGTCTTCATAACACCCAGATAAACGTCATGGCAGTCCCTGTAAAGGAAAGCTGGTGACAACAGAAAATGTGGGATTGACTCCTACATCTACACATCCATCTTCCCCTTGTAAAACAACTCCTTGAATTGTATCTTCTTCACCAGGCTCATCACCACCCAGAGTGCCAACAGAGAGGTGCTGTCAAATTCAGTCCATTGGCAATCACTTCAGAATCAATGAATTGGAATCCCTATCTTTGAATTGCACAGCTTCATCCTGAAAATGTGTGTGCCTCGAAAGCTCAGTCAACCTTTCACCTGACGTTTCAAAGGGAATTGTCCCAATGAAGTTAAGCCAAAGCAACAATGCTCACAGCCTGCAACACCCAAAAGGTGAAGTACAACTCTCACAACAGCCAGCTTGAATGATGATCTGAGGGTGGGAAGTGGCAAAATGCTGCTGCTGCTGCTGCTGTGCTGCTGCTCCCTCATGTGCTGTTACCTTGATCTGTGAGTAGAGGACCTTGCAGCACATGGAGGTAGGTGTGCCAGATCTATGTTCTTCCACCTGTTTCTTTACAATCCTGGAATTGATCTTAAGACTCCCTCAGCAGAATTTGCGAGAACACATTGAACTGTGTAAACTTTGACATTGAAGCATATACATAACTGTCTATCTCTTATCATAAGATCAGATCTTTCTTCAATAGCAGAAGTATCCTAGACTCTTCAAAACTGGCTCCATAGAAGCAATGGGGAACAGTGCAGAGCACATAAGCTCAAAGTGGATAACATTGCTCAATTTCTGTTCAGATGCACAATGCAAGTAAGCAGTAAGTAGAAAGATTAGTGTTATCCAACAAATGCCACTGCAGGCTCTGAGCAACAAGCTGAACAAAAACTTCATAACAAGCAATATAACTGAACTAGCACAATATCTCTGCCACAGCATTTGATTCCAGTTTCAATGCTGATCAAAGAAGTCACTTGAAATTCCAGAGCTTCTCCCATTCACCAATTGGGAAATGCTGATGATAGTGTTCATAGTATGTATCAGGATGCCTTATGCTTGTCAACTTGCAACATCCACAAACTATCTCAGGAAATAGATGTCTACTGAGGTTTGTCACTTAAGTACTAATCAACCTGAGTCCTTAGAACCTTGACAAGAAGGCATCTAGAAGGCTAAAATGCAAATCAAATGAGACAACACAATTGATTGGCAGGAGCCGTAGCAAGGATACTATTGAGCAAACCACCCTTCAACAAAATACAGTGATTCTCTTTCTCTTGCTCAATAAGATATAAGGAGAATTCCTGCCATAAAACTCTGATGGTTTGCAAACCACTGCAAATCACCATCAACCTTGAAGCCTGGCAAGATTTGCACCCTGTAAGTATTAGGAATGCATTGACAAGACATCTGCAACACTCTACTGTAAACCCGAAGTGTGCAGTATGTCGTCAATATGTCACACTTTCAGCTTGAATGCCTGCTGTCATAGTCCAAGATCTCTTCATCTGTGACAGACTTTGAATGCCGAACAATAGAACGCCCAATAGAGTTAATCCAGTCCTCTTTTTCCTGAATTTGAGACACAATTGAACATGTAAAGCAAAGCTCTGGACATGCTGTTAATGCTCTAAACACAAAATCTTAAGTCTGATTACAAATGCACCATGACCATATTTCAGCAAGCTGCAGATTTCTGTGAAACTGCTTAAACAGAATATATAATCACCTTTCTTTAACAAGACACACATGCTCTAACAATTCAGACATTGAATGAAACAGAAAGGAAGAGGAACCAAATAAAACCATTAAAGTCCTATTCAGAGTTCAGACAAAGAAACAAAGAGAAAGAGAAAGCTCTCCAATACAGGAAGATAGGGGGGAATGAGAAAGTAATTGCCAAAGGGGCCTGCACAACACCTTGTCTGTATCAGCAATAAAATACATTGTTTCCTTGCTTGTAGAAAGCTCAAACGCAAATTGCTTGTTCAACACATCCTCAGCACCCTTCACTGTTAAACAGTTGCGGACAAGAATCACCCCTCTTGGCTTTGAATTCTGCATCACCTCCAATGATGAAGGTTCAACTATTACAATTGGGAAGCATAAGTGATCAACAGCTTCTAGCAGCAGTATACATTGTTATGTTGACCATGACAGATGAAATCTCATGTCATTGACAAACCACTTGCATGGAGCATTGAATATAACCACAAGCATTGTTACTGTGCAAAATAGAGTTTGTACACAGTTCTGTCGCAAATTCATGGCAAAGTCATGTAAAATTGCTGCTGCAGGAAGGAGAAGCATCCTAGATTTCTTAGGGGTTTGGAAGCAATAGGATCCTTTACCCGAGACACATAGTTCTCTTTGAACCAGAAAATGTGGCCTTCCTTCAGCACAAACCATCTTCTACGCCATGTCTTGATATATTCTCCTGCAAATTGCAAACAAAGCCTGCTCAGATGATAACCCCAAAAACCACACACACACAAACAGTTCAATGGACAAGTACATGAACACTAGTGTGCATTTAGTCACTTCACATTTTTCAAGGAAAGGCAAAATGTGAAGATGAAGAGACCCTGCTTCAAAAGCCAGCCTGTTCGCTCTGGGTTGTTCCAAAATTGTACCTGCCACAAGTCCATTCTAAACTGTCAGCATGCTACCTCCATTTTCTTTGCCTTAGAATTTCTTTCTCTGGGTGCATACCTGCACTCTTTGAAAACCTTGCCCATCTCTCGCATACCCCTAAAATCCAAAGCCACAAGTTTGAAGAGACTGTGTGAAACCTAATTAATGCCCACATTTTGATACAACATCTTGTGACAAATCCCAATTTTTCTAGCTTCTTGATTGTTTAAAAACAAAGATCACAAAGTCCTCTCAGACCTAACCCTAATTTCTAGACTCTAAATGTTTTATGTTTGATTGACACAATCCAGCTTTGTGATACTAGAAAACTGAGCATCTCTATTCTGTTCTCACTCAGGAAATTGGATGTCCAGCTTCTTCGCCGTCTTTAAACTCTAACAAACCACATACAATTCGACCCCCAATCAAACACAAAAATTGTTCCCTGCAACCCTAACTTTTCTGTTGGCCTTTCCCGCATGGAAAAAAAACAAAACCCTAAAAAGAGAGATGCACAAACACAACAACAACAACAACAACAACAACAATAAAAAAGCAAAAGATCCTGTAAACCCACAGTTTGGGATTTTACCTGAACTTCATCTTCCTTCTTCTTGTCGGTGAAATAACTCGTCAGAGCTTCCATCGCCCAGTGTTGAGAAAACAAAACCCCACTCCCCCAAAGAAAAACAAAACAAAAAAATCACAGACGCTGGAGGATTTTTTAATGGTTTTGTTTTTTTTTTCCTCGCTGCGTCCACCCAAACTTACAAATGGATGCTTAAATTTGCGAGAAAGATAATTACAGTTCAGGAATTGCCTTCACAGACACTCTGCTTCCCCCCCCGCCCCCCTTCTCTCTCTTACTCTCGTTTACACTGAGCATTCAGCAACAAGAGAAAGCAGCACACGTTTAATGAAGCACTGCAGGCAGAAAGTAGGAGAGAAAAGGAGTACGAAGTTGGGGGGGAGTTTCGAACCTGTGTCCTTTCCATCCTAATCTCCCACCCCCACTTTTTCCCTTACGAATTCTCCTTCTGAATCTGGGCTCCACAGAAATAGGTACCGAATTCCAAAAAGGCCATGAAAGTGGGGAGCAAAGGCCCATCAAAATTTTGGCTTGGGCTTGAGGTGTAAAAATTAGAATATTCTATGTCCTAGGACCTCAGGTAGTCTAGAGTCCATTTTGTCCTAGGCCCTAGACAACCTATGGTCAATTTTGCTCTAGGCCCCAAATGCCCCCATGGTCATTTTGTCATGGTGGCGTGGGCCTTAGGTCACCATGTCCCAGACCTAGGTCAGCTTGTCTTGACCCTTGGGTAGCCTAAGGTCACCGTGCCCAAATTTGATTTTTTCATACTGCCCATGAATGCATAAGAATCATTCCTTCCTTAGCAAACATTTTTCTTTTACTGTTTTTTTCCTTTGGGGTTGCGGGGTAGGGCGGGTGGAAAGCAAGTTTGGGGGTTTTGATTACCCACCAACCTGGCTAACGTACCTAGTACCTACCCACCCACATAGGTTATCTACCTACATACCTGTTCATTACCTAGTGTACTTCCCCAACCGTAAGCCAAAATTCATAATGTTATCATGTTTTCATGGATAGCCCTTTGGCCCTTTTGGATGAACATAAAATTGTATTTTCTTTTTCAATGTGTTCCCAATGCCCCTAGGTAGCTTGGGGCCTAAGACAAAATGACCTTGGACTCAAGACAAGACATTGAGAGGGTATGAAACACATCTCGGGACCCAAGCCAAGGGAATAATTTTTTGATTTGCCCCTGGGCCCAAGCAAAAACTCTAATTTGTAACTTCCTCACATGCATGGCCTTTTTGAAATTTTGATCACCTCACGATCTACAATTGTTTTAATTCATGATTGGCCTTATGGTTTACACCAGGTTAACACCTTCCGATGTGAGCATTCGCCAAATAAGGGGCCTATGCAAAACAAGGTGAGGCAAGCCATTCCCCAAATCCCTCGATGTTATTTTAACGACAAGTCGTAAATGCATCGCTCACTTTGAGGCGACCTGGTGCGAGTTTTCATGCACGAACAATGAAAGCTTCAAAGCAAACTAACACGGAAGCATGTCATGTTTCGATGGCAGCTTGACATTCATTTTCATTGGTCGAAAACCACGAGCCTTGAAACAAGAACCTTGAAACCTACCACTCACTGAAACATGTCAAGTTTTGACGAGCGGCCCAATGCACGTTTCGATGCCCGGGCAACCCAAGCCCCTGAAACATATCCCACATAATCATGTAACATTTTGGGAGCTATGTTTCAACCCCATTCGCTCATCTTCCATTTTCCCCCATGCGATCCCCATCCATGCCCCATCAATCATTGTAGAATTCTTATAATTGCGAGCTTTCTTTCTTCCTCCAACTCAAGCATAATCCAATCTAGGTCCTCCATTTTTCTTAACACAAAAACCAAATTAGTCCTAATAGAATAGAAGAAACATGAAGAGCGAAGCAATGGACATGATGGTAGAAAATGTGAAAATAGACAAACAATTTTCATGGAGACATACACTTGCGAAGAATACTAGTTGTGATTACTACAAGAATGCCATAGTCATTGCGAAGAGGACATGAAAGAGTTTATTTATGTTTATTGGCATTGCAAGAAGAATTCGAAGATGCGGATCAATGAACACCAAAAGAAGGGGTGTGACAAAGTTGTGAATTCCAAAAGGAATCCTTTCAAGTTGAAGTTGTACCCACCATTAAGAAACACAGAACAAGGTGTGTATTTTGCGAAGGGTGGAAACATTCTAGAATATAGGGCGAAGGCGAATGCATTATCAAAGCCAAGGAATAATCACCCTTTGATTACATTAGTTTTACATCTAATACAAAAATCTAAACACAAGTGCAAGAAGGAGAAAACCCTGCCCTTGGAAAAGGATTTTCTAGAAGATTTAAGAGGATTTTGTTCTTGTTCGTAAGAAATGCCTCACAAAACATGGAGGCCAAGTAATCAAACAAGTTTCGAAGCCAAAAAGAATTCTCAAACGCACCGCTTCATTGGAACCTATCACTTGGGAAATATCACAACATTGTGGTATTGGATCACACCTATTTTATTTGAATCTACAACATTGTAATGTTTCCTTAAGTTTCAACAAGATTTTAATTATCAATTGTAAAGCGCTCACAAATTATTAGTCTAATTTTTAATGTTCAATCAAAAAATAGCCCATATTAGTTCGTTTGAAACATGTTTCGATACACATCTTTCCATCCTTGAAATTCTAGAAGTTTCAAACCTCTTCAACAAAAAAATCATGTTTCAATCATGTTTCGACATTATATCAATTCCATGTTTTAGTCATGTTTCAACAATATATCAATTCCATGTTTCAATCATGTTTCAATAGTATCATTCATGTTTCAACATTTTATCAATTCCAAATAAACATGTTATAATACCAGTAGGTAAGTTCTTCAACAACTACCATGTTTCGAAACATGTCTATAGAAATTTCATCCCTCGTTCATGGACATGATCATGTTTCAACTTTCACAATTAGCACCCCTAGAGAAAAATCTAGTGATTATTGATAGCCATGTTTCAATAGGTTTTAATTAGCATGTTTTTGTGGTATAATATGTCTCATCTCTCAATGCATTTACCTTCCAAGGTCTCTAAATTCATATTACGATCAAAATAGTGAAGAGTCGAAACCAATGAATGTTTCGGATAGAGCCTCACTGTCGCAACCCTAGCCTTGGCTCGCGACCAAGGCAAGGGGGTTGCAAGGGTGCGGGCCAAAAGGAAGCCCGAGAGTCACATCAAGACTCCCGGGAGTGCAAGAAAGTGTGAGGGAGTGGAC
>Ga0116231_10002980_pt1 | contig 35393 bp, 29 predicted proteins | sample S1TSphgellanicum_2_FD_89695 | JGI IMG/M metagenome (GOLD analysis project Ga0116231, IMG submission 89695) | Host-associated microbial communities from peat moss isolated from Minnesota, USA - S1T2_Fd - Sphagnum magellanicum MG | ecosystem: Host-associated > Plants > Peat moss > Unclassified...
AAACCAACCAAATCGGGTTAGTTTAGCATTCGGGACACCTTTGGGTGTTGGGACTTGCCACGGGCACTTGGACACACAAGACTCACCACGGCCCGGACTCGGGGGAAGCCACCACCTTCCCCCTTATAGTATTCTCTGCAGTTGGTCGCGGAGGCTACATCTGAATGGCACAAATTCCCGGGACTCCTGAAATGGAGTCCCGAAATTGTCCCGGCGGGACTCCCAAAACTTTGAACCACCATAACTCCCGACTGCAGAATTGGATCGCGACGAAGTCTAAACCAAAGTTGTAGCCCTCATCGAGATTTTTTCAACGCCATGTCGCACACTCAAATCGGACGTCAAGAAAAGGTCGATTCCCGACTTTTAGTGGTCGGGAGTCAAACTGTCAATTTGACTCCCGGCCCTTCTTTTGCCCATAACTTGGGCTGCAGATGTCCGAATTGCCAATACGAGGGCATTTTCGATACCTACGTATTAAGACCTTTCCAATGACACCAAGAACACCCCAATGCAAGGTGTTTTTCCCCTTGCTGTCGAGCTCTAAACATTCAGGAGTCCCGGAAGACTCCCAACCTCCAACTTTTCCAAGTGTTGGGCTTCACCCCCACACTTGGCCAAAGTGGGGTTGCGACAATTAAGCCTACTAAGGATTCAAGGAACTATTGATGCAACTCAAATACAAATACAAAAGTTGAAATCTAATGTGCTTGCAACTAATTATTATTCCTTTAAATCAAAAGGGTACAATGTGTGGTTCTAAGCAATTGTTGATCATAAGAAAATGTTCATTAACATTTTCATTGGGATGTTAAGGTCTGTGAATGATGTGAGAGTATTACATCTTTTTTCCATTTAACAAAAGGTTACATGGGAAGAATTGTGTAATGAGTAGAATTCGCACGAAGGCTGCCCATATGTGATTGGGGATAAGGGATATCTTTTACTTCCATGGTTGATGGTACCACATAAGCAAACTAATGAAAGGCATTATGTTATGCATGTTTTGTTCAACAAAAGATTTTTTTGGGCGATAGTTTTGGTTGAAAACAACTTTAGTCTTTAAAAAAAAACTTTAAAAAATTGATGATCAAATCTAACTTGAATGTGTTTTTCCTACTTGATGTTGTTGTATGTTGTTATACGTACATAACATGATCTTGAATGGGAAGGATGCAAACATTGATGAATTAATATTTCAATTGGAAGCTAAGAATCTGGGAGAAAATAGACATGGGGGGATGAAACCAAATTTTGATAATCAATTAACCGATCAGGGAAGTGAGCCTACCTTGTAGAAAGGGGAAATTTTAAAAGTCACCCAAAGAATTGCATTGGAACACTACTTGGGGGACCAAAAATCACAAAACCATAGACGATGTTGAAAGTATGTTTACAATTTTATTTCCATTAATGCTTGACTTTGACATGGTGCCCATTGCATTATAATTAGAGAGGTAAATTGATACATGAACGTTAAAACAAATTTGTGAATTGAAAGTTTAAATGTCAAAGCAAGTTGAATTTGAACGCTAAATTGATTTTGATTTTTGAATGTCCAACTTTTTCTAGGATTGAACTTATTTCTAATGATTTGATTTTTTCATTTTACATCCATTTCCTCCTTATCATTTGAAGATTCAAGTAAGGCAATTGGTGAAGGCATGAGTATCTGATCTATGATGAATGCATGGCACATAGCTGTGTTCAGGTTTGAAAGAATAGTCACCATGCTTTTGCTCATTCGATTCACCTTCTTGTTTTGTGCTTTGAAGTACTGAAGGTGTCCTTTGAAAGTATGGTTATGTATGGCAAGTTACGTAGCATTGATCTTTTCCAATATTGCCTCCACAAAAATATTGTTGTTTCTGTTTGTAGAATCAATGACATGAGAAAAAACATTATTCCATTTTCTCTTAATTGTAATGTTGCCATGTGCAGTTATTGTAGGAAAATAAAAAAAATTGACCATAGAAGGTTGGCGGCTATTGCCTATCAACAACTTTGTGTCTTCTTGAGACAAATCCATAACACTTGGATTTCTTGGCACCCCATGAACATTTGGAATTGGTTGATCTTGAGAGTCGTTTGCATTCCTTGCGATTCAAAATCTTCATTCTCTCTTGTGTCTCTTGTGCATGTGCTAGTTTGTGGATTTTATCACCTTTAACATTGATGTCTATGGAGTGTAATGGAGTAGTCACATTCCTTTCTCCTTGAAATACCTCAATTTGATCATAAAATTCTTGGTAGAATGGATGAGGTAAATGATACCTTTCCTTTTCTTCAAACACTAGATCCCAAAAACAAGTATGGTTCCCAGTCCCTTTGTGATAATCATAAATCTTTTTATAATCAAAATTGAAGGAGTTCCACTTATCTTTGCACATTGTTTTGTTTTGTGGAAAGTTGATTTTGGTATTTGTTTATAGATCCGCTCTACTACCACCTTGACCTCTGCCTTGACTACTTGTCGATCTACTACCACTCAGTTATGTGCTTACTTGCACATAAGCTTGAGAGCTTGTTGTCGAAAATTGTGAAGTTGTTGTTGGTGATTACCAATTTGTTGCTCTTGAATGCACTCCTAATGCCATCGTTCAAAGATCTTATGTAGCTTCTACATGCTTTTTCAAGCTTTAATGCAATAAAGTTTTGTGCTTCAAAAGAATAGTATATATAATTTTTTAGAACTATTGTTATTAGCTGGGGACTATGGGGTTAAGCCAACATAAGAACTTGGTCTTTAATTAAGAGTTTTTAGATCAAACCCAAGCTCTTGTGTGTTACTACATCATGTAATTCTTGACGCTATTGGTATTGCAATGCTGGTGCAACATCAACAACATATTGCAAATTCTTGGCCAAAACATTCTAAGGCATGGGAACAAAGTAATCAATCTCATCCACTCTCAAGTAAGTTCCCAAGACCCTATTGGTACCGCAATGCTGGTGCAACACCAACAACATATTGCAAAATTCTTGGTCAAAAAAATTCTAAGGCATGGGAACAAAGTAATCAATCTCATCCACCATCAAGTAACTTCTCAACACAGTTGTTGTTTCCCAGACTGTGTTGTTTCTCAGCCCAGTGGCGCTGGATGTATGTCAGTGGCTGATGGGTAGGTGGGGTAATAAACAGCATTTTTTTAAGGCGAAATTTCATCAAAATTTGACCTGAAAAATAGGATTTCGACCTATACAAATGTTTTTGTCATGGAAAAAGTGACCCAAATTCTCCAGATTTCAAAAGTCAATTGTCAAACTTAGAAATATAGAAAACTTGTCAACTACTCTTTGACAATTTTTTAGACTTTTCACAAGATTTCAAAAGTTTGCCACAAATAAAATTCACTAGTCTGAATGTACAATGTTCCTTTGTGAACTTACTATATCTCATTTGCAAAAATAGATTAAACAACAACCAATAGCCAGATTAAAAAAAAAAGGAATCTCTTGCATAATGGTGAAATCATGCAACATGGCTAGGTAATGTGATCTGCAAAATCAATTTGATAATTTAAAAAAGCAACAAAAGCAACCTGTAAATTCTGGCTAGGTCTTTGGCTGTCATCCATACATTCGTTCCATTGTTCAAGCCAAAGTTTTACCACTCTTACACTGATGTCTCTTCTTGCTTCTAGCCAGCATCAATTAAGGATAGGCAAAACAATAAAAACCAAGAACCATGGTAACCATTGTGGTTAGTCATGACAAAATAATATCCCCATGGGAAAAAAGTGTTTCATGTCCCTCACCATCCATCCCTCATGGTGCATTCTGGTGACTACTGGTTCACTCTAGCCAACTTTTCATTTTTCCAATGACCCATACCATAAAATGGAACGGTCGGGCCCACTTAACTTAAGGCATAGACCATGAAATATTTTATGTAGGGTGAAGTTTCATGCTTCAGCAATACTGGAGTAGGTAAGGATTCGAGTAGGGCCCATTTAACTCAGGAATAGGACATGCAGATTTCCACCTACTGTGGGATGGGCCCGTGTTTCATTGGGTAGTGATGATGGGTTTAACCAAGGCCCGTTCCAAAGCACAACTGGTCATATTCACTGTTGATTCACAATGCATGTGTGTCCTTCCTTAGCTGTTCATGCTTGTTGTTGCAAGTCAAGCTGACTACACTAGAAGTGGAAGCAAGTGGCTTCTTGTCAAACCTAGGAAGAAGACTGCTGAACAAGCAACCCAATGGGAGAGTGCAACCAATGTCAAACAACCGGTCCAACTTATAAGGACCTAAGTTTTTCCAGAACATAACAACTTCAGAGGCTTCCTAATGCAAACTGAGGGCCCCTTACATGCCGAAATTTCTCACTCACTTCCTGGAGCACGGATCTTATGTGCAAGCACCCTGGAATGGAGGCTTAATGTGATCTGAACTGTCAGATCCCGTCCTTTGTTAGTATAAGGTAAAAAGCCTTAGGGTCGGGGGAATCTCAGAATACGGGCCTGCCTAGGATGAGGCAATGGCCAAGTCTGGCCCCGCATTTTTAAGAATGTACCCCACTCATGGGCTTTAAAGCACGAGGCAAAAATTTATCATGTACCAAACCTATTTAGATCCTGAGGTGTATGCTTTACTTCTCAATAATAATGAGAGGGTTTTGACACCAATAAGTAGGCATAATTTCCCTCCCCAATTTCTAGGAGGGAAATTCATGGAAATAAGGTGCCCCTCCACATACACTACAAATTTTCTTTGAGTGCTTTGCGAAAGGAAAGGCACTACCAGTGCCTTCCAGTATACATTTTCCAGAATGTAAAGCACACTGCTATCCTTTTCACAATGTACTCAGAGGGCACCTTATAACCATGAAAGTTACGTTAATGAGTGAGTGGAGGAACTTTTCAGGCATAGAATGTTCTAAAAGGTAAAGCCCTTGGAGGAGGGCATTCTCAGACTAATGGACCGCCGCCGCCACGGCTCTCCTTTGCTTGGGCCCCTTATTCTGAGAATGCCCTCTCCCTACGGCTTCACCTAACACATGATTAGTATTTACACCCTGGATTCACATAGGTAAATGAATACTCTATACATTGCAGGGCTGGAAAAAACCCGATTTTTTTCTATTAGAAAATCGGGTTTTTGATTTTAATGAATAAAACCCGATTTTTGCTCTATAAAACCTGGTTTTATTTTGGAGTTGGTCAAGCCCCGGGCCACTCGCACCCCTGTCGCTGCCACTGCGGCAAAGGCAAAATTGAATGTCAAACCCTGGTTATTAATATAACCGCAATAAATAAATCGATTAAAACCCGATTATGATGCTATCCTGGGACTTGGGTTTTATTTAAAAATCGAACAAAACCCGATAGAATAAAACCCGATACTGCCAGCCCTGATACATTGGGTGTTATCCCCATTTGTGCTTCCTTTGCTTTGTCTGAATAGGTGGGTAGTAAAGTAAAACTCAATTGAGCTGGTAGACCACTAGGCATCTGACATAGGAAAAGATGCGAGTGAACCAGAAACTACAGTGGTACCTTCACCACAAAAGAGTGATAACAGCAAAAGGACAAAGAAGGGACGGTAGGGACGGTAATTTTAACACTCCCAAAGCTTTGTATTTGTAAAAAAAAAAAATTCTTCCCGTGGGATTTCGCAAATTTTGCTGGAAAAGCACAGATGCTACACCGGAACAACAGATTCTCCCAAGTTTTGGCTCTCTCGAAAAAATCACAAATAGCCAAAATTCGTCTCAAAAAAATAAAATAAAATCTCTACTGCCACTTTAATAAAGGTTATTGCTTTTGCTAAGGTATTTATTGGCCAATGGCACCATTTCAAGGCAATAAAAAAATACCCCACTGGATTGGGTTTTCTTTTTTGGGTGATACAAACCTTGTGAGCATCCAAAAGATTTTGCAAAATATTTTTGTAGCTAACTTATTATTAGCGTGAGGAGGAGCGTCCAGAGTTGGAGTTATTTGCTATGAGGTGAGCACATTACTTGCCACTTTGCATTCTTCAGTTTTTCCTCATGATCCATCTCTCGATGTTTGTTTGTTTGTTTGCATTTGAGAGAGGATTTTGTAAAGAGTTCGATAATAGCTGCTGCTGAGCTTTTAGTTGTAGATTCTCTTTCGCCCCTTTTTGCATGCTTGTACCTACTCTTTTTTTCATCTTTGAATTTCTCAGGCTGTTCTTGCCCAGCGGAGGTGAAACAGCGGAAATTCATCACGATTGATCTCTATTCTCTCTGAAATTGCTCACAAGTTCAACTTACTGCCAGTCACGCATAATATGTTGTCGATAGCTATGGAAGTTTCTGAAGTGTCTCAGTTTTGGCCACTTTTTTCTTGTTTGATTATTTATTGTAGTATATGGAACACCATTTGTGGGTTAAGCATGGAGCGTTACTGCTTAGATTGTCGCAGGTTGGCAGTAGATTTTTCGGTTGCCAGATTCACCCCACTGTGCCAGGGATCTAATCCTTGTAAGGTTTGTGATTCTTTTTGGGGATCAACTATCGGAAACTTGTAAACTGAAGATGGCGAAGAGAAAAAAAGCCTGGATTACAGAAAACTTTGTTCTTGACACTTGTACGATGTCTCTGTGTTCATATATACCTATGACTTCAGTTTCTTGGATGAGGTGCAATCGATCTTTGGAGTCAATTTGACCAAGTCGTTTTGCTCAAGCTCAGCTATTCTGTCTTGTTTTGTCAGGTTCAAACACTAGAGAAAACATGAAGCTGTACGGCGCAGGCACTTCCAATGTGCACCGTGCACTACTCGTCCTGTTTGAAAAAGAGGTAGGTTTTGACCTCATCAGCTGCTGTATTCATGGTCATAAAAACACAAAGTATATAGTTTGAGGTCTCACTCAAAATTTTCAAGAATATATTCTGTCAGTTTTTGTCAGAGACAAGAAGAGGTTCCTCTGTGCATCAACTCAAAGGCAATTTACTATTCCACTTTCCATGTCTGTTCCAGGTGTGGGATGTTGAGCTGGTGCATGTGAACCTTCTTGCTGGAGAGCACTTGAAGCCATGGTATCAGGCTATGCAGGTATACATGGCCTTTCTTTACAATCACAAAAACATGTAAAATAAGTGTTGATAGTAGGGTTTCTTTTGTTCCAAGATGACTTTGTGTCTCAGTAAATTGTATACTAATAACCAAAAGAATTTCAATCAAAGCAAGCAACAAAAGAAAATCTTATTACTCTAATAAGTAGTTGAAGCCAATGTTGTCTGGTCTTAGGTTTTGAAGAGAGCCTCTGGTCCTAGTTTGGGCTATATTTTAATCTGATGGAAGGAACCTCCATTTCCAGCTAGTTAATCCTTAATTTGATGTATGCTCTGCCTAGGTTCTTGGAGTGGTTCTTCATGTGCTTTAAAACAAATCTCCAACTGAGTCTGATGTCACCTAACTACACAGATTTTGAGATGGGAGATTGTGGATATAGTAGATAGTCACAGACCACTCTGGTAGTGGAGATGATGGTTTGGTATGTTGCAAGCGACATTCACAATATTATGGCTGCCTTAATTTACGTATATTGTTTTTGTTTGTTCAAGATTGATCCTTTTTTAAAAAATTACCCTGCATGTGTTTTGCGGAGTTTCTCTCCACAATCACATTGATATCAACATCATCTCGATTCATCTTTGTTCCAAGCAAGGTACTTAGGATCAAAGCTGTAATGACTGTAGTTACAACATGGAAAAGTGATTTAACTCCAGAGGAGCTTGTAGCCTGAACAGATGACTGCAACACTCACCACACTTTTTCTGTGTGTTTCTTCTTCTGAAGGGATCTAAATTGCTTGGATGTTTGCTTGTAAGAAGGCATCTGTAAATTGAGGTTAGGATTTCTGGTTCTTTATTCTAGAAGTGAAAGTTACAAGGTCATTAGAAAAGGACTTCATTGCTCCTGAAGTTCTCAAATTCATGGCTCTTCTTAACACTACTCAAGCTCAGTCCAAACTGGGCGCATAGGGTTTATGACAACAAGGCAATTGCAGTGCTTTACTGTAGAGAGTAGTCTCCTTTCTCTAGGTTAGTAGTTACATTCTGTCATGGTTTTGTGTGCCTTATCAAGATATCATTACACTGATGTCCTCAGTCATGAGGGATTTCTTTTCAAGGCAAGTTTGATATATAGTGGACTATGTTTCCCACACCACAACACAAAACTGACATAGGTTACCAGTTTCCATTGGAATCTACTGATTGAGGTTGGATGCTGATGCAGCCATTCCATCAAATACCTCTTCTTGAAGATTGTGACTTTCGTCTTTATGGTGAGGATATGAATCACACTCCAGATCAAATTGTAGTATACTCTCATGTTGTAGTGCTTTGTGAATGATGACTCTTGCATATCTGAAATCTCTTTCCCTGTATTCACTTCATTTCCATACATGATCAATCTAACTTACAACTTGGTGGGTTGTGAAATGAAGAGTCACGAGCTATAATTAGGTACATTGCTGAAAAGTACGAAGGCCAAGGAGCACCCCTGCTGGGAAAGACATTGAAAGAGAGAGCATTGGTCAACCAATGGGTAGAAGTAGAGGGTCAAAATTTCTTTGCTCCATTTGAAGCAATTAGTTTGGAGAGTTTTAAAGCCTTTTATTTCAAGAGACCTCTTGACAAGCAACTAATTACATCTAACTTTGAGAAACTTGAGAAGGTTTTCAATGTATATGAAGCTCAATTGTCAAGGAACAAATACCTTGCAGGTGACCATTATAGCATTGCAGATCTTGTTCACACACCAAGTCTTCGCAGACTTAAGAGGGTGGAAGTAGATGCCTTTGCAAAGTGGAAGCATGTAACTGCCTGGTATGAAGACATCAGATCACGTCCAGCTTTTCAGAAAGTCCTGGAGTGGGACTCAAAGTGGCCATTTGTAAAACCAGAATAATACTCTTGCTTCATATCTAATGTTGATGTTTATTTCACATCATGACAATGAAGCCCTAACATCAAGTTACTTTCATATGTGGTATTCATAAGCACCAGAACTTCCATTTTTCTCAATTTCTCCTCATGCCATCTCTAGGGTGCTGTCTTCAAGGAGCTGTTCTTTCTAAAGTCATCAAAGACCTTATTCACTATACCTATGTTGTGTGCCATTTTACTGTGTCTTAAGGTTGAACCTAAAACCCTAGGAGAGCTGTGGATGAATGCCAAAGATAATGATGCTTTCTGGAGAATCTTTGTTGATAAACTTGTATTAAAAGATCCAGAGAGTTTTCATGTTATACGGTCAAGTTCTTGTCACCTATATGATCTCCATAATTGCTGGGAAATTGGAATGGTTACATATTTCTTACGAAAGTTCAGCTCCACGAGCTCCAATGTCTGCACAAATCCTGTACAACTTCACAAGAGATGGATGATTTTGAAGAGCTAGTTTGTTTAAATACCACCAAATACTTAACAGTCATGGATATGATTCATGATTGGCAGAAATGTCCTGTTATTCTTCCTTTTCATGTCTTTGTTGTGGAGTGCAATCTGTAATGTGCAAGTGTCTTCCTGTCTGGCTGCCACCATGGAACTCTTTCAATTTTTCACTCCCAGAGACATGCTTGGATGCACCTTGTCCAGACATGGCAGGGTAAGAAAGAGTGCTTGTGCAGTGAAGCAATGTAAATCTTCCATTTTCAATTACAGTAGAGAGAAAATGTATCCTTCCTTCATACCTCATGGTTTCTTTTGTGTCAAGAAAAAGAACCATTATCAGAGACTAAAATATACAATTCAGAGACTTTGTCTGTGCAACAAAGCAAACTGTTTCACAAAAATTTTGAGCCATTCCTCTCCATAACACTTTGAAGGTAAATGTTGTATAATTTCAAGCAAAACCAAACTGAAACATGACAAGTGCAGTAATCACCTTTAGGGCATCAGAGTATCACCTTCAACAGAAGATAAACTCTCATAAGTAGAGAGAAATCTCCATACTCATGATTAAGCAAGAAAGGACAGTGTGAAAAACTTTTTGTGGAACTAAAAAAAGAAAGACTTCTAAATGGGGATGAAGAAGAAAAACACAGAACAATAAAATTAGCAGTATGAACAGCAGAGACAGCCTCTCACTTGTTCCCGGACAATCAACAGTAACTTCTATGATAGTGACTTATCTATCCCAACTTACACCCAGACTTCATCATCTCGTGAAGGTGGGCATAGGCCAGTGTAACCACCAGCCTGTGTACAAATTTCTGCTTCAAGTGTAGAAGCAACAGCAAGATTCAGTGCCCTGATACTGGCTAGCACCTAACACCACAGAAGGCAAAAACATAGAGAAAACAGAGCGGGACAAAACAAAAGAGCATGCACAATAGGAAGCAAAAGCAGAATATAACAGACAAATGGGAAAAGACAAATGAGGACCTTCACGAGATGATATACGGAACATAAAAGAAATTGACTGAACAAACACAATATCTTCATCATCACTGAGAATTTCTTCATACTTGTGATTTAAGTCAACCTAAATAGAATTGAGAAATGACCTCCTAATAAGGTTATAGATAATTCTGATCTGAACAAGCAAACAGACTACACACATGCAATCTATAAACAAAGGACTCTGCATATTAAAAACTATAGAAAATTCACACATAAATACCCTCATGATATTTGGCAATTCTTTCATGCAATTCCACTTCTTCAACCTTGGACAGTTGTATAAAATTCTTCCTGTTGCCTTGATGATGAGCAATTTCTTCCTGAAACAATTATCAATGCAATTCCCTCTCCTTGATATGTTACCAACCCTCAACAATCACTTCATCATCCTCACTATGCTCCAATTCAGCTGCTTCCAACAGCATGACCTTGTCCTTCTGCAAACTACCACTGTACTCGCAAGCATATTACAAGCATAATATGCTCCATATCCTGACAATGTGAAAAAACTCTTTGTGTGGCTGCAATGCTCTAAATTCTCCATATCCCAGAATGATTGGCTGGTAAGTCACAAGGTTGACCCAAAGAGCAGTGTACTAGCAAGCATATTACAAACATAATATGCTCCATATCCTCACAATGTGAAAAAAATGTTCTTGTGGGTGCAATGCTCTAAATTCTCCATATCAACGATTGGCTGGTAAGTCACAAGATTGACCCAAAGAGACTATTTGTTTGGTGATAGTAGCACAGTCTCTCAAGAAGCAGCTGCAGCTGCAGCTGCGGCTGCAGCTCCACGAGATCCCTTGATTTTGCAGACAGGAAAGGACCCATCATTTTGAAGGAGTTGAAGATTAGACCCTACTTTGAGGTCCTTGAGAAGAATCTTCTGCCCAATATCAAGCATGCTGAGGTCCACTTCTATGAATGGAGGGATGGCATCTGCTGGGCACAGATACTTCACTGTCCTCTCCATTGTATATACATATCCACCTGCATGGAGACAGAAAAATCACAGATGACCAGGGTCTCAAAGTTCTAGGATTCAGATTTTGCTGGAGCTCCCTCTATGAGAGGAGCAAGAGTTATGCATGTACCAAAACATAATGGTTCCATAAAGTGTGAAGATGGGGCCAACCTTTGCGAATTCCTGGGCAGGCATCTTCACCAAGAAATACCAGAGGGACATGTACTTTGAGGCAAGCAGTTGGGGGTGCCCTGATGAATGTCACATTCATGATTTTGTCGGTTCCAGCATGCAAGTGTATCTGAAGCATCCCCAACAAGAGTGAGGCTTGTCAGGTGTTCAGGGCAATATCCCAATAGCTCTGCAAGTGGAAGGCATTCCAATCATGCTCAAAATTGTGCACGAAACCTGCTGATGCTTCAACTAGGGTTCACACTGAGAGCTGGCATTAGAAAGAAAGAAAGTGATGAACTTACAGAGCGGGGCAGGACACGCTCCCTGGACTCCAATTCACCTTCATCAGAATAAATCTCCAGATCAAACGTGCGTGACAGGAAAAAACTTTTGCCCAATTTCTTGAGCAGGCGCTCGATCTGCTTGGTTTCCACAGAGATGAGAACCTTGTTACCACCCAAATGTCCATTCTCTTGCTCAAAAACAATACTTGGAACTCGACCCGCCCGCCGCTCCTTCTTACTGACAATCTTTCCAGAGCCTAACCTTGGGAAAGCCTTGATCACATCCTCTACTTTCTTCTCTGGCGCTTGAGGAAAGTCTTCTGCATCGAATTCAGATTCCTCCTCTTCAGCTTGGGAGTAAAATCTCCAACCTCTAACAAAAGTAGGGTTTGGCGAATAAAAGCTTGGGCTTGTAGTGCAGGAGTTGCTTAGGGCTCTAATCTGCTGCAATGTGAATATCTGAGGCTTTGGGGCAGCAGTGGCGTAGTGGGAAGCTTGATAGGATTCTCCGTATCGGGATGGAGTGGTGAGTCCTCTTGTGGAGTTGTGACAAGAGCTTGATCTAAGCTTGCAACAAAGGCGCCGAAGGCCGATACTAAGAGAAGAGCTCATGGTGCGAGAAGATCAAGGAGGAATCGTCTGTCACTCTCAAAACCTAACTGCGAAGCCCTCACTGTCTTTGCTGCTTCGACCTAAGCCGGGCCTTTTCTACGGCCACCAAACTCCAGCGAGAAAAAGCTCTAGGAGAAATACATTCTGCCTGACACCCCACAGACACACATTGCAATCCTCAACTCCAAAATGACAACCTTCTCTCAAACGAGCATGGAATCTGTAGACACTTGCAAGCAAAATCTCTTAGTCGCACACTCAATGACTTCTGAACTTCAAACCCTAAACACCGAACCCTAAATTCGCTCGTCGCTCAGAAAATACCTTTGCTGTTCATTCTAGGAAACTAGATGACAAACCCTTGACGCCGAACGTAACGGCGATGGGTTGCGAAATGCGGACTGGTGCATTTTTCACGGCAAAAATACATCACCGGTTTGCAAGTTGCAAAATTCTTTGTATTGCGACTACTGTTGCTAGGAGGGAATATTCTTGCAACCCCGGCATAGAGTGCGTCGTATATCGATGCCTTTTTAGAACCACAAACCGGATTGGAAATTGTACAAGAAAATTGGGGTTTGTGTTTGTCGATGATATGCAAGATATTGGGGAGTACTTCTTGCTTCTTCGGAGTTTCTCGTCTTGCTGCGTGGGTTTCAATACAACTACACTCTGCCAATGCCTGGGCGCTAAATCAGATCCAAAATTACACACTGTCATTTCCTTTTTGTTTTCCAGGAGATGGGATGTAATTTCTTGCAAACAGGGATCAAAAAGTGCTTCTCAGATACCTTCCCTTCAAACCTATTGATTGTGGACTTCTTGCCAGGTTCACACAAGTGCTACAAGGCTGCAATGAGGACATGATCAATCATCAATCAGCCTGTTCAAGTTGAGGAAATGAGAATATGTCAATGAAATATAACAGATCATTTGGTTGATGGAAAAAAGAAGTCTTTTGGTTGTAAGTAGGTGGAGATCCAATCATGAACTCCACTCTACTGCTCTTAAAAAAAGAAGATGACAACTTCACATGCAACTAGTACTCAGAAATTTTGCTTGAAGCATCACCTTAATATGGCGTTTCTAAAATCATGAGTAACATGCTTAATGTTTTTTTCACATTTGAAGAAAAGAAGCACAACATACATACATATATGTATCAAAAGTTTCTTAGCCATTCTGCCTCTGCATCATTACTCACTGTCCCACTTTGACTCTAGGACTTTCTTGAAAGCTGTCCGTGATGCAAGGTCATCACACCAGGCAGCAACATGTTGGCGAGATGTTATAAGCTCCCCTGTAACGTTCTTGAGTTGGACGAGAAACGGAGCGTGTAAAAGGTCTGCAAGACTGTAATAATCACCTGCAAGATATCTGTTTTGCGACAAGTGTGAATCATAGATATCCAACACCTTCCCAAGTTTCTCAAGCTGGGTGGCAATCAACTCTTCATTGAGTGGTCGTTTGTAAGAGGAAGAAGTAAAAAACTCTTTTGCAATTGTTGTAGCTGGAGGTGCAAAATTCTGACCCTCCACTTCCACCCACTGATAAATTCTAGCTTTCTCTGTCAGTGTATTGCCCAGCAATGGTGTCCCTTGACCATCATATTTCTCAGCTACATACCTTCCGATAGCTTGAGACCCTGGACCCAAACCCACACAGATGCAATCCTCTATGAAGAATCAAGTCACAGCAAATAATAGCACCCACATGATCAAAATGCTCATAAACTTACGACTACAAGACAGACAGACAGACAGACGGAGTAGGACACTCTTATACAAGACATTGCAATCATGATGGTGACTTCCTGGGCTTACCAAAAAGAAAGAAGCCATCGTCATCAAGACTTGGAACCTGTCCAAATGGCTGCATTTGCATCCAATTTCAGGGTCAAAGTTATTATGCCCACAACACTGTAACATGGGGTTTTTTCTCATTCATGGAATTCTCTTGCTATTGTAGACTAGTGTGCATCCAGGCTGAGAAAGAAAGTGGACAATCCTTTGTGATTATCATTCTGGAGGTTCTCATCAACAAGGAAGAATCATTCATTGCTTCTTCTCTTGTTTGTTAGAAATAAACCACTATGTCAGAAATTTTGACAGCTTTCAAGAATGGGTGGAGAATAGTCTTACCGCCTTAGCTAAATAATCAGGAGACCTATTCTCCCGAGATATAATATCAATTTTCACCAGCTTGAATTCCAACTACACAAAACCATTATCAAACAGCAACATCAGGAGCAATTGATGTGGAGAAGCATCGAACATCTACAGCCCAAAAGTAAGAATTCACCTTGATGAAATCCAAACAATTCAAATTGACAGAGATTAGAGGCTAGGGATTGAGTGACCCGGGACAGAAATTGATTATTTCCATATTCAGATTGACAGTCAAGAAATCACTAACCCTTCTGCTCAGGATCATCCATAGCAAAGTTTGATTTGTTCAAGACACTTTCAAATGGCCAAAAATTAGGATTCTTTTCTTACAGGAGATTTTCAGATGGTGTGAAATGATTACCTCCTTTTCATAGAGGACAAGCGCAGCCCGCTCGCAGTTGCCAGTCACTGTACCATAAAGCTTGAGCACCATTGCTGCTTGCTTCTGGTTGTAGGCTGTGAGCACACAAATCTCCAGATTTTAGCGCAATGATGATCACTGTTTGGTTAATGCATTGCATCTGTAGACAATTTCATGTGCTCAAAAGCTGACAAAGGGTCCAAAAAGCTCTGAAGGATTCTGCCGATTCTGAAGGATCTTCGACAATGTCAAGTGGACATGGGCATAGAACCATTTGCCAAAGTGCTGATCGCTTGTGCAGATGACTACTCACTATCTAAGACACTTCAATTGACTGACATATCGTTTTTATTGAGATGGGTTTAGACTCTCAATGGACCATGTGCCTTGCAATTCATCGTTATAAATGTGAGCTCGCTCAAACAACGATTCAATAACAAACCTCTGCTCTTTTGCACGAGACTAACACACACCTGTGCTTCCTTTATGGCGGAGCTGCATTCTATACGTCGATCACACACTCAAGAGGAACCAAACAAATGCAGATGTATAATTTTGCAAACGAAAAATTGTACCTTCAAGGGGGGAGGGATGTCAAAACCGGCGAGCTAACCCAATAGAACCGGATCTCCACCACCAACGTCGACCTTAATATGCAAACCCAGATCAATCAATCAATCAATCAATCAATCAATCAGTGAACGAGAAAATTACATACATTGTAATGCAAATTAGGTGATCGAGTTCGATAAAAAGAAGGACTAGGATTTAGAATCGCCAAAAAACCGACCTACAAAATCGATCTTTGCAACGCTCTCCAGAACAACAAAGAAACGAAGTGCGACAGTCTCAGATTCGCAAATTGGAAGCTGGAAAACAACAGATCATCGAGAGTTGACGGCTGGAGAGATGGCTGAAGACTCGAAAGACAAATCCCAAATTATATAGTGTGGGCTGACTGACTGCTATTGCTTGTTGGAGAAGCTGCAAACGAAGCTTCGGAAAGCTGGCGCCCATTTTGGACAGTCACTTGTCTGCCGTGAACCACATGAACGCTAAGGTCACGTGGATTTTTATTGGAACTGCTGGTCAAATGTTCTGGTGCACTATCCACCGGATGCCCGTTATGGACTCAGTCGTGGAAGAATGGCAGCTGAGTTTTTAATCTGGTTTCACTTTGGTACCCCTTTCTTCTGTAAGGACTAGGTCCTAATTTCTGGTACAGTAAACTCTATCTAGACTAATACTGTGTAAACTAATATTCCCTCTAAACTAATATGCGGGCACAAGCCCGTGGCGGGCTTCATACTTCATCTAATAATTGTCCATAAACTGATATTCAATATTTTTTTTCCAGTCCCATAACATTTTATAAACTAATATATCATACATATGTCACCAAAAAAACAATGAAATCAGAGGAAACACCTTTGATTCCACAAGGTTCCGTTACCTTCCACAATGATCCACAAGGTTTCGTTACCTTCCCCAATGATCCATGACCTTCTACTAACCTCCATGACTTTCCATGCTGCTCTGACAGGTTCCGAAATGATTTTTGTTACCCCCCAATATAATTTGTGTAAACTAATATCCTCCATAAACTAATATCTTCCGGCCGTTCCCAAAGATATTAGTTTAAAGAGAGTTTACTGGAGTTCCAAATTCCAGTGACCAATACGGGAGAAACTGGTATAGGAAGGATTTTCAGGAATCCTTCGTACGGTTTGTCCATCCACCATTCCAAAGACAATTTCAAAAATAATTATCTCATTTTCAAGCCTAAGTGTTTCATTTCGTTTTTAATAACTGCTTTCTTTTCCTTATGAATTTTCTTAATAATTATCTCTCACCTTTTTTAATAAATATCTCCATCTTATAACTATCTCATTCTTTCCTCCTATCCACCAACATGGATTTGAAAAAACAAATTAACATGTGTCTTTTCATGTTCATGAAATGTATATCAATTTAAATTAAATTTGACATTGACATAAATATTGATGAATTATTGAAAATTGTATGAAAATCTAAGGGAAAATTTAAAAAAGTTGATCATAACTAGTAGTGCGTAGCAATGCAAAGCTCTAATTATACCTAACTAGGTAGGAAAAGAACGGTTACTTATCAACATTTTCAATGTTATATTTTTGAAAGTTGCTTGACAATTGGATGGGTAGAATGTGTAATATGGTTATTTGTCAAATTTTGGAGTCAAGCAAATTGGCTAATTAAAAAACTTTTTATGATCATGTGATTCACTATCATGGTCAATCAAGAACAAACTTTTGATGACTGAAACAAAATGCAAGTTATGTAATTTGGCTATTGTGATTATTCTTAGAACAAGCATTTGAGGATTCACACACATTCAAAATGCTTAGAGGTTGATGATCAACGTATTATAGAACTTGGAAAAATGAGTTGGATGCACACTCACTCATTTTTCCAACTTCTATGGTACATTGATCACCAAGTCTTGATTCTTTAAGCATTATAATGAGCAAAACAAAAAGAAAAAGTGGCCCAATTGCAAAGGCATTGTCAAGGGAGGTGAAACCGAGTTTGAAAAGAGATTTTGCTCATCTGTAATAGTAGTGGGCTTGCACTCATTTAAAAACAAGGTTAGAATGACATGAGAAAAAATTGAACCCTCATCTCCATCTGTGAGTGAGCATAAACAATATTTATCTTTTTTGTCAGGTCAAGTGTCATTTTGACCAACAAGACTCTTAGGTACTTACATAATATAGATATTCCTTGTCACTTTTGACTAGGTCAACAACTATTGACACCTACATCTCCTAATTCGTACATGGACTTCTATTTACATGTCAAACAGATCCATTTAGTGGAATTTGGAATTAGGTGATTTTGAGTTCAATATAGGATTAGGTTGAAGTTGAATTGTGAATGCAGTGTATGTGAAGTCTGTATGTGAAGTCCTGTTTATGCATTATGCACATATCCAAAGAGCCTAAGTGATGAGCAATTTCTCATGTTCTCTTGTGTGAACCATTCTTCTAAATTTAATGGGATGCATAAATTGTTTGAGAATATTGTAATGCTACGGGATGATGATAGTTTTGTTCATGGTGCAGTCACATACCTTGCTTTTTACATCTCTTTTCTTTGTTCAATCACAAACAATGATTCTCATACTTTATTTTTTCATACCAAGTCATTTGAACTTTTCCATGGAACTGTTTAGGTTCATATTTTGTACATAGCAAATGCTTGACCTGAGTGTGTCGTGTTACATTTTATTCCAATGAATGAGGATGGGTTGAATCTACATGGTCCCTACCAATGTTGTGTGTTTAAATGTCAATAGTTGTATATATGATGTGTAAATCTCATGTAAGTGTATTTATCATTCACACTTACTTTTCCAAAAAACTTACACTTACATTGTTGCCATGTATATATACATATTTACATTTACACAGCCCATGTAAGTGTTTTGGGGTGTGTAAGCGTATATATTTTAGAGTTATCCATAAAGTCATCTTGTCTTTGGGCCTCCTTTCCTCTCAAAACCCATGTTTCAATAGTATCTGTAAAGCAAGAAAATTTATTAAATCTGGGTATAAAATGTTGAAATTCAACATTACATGGACAAGGTTTGAGAGTAATTATAATGGTTGTACATGTAAAAATAATGAAAATATATGTATCAACAGTGTAGGTGCTAGAGAAAAAGGAAAGACAAGGTGAAATTCAATTTACCACAAAAATTGATGGTTTTGTGATTTTCACAACCCCTTGAATGTTAATCTATTTATTTTAAGTTTTCTTGTTTTTGAATCTCATATTGTTTATGACCAAACTTAGGGTTTTAGTGCTGTGTTTTCCTTACTTCACATATAATTCCGTTACATACCCTTAATGACCATGCCTCCTTGCAAATCCATATTAATCAAATGTTGGTGCATGTTTTGATGATTTTTCTTTTACAATGGGCCATTTGGTTCACTTATCACAAAAACATTATGAAATCCCCCCTCCCCAAATAAAAATCACCGTCTTCACAATTTTTATACACTTACACTCTTTCACAAGAACATATAAAATCAGATGAGTGTATTTGTTTGACACTTACTCTATTTTACACAACCGCATAAAATCATATAAATATATTTATTTTTACATTTACACTGTTTTACACAAAATAAAATAGATTTACACAACTCTACACTTACACCCTAAACATTTTGTGTTTTATATTTATATTTACACAAACATAAATGGATATTAGAGATTTAGACTTACACAAAGTGTAAATAAATTTCATTATAGGATTTACACTTACATGGAGTGTAAATCCCAACCCATTTACACACACAACACTGGTCCCTACTCCTGAGGCATTGCAAGGTATATAGCTGACAAGTTTGAGAAACAAGGCACAACATTGCTAGGCATATAGCTGACAAGTTTGAGAAACAAGGCACCAACATTGCAAGGCATATAGCTGACAAGTTTGAGAAACAAGGCACACCATTGCTAGGCACAACACTGAAGGAAACACATGTTGTATCCTTTTAATGGGAAAACAAGAAGGTGACTATATTCAGCCATGTAACCATGTTGTATGACTGGGAGCTTTACCATAGTATTTTTCACAATCTGGATCATGGAGGAAGGGCTGACTCCATCAGTCTTTTTAAGGCTGTCTTGGATATGTATGATCAGCACTTGTCAAGGACAAAGTATTTTGGAGGTGACCATTACAGCCTTGCAGACCTTGTGCACATTCCAAAACTACTGAATTCACAGGATTGACAAGGAGATCATCACATCCCAAAAGCATATTGATGCCTGGTATCAACGCATCACATCTTGTTAATCTTTTGAGAAACTCACAGACATTAAAGTTGATGCTGATGCACAATATGTGGAGATTTAACTAGCTTGCTGATTGTTGAAGTTTCTGGATCTGCTTGATGATGTCCCCATTGAGGTTAGAGTGCTGTTCTTTTCAATCCTATTCTTCCCAATTAAATATTACTGACCTACGTAATTACTACCCAAGACATTGAAAATCTCTGGATTTAGGACAATTTTCATGTGCTTCACAATGTCACAGCAACAGTTTGCACAAAACTATTATGTGAAAAGGCATTAATGCTCTAGCAACACCTTATGACTCATCACAGATCACACTTATCTGTGCTATTGACCAATCCAGTGGTAGAACAGGAGCTGTTTGATTTTTTGTTTGCAATGTTGAATGTCCATGTGTACGTTTCTGCCAGACCACTGACCTTACATGTCAATATCCAAATGTAGAACACCTCCATTTTCTTCTGCAGCAAGAGGCCTTTACTGCCAAAAAAAAGGTCATGCACACCATTATGAAACCTAAAACATCCCGTTCACAGACTCCATAACCAATGGCCAATAGAAACAGTCTTTGCTGGCGACAATTTTGCACTCATCAACAAACATCTGGGTTGCTCGGTCTTTGAACAATAATGTTACCTGAGTGGTTGTGATTGTACTATGGTAGGCATGCAAAGTGCAATGTGAAGAAGAATGTGTTGACCAGATGTGGGGTGTGGCAGTTTAGGGAAGATGTAGTTGACACAGCACTGTGACTCAGTGGTACACACTTTGAGGGTGGACAATGAACATGCATCCTGCAGTTTCAGTTACTGATGAAGGACCATTTGAAAATTGACGATAAAGGTCCCTCTGAATATAATGTAATGCAAAGCCTTCCCAACAACATCTCTGACAAAGGCTGTCCTCTCCAGGAATTTGATCTGCAAAAGAGGGTTTACAGCTTTTTTCTAGGACAGCTTTATCTAGCCTGGAAAAACTCAGCCTTCTCAACATGTTCCCTGGTACAGCAAGTGCAGGCCTTGCCAGACTTAACACCTTCCTCCAGAAATACACAGCAGTAAGTTTTTCACTTCATCTGCCAAGTATACTCCTTTCAAATGGCATCTGATCTTAAATGCATTAGTGCAATCCCTTGGTATTGAATCCCAACAAGGGTACTGGTATGAGGTGTCCTTCAAAGCAAGAGGTATGAAAACCAAGAGGGCAGGCAACATCAAACACCAAGCATATGGGGAAAGAAGAAGAGTTAGTCAAAGGTTACACCAGCATGCTGGAAGCTGTGGAAGATTACAGTCTTATAGGTTGTCATGAATAATTTATAGGTTGTGCCAATTTTTCAACACCCCATAATTTCATTCACAGAGATCAGAAAGAAAGTGTGAATGGATGAAGTCAACCAATATGTAGATTTCTGAGGAGAATATACACTGGCACAAAATTGCTATGATCAATTTGCAGTGTTATGAGAGAATGTGATGATGAACCTGATTACATGCAGCCTGAGATTCCATGGCAATAGCTCCTCATTCAGTTTGGGCAGAGGAAGACATTGAGGAAGAGCTGTGGGAGCTACAGAAGGCAATAAAATTATGATCCCTAGCCAGAGTCTGCTGCAGAAATCAGACTTTAACTTCGTACAAATGGTTTAGACAATGCTTGTGAGAGATCCTCTCTAGAAGGCTCTTCAGGCAAGCATCAAGTTGTCAGTGCATAATGTAGCCAGAAAAAACCACCCTGTGCAGCTATTGTCCTGGAATGCAACACATACAACTAATTCACCAAACTTGAAGAATAGAGCAGCATATGAAATGACAAATGCAACAGACAAGCCTAAAGGAACAACACCTTGGAATGTAAAAGAGGATGATCTAATCTTGGATTGTCATACTCCTCCTCTGGAAGGTTTGGACATGGAACTGGACAACATAGGATTTTGTTGCCATAACTTTAGTGAGGAAGAATCAAGATAAAAGAAACTCATCCAGATTTTCTGGATTTCTTAGATACTCTATGCTCCCCAGGAGACTGGTCTGCAGCTCGTTTCTTTGTCTTCTTTTTCTCTTTGATCTCTTGCTCGTTGTCAACATGGACACTACCATACCCTCCTCTCCCTCTTTCATCACTCTTACTATTCAAATGACCAGCATCATCCTCCCTGTCATCAGATCTCTCCTTGGTCAGGAAATTATCTTCTAGAGGAGGCTTTTCCTTGTGCTTTTTCTTCTTTTTCTTCCTGCCCTCCTGATCTGCTGGCACTAATGTAACCTTATCAATCCTCTCTTCATCTTGAGCCTTACCTCCTATTGCTGATGCTAAAACCCCTTCCAAAGCCCCAGTTACTGCTTCCCTTGAAGCTTCTATGAGATTTTTCTTCTTCTTCTTCTTCCTTTTGCTGGCATTCACATCGTCCTCATCAGCAAACCTGGAACTTCGAGTGCTTGCAACCATATCAGCAGCCTCAAACTCATTCTCAGAAATAATTTCCCCATTCGACCGCTTGTCAAGCTCATTAGGAAATGCATGTTCATCCTCACGACCAAGAAGAGCTTCAAACTTCATCACCGCTTGAGCATTTTCATTTGCATTCTCGACCCCCAATTCGAAATCTTCCACCAGCTCCTCAGACTTGGAATGTCTTGGATCCGGAAAGCCTTGATTTAGGGTTTTTTCACCTCTGGAAATAACCTCGTGCAGAGATCGAGAGACGTTTTCTAAGTAGCCTTTGACAATGCCTGATTCTGCTGCCCCCTCACTTGACAAAAACCGCTGCAGCATCCCTGCAGCTTCTTGCAGCGAGCATGGTGCCGATGACAGAACGGTGCCTCTCACTGGCAATGGTGCAGCCATACCTTTTAAATCCTTTTTCTCTTAAAAGCAGAAAAAGGCACACCACTGTCCTTGTGCACCCAGAAAAAAACGCATGAATGTTTACATTGTACCTGTAGGAAACATCACTGCAATGTCTACTAAACGGAGGAAGAGAAAAGGACAAAAAACTTCACTCCACTGCAACCCTAACCATGATCTCAACCCTAAAATACTCCAGTACCAAACTGTGAAACCCACATACTCTGTTTTTCTTCTCCTTGCTCACAAATCTCTCCATAACTTCACGTGCACCTCCTTACAGAAAACCAAAACATGAGTGAAGAACGGGGAAATAAAGTAGAGAAACAAGCGTTGTCCCGAAATTCTATTCTTCCGAGACAGAGCTCGAAGCGCCCACATGCTAAAAAAGAGGCAAAGGCTCTTCTTCTCCTCTTGGACTTTTATGAACTCGAGATTAAAAACCGACGTTGCACTCATGCAAACTCCTCGACAACTATTGCATACAGGGATTCGAAACACTTATAAGCTAATCGCAGAAAATTAGGGAGAGAGAGAGAGAGAGAGAGAGAGAGAGAGAGACGCGGAGAGACACGACGCAGAGAGCATGTTGTGTCTGCGCAGAGGATCCCAAACCCTAATGTGTGATTCCACAGTCGACCAATCAAAACAGCTGCCATGCGGCAAGCAGTGTAGAGTGTGAAAGGAGACCTCTCCCCAAAAGCGATGGCCCCTGCGGATTGGTTCAAAAATGCGAATTGACCGAGTGCCCACCTCAGAGTTTAATGTCGTAAACAATTGGAAACCGGTGCCACGTGGCAAGAGATGTAGCCTTAATGGTGGTTTCCCACCGCAGTATGAAAAGCGCAAACTATTTCTCAATGTTTTCTTTAGTGTTTTTTTGCACCCATGGACATTGGGTACTCATTGAATTTTGCAGTCTGTTTAGGTTTTGTACTAAGGGGTGTGTCACACTGTGGCCTTGCCATTTACATGAAAAAGTATCTTAAGGCAAAATAAGAAGAATTATGGAAACTCAAATATTTCACCATGCAAAAATATAATCTTCAAAAAATCCTCTAAAAAAAACCAAAATCCATCAAGATATTAGAACTCTATAATTAATCTCAAGTTTCAACACAAGCCAAAAAATCATCTTTCAAAACTCCTCATATAAAAATAGACCTATTACCTAGAGGCCAAAATCCCTTAAGCTACTATAAGGAAAACCTAGACCCTTCACTATGTACAGAACCAGCGGGAAAAAAAAAGGTTTTAAAATTTTAAAAAATATAAAATTAAATAATAAATAATAAATAAATTATTTTTATTAAAAAAAAACAGCCTGATGGGTAACTTCCAAGTAACTTTAAAACGTGTCAGACGTTTTTTCTCCAGACTGTCCATGAAAAAGGTTTTCTTTAGGCAAGTGAGAGACCCCAAAAAAATACAAAGAAAAAGAAGTTGCAGTGCTTTGCAATGCAGAAAAGAACAGCATAAAAAGGATTTTATTTTTTATTTTTTTCAATAAGATTTCTTTTAATGGGTTTTTGGGGTGAACCCCCTTAGACTTCTTTTTTTTAATTTTAAAATTTTATTAAAAAAAATTTTGGTATCTGTTTTTAATTTAGAATTTTTTTGGATTCTTGCTATAAAAAAACACATGTATTTCACACTGCCAAAATCAATGTATGCATGGTGTATATGGTTAAACCTGGTATTGACAATGGTATCAATGTTATGAACATGGTTCTTTTTGGTTGCAAGTACATCTTCCAAGTAGGAGAAAAAAGTGGCAAAGTGGTGCCAGCTTAGAGTTTAAACTTTAGATCCCAGAGGTTCCAATAACCATAGTTTTTTGCACATGATCCTAAAACAGCATATGGAAAACTGAAGTCAGGTCATCAATGGGCATTTACAAAACTTGATTCCAAGCTGGAATGAGAAAGTTATGATCCTCAAAAGTGACAGGCATCTCAATGTATAGAAAAGCCAACTTAGAACACATGACATTCCTAAATTCATGCACTTCACACCTTATGAACAAACACTTTAAATCCTAAATATGAAAATTATTCATCTCATCACCAACATGAAAAAAATTTAAATAAGTTTGGACTTTTTAAAATTACCATTCAAATTTGAAAAATGTTTGCAATAAGATCAAAAAAATTTCGATATACTTGCTGAACGTAACAATCGCATAGTAGCTACACAATCAAAGGTGCATTTGAATTTTAAAATAAAAGTCACCTTGAATAGCCCTAAACTTAACAACCGCCATAGTGCCACATGGGGCAATATTTTATCCTTTGGCTGTCATAGTTGCAAGTCTTGCTCTTCAAACCAACATTGGTTTCCTTCGCAAGCTCCCTTTTTCTGATCTTTCCCAAGCTCCTTCGCTTTGGTCACTTCGAAGCTCTTGCGCTCTTCCTCCTTTTCTACCTCCTCTCCTTCATTTTCTTTAAGTACACATCGGACTTTAATAGTACCCATTTTATGGGATAATGAGTGAGGCACGTGGCAGGCTGACCTTGTTTTACAAAAGGACCAAGTTTCTTCCATGTAACATTAGTAACAACATTAGTAACAACAATGGGAGTTGATGTTGCATTCACAACAACAATACCATTTGTTGCACTTGACAATGAAAAATGAGCAACAACAAAAAGTTTATTCTTGCCATTCAATATACTTGCTGGAGGAGCTATTGTTGGGAGTCCTCATCACCACCTGTGAACTCATTTATGCTGATGTCTTACAACTTCAGTTGCTTTCGACAACTTCACTCATTGCTAACAACAAATTCTTATTTCATTGAGGTTTGAAAGCTTATGATTTTCATTGGTGCATCTATGTATTTTCTGACCTCACATATTGTTGAACTTCTTCTCTTACTTTGAAAACATCCACCATTAATGGAAGCATGACAAATCATGATGAGTCTTGTGAGGACTCAAGAGATTTCCTCCAATTCAGCATGTTCGAACCTTGATTGATCCATTGTTGTTACTATTAACATTGACAAAAAATTTCATTTCCTTTTTGGTTCTTCTCGTCTCTTCATGACTTTGGTCCATTGCAACCTATTCAACCATGCAAATAAGGACATTCCTTCCAATGATTCACTACTCATTCCTACCATCAGCTTTTTCATGAATGTGTCCAAATCTAGGATGGGTTATTGTTCCCATAGAGTCTATTGATCTAGGTGTGGTTATGGTGTGTTCTTTATTACCTTGCACATCAAGTCGAGCTCCAACACATGTGATGATTATCTCCACTCCACCAACACAAACACAATAGACACAATAATAGCCACCTGTTCTTTCGCTACTTTAAAATTTCATAACTCTTGTTGTAATTCTCCTCATGTCAAGATGGGTGTAAAGTTATTGTGGTGGGTTGAGTTTGATCCCTTCATGTGCATCTCTGAACAATTGTTGGTAGAGAATGGAATGGATTGATACATGGTTTCTTTGCATTAAAGGAATAATCGATACTCTTTTCCTATTTCTTGAATGTAGGGATTACCAGAGTTGTCCCATCTCTTTGACAGTTTGAGGTGATAATCAATGTGACATCCTCAAAGTTCTAGTCTACTTCCTAGTGGTGGTGGTGGTATATGTGCATGCTATTGTTGTTTAGATGGTACAAGGTAGTTTAGAAAAATGGTACCAATTCCCATTTCTTTGCTTCCTCCTCTTGTTCCTATTATACGACTAACAAAATTAGTGGAATGAATGCAATAGCTACAAAATTCTAATTTGATTTGCAAAAATTTTGATCCCTACTACTTACTCTATCATCTCCACTTCATAACCTAGAGGATGAGCTTAAAACCCTACTTTGAAATTATTGTGGAACATTTCTTTAGAAGCCTTGATTGCAACAATAGACCATGCCTAGTTGAACTTAGTTTTATCTTGCTTTTCAATGTTCCTTTGAGTTGTTCACTCCTCTTGTGTAAGTGTATGGTAGACCCTATTTGACCTTTTCTCCTCCCTTTCATTTGCTTTTAGTTCTTTAATATTTTTTGCAACTTCTTTTTCCATTGCCCTTTGTTTCAATTGTACTAAGTATTGGTTTAGTGTGACCACATCTGAAATAGAATAATCTACTAGTGGCTCTTTGCCATGCATTTTTTTTCTTGGCAATCTTGGCAATGTTAATAGGTCAACTAATGTAGGAGGTTCTAGGGAAGGTTTATGGTATGGTGAGTGCCAACTGCCAGCAGGCTGTGCATGCCCTCCATGAAAAGGAGGTAATCATTTGCACCATCTGAGTCTACCTGCTGCAAGGAAGAAGCATCCTAATTTTTGGGCCATGTAAAAGTGTCTTAAAAGAATCAAATTTTGCTATGGATGATCCTGGGCAGAAAGGTTAGTGATTTCTTTCCTATCAATCTGAAATTTGAATATGCAAGTAAGCAATTATTCTCTGACGTAGGTGACTCAACCACTAGCCTCTGAACTCTGACAGTTTCAGTCGTTTGGATTTCATCTAGGGAATTCTTACTTTCAGGCTGAAGATGTTGGATGCTTCTCAACATCAATTGCTACTGATGTTGATAAATGTTCATGGCTTTGTGTAGTTGGAATTCAAGCTGGTGAAAATCGAAAGCTGTCTCAGGAAAACAGGTTGCCTACTTATTTAGCTAAGGTGGTACAACTATGCTGCACCCATTCTTGAAAGATGTCACAATTTCTGAGATAGTGGTTGATTTGCAACAAACAAGAGCCGAGGAAGCAACAAATGATTCTATCTTTTTGTTGATCAGAATCTCCAGAAGGATAATCACAAAGCATTGTCCACTTTCCTTCTCAACCCAGACATATACTAGTCTACAATAGCAAGAGAATTCCATGAATGAGAAAAATCCCATGTTACATTTTTGTGGGCACAACTTTCACCCTGAAATTGGATGCAAATGCAGCCATTTGGGCAGGTTCCAGGTCTTGATGTTGATGGCTTATTTCTTTTCACTAAGCCCAGGAAGTCACCATCATGATTCCAATGTCTTGTAAAAGAGTGCGCTGCTCTCTCTCTCTCTCTCTCTTGTATTTGTAAGTTTATGAGCATTTCGATCATGTTGATGCCATTTATTTGCTGTGACTTGACTCTTTACAGAGGATTGCATCTCTGTGGGTTTGGGTGCAGAGTCTCAAGCTATCGGGAGGTATGTAACTGAATATACAATGGTCAAGGGACACCATTGCTGGGCAATACACTGACAGAGAAAGCTATAATCAATAAGTGGGTGGAAGTGGAGGGTCAGAATTTTTCACCTCCTGCTACAGCAATTGTACTAGAGTATGTTAATTCTTCCACTTCCAAATGGCCACTAAATGAAGAGTTGATTGCCACCCAGGTTGAGAAACTCAAGAAGGAGTTGGATATGTATGATTCACACTTGTCCAAAAACAGATATCTTGTGGCCGGCCATTACAGTCTTGTAGACCTTTTCCACACTGCACTTCTCATGCAAATCAAGCACCTCAGAGGGAGCTTATAGAGCCTCACCTATATGTTGCTACCTGGTGTGATAACCTTGCATCATGTACAGCTTTCCAGAAAGTCCTAGAGTTGACATGGGATACTGAGCAATGATTTGGAGGAAGAATGGCTGGGCAAGTTTTGATACATAATACCTGGACATAACTAGCACTTGCTGAGAATAAAGAAAGAATATGTTGAACAGAAGAAACAAACCTTAGTTTTCCTCTAACAATCCCAGTTCAGTAGGAATAATCGACTTGGGACTCCTGATGTAGTTGTAAATTGACTGTAATTTTCAGACTTTATCATGCCCTTTTAGTCTTTCCAGGTTCATGTCAAAGCTTGAAGCTTTAAGTACTTGCATCTGAAGTTAGCAAGGTCAACTGTGTAAGTCCAGATTGTTACTAAAGCAAGGGATGGCTCTATGGGTGAAAATTCAAGACTGAATGACATCCCAAAAAACTTCATGATTGATGAGCATGAGAGATATTCTGAAGGCTGAGTCACAAAAAAATCTGTCAAAAAGCTGGATCAAGAGAATCATATAATGCAATGGACAAGATTGGGAAAATGGAATACTAAATTCAAATTGTGACTTCACTTGGGTCTCAAGAGTCTTACAAGAATGGGAGCATAAAAATTGCACTTTAAATCTAGGAAGTCTAACACACTCAAAGGGACTGGGTATACTTGAACAAATATCCCTGTACACTAAGCCTCAGATGCGAAGCCAATGTGCAAAATCTACAAAGAAAAAGGCCACCTTTGTGTGATATTACATTTGACAAACTAGGTGACAAAAATCTGGTGAATGGTTCTGAACCAAATCACTAGTGAAAATTTTCCCATAAAACCTTCATTAAGTCTCCTTGTTAACCTTAATTGTTGCTTATGGTGGGTTAATATGTTCCCAATTGGTGCCATCTTCTATACATCTATTCACCATTGGAAACAAAAGTGAACCTGAGTTTGGGTTGTTCACTGTTGTATTTTGAGGCTGATATGGAATGTTGAGGGCTCCTTGGCGCTCTCTCTCCTCAACTAATTCCAGGCACGTAAGCTGAAAAATTGGACGATTGCCTTTGAGTTGATAAAGCAAGATCTCAAGTCAAGCAAATAAATAGATTGTCAGAAATAATAAAATTAAGCGCTTTCACAATTCCACCTTCATGTGACCTGCCGGTCCAAATTGACCTGTTGCAAAAAACAGAAGAGTGAATGTCAATGTTTCTCACAATTCCACAATGGCCATGTATTGTAAACATAACCATATGAAACCCATCACAAGCGGCAGTGGGATCAAGTCTGAATAGACATGAACTTGTGCTGCCTTCCAACTCCTCAGGATAAGAAAGAGTTGTTCAAGAATGAATGGTTGGTAATTAGGCAACTAGAGCAATTGAGATGAGAGAAGCAATCACAAATTGATGTAGAGATGAAACATTGGGACATACAGTTGTTAAAGCCTTCTAGTAATGATGATGATGTTGCTTGACCAGTTTGGCCAAATCCCATGTGAAGCATACTCTGCAATTCTCGATCCCATCCTATCGACATCTACAGGCAACATCCACACTGGAAGCAGTCAATTCCTATGTAGTTTACATGCCAATATAACAGCAGCATATTGCACTTCGAACCACAATTGTCAGTAAGACAGACTTTGTTAGGGAAGTACTTACTACTGTGCTTCTTCTGCTCATTGCTTGCTTGAATTTGATTAACATTTCAATAAGACGACAGTAGGCCCAAAAACCCAGGAAGAGCTGAAGAAAAGTCCCTTCCCAAGTTACATAAAGAACTTCTAAAAATTTAAACCATACAAAATTGGAAGGTTCTTTGAAAATCGAGTTGAAATATTCTGAGAACAGAAGAAGGTTTGTTTGTGGTTTCAAGGGAAATTCTATGAGGGGAGGTGACTGAAAATGAATGGAGAAAACTTTTAAACTTCTAAACTTCTTTACTGCAAACAGAAGCCTTGATCGTACTAGACTTGAAAGAAAAAACAGGAGTCATTTTTTTGTACCTGAGTTGCATCATCATCTCCATAGGCATCCAAATTGGGTACAAAAGGGATACTGGTAGGGGCACTGATGGTTCTGCATAAGTGACTATCCATTGTTCCAAGCTGAGATTGGAAATCTGGACCAGCAGATGCTAGGCGTGATGTCAGGAGTGGCTGATGCAGCCCGAAGGTTGAGGTTAATTCTGAACCCAGTACTGAAGATACTCCAGATTGCAATATCTGTAGATTTGGACAAGTTGGTAACACTAAGTGAGTAGAGTGTCTTTTGCTTTTTCTGGGTTGTTCTGTGTATGATTTTACAATGTAGTTAACACAATTGCAACACTAGTTTACTTCAGATCAGAATAGTGAAACAACTAGTTTCTTTTGTTTTCCTTGAGCTTGCTTTTGATACACTAAGATTTGCACTGAATTTAAAACAGGATAATATTAAATCCAAGAGATCCAAGAGAACAATTTTGCAGTTACTTATGACCACCCTACTTTCCAGCACGTATCTTAAATTGGCTTTTTCAGGATTTGGTACCTACAAGAGAAAAATGGTGTGGAGCTGTGGTACCTCTTTCTTGAGAATACTATCCAGGTTGAAGTCTAATTGAGGGTTGACAGCAGCAAGCTTCATAGACAAAAACTGCAAAACAGAAAAGCGAAAAATAGATTTTGGTTTACTTTGAATCCAATGGGTTTGGACAGTCCAATCCCCAAAACTTTCTGAAGACAATAGTGAACCTCTGCAGGATGTAAATGTGCCTAATGTTACTATAGAAATAGTGGGATCTCATTCTGCCAAAACTGAACAATTTGCAATCAACAGTTTGTTTGAAGTCCTGTCAAGGTTTAAGTTATGACTAGATTTGGTCTGGCAATGTAGTATGCTTAGATCAAGAGGAGTTGAAGAGGTGAAGTGCAATTTCCTACTTCAACTTGTTGCTGAAGTGATTGTACATAATTGATTATCTCGTCCAGCATCACAGCTTTGCCTGTCACCTGCATCATTCCACAGACGAAGAAAACACATTTTGTTGAATTCATTCCAAAAAAGCAGTCCTCTCATCTCAATGATCCTGTAATAGTTTTGCCATCCCTAAGAATGGACAGCAAGTTCAAACCAAATAACAAGAGTTAAAATACAAAATGTTCCATGGAGTTCCTGAAAAATGAACTCACAGAACTTAGTTTCACAGTACCAACAAACACCTTCTAAACACGATCCCTCAAAATGTGAGACCAAATGTAAACTTACTGGAACAGAACCAATAAAATAAGAGAGAAAGAACCAACACCAGAAAAATCTGAAAATCACGAATCGTACATTAGAACTCGGGTCTTCTCATATATCAATGACAAAAATGGATTGCAGCTTAAAAGACTCATGAGAGGAAGAAGGAAGAATTTTTTCTAGCTAGGACAGCAGTAAGACTTAGTGTTTTGTGCCCTGCACCTTACTGCAGCCAGGAACAAGCTCTTGCAAATACTTCATTCGTTCACTTATTTTCTCCCTCCGAACCTGCCCCACAACAAACAAACAAACAACATCCATGATCCATAAGATCAGTTGTTTAACATGGGGAGGACATATTATGATCCGGACATATAAATTACCCTCATGAGCACTGCCATGAGAAAGCTTATATGCTTGGACCGGAGAGCCTATAATGCTTAGCAGAAAGTCTTTCATGTATCAGTAATGATTTGTCCTGATTTGTGAGCTCTCTGGTGTTTGTTGTGGCAAAAAACCTACTGCAGTTGCTTCCCTAGCAGCAGAAAACACATGAGGATTGCAGCTCACTTCTTTTCTTGGTAGAGTCCAAGGAGAAAGAAAACTCACGAGTATTTTTTTGAGTGTATTGCTCAATATCCCAGGCAAGAGTTCAATAGAATTCGAAGAAGGAATTGCTACAAATCAGTAAATAAGGAAGAACTCTAGAGCATTTCTCACAGCTTTCCTGCACTGAACTCAGCTCTGAAAATTGGTTAGAAAGTTCTTACCCTTTCAGCAAGGGAATGGCTATCAGTTGCTTGACCTCTTCTCGCGCGGACGTGAACGTAGTCTTGTTTGGATGCGGCGGGTTCAGTACTACCACTCCGGGTTTTCACATTCTCTTTCATCCTCATGTTACCAGCTGCTGCTGCTGCTGCTCCCGCACTTGGGCTGCTGGAATCCCCTGAGTTCGACTCGCTCGAGCTTCGCTCCGTCTGCTTGTCCAAAGACTTCATCACTAGTCCGTCTTCTGGCGGAAGACACTCTAATAACCTACCTTTGCCGTCTGCTGCTGCAGAGCCTGCCTTGTACCTTTTCGCTGCTCGTGGATCCTGATCGCCGCAGCTTTCATGATCCACCTAGATTCTCAAAAGCAAAGATAGATAGATAGATAGATATCAGCAAAGACTGAAGCTCCAAACTTGTTGCTTTCGGACTTTTTTTCCTTCTCTCCTAACTAGACTTGCTCAAGAATGCTGAACTCTAAGTGCAAGAGCTCCAGGTGCATCATCATGGATACCTTTGTTTCTGTGAAGTATGTTGCGGTGTTGGTTTCCTTGCTTGCATCCGAGTGAATCTCTTTCCTCTTGTTCCCGGTGTATTCGTCGTTTGATTCTCTGCAAGCAACTGCCTGGATTACGCCAGAGATATCTTCCTTTGAGATCCCTTCCTCACCTTCTTTCAAACTCATATTGTCTCTGTCCGTCGCTCCTCCATCAACAGCAACTGCTTGCTCTTCGACCACATGACACGCCGCCTTTGGTTCCTGAATCGCCAGCTCTTCATGATCTGCAGCTGCGGTGGCCAGCTCCTCGACTACTGGGGGATCTTGAGCGCCTCGCTGCTGATCTAGTGCAGCTTCCTGCGTGTCTAGGGGGTGGTTTGCAGTTTCCAGTTTTTGCGACATCGATACGGCAAGGTCGAGCCTGGCTGCACTTGAAGCTGCTGGTGAGCGGGTCGAGGAGGTTGATCTAGACATCTTGCTCTCAGACTCCGGTTGAGTTCTCAGAGTGCTTCCCGCGACGTGTGCACGAGACTTGCCAGGATCGGACGTCACGAACGGCAAAGGTTGCGAAATCTGCGAATACTCGCCGCCGTTGCTGAAAGGTGAGTATTTTGCTGCTCGCTCCGCGAAAGCTGGATCCGAGGAAATTTGCTCCAAGCAATGCGAGGTCGGCAGTCCAACCCCTCGCAGCGCCAGACGTCCTGTCGTCGGTTCGAGGGTGCTAAGACCACATGATTCCTGCTCTCGCGAGCTCCACGTCCTAAGAGTGTTCAAGCTCATGGGCATCGTGTCTAGAGAATGTCCCGCTCCTCTCCAACCGCCCGTCATCAGAGAATTTGCTGCGCCTAGTCCGCTAGCGTGTCCGCTCATATTGGAGTCCAAAACCAGGCTCGAAGACGCCGACAAGCTGTTCAAGGAGCTTCTGAACGCGTTGTTGGAATCCAGCAGCTGCAACTGCCATGGGTCGCCACTCATCATTGTCGAACCTAGCAGCTCGGGGGAGCCGGAGCAAGAACTCCTAGTCGACCCTACAGGAAGCTGCGAACTTGAGCTGGGCGAGCCGTTGTTGTTGACGCTAATCTCCGACGGCGCCAACACTCGAAGTTCGTTTGCGGAAGTGCCGGAAGAACTCGAAACAGCCACAGCTGGTCCTTTCTGAAACACATTATCCGCAACGTTCAACTGCATTGCTTGCCAACCAGAAGGGTAAAAACTCGAAGAAGAAGCAGCAGCGTTCGTCGTGCAGCAGGCCGCCGCATGCGACCCGGGTGTCAACGGATCACCAGAGGCCTGCAGACTCCTCGAATCCACTAGAAACTTGTCCGAGTACGTCGACGCCGGAACCGTGTCTCTAGAGAGACTGCATTGCAGTTGCCCGCTGAATGACGGCTCGAGTACTGGCGCCGTAGCAATGTACGCCATGAATTCCAATGAACAAAAATGCAGCTGCTGCAGCTCAACCCAGACACACACAGGGCTTGTTGGATTCTCTTCAAACTCAACACCCCAAAGATTACATTACAGCTTGATCACTAATAGTACTGCAACCACTTTGAATCCTTAATGCAGAAGATACTTATGAAGAAGCTCAACAAATCAACATCAACAAAACAATGTCTAGTGATGCAAAAAACACACAAACACCCGCGACAACAACTTCCTGATCTAACAAGAAAACACGAGTGAGTAGTCCAGGCTGAATTTCCAGCTCCATGAACACTCCACCCTTCACTCCAATTTCATAATCAAGCTCAGCTCAAATCATGAAGTCTTCCCAAAACAACACAAATACAGTACTGTTGTTCTCTATATTGTTTCTGCACCTAGTCCATGCCACACATGAACTGATCTGCACACTATAAATTTGGTCATCACAAAAGAGCTTCTTGCTACTCTGCATGAATGATTATAAGATTATAAAACATCAGCTCCCAGCTGCTTGCTTGCAGGCTGGCTGGCTACTTCTTCACAAATTCAATGGGCATCTAGAAACTGTCAACACTGTTCCAAAGACAGGATCGTCCAAAACACAATGCACCTTAATGCCTGGACACAGAGAGAGAGAGAGAGAGAGAGAGAGAGAGAGAGAGAGGGTGCAGCTTCTGCTGGGCTCCTGCTGCTTGTTCCAGGAGATGGACTCTCTGGAGTCTAGGGTCGCTGGAGTGAGGGACTAGAGAGGGTTTTTGTAGACGACAATTCTACAAATTCTGGTAACAAGGTGTCCACCTGAGGTAGCAGTCAAGTCCAGGGCAGCATCAAATTCTGGTAACAAGATGTGGACCCGAGGCGGGCAGTCGAGTCAAGGGCAGTGTCAAATTCTGGTAACCTGCCCATCGGAGGGCATTCCTGTGCATAATGACTGCTGGGCGGATATCTGAAGCCCAAAGAAAAAACAGCTGGCCCTTACAAAAACAATTAAGAGCCTGCCCGGAACCATAAGATGACCTCCTCTGTCAAGAGGGAAGATTACTCCTTTAAGGTGCCCTCCTAATAGTACACTGCAAAAATCCCAAGCAAGCTCATTCTTTCTGTAGTTGATAATTCTTGTACAGTCTTGGGGGTGGGGTTTGGTTTTGGTTTGTTCTTTTGATGGGAAGTGGGTCTTGTTTTCATGTAGGCCCCCAATTTCGCCAAAAAACAAAAACATATATATATATATATATATATATATATATATATATATATATATATATAAAAACAAAAAAAACAAATTTTTTATATTTTTATTTTCATAAACAATGAGAAAAAAAAAAA
>Ga0116231_10002982_pt1 | contig 35377 bp, 29 predicted proteins | sample S1TSphgellanicum_2_FD_89695 | JGI IMG/M metagenome (GOLD analysis project Ga0116231, IMG submission 89695) | Host-associated microbial communities from peat moss isolated from Minnesota, USA - S1T2_Fd - Sphagnum magellanicum MG | ecosystem: Host-associated > Plants > Peat moss > Unclassified...
ATAAAAAAATATATATATATATATATATATATATATATATATATATATATATATATATATATATATATATATATATATATATAACAAATGGGGCATTGGATGACTAGGTCCAATAATTAGTGCAAGTATGCCAACCTAGAAGTGTTTATGATCATGGACAACATAACAATTCGCTTGTTGCATAATCCATTGAAGCATGATCAAAATCACAGTTTTACTGCCTTAGCTATAAATAACTTGACCATCAGATTTTTTCCCCCAAATTTCACTAGTATTGTCCAACCAATGGACAAAAGCATAATTGATTCTTTCAAAATGCATTACAAAGCAAACTTTAAGTTACAAGAATAGGTTTAGGGTTTTGTCATCCAATTGAAAATTTAAAATCATGATGGAATAACTTGTTCAAGCCAAAGGGAAAGAGGAATATAGATGGAACCTTGGGAACTTTAAAACCTTATAAAACATCTATTGTACATGCATGGTAGATTCAGCACCTTCAATTGAAGTTTTCTAAACTTTGGTTGATGAACAACATAAATTTCTCAAAATTCAACACTGCTAGCGACATGCCCATTTGTGGCTAATGTTCTAAAGCTCACACGCTCTCTTTATACTTGATTCTCATTCACTCCAAAGCACACACTCCTCATGTTCACTTGCACACAAAAGCAATGAAAAAAAGAAATATATAGAAAAAAGAATAGACAAAACACAATAGAAGCTAAGAGAAGGAGAGAGAGGTAGAGACAGTTTTGGCAAGAAATGATTTGAGGTTTTTGGGAAATTGTGTAAAACATTTATCAAATTTTGGACATATTCCAAATTTTGCTTGATTTTTTACAAAATTGCCTTCTCCATAGGTTTTGATGTACACTGCAAACTTAATCCCAAAGCTAATGTTATAGTTGGAGGAAAAATACATGAAAATGTGAAGAAGCCAATTGGATTTAAACTATATTGGAAACACAAAACATTGATGTGAGGAGAAAACTTATGGATGATTGCCACTTGATTGACATCACAAAATTGACAAAAGGAAAAAAACATTAATTTTATGCAATGTTTTTTATTTTTGGTCTTCAATCTTGTGATGTTGTTGAAGTGGAGACCAATATTTTCTTTTTGCAAAATTTCACACAAATGTGATTTCAAAAAAACAATTGGTCACATATTCCCTATTTTTTGATCAAATCAAAATATTGAAAAGAGAAAAATGTAAAAAACATTTCACCACATTTCAAGAAATTTCAACTTGTATTTTAGTAATTTGGTGACATTTTTTAAAGAAATTTTTAACTTTTTGGGCAAGTCCTAAAAACCTATTGCCATTTCATGCTACATCCTTCTTGGGGTGCTCACAATCGATGCAACATCATGAAATTGAAATTTAAGAACAAGAAAAAGAAAGGAAAACACTAGTAGCAATAATGCATAAAAGGAACTAGCCAAGTCTTGTTATAAAAAATATAAAAGTAAAATGCTTTAGAATTTCCTCTATATTATTGGCTATTTACCAGAATTTGATGGTATAGAATCTGCTGGGGGTTTTTTCTCTTTTTTCTTTTTGAAATTTGGGTGACTAGAAAACCCAAAACCCCCTTTTTTCCAATTTTTGAGTTGAAATTTTTGTTGAGAAAAAACACTAACTATAACTCACGAGCCACCATAGCTTATTATCACCCATAAATTGGTTCACAATTCAAGCCAAATTCTTATCCCAAGAAGCTACATGAATGTGAAGTCTCATCCCCATAGACCAGGGTTTTTTCTTTACCGGCAAAATTTCGACAAAAAGAGAAATAACAAATTCAAAATTCAAAATTCAAAAATGAAGCAATAATTTTGGAGGGTTTCAATCTCCAGAAGTGAAGGGGGAAAACAAAAATCAACAAGTGCCAGATTTCTATATTGGGTTTTCAGTGTATATGAGTATAGAAAGTTGTTTTAAAGATTTTATACTTCATATCTAGTTTATAGTTAGATTTGGCTAAATCTTCCTAGGGGTTGATCCCTGATTTCTCTACATCTTCTTATGGATGATCACCACTTAGACTACATCCAAAAAATTCGTGAGAAAACACTTGCAAGAAGGTGCCATCCAAATTAAGTAGACGGAAACAATGTCTTTATTCACATTCTTTTATTTAGTGTTTTAAACCTAGTATGTATGGAGGGAGGGTTATTCATGTACTAATATATGGAGGGTGTTGAATAGGCTTTTGTGTAGGAGAATTTTTTTATTTTTTATTTAATTAGTTGTTGGGACCCTGCCCAAAGGTTCAAATTTTTTTCTTTTGTCATGGGCATCTTTGATTGAACCATCACCCCAAAAAAAATTAAAATTAAAATCAAGCTTGAACAATCTCAAAATAGATATGTTGTAATCTCCTCTCTTTTGAGTTGTGTATGCAGGTTGCAAGAGTAGAAGGGATATGGGATAAAAGTGAGGAGCTATTGGGAACATATTGGGAACTTGATGTGAAGAAAGTGAGAAAGCATTGGGAAATATTTATTTTTTAAAATCCAATACCCCAGCCTCCCTCAAAAGAAAAACAACCTGAGCCCATTTGATGTATTTTGCTTCGCATCATTGGCTACCAAAAACCAAATTTGCCTACCTGTGTAATTTCCCGTTTTCAGCCGAGGCTTATGGCTAGGGTTTGAACTATGTGTTTTGGGTGTATGGGTGTATAACCCTATGGTGAGGGTATCTATTGTTGGTTGTATTAATTAGTTGTGGTGCCTCCCAATTTCAATTGTATTTTTATTTTTTGGCATTTAGCTATTTTGAGTGGCCCATCACATAATAAATAGTGAAACTTTGAGAGGTCTCTCAAAATAAAAGTTTTTTCTTTTATAAAGTTTTTATATAGATGACTTGAAACAAAACCACCTAATTACATTGTAAGCATAGAAAACAAACTTGCGGTGCACTTACTCCTTCTCCTTGTCTTTCAACTAGTGACTCTATGAGAGTGAGATTTACACAATTCTGAAATTAAAACTAAAATCCTTGTATACCATTCACTCAAAACAAGTTGCCAAAATCAAACAAATTTTATGGAACACAAATCTACTTCTCAAACTTGCATAAAGTTTTACTCTAAATAAGTGATTTAGGATAACCAACTTGAACTCAAGTGAAGTAAACTAAATAAGTGTTTTAGGATAACCAACTTGAACTCAAGTTAAGTAAACTAAATAAGTGTTTTAGAATAACCAACTTGAACTCAAGTTAAGTAAACTAAATAAGTGTTTTAGAATAACCAACTTGAGCTCAAGTTAAGTAAACATAAAAATCACCCCCACCCCAAAGGAAGGAAAGACAAGCATGTGGTAGTGCACACACACAACCTCACACCCCCATCCAATCCCAAAAGGGGGAAGGAGGAAAAAAAAAAAAAAGCAACTCCTAGATGCATTTCTTGGTAGTCCTTTCATTGTTTACATGAAAATCCTACTACTAAAACAAATTGTCACCACCTAGGCTAATTACCCTTTTTTTTCTTAGGTTAATTGTGAATTGAGGTACCTACCTAATTAGATGGCCAATGGAAATGGTAGAAAGAGTCCACAATTATGGGGAACAGTGTCGTAGTTATCTGAATAAATTATGGGAACACGCATTGGAACAGGCCCTGCTAGAACGAAGCCCTAGAGACCGGTCACGCCCCCCACCCCTCTGGGCGCTTTGGTTTTGCAGCGATTGAAGCTGTAGTAGCTATGGCGTCAAGCTCGCTCCTCACCACCATTCGTACCGTGGGGGGAATTGCTTCTTCGCAATCTACCTATGGCTGTACGCTTCGTCTCCGTGCAGGAGGAGTTAGCAGCAGTAGAACATCCCCTAGCGTTGTTCTCGGTGTCAATGGACCTCCTTTCGGAAGCCCTTCGCAGCAGCAGCACTGCCGCACAGTTTGGACGCCTTCTTTGGGGATGGGAGCACGGAGACCAGAATTAGGGTTAAGGTATGCGGAGAGTCCATCGGCCCCCTCTCGATATGGACAGTCGGAGGAGCCTCAGGATGGCGAGGAGAATGTGCGAAGGGGGAGCAACTTGCCTCATTTCTTCAAAGAATTGTCGAAGGATCCCGGCGACCCTCCGAATCTTTGGCTCTGGGCATGTGGTATGAGTGAAACGATTTTCCGTTCTTTATTTATTTTTGTTTCTTTGCGCAAATGAGTCCGATATGGAAAAGCATGAATTCGGAAGCACGCCTGGTTTCAAGCTACTATAGAAGGAGAATCCCTTATTAGATCACTGGTGCACTGCAAGTGTAGTTGACAAACATGTTCATTGAGCTGTGGGTACCTACCTGTGTGCTCAATTCTGCTGGTCCCTTGAGTAGAATGCACTTCTTGAAGAAGGGTTTAGGGTTTAAACCCTAAACCCTGGTGAACTGTAAATGGCAATGAGCTCATAGCACTCAGGTCTTAGTCTTTAGGAGTAATTCATGCTGAAGACCAACACCTCTTCAAGCTGCTTGATAGGCATTGTGTCAGGGACATGTGAACTGCATATAGTGTTTGTACACTAGAAGATTATGATGCAGGAACAAAAGCTGCACAAGGGGGTTTGGACCTTCTGAAATTCTGTGATATGGACCATCAAACCAGAAGTTTCAAATCCAACCTGATTTGCAAATGATGTGGAGTTATGGCAGGGTTTGTGGTGGTAGTCTTAATGAGGGACACCATTTTTCGAGAGCTTGCCCACTGGGTCATTTGGGCTGGACGGCTTGCCCTCTATGCAGCAGACGCTCTAACTGTAAGTACCTTCAGACCCTAGTTTGTTTGTTTGTTTGTTTGTTCAGTTCTTCACAACAATGTAGCCAGCACTTTGCTGGTCTCTGTTGGCTGGCAAATTGAAATTGGCAAAGTTCTGTTTGCAACTGACATTGCATTGGTCTCTCTGAGGGGTACATCCTCTATTATATTGCAGTGATTGTAAACATTAGCAGGCAAAATGCAAGTCTAAACTGTTGTGTAAGCAAGTGGAGATTCTTGTCTATGCTAATCAACAGTTTCAAGAATGTTTGCAGCTAGGGTTGGCAGCTTTGACAAACGTTGCAGCAGAGCCAATTGCAATGGTCCTCACTTTAGTTGGATCAGCTGCAGTGGCGGTTTCAGATCTTTACCACTTTATTTTGGATACCACTCCTGTTCTAGCTCTTGTGAAAGCTTTGGTTCTCTCCTCTGCAGTTCTCAGCATAGGAGATGCATCAGCCTCGACAGTTAGGGGCTCTGAGTCCCCACTAATCGGTGTTGCAACACTACTTGGGGTTGCAGGTGTCCTTGAGGTTTTGAGCCCCATAGGATTACTGCTAAGTTTAGCCCTTCTCACTGCCTATGCATTTCTGATACAAAAGGCAGATCTTGTATCTGGACTTATGCCAGCTACAGTCACAATTGTAGCTGTCTCTGAGCCAGTCTTACAAGTCTTGGCATTCTTGTTGTTTGTTATAGTGTCAATATATGCCAACTGGAAGTTGACCCCTCAACAAGAGGAGAACAAGGTTACTCCCAAAAGAAGGAGGGCACCAGTGATCCTTCTGGCAGCTGCATTTGCTGTAGCCATCACTTTAGCAGCCCGAGTTTTGTATGCCCGATCAGTAGCTTGGCTTTTAGTTCGATAGAGGAACAGGATCTCTGCTTGTCATCTGTCCAAATGGGAACAACTTTTCTACAAGACCACTCTGTGAAACTTGGAAATGCGCTTGACAGTCGCAGCAGTACATGAACTTGACATGAGTCACTCCAGATTGGTATTGTAACTAGTAACTCGCATAGGTTGGAATTGTTCATGTCATTATAACCACACCATGATCACTGTTTGAACCATGTTTCAAACTACTTTTCTCTTTGCATTACAATGTTCATATGTTCTGGACCTTCAGAGATTGTTTGGATAACAAAGTACAGTCCTCATTTTTTACATCTTGACACTGATCTGTGGATTAATTGGATATTAGGAGAGTTGAAGGCAGGAGATTAGGCTCTGGGTGATGGAACAAATATCATATTCCATGGTCCAGAAGGTGCCCAATCACTCCTCTACCATTTTTGGATCTCTATTTATCCACACCTGAATTGGATTCAACTGCCATTGCAATCAGCAGCTCAAAATATCTATCATTTATTAAATGTCTAGTGCAGGAATCCCAAATCCAAAGACAGTCTTTTGGATTTTTATCAATTTTACTGTCTCAGTAATTCTGTAAGCCATATCTGCTTACATTATGACAACTGAAGCGATTGCATTTCTTATAAGATGGAATCAAGCTGCCCGCCTGGTCTCCATGGCCACTGCCAACTTATCCTCCTGTCATCAGTCAAAGAGCACAGGAGTTGTCCAGCTGAATGTCTGGAGAGAGCCAATGCAAATTTGACATATCAGTGACCGTGTACGTCAGTAGGTGATACAAAAAGACTCTGGTTGGAGTTATTTTGTTTGCATTTGCTAATGTGACTTGAGTTAGTGGATTTGAGATTTTCTTGATTGGTTTGACAAGTTTTCTAGAGCAAGCACATATTGATGGAGGATATGAATGACATGTTGTATTGCCAACACTTCCAACTAGTGTGCATGGGTCAAGCTGCAGCTGCTTGGCAATGCTTGCTCTTGTGCTCTGCAAGTGGCACACAAGAAACTCTAGTGTTGGATTAGGAATTTCCAAGACCAATGTGCTGTTGGTCTTCATGAGTCTTAACCCAAACACCCATCATCTGCAAGTAAGGTGATTTTTCCTTGGTGGGAAGGTCATGTGTATATTGTAAATTAAAACCTAATCTCCTAATCTTCACTCTGTCTCATTGGAAGTTGCCAAAAGAACAGTCAGCACCCAGGAGGCTATTTGTTCACAAACCACCTCAGGTTAATATCAAACAATTTCTTGCTTGGCATTGTACAACTTAAAAAATGAAGTGCAAAATGGCATCACAGCAACATAACAAGAACATCTAAATTGAGGGTACTCCTTACATAGTTGACAGATTATGCAAAATAAAAGATAATTAAAGTCTACTCTACTCATGATTGCACAGTATGCAGTCATTTGAAAATGTCATAAGTTCCACACAATAGACCTCTAAGAGTACAGTAACATGTAAAATAGTTCCATACACAATCAAGGTTAGCATGCTTAACTAAGCTCTATTACAACCAGATCATGAGATCAAAACAAGGACATCATTTAAGTGATATTCATTGCCACTGAACCCCCTCATTTGGCACCCACACTAAATAAAATGAACAGAATTGAAAAACACCAGAACTCACACGACATAACACACCTTGCTTCCTTGGAATTCCACTTCGCAACAAACCAATATCTTCACCATCACCATAGCCTTTATTTTGAAAGATTTCACAACAATGTAACACCTCAAAACATGCTGATCACTACAATTAAAACATGATAAGAACAATCCTGACCTAATCAACATCACCACTTAAAACTTGGGAGTTTCCACACAACAAATGGCAAAGGTGGTCCTGCTCACAAAATTGTCACACCAAACCCTAAACCATTATTCACACAAGCTGGAATATAAAACCCAATATCTAATCACCCAGACCAGAGTTGTTTTCAACTCCATAGGTTCCACAATTGTAAACCATGTCAACCATGGATAAAATTTGTCATCCTCATAAAAAAGTCAGGGGAACAAATGCCTAAAGTTTGTTATGTTAGTGCAAGAACAGATTGTATGTGAAAAGATTTTATATAGAGATGGTCAGAGTATTCCAAATGTCTTATGGATTGGGGTAATGGTGTGAACATCATGCCCTTAATGACCATAAACCCTCAACCATGACAATTAGTATTGCAGATCATATAAGGATCCAACCCAATAGGCAAAATGCCCATTTGGAAGAACACACAGAGAGCGTGGATCATATACCAACTTCCTACTGAGTCTGAAAGTCACTACTTGCTATTAGTTTTAAGACATCTATAGTTGGTGCAAGTCAATGCTCAAACAAATTAGTCTACAAGAACTACTAAAACTCTCTCACTAAGATAACCTTTCTAGGGTCTATCAATAAGGACATCCTCAAGGACGTAACTATTGAATCAGAGAGGACAATACTGATCAAATCTGTGACATAGAATCTTTTTGGTGTGATATATTTTTATGTTCATTGCAGACGTCTCACCCAGAAAGACAAAGTCAGAGAATGGAATGAAAAAGCACATGGATGCACACAATTAATAGGAAGCTCACCTTACATTGAATGCAATGACAAAATATTCAAGAAAATGGATGACACAACTGCGTTCAGAGCTATTGAAATTCCCTCAGTCTCGACTGCTTCATTTATTGTGGTGCTTAACAACCAAGCTCCCTCCCTCCATCAGTGTACACAATAGTGCTATGAGTAAGCAGAAGCAGGGACTTAGCTGAAGTGTTCTAAGCCATATCCTTTGCCATTTTCTCAGCCTTCTGTGCCACCTCCTCAATCCCCCCAACCATGTAAAATGCTTGCTCTGGTAAATCATCATACTTCCCCGCCAGTACTCCCTGCAAATCACCCATTTCTTTGTGTCAGATGTGCCTCACTGCACAAGCAGCAGCAAGAGACTAAACAACACTTTCTGACAAGACTTGTGAAACAGACATTGAGACTTTGATACTGTAGCAATCTTTTACATGAGAATGCAGGTGATACAGATGGGTAGTGATTAGCTACCAGACAGGGCAACTACATCCAAAAGTTCAGCAGATTTTCCCAAGGAAAAAAGCATACTAGAAGCAAGAGATCAAACATCATAATACACATGCAAGAAGGATAAGCAGAGGCGCATAATGACCTGGAATCCTGCAACACTGTCCTTCAAATCAACGTACTTCCCAGGAGAGCCTGTGAAAACCTCAGCCACATGGAAGGGTTGACTCAAAAACCGCTGCATTTTACGTGCACGGGCAACCGTCATTTTATCATCCTCGCTAAGCTCATCCATACCCAAAATGGCGATGATATCCTGCAAATTCTTGTAGTTCTGCAATATCTTCTGCACTCCTCGAGCACAGTGGTAATGCTCTTCACCCAAGATGCGAGGTGATAGCATCCGTGATGTTGAGTCCAATGGGTCCACTGCTGGATAAATACCCAGCTCGGAAATCTGCAAATTCCAAGACACCACAAACATTGAGTATTGCCTGACTGTACATCTTCCAAAGATCCTGACTATGTTGAACAGCAGGCCACTGAGCCAGCTTCCAAAATAAGAGAAAGCACAACATCCAACAATTACTGTGTTAAGAAACACATCAATGAAACACGTAAGACTCTAGGCTTAGGGTTAGGACCATTTTTTTCTCTTGGTCCTCATGCTCACCTGGCATTGCCATGAGTAAGATGTGTGATGGCACCTAAAGCACTCAAGAATTCTAAAGTTAGGGGTCACAGCATCACATGTGAGTTCCAGTGGTAGTACAGGCTGTGGAATACAGCCCTCAAAGAACTCACCTGCCTAGAGAGCACTGTTGTTGCATCAAGATGAGCAAAGGTAGTTGCAGGGGCAGGGTCTGTAAGATCATCAGCTGGCACATATATGGCTTGCACTGAGGTAATGGACCCCTTCTGGGTGGTTGTAATGCGCTCTTGCAGACCTCCCAAATCTGTAGCCAAAGTGGGCTGATAACCAACAGCAGACGGAATACGCCCTAAAAGAGCAGACACCTCTGAATTTGCCTGTCCAGTCACATCATGTGTATACAATACAACCTCAAATCTCTGTGATTGCCTGTCTCTCCAGAAAACAGAAACAATTGATTCCACTTTACTATTGTGAGCTATTTCTGGATACAAAGTTGTTACTGAATGTGGCACCATTGAAGACCCAATGCGGGCCAAGTCAAAAGATTTTTCTATGTCAGTGTCACAGGACTGTAACGAATCAAAGCTCAAACCTAGTCCCCAAGTCTTCATGACCTGCGAGATAAGCAGGGAATAATATCTGAGAGACAAGGCTACATATCTCCAGAGACCACACCTGAGTGAATCGGAAAATGTTGTCAATGAAAAACAACACATCCTGGCCCTCTGCATCACGGAAATGTTCTGCAACTGTTAGGCCTGTGAGCCCAACTCGAGCACGGGCACCAGGAGGCTCATTCATCTGCCCGTACACCAGCGCACACTTGCTTTCCAACTGCCACCACCAAAACTCCTCTCTAAACATCAACAATTTTCTAGTCTGTGTAAGCATTGAAAAATGAGAACACAATCCCAGCAATTAAGTTTACCACAATATTCAGGAATCAACTCAAGTACAGAGTGAAGCAGCTGTGCACCTGCTTCTCTCCAAGCTTAATGACACCACTCTCAATCATCTCTTTGTACAAATCATTACCCTCTCGTGTCCGCTCTCCCACTCCAGCAAACACTGAAAACCCACCTGCAGACAAACAAATGGAGAAGCAAACTTTATTCTCCTGTCATCATACATTGAATCTTTCAAGCTGCAAGACATAGTGCAGCTGATGCATTTTTCCCATTCAGATTTTGCAGTTAAATGCTTGTTTATTCAAGCAGGCATTGTTCTCAATGTGCATCTACGCCTTGTCAAGACAGTGAGTAAGATAGATGTATTTCTAAGTCAACTGCTTGCATGTGAAAAATCACAGATATGCATATCAGAGACCTGGTGGTTTGGCAAGAGTAGAAATATAATATATTATTCAGGGAATGTAAAAGGACTTCAGAAGATTGAATGGCAGGTGCAAAATAAATTAAATAATGGTACAAACAGATCTGAAGAATGCATACCATGAGCCTTGGCAATGTTGTTGATCAACTCCATGATAAGCACTGTTTTGCCCACACCAGCTCCACCAAACAGACCAATCTTACCACCACGCTGATATGGTGCCAAGAGATCCACAACCTGAAAATTGACACAGAAAACATGTAAGTGCTTCTCTCATAAGGACAAACTGCAATTTTTCAGCCCATCTGGTGATATTAGATCTAACAACTGGGTACACACACCAAGACACAAAAAAGAATATAAGGAAGCTTGAAGCTCAACCGGGCTCAGAAAAAATCAATGAAGCTCGATCCTGAACACATAAATGACAAATCCTCCTCTTGGCATCCAGATCTACCCAAGAAGAACTCAGGGAGACATAAGTCTCAACTCCACATTCATTGAAAAGAAAGAAAACATAGGAAGGAGCCTAATGACCTTAATTCCTGTCTCCAAAATTTCTTGCTCTGTCCCTTGTTCTATGAAAGATGGAGCCTCACGATGGATTCCAAGAATGTGTTCTCTACCTGCCAAACACAACATGAATCAAACATTGCCTATCTGATGTAAAAAACCACAAGCAGGAACAGAAGAAAGTGAGTAGAAAACTCAAGAGGACAACATATTACAAGCTGAAGTTCCATTGAAAACAAAACAAAAAGTCGAGTCAATCAGAGACAAACTGGAGACTGATGCATTCACACAAACAGATGTAAGCATTGATGCAAGGAGAAGTCTTGCCATCTGAAAGAGATAGACTTACTGATATCACCACGCTCGTCAATGGCTTCACCAATGACATTGATAATCCGCCCCAATGTTGCTCGACCCACAGGAACCTGTACCATGGGACATGTCACCGAATTACCAGGTTTCTGAATCTTCTCAAAGAGAACTCACCTAATTGATTTCATTTCCAAAGAAGCAAAATGCAAGAGAAAAACTGAATGTGGAATTACGAGCAGTTGAAATAATGCAGCATTTTCTTGATTTCTTCAGCTACTTGGAGTGGATCCTTGAGACATCAAGACCATATAATAAACATTTGGATCATGGGAAAAAACATGAAGACTCGTAGGATCTCATAACATGGAACAACATGTGAATCAATGAGAGTGAGGAAAACTTCATGGGCACACACACAACAAGCCCTAATCTGCACACAGAGAAAAAGCAAGCCATGGGTGGTGCTCCACCCACCTGGATCGGAGCTCCAGTGTTGAGAACTTTTTGGCCACGAACAAGACCATCAGTAGTCTCCATAGCTATAGTTCTCACTGTACTCTCTCCCAAGTGCTGTGCCACCTCCAGCACCACCCTTAGAGGGTTATCCTGCACCTCCAGAGCTGTGAGAATTGGAGGAAGGCCCTTGTCGAACTTCACGTCCACCACAGCTCCAATAACTGTGGCGATTTGTCCGATACTTCCAGCCCCAGTGAAATCGGCTGAAGTATTGTCAGTGGCAAATCCCTGTACCATACCTGCTGGACCCAGGCTACTACTACCGCCGTTGAGAAAAGACCCATTGAGAAGCCCTTTGGAGGTAGCATTGATTACAGCCCTGGAGGACGACGACGATCCTCCTCCTCCTCGGCGTCTACTACCCACGTACCCATTACTCCCGAATGATCTGGATTGCTGCTCCGTCTGCTGCTTGGCAGCAGCCCTCCTTGCTCCTGCAGCTCTCCCTGTCCGCAAGACTGCTGTCAAAGCCCTCCTCCCGGACATGGCGTACTCTCTCTCTCTTCAGCCGCTTCCTCTCCCCCTGCGAGTAATCCCCGATCACGCACACGATCCCGAGCTTTTGATCGTTGCTCGCAAACACAGATCTGGATGCACGCTCGTGAATGCTGTCACGACTCGTGATGCCGCGGACTCGCGGAGCGTTTGTGCGCAGCGGAGGGTGCCCTAGGGCGTCCGGGGCGTGCGCATCACCACCTACCCAGTTTACCGTGGTCAATTGACCACGGTCAACAAAGCAGTTTGCACTTTTGAACTTTACCATGGTGGATTTCCAGCGTTTTCCACTGCCCAGAATCTTTTTCTTTTTCTTTTTTAGAATTTTTTTTGGGGGTGACCCAGCCGCCCAAAAATAAAATTTCTTCAATGTGGTGGTTATTTTCAGTGTTGGGCAGGTAATCAGTTTCACAGGTTAGAACTTAGAACCCTCAGTTTCAGTTCTGGTTAGTAATAACCGAACAAAAACCAGGTCTGATTTTTCAAACCAGGTTTGGAACTAGAACTGGGGTTCTTGGCTTTTTTTTAAAAGGACTAGAAGCAGAGGCTTTTCTGGGAAAAAAAAAGGGACTAAAACTGGGCGCTAAACAGTAGGTAATCCCCAGTTTTGGTCCAGGTTCCTCAGAACCAGGTGTGATTTTTAGAACTGGGACCAGAGGTTCTTCATAAAAGTTAAGAACTGCCCAATACTTGTTCTTTTGTTATTTCAAGTGTGAAAGGAACCCTCTTATGGTAAACCTTTGGTGTGATGTCAAGCCTAATAATATGTAGGAGGTATTGGGAACCAACCCTCTCCAGTTAAACTTTAGAGTGGATTTTGACTTGCCTTCTGAGAATGGTTTGGAGGGCTTTTAGTTTTAAGTATTTGCAAGGAATGATTAAAGCCCATTATTATATGAAATGAAAGTTGATGGATGAATAATGTCAAAGTAGATGGAGTGAATTTTGAGAGATGAGATTGACCTCGAACACACCGAATGAAATGATTTTTGGATGGATGAATCTGATTACATGAAATGAGGTGAAGGTTGATGGATGAATAAACAAGGGGTGACTCACTCTTACAGTTGAAACTTCATAGTTAAGAAAATTGAATTCAATGCATCAAATTGGTACCCATGTATTAATCATACATTTGATGGGTGAAATTGATCAACTCAAACATACAACAAATAATAATGATCCATGGATGAATGTGAGTGACCCCCATAGGACAAACAAGTTCAAGTGAAGGAGGTTGCAGAAATGGATTTCATGCACTTTCATAGATGAAATTGTGACCCAACTAAAAGGTGGTCGACTAGAGCCTGGCCTCCCCTTTGAAAAATTGCAACATGTTGAAGGCAATTGGCATGCTACCGATCTCATTCTCCCATCTATCTTTGCAATAAACTGGGTGTTGTGTGGCAGTTATCACACTTGCAGATTCTTGGCAATGTGGGGTGGAATACCCATGCATGTTAACGAGTCCAACCACACTACCTATGGTAAAAGCAAGCACAATGCCTTCTTCTTTAACAAAATCTTCACCTACTTCTTTCCATTTGCAAGAACAATTTCTCAAGTTCTGGACAAATTTCATGTGTACAACAAGGTTGTGCTGTAACAAGTTTCTAACTTTAGGGTTTTGGATGTGAATAGAAATGGGTTTTACAGTTTTCAAGGAAGGATGTTTTTTTTCCTATTGGCGGTTGGTAGTGTTTATTCTCAACGGCATAGAGACAAGGAAGAGCATTGAATGGAGATGCGATGGTGTTTGATGGCGTTGAAATATGTATGTCGTTTTCTTCTATTTGGGATATTTGTGCTATTGTTGGACATAGGAAAATTGTGTGGCAAGGGAGCTACCAAGTGAAGTGTAATCAACGAAAAGCTTGCGGTGGAGCGGAAGAAGGATGAGTAGCAAAGCAGATAAGTAAAGTGGGTTTTTTTGGGTTTTTCAAAAAGGTAGAGGTTTTTCAAGAAGTGAGATTAAATCTCTGTCTCCAACAAAGGTACAAAAAAATACGTTGCACAATGTACTTGGGGAGGCAAAAATTTAGTCTAAAGGTTGGTTTTGATGGTTGATAACGGGGGTAGAAATTTAGTCTGAAGGTTGGTTTTGATGGTTGATAAAGGGGATGATGAAAAGTTTAAAGGTCTCGAAAACAGCTAGAAATCCTTTTCAAAATGTGTGTTTTGGGTTGATTTGTTTGTGGGTGTTGTTGGCTTACATTTCACGAGATAATACCCCGATTATTAGGAATTCCGAAAAACTACAATAGTCCATTGATGTTACAGGGTGGATCATGTGAAGGAAGGTTGTGGTTCTTTGTAAGACTTGTGAAGCAATCACTGGGGGAGTTGATATGTGTTGTTTTCATGTTTTCATGTTTTGTCAAGTTGAAGGATAATGTCAGGAACATTAGATTATGTACCTTGTCTGGGATGAGGGATTTATGTTACCAAATGCAAATAGGAACTTGAGTTCTTGTGGAAGTCCAATGTGATTATAGGTTCGTGTGGTCTAAAAAATGTGAGAAGAAGAAGGAAGGCCAACGGGCTCAAGAGAAAAAAATTAGAGCGATTTAACCCCTTAGAAACCTCAAGCCTCTCTTTGATGAAGAAGGCAGTGACTTAAGTGGTTACATGACAAAACTTAGGTGGCCATAGGCTCATGCCAATGGGTGACTCTAAGAATGTATTTACCATTCAATATATGTGTGCTCTATGTTCTAATTATCATGTCCCCCAGTTTTTTGTCACAGTGTTTGGTCATATGCACCTCTATACACACCTCATCCAATCGTGTCCCAACTATATCGTTTTCACTCCTTATCATCCTCTATTGTCCAATTTTTGCACTCCAATCCCACTTGTTTACAACATCATAAGTGTTTGATAATAAGCCATAGACTTGGGCATCTCTAAGTTCCAATCCAAAAACTCACTTCGTGACAAGATCACATCCCTCCATTGCCATGAACTCTACAAGTACTAAGCAAGGACATTATATCTAGGATTTGGTTGACATGACATTGTCTTAATCAAATTATTTGTCTTGTGCACATGTAGATAATTGGTTTTGTCAAGAATATCAACTATACAAACATCCCTAATGATCCATTGTTGTAAACATACCACATACTAAACCTATGGATTCAAAGCAAATGTCATGCATATAAAACCACATGGTTGCAAAATGACAAAAAAGAAATGAATTAAAATATCTAGCCTTATGTTTTCCCCATTGTAACTTGCTAGTTTGGACAGAAACCCACCAACCTCTTCCAATTAGCAAATCCATTATGCAAACAAGGGAAGCTATAAACTCATATTCCTAAAACTCTAAAATACAATAAGAGTGGTTAATTATGCATGCCACCACTAACTTCAAATGAAATGAACAAATCCTTGCATCACACAAATATACAAGGATCCCACATGGAGCCTATAGAGGCTTGATCTTGTACCCTGAATGGATAGGCTACATTATTCAAAAATAGAAATCAGCCAAGTTCTTTGTAATGTCAAGATGATACCATATTATTGTCCAAGAGTCTCTCTACATTAATCATTTGGTTTTACTAACAAAGATAACTTCATAAGGGTATTATTCCTTTAAATAAAACAACATTGATTGCTACCAATAGAAAAAAGTTGTTACATTTGTTGTCCAAAGATAATATTTGTTAGTTTATATGGTCCACATATGTCATGATGTTGTCTCTCAATTTTCATACATGATCTAAATATATAGAAACAACTTTGTGTTCTTGAGGTGAGTAGGAAAGACTAATTTTCACCCCTCTTTTGCTTGACTTGACATTGATAAACCTTTGCCAAAATGCTAAAATTCTATTTCACCATAGGAATGAAGTTCAATGGTATTACACCATGTCTACATGTTATTCCTACATCATTATGCCTCTTTCAATCATGATTCCTTGTAGTCATTACACACCCATGTCATTTTTCCTTTACATTTCCCCATGATGTATGTGACCTTATGCAAATCAAAATTAATTACAATCTAGGTTTTGTTTCATGACATCAAACAACCATTTGTTTACAAACTCCTTCTCAATTGGGATCTTCAAAGCTTACCACCATGGTAAGTTGAGAAGGGAGTATTGGGTTAACTTCTCCAAACATGTTGAGCCAATTTTCAAGTCCATAACTTATGAAGCCAACTCAAGAATGAGTTGTTCCCCCACCTTCAAAAGAATGGATAGTAACCACAACCATTTATCAAGAAATGGTTCGATTTTTTAAACGTCTCATGTTCAAACATTACCTCAAACTTGGGTTTCTTTTTCTATTGAGCTCAATTACTGTATGCTACAAGTTTTAAAGTCTTGCGCATGTTTAAGTTAGACAAGTATAATTATGTGCAAGTACTTCCAACATCAAACAGATCCAATAATCAATTTGAGTGGTGTAAAGCTCAGCAAAATTATAGATTATTCTTTCACATCACAAATCCCATCACAAATCTTATGTAATTGTGCACATTTAAACCCATATGGAAGTAACCAAGTCCCTAATGTATGTATTGTGTTTTTTTTTGCAAAAAAATGCAAATCATGAAGCATTATGTTGTTCAAATTGCATTATGAATTCAATGAAGGTTTTTCATTTTCTTGCATACTTTTCATTGGAGCTATTTCTCAAAGTTTTTGATCTTCACAAAACCTTTTTTGAATTCTTTGATGATTCTTGCTACCATAGCTTTTTAATGTTTAATTATTATTTGTAGCCTTGCATTTTGATTTTTAAAAGTAAAATGGGCAAACTCAATATCCAATATGCATTTGGAATCAAGTCCCATGGATAGGTGGATGTTCATTTGAAAAACATCGTGTAAAGGGGCTACATGTAGTTCATGTTGTGATTTGAAATTTCATATGACTTTTGAAAATTGTTGTGTAATAAAAAAAAACATTTGAAACTCAAAAAACCTTGATTCCATGGGATCATGTATAACCTTTTCCCCTAATAACTCCACAACAACATCATGACTAATGTGAAGGACAACCTTGGGTTATTGTGACATGCAAGGTTCATGATCTCCCACCTAATTTGGCCAAATGTGCATTGAGTTCAAGTTGCAGCTATCTATGAGGAACCATTGTTTCAATTCCTCCATCACCATTATTTAATCCTTCCTAAATACATAGTATCACAATCACAATCATGAGAGATGCAATCATTATGAACACACATTAATTAAACACACATTACAAAAGTTATAAAGAATGAATGAAGTATGCCAATTCCAAACACAATGATAAATTTTCATCAATTTTTTTTTAATAAGGGTGCAATCATGCATGTATTTCAAGAAAATTAATTTTTATACACACTGTGATCATATTATATTCTCAATGAACCAAAATCCTTGACAACCATTGTTGGTAGCACAATAATCATAAATAAGTTTCAACATGTCTTCATTAATGATATCCAAAATTTCATCATGAATTAAGGAAGAACCACAAGTATATCGAGGTAATAACCATTTTCATTACATTCCACCAACACCTTAATTAATGCCCTTGAAGGTGATGATGATCAAACCTTCATTTAATTCATAATGTGAAATTTTAATTTCATATTTACTGAGGTCGTGTAATGCCATTTTCAAGACAAAAAAAATTACACTAAAAAATTAGGAATCAAACTTCAAACCTCATGTTAAAATGTTCTTATGTGAAACTCAATAAGATTCACATTTCAACTATTTTAATCATTTATCAACAAAAATGAATTGGTTGTAAACTACAAAATGAATTCAATATATTAAATTTGTTGCCATGGAAAAATGCAATTAATTGTTGGAGATCAATTTTAAAAATTACAAGATGTATTACATTCAAGAACACCAATGATTTATTTGAAATTGAGGGGAAAAGGTTCAGAATGAGAAACATGTGGAATCAATCACTGCACTCAAACATTTGGCCCAATAAAATAAAGTTTTATGGTGCTTGATAAATAGGTTTGGGTTAATGCAACTTCCATTTGCTCACAAAAATCATTATTATTTTGGGAAAACACAATTTTGCATCCAATACGGCTATAATGAAAAAATTGTCATCCAACTTTTCTAGTTTTTTTTCATAACATATGTTGAGATGAAGCATAAATTGTATGAGGTCATCAAGACCGAGACCTACACCTAATTTAAAAAAGAGATTTTTGGTGGCCACAAATAAGGTTTGCTTCAAAATGTGTTCCATTTGATCTTTGGTGGTGAAACCCTTAACAATTTAATGTTGGGTATCTTTGGAACCAATAAGAAAGTTGATTACATCATGATAAATCTAATTTGGATTAAAAATCACCCATTCCAAATCTTGGAAGTAAATGATGTCTTCAATGTCATGTACATGATTTTTTATAGATTTGGATAATAATCGTTTACTCTACAAAATTATAAACCACATTATTATTGGATTCCCCAAACCCAAATTATCTAAAAATGTTTTAGATGCATATCTTTTTATAATAGTTGGTAACATTCTGGTCCTTAAATTTGAACAACTTGCAAAAGGCTAAATCCTCACCTAGGCCCATCCCATTAAAACCCCAAAACCCATGGTTAGATGTAACATGAAACATCCTAGGCTTCAAAGCCTTGCCAACTTGTTATCAATGTCCTAAAATTTTTAGCACAAGCAAAAGTCCTTCCTACCTTGAATCATAATTTTTGCACATCAAGTAGCCATGTCCTCCTTTATTTTTGTAATGCGCATCTAGCATGACACACAAAAAACACCTTACTATTCTCAGCCATGGCTATGCAACCAAGCACCCAAAGATTTCAAGGAATCAAATAGTAGCAACCCTTATTTTAATCCTTCCATAAAAGATGGTGATAAGATCTCTACCAATAAAACCAATAGGCCCCAAAGGTGACACCATCTAACAACAAAGTATTAAGCCACAAAACTCTTCTATGGAACCCAAACCTAATATCAATGAACACAAATAATGCTGCTATCCACTTTCACTAAGCATTAACCACAACTAGCTCGTACATTAATGGTTATGTAATTTGTCTACAAAAGTAAACCATTCTTTGGTTACTTGAGTATGGGTCCCTTCTTTGGTCCCTATAAAACCCATATTTGGTTTCTTCCAAAACCTCCTAATAAGAAATATTTAATTTGGTGATGGTGGTCTAGCTTTTTCTTTTAAATATAGGAACCAAGCACAAATGTGTAACCAACTTTAATTGCGAACAAAAAAATAAAAATTGCCATTCAATTTTTTGTACAGTGTGGTTTTGTAATGAGCCATCATGTGAGTTTGTCATCTTCCTATTAAGAACTTTCATTTACATATATTGGTCTATCATGGAAAAATAGCCAAGTACCACAACCTTTTTAATGTGCCTGCAATTTGGTTTTCATTAATTGTGCATCTATACTTTGGAACATATCACAATCAAATAATATACACCATATTTATTACATTGATTTTATTGGCTTTGAGAAATTTAGGGTTTCAACTCCTCCATAAAACCCATATAATTAGGTTATGTATTGTGGACCAACAAAAATATATATATGTGTAAGTGCATGCCCCCATTTTCAAAAGTTTATTACTAAATTTATGGTCCCTATTTCATTGAAACAATCAAAATTCCTCATTTTATGATCCCAAAGGCTTTTATTCTACTATGGATATCCCTATATTACATACAAGGTACTTTAGTGTTCGAGTGGTATCCCCAATTTATTTGGTGGAACCAAAGTGTAATGTTTATTCAAAAGTCATAGTTCCTAGTTTATAAATTTTTGAAAGAGCGAGAGAGAGAAAGAGAGAGAGAAAGGGGCCCTCCTCCACCCCTAGTAACATGAACATGATATTTTCAAATCGATCTTGTATACACCCACTAAGGGAATGTGTACCAGGCCCATCTTGTAAATTACTTTTTCTCTTATATGGGACGATATATAATCCAACCATGGAGAAATCCAAGGTTTTTGCATGATACCATCAATCCTACCAATATATCCCATTAATCATGAATTGGGATCCTTTTCATTTTAAGTGGGTCAAAACCCATCATATATGTAGGAGAGGATATAGAGGTTATTATAAACCTTATTATATCAACTTGAAATTAATTCATAAAATTGGCCTCAATCCTTCTACCCGACAAGTTGGCATTGTATTTAGTCACTTATGACTTGATTTGCATTATGTCTAGTGGATATACCAAGAAAGAGTTATCCTCCATCCTAGGATTATATGGGTCTAAAAATAAATTTGAATCCCGCACATTATTCTTGCTACATATTTGAATATGCCCATAATATTTATTTTACCCAGTTTGGCCAATTTCGTAATGCATTGACATTCATAGAAGAGGAAATATATATTACACCACAAAGGTAAACATGCAAAACCCATGGGAATTCCAAATATTTGTCTCCAAAATCAATCCCCCAATGACACATGACAATTGGACATTAGCCAAAAATTGACCTTAATCAATCGATTAGTTGTGAATACAACCCAACTACCATTCTTAGGCATAGATGTGGTTGCCCATTTTGTATTGGTCTTCTCCCCTTTTCTCCATTTCTTTAAATCAATTTTAACCTAAAGAAGATGTTCTAACCTAGGGTGTTGTGAATGGTATTGTTGAAAAGCATTTTTGACAAAGAAAAATATTGTAGAGATCACAATATCTTTCCCTTCAATAGGGATGTTTTCATAACATTGTGTAATGTATGCTACAAAGACATCCTCTATCTTTTTAGGTAGATTAATTGTAAAATCAATAATTGATTATACAATCCAAAACATAGATGTTTTGATATTGAAAAATTTATAATACCCATGTATTCTAATTTTGCTCCATTCCTTGAAAAGAATCATGAATTTCATAAGGGCATAAGTAAGTACATGTGTTGTAAATGTAAAAATGGACCATGGGCATCGGTGAGCCACCTATAGCTGTTTTTATGGAACTTATAAATCGACATTAGAAATGGTAAAGATGTAAACATCATTGGTATCTAAGGATTTTTTTTTCTAACTCTATTGCAATTAATTTTGCAATATGTTCCATCAATATCCAAAATTGTAATCTATTTTAGGCTTGTGTTCTAATATGTTTTATACGTAATTTTGTCAATCCTAGAAATAAACATTCTCTTTAGGATCCAACTAAGTTCATTTTGTAAAGACCCATTATTCTAGTCTTCCTTACCGTTATGCTTAGGAAAAATGTTTTTTTTTTCTTTAGCATTTTTTAGAATCCACCAAGTGTGTTCCCGCATCCAATTGCAAGTAGTATCCAAATCCATATTGAATTTAGTTAAATTTGTACCCAAGCATCTAGCATTGCTGACACTACTTACAATAAGTGCCTTAGGTGTTCTTGATTTTTTTCTTTTTTAATTACCTACTATTGCAACCAATTGCAAAGAAAAAAACAATCTATTAAAATGCAAGTATTTTACATCCAACACAACTAGTTATGACAACTAGTAAATACTACATGGTTTCTTCTTTCTTACATTAGTTATCATGGTTTGTTTACACAATTTACTCCTGCAATTGAATTATGTTCAACACAATGCATTGTTCTTATTCAATTGCAATGTGTGAAATGCAAATAAGTTGAATTTAAAAACTAGAAAATATAAAGATGCAACATCTTCAAAATTGTTCTTGTGGACAATATTTTTTATCTTTCTATAAAGTTCAATGAAACGTGCACAATGTGATTATATTACTGCCAAAGCTTTGTATGCATTGCAATACAAGGATAATATTCAAGACAACCCTTGGGTGGCATTTCTCTCTTTTTTTCTTAAAAAATTATAAGATGGGAATATGGCTTTTGAATAAACATTGCACTTTGGTTTCGCCAAATAAATTGGGGATACCACCCAAACATTATAATACCCTATACTCATGGTGAAAACACACTATGGGGGGCCAAAAATGTTTTTACATTGTATTTTTTCCAAGGGTTTCCATGTTTGAACTTCAACCATGGTAATATTGGAACATATTTTTCCAAATTGTTTACATAACATGGTAGATTATAACATAAAGAATTCAATTGCAAAGAAAATTCCTTTTTCCAACTTATATTGTGAGGTTCCAAAATATATTTGTGGTAAAAAAATGTACATCACTATGTACTAGAAAATGCAAATATACTAAAAAAAGTATTGAAATGATTTTTAGTTTTTATGAAATTTGTAGTATCTATCAAACATTGTGATTCCATATGATTGGAATAAGTTTGTGAGTCATGTGAAAATTTTGATAATTATCATATCACAAATGTATGTTTTTGGGGGTTATGACCATAAATATGTGGTAAATTAACATTTTGACAAATTATCATTTTCAAATAGGAAATGACAAGATATGTGAGATGGGTAATTTTTTTAATTTTCATTTTAGACATTTTTTGATTGACTAATTCAAACCCAAACCCAATATAGTCCAAAAAAGAAACAAGTTCTATTATATTGTATATACCATAAATATACTCAATATTCCTTGAAACTAAGCTTTTATGAATTTTTTTTCAAATAATATTAGATATCATTACCTTTGTGAAAATCAAAATATCAAGCCCAAACACCAAACGTGAAACCCAAAATTAAATGCAATACATTTTGTAAAAATATACTTTACATACATGTCATCAAAGTGCCCAAAGTGCCCCCCCCCCCCAATGTGCTTTCACCCTTCAATACAAGGATGTCCATAATAGAAAAAAAGCCTTTGGGACCATAAAATGAATTTGTTTTATTGTTTCAACAAATAAAAACCATAAATTCAACAAGAAACCTTTGAAAATGGGGGCTTGCACTTACATATTATATATATGTTAGTCCATAATGCATAACCTAACTATGTGGGTTTTATGGAGGGGTTGGAATCCCAAAATTTTCAAAGCTAATAAAATTAGTGCAGTAATTATGGTGTATATTGTTCGATTGTGATATGTTCAAGAGTACATATGAACTATTAATATCAAAGAGACTCAAGGAAAACAAGAAATGACTTTCCTATGATAATTCTATGATAAATCTATGATAATTTGCAATTTGCACAAATGATTATTCTAGTGCAATTTCCCCTATGACGGAGTATCAACGTTTTTGTTATTTTGCACATGTTATCCCTTGATGTCTATGCCTTTTGATCCATGTTTCAAACATATTGGACAACCACAATAGGAAAAGTGGAAAGATCTAAAACAACATAGATACATAAATTTTATAAAGTGAAATTCCAAATTCAAATGCAACACAACACTTGAACTAGATAATGAGTTGCACTTGCTTACTTGTGGAGACCCACAAAGGAACAATTTGGCACCATTCAACTTGATTAATAATGGATTTCAACTCTGGAAAACTATTGAAACAATTTTTTTTGAATCATGGAAACTTATAACTAGTTGACAAAGGAGTGAGCTACAAGTTTAGGTGCAACCAAAAATTGGTTTGTAAGTAGTTGAAAATTGTGTAAAAAAACTCTTGTTTTTCCAAAATAATAAAATAATTGGACAAGTCAAATGATCGACGGACATTGTTTCCTCCAAGTGCTTGAAGCAAATGGATGATGTCCTTTAGCTTTAATTGATTAACATTACAACAAAAACACATTTGTTTCCCCCCCATTGTGACCTAGATGATTGTAGAGTCATTTCAATATGACTAACATGATTAACTTTGTTCATTTGATTGAAATGAAAGTAACAATGCTTGATTTGACTAAGTTGAAATTTTTTTAATCAAAACAAATATTACTACTAAAATGTGGAACATGGCATATCCATGTGGAGAAAATGACAATCTCACCATATATGACTATTATGATTAAAATATTTTATTTGTGTCAAATCCTATATGGTGTTGTGATTGAAATCAGTCACACAAGAAAATGACAAGGACGACAATGTATCACCATGTATGATTATTGTGACTTAAACATGTTATTTATGTCAAATTTCATGTGGAATTGTGATTAGAAAATGTTACATTTTTTTGTCTTTTGTGGCATTATGACTAAAATGTGTTACATTTTTAATCGTACATGGCATTATGATTATTGAATTATTTTTCACTAAATTAAATTAAATTGAAACTAAGACTTGTATTAGAATTTGGGGGTGTTTTTGGTATTCTTGGAAAGCCTTTAGCAAGTCAAAAATAATAAGGTTCATTTAACAATTTTGGGACCTAAGGTTTAGAAGATATTGATTTTTGATTGGAATTTGTTTTTGAAAATTCAAACAAATTGCAGAAAGTGGGCTTGGAAAGAAAAACTAGTTGAGCCTTCAATTTTTGCACATTGCAAGAATTGTTAATTTTTAAAATGTGAAAAAAATTGCAAACATATTTTGTCATTGGAAATTTGATATAATTCATAATTCCAATTTGATGATAATTGAATCTAAATTCTAGGCTGAAATGTTAAACAATTTGTATGAAAATGGTTTAACACTTGGGCCAATGGCACAAGTTAAAACCCTTAGGCCTTTAGCTAGCAAGAAAAAAAATTGAAAGGGGAGGGGGGTAATTTGATTACAATGAGTGCCCTATTTGGTTTTTAAGGTCCTAGGGAATTCCACAATCCATATTCATAACGAACAATTTTAGAAATAAAAAGCTCCACATAAAAAAGTGCCTTTCCCAACTTCATTATGGATTTTGATAATATGGGGGCATTTTTTTTTGCCAGTCAAAGGAGTATGTTGATTGTATTATTGGTTTTTAAAAAAAAAAACTCAAAAGAAATTTTTAAGCATATAATTTTTATAAATTCATTTTTGTAGATTTTGTGGTCCTTACCTCATTTTTAAAAATAAAGGATCCCACTTTTAGAGGCAAAGTCTTTTTTATTTGGATGCTCTTGTTTGTACATTCACAAATTCCATTGTTTTAAAATCAAGGTTATGCACATTTGTTTTTGACAATGACCTCAATTTAAGGATGAATTTTTTACCATTCTTGAAGGGTGTTTTGGCTATCATAAAGAAAGGTCCTCCTTGATTGTGGTGGAAAGAACTTAAACAATCTAAACACAAATTGGATCAAATCGAAGCAAATGTATGACATATTACCTCATAAATGAAGGATAGAAAACACATCATGTAATACAAGATGAAATATGATATTTTTCAAATTTTGGTGTTAGAACTAATTTTGTTCTTGCAGTCTCAATGCCTCAATCTTGTGAGACCACAAGTAAAGATTAGAAAGATATTTGTAATTGTTTTTTTTATAGATTCACTCATGGACATAGTGCCATGCATATGGTTGATTGTTTAATTGTGGTGCATCAACTATTCAAAAATATGTGGACATAATATGTGATGTTTTCACTAACAAAAACAGATTTTTTAATAAATAAATTAACATTCCAAAATAGAATCAATCGAGGTGATCATTTAAGAATTTCAAGAATTGATAGGTTTGCCAAACATATGTGGATTTATACCTAGATGGAACCCACATCCCTTTGGGAGATCTTCTAATAAGAAGGTCACATTTGCACAAAGTGATTTCTTTGATGAAAAAAAAAATTCATAATATTGTTTTGCGAGGTGTGTGTGGTGCAACCAAGTGGTTTTGGAATGTGTGTGCTAGACAATCAAGACGAGTTCATGATGATAATCAATTCAAAATATTTAGTTGAGACAAACAACTCAAAGTTTGAAATTTTTTGCAAGAGCTTGCTCTTATGGTCAAAGGTGTTAGATGTACACTTTACATATCATTGATGATTCAACTTATTCAATTCAAACAAATTTGAAAAAAAATTGGAAGACTAAAAACTTTGTAAATATGGACAAAATAAGATATGATTTTAACATGAATAAAAATAAAGTTGTGATAAAAAATGCTTTTGGTTCACTAAAGAATAAATGGAGAATTCTAAAACATTTAAACTCTAGAGTGGATAGAGCAAAAAGCTGAGAATAGACAATTTTTATGAGATGTGAAATCAACCTAAGGCAACATGTATAATGTTAAGAAATAGAAATGGAAATCTACTTGAATTTGGTGCACATTTGTTTGCACCAAAAAACCTACTCATTGAGAAGGAGCAACAACTAAAGCAAAAAAAAAAGGAGAAAATTTGAGAATGGCCTTGGATGAACAATGGGTTGATTACCCATTATAATGAATCCAATTTTTATCACCACAATACATACCTTGGTCACTGAAACACATCTTTGTTGAATAATTAATGGTATTTGAGGATTTCCATTTTGACAAATGACATATTTTTAAATATTCCATCAGATTTTTTTCAATTTTCCATCACCAAAAAAAATAATTCTGAAAAAAACAATATTTTGTCAAGTTTTCAACAGTATTGGAAACTAATACAAATTAGGGTTGAACCTGCTCAGGGGTTTAGGGTTTAGTGATCCCCTTTGTTTTTGTGCTCAAGGGTTGTTTTGAATGTCCTTGTACTGCAATGCAAACTAGGTTTTTCTGTGGGCATGGAATCACACTATGCATTTTCTGCTCAGTTTTATTAAAAGATGAGATTTTTTTTGGGTCCACAAGAACAATTTTGAAGATGCTGCATTCTTCATCTTTCTGTAGTAGTTCCTGAGATCAAATGATTCGCCTTCAGTGCATGGCAATTGAGCAGGGGCAGTGCATTTTGTGTTGGGTACAATTCAACACAATGAAATCATGCGGGAGCTTTTTTTTGGATGCAAATCATGAGAATTGATGTATATGAAAGAAGGAATCTTGTGGTACTGACTGGTTGTCGTCAGCACAAGCAGTGCTGGGTAGTAAGATGCTTACATTCAGCAGATAGCTTATGTCTTTGCAGGTTGCAGTAGTAGGCAGTCCAAAGCAGTGGGAAGTCAAGTGTATTGGAGGCACTTGTTGGCAAGACTTATTATCACAACGTCAGGATGTTAGTACATTGATGACCTCTGGTCTTGCAGCTTGTGCAGACAGTGTGGAAGCCTGATGACCACAGTGAGCTGATCAAATGGGGAGAATTTCTACACCTTCCCGGCTGCCAGTCTTCAGATTTTCAGCAATCCACAAAGAGATCCATGTGAGAATTTATCGGCGTCGAAAATGCTCCCTTCTCTGTCAATTAGATGTCAGCACTGTTGGAAAAAAACATGTTTTTGGACTGTGGATATTCATGTCTTGTTGTTGGTACACAAGGCCATTCAGCTAAAAGTATGGTCCTACTAGTTTTGGTTTACGATGCACTCAAGAGGGTGGTTGTTGTGTATTGAGGGATTGTCTTTCACAAAGTTCTTTCTTTCTTTGGTGCAGTCGGAGACAGACCATGAACTGCAAAGCAACAAGGAAATCTCAGAAACGCAGTTGTGGCGGAAGATATTCTCTCCACATGTGTTGAATATAACAATGGTGAACCTGCCTGACAACAAAGGTGCCTGTTGGTGACCAACCATTGGACATAGAGACACCTGTGCGCATCATGATTCTGTCCTACATTAAGCACAAGAGCTGAATTATCTCAGCAGTCCCACCTGCAAACACTATCAGATGCCTTGCAGACAGCTCAAATTGCTGACCCTCATGATTAGTCTCCTCTTGGTGTTGTCAACTGCAGTAAAGAGGTAAGGGGACACATTCTCGCTATGTCATGAAGACTATCTCCAGCTTTTCACAACTGTGAAGGGAAAGGAGGCTGCATTGGTGAGGATCTATGTTGATCTTGTCGTACCAGTGTTAAAAAAATATTTTCACACAGCATGCAAGCCTAACCTATGAGGATCACTGTTGGCTGTAATCTTGAAGTGAGCCAACTGTAAGTTGTGCATTTTGGGTTCAATGTTGATGCATGTTGCTGTCGACATTTCTACAGGACATTGCCACAAATACAAGCATTCGTGAAGCTCTTGTCTATGAAGAAAACTTCTTGAGAAGCTGACCTGTAAGAGATGTCTTCTTGCCCAGAAGTTGGTTGTGTATGGAGTGAGTGTTTTTCTATTCAAAAGTGGCATAGCTTCTGAGTTGACCACTGCAGTAACTTAGGTACTTGTTGATATTGAGAGGGGTTAATTGGCCAGCTTGAGGTGATTTTTCAGGTATATCACAGTATTGTCAGATCAGTGTGGAATTCCTCAGTTGGCAAAGAAGTTAAACTCTGTAAGTAGGCTGTTGTCAATGTTACTGGTCCTTTCTGCTTTGTGGCTTCTAAGCATCTTGGTGTTGTATGATGAGCCTAACATCTGGGTCATTGCCAGTTACCCAGATATTGATGAAACATATTAGGGCCATGCTTCCTGATTTGAAATTGTGCATCAGCACTTGGATGATTATGTTGCAAAAAGAGCTTACAAGTTATATGGGGAGCTCATTGATTCCAAGGTGAACCACTTTTCTTTTTTTTGGCTTTTTTATGTTAGCCCTATATGCATAAGGTGTTAGCAATCAGAGAGTTTGAAGCTGCATGGGGAGGCAAAAAGATCTATGCTGATGGTGGTATGGGTTAATGATGGGTGAAAATGCAAGCTGCATGCTACATGAAGAGCTTGGGATGAAAGCCCTCTTGCATTTTGTCCAAATTTTGGGATTCGTGTTCAGCTCAACATGGTTCACCTGGGCATTGTGTGTATCTTGATTCAGGTTTCCAATCAATTGTTGATGGAAAATATGAAGAATGGTCGACAACAGAGCTCTCAGGAGTAGCATGCCTTCAATACATCTTTCAAGCTATATTTGTTACGAGCTTGGAGGTATACATTCTATTAATTCTTGACACAGGTTGTTATACAGGAGATGCTATGAGCACATATCTGAGTGTTTTAGAACATGTTCTGCAGATCTGTTTCCCTATATGACTTGTGCATCTTCTATCTGAAGTGCTGTGAAAGTTGTGAGAGTGGTTGTGCATGTTGATTCCTCTGTATACTTGCATCCTGACTTTGACTAAGCTGAGCAGTACAACTTGGGTTCTGGCCCATGTATAGTGTATAAGGATAGATCATTGTTGGTAATGTTGGGTCACTATTTTCTCATGACATAGCAGGTTGATCTGTGTGAACAATTGAGTGATGAAGACATTTGAATAGTCATTCAAAATGCAACCAGGCCCAAAAAAGCTCCCTTTGTTCCAGAGGTGAAGTTCATGTAAAATGTACTATTGACTGAAAGTTGATGCTTACAAAGTACTGGAATGTGTGCAATGCTTGTTAGACATATCTCAGTAATACACTTGATAGAAGAAACCCTATTGGAAATTGCCACAAGTCAGGTGATTTTCATTTTGCAGATATCACATAGGTGTGAAACACATGAATTGGAGCACTTTCCACAATTATGTAGGCACATTGACTAAGTGGTGGCAAGTTTCTTGTAAGAGGGTTTGGCTCCTGTGGAAACCATGATCAGCCATCTCATTGAGATGGAGGTAATGTATCCTTTACCCTTGATGGCCTACAGGACCTTGGCTCACTAAACCACTGCAATTCAAGCAAATTGTTAGGGGGAAAAATTGAGTTGTTACAGTGGGAAACTGGGCTGATCACTCTGTTGTATACTCTGGATGCCATCAGGTGCAGTCTTAATATTTTAGAGTGTACTGACAAACCCAAACACAGATGTTGATGTTTTAACATTTCTGGAACCAGGGCTGGTCATTTGCGGGTCACTTACTGTCCGTGATGTATTGCATCTGCCTCCAGATTGGTAGTTTGATGTGAAGGGATTGGGATCTATACTTTGCAGATGGACTATATAAACACATCACATCCAAACTTTATTGGAAGCAGCAAGGCTGTGAAAATTCCTCTGCAACAACAATGGGGCACAAAGGTGGTGCCAATGTTGACATTTCCAAAGCCATTCTTGGGTCAAGGGCATGTAATTGTTATGCAATTTTGTCTCTTCATTCTGTTGTTTGCTTTAAAGTTTTACTTCCTTTGTTTTTTCTTGAGAATTGGGGATTTGGGATCAACACAAGATTTCAGTATTTGAAACCTTGTTTCTATGCGAGTTGTTGATTTTACCAATACACAAATTTGTGGGTGAAACAAGGCCCAGAGGTCGGATTCCTTTGCAGATAACTCAGTTGTACCTACATTATTAACTCTCAATCTCGAGTCATTTGTAAGTGCATGTGCCATTTTGGTTCCGTATAAGCTAACCCATGTGTGCATGTACATGTGATATATGATCCATTTAACTTTTAAACTAGACACTCACATGGACACCTGATCTCAAACTCAACCCTAATTTCTAACCTATCCGGCTGGTGTAGATTTTGGGATTTAATTTAAACTGGGGTGTGCCATTGTTTAGAGGATGATAAAAAGATGGTACAACAAAATTATATCTTACAACTTGTATGCATTCCCACAATTTGTAATGCATTTTGTTATGTGCAGGGCAATGCCCTAAGAGCAGGACATTACACCCTATGAATCAAGGGCAGAACCTGATGTTTGGGATGGGAATATTGTGCTGCCAAGGCATTGTGCTGCATAATGATTGAGGTAGACCCAGTGTTTGTTTTGTTGAATTGTTGCCACTTGGTGACAAAAAGAAAGGCAATGTGAATCTTTCAAAGAATGTTTTTGGAAAATTGGACCCAAAGTCATCATGATTTGAGGAAAACACAACTGAAATTGCCACGGATAGATGATGAGTTCAAGCATGTCATCGAAAGATAGCAGGAATCCTAAATTTTTTTAATGTCCTCCCATGAGATTACGACATTTGAACATGGATAGATGCTTGAGACCAGAAATGCACTCAGCTAAATGAAATCTTGAAAGTCGAAGGCCCATTACCATGCCACTTAAATCAGTCCCTTTTTGTACTGACCAACAACAAAGCTCAAATGGAGTTCCTGAATAATTTGATCCCAACAGTCCAGGATTTGGCTAAGTTTTGATCAGGGCAGTGTGTTGGAAAGACAAGAACAAGGGCTACACTTTTGCTTCAAGTGACACTGCCGCCAAGAGATCATGTCTCTGTGAGAAGGTACAAGTTGCTTAGGCTCCAATTCAAAGGACCCGAGCCAGTTTGGTTCCAGTCAGGTGGTTGAATCAAGTGCATTTTCCAGGGCATTTATATTGCCAAATTGCAAAAGGTTTGTTTCCAGATCCCACTCAAATATGCATGTTTGTTGTGCACAAGAAGCAGAACAATGTGCACAACAATTGATCCCGAATACAAGAAGAAATTCTCAATACGGACTTGGTAACAATATCTAGAACAATCTAAGATTTGAACACATGATCAAGTGCAAGATGGCCATGATCCCCAACCATTAACTATACTACTGTCTTAATGCAGGAATGCTGGTGAATCTCAACCCCACTGTAGCCTTCCAGCACTTGTGAACATATTCTATGACACATCCATGTTTGGGTGCTGCTGCAAAGAGCAGTGAGCTCCAATTAAGTTCAAAGTTTCATCTTTTGTTCAATTGACAAAATTGCTCCTAAACTCAGCATGAAATGGCAAAGGCAGGTCCAATGGCAGGCCAAAGACACAATGGGTGACTTTAAGCAAAGCTCCAAGTTAAAAGTTAAAAGTTTCATCTTTTGTTCAATTGACAAAACTGCTCATAAATCTCAGCATGAAAAGGCAAACATACGTCCAATGGTGGGGTCAAAGACAGGGTGACTTTAAGGATAACTCTAGTACCACGGTTTCTTTTGAGCCCTCCTGCTGAAAGTCTAGATGAAGATAAGGAGCTGAGAGTGTGCATGACTGCTCACTCTAGCTACGTGAAGAAGGTGCCTAAATCTCCGGTCCTTATGCCCTGATCAGCAGAGAAGCATAACCTCAAAAGATTATAAATAATAACAATGGACCCATTTGTCAGCTGGGGAGAGGGTTAAGGGTGCAAGTGTACATGAGCTTTTATGCAGCAATGTTCTGGTGACCCAACAACCAACCTCCTATATATTCACTGACTTGTTTGCTTTCTGAATTTCTAGCCTGAACTTCTGCAGTCAAGTTCAACAACCGTCTAAGACCTAGACCTTGTTAAACAACAGTTGTATGTTCAGGATGATCAAGAGGTATTGTCTCACATTGGCTCACCATCACCCTTGCTTTGTACAGGGCATTATATATTGGTTTTGCAGTGGAGATGCTCTTTACCTAGTGGTTTGGCGTGTTCTTGGCCCACCCACCAGCTTCGTACCTGGTTTGTGGGTTCTTCAAATTACACAGAGCGTAGTTGTTTTTCATGATATAGATCTCTGAAAATTCAACTACTGCCAAACTCAACATTCAGTCAGTGTTGGTTGGTAGACTATGCCATCAATCTACCCTCTTATCAAATGCAACATGTGTAGGGTAAGGACTAAGGACTGAGAAGGGGGAGGAATGGCCCTGTGGGGAATGAGGGCCCCCCACAAGGTGGGTGTTGAGCCAATCTTCTTCTTTTTTTTGGTGGTAAAAAATCACCAAAGCGTGACAATTTTTTTTCAAAGAGAACATTTTTCACAAATTCTGTTTATCATAATTGGAAAAGTCACCAAAATTCATCCAAATTTTTCTTGTTGGGGCCAGAGGGAAGAGTGTCGCCACACTTCTGTCTAGTGGCTACTGCTTTAATGGTCCTCTACAAACATGTTGTCAATTAAGGTGTGATCTGTTTGGGGATGCTCACTTCCATCACAGAATTGGAAACAAAAGAGATTGAAGTGAGTGCACGGGATGTGAATTTCCAAAAAAGCTCCATTCCAAGTCCTTACACATAACATTCCTCAAAAGCTACATAACATTCCTCTGCAATTTTGAGGAACATTATGCATAAGGTGCCATCCTCTCTTGAGGCAGAAATTCTAATGAGAGTAAGGTGCCTTCCACATACACTTAGAAAAATTCTACCAGTTCAATACATATATAATGCTAAGCAGCATTTTTCTTTTCAAGGAAAGAAGGGAAAATTATGGAATCTTTTGTTTTTCTGGTGTAAATATGACTAATTTTGCAATTCTGTTGGAAAACTTCCTCAAATTTTAGATATCACAAAAAATTGAAGGGAAAAAAAAAAACCCGGATGCTATGTCAGTCTTAAATTGGTAGACCATCATCATCACTTGCCTTGTTCTCAAAACTGCAGACTTTTCAGCTGTCATGGGCCTACTTGAAAAACCCATGATCAACTCTGCCAAATTGCAAAATCTCCATCTTCCCCCTGAAGAACCCAAAAGAACCTTTCAGCTATACCCCACTTTGCACAATTGAGTGCTTTTTTTGCACAATAGATAATGTTTTCTTTGGCACATTACACAAATTGCATCACCTCGATGATTGAGCCACCCAGAAGTAAATAAGAATATCTATGCATCAGAGCCCACACAGAAATCACTGAAGTATATATGTATAGATAGTACCCTACATTACCGTTCACTATTTCAAACTCAAAAATTTGAATCTTAATATGCTTGCTGAACCCCAAACCCTAATTTAAAAGTCCATTGACAGGCCATTTGGACTCGAGTAAGTACCATGCTAAATGATGAAAACCAAGTGCACTTGTACACACTAACCCAATGGAGTGAAGCTAATGATACTCCATGACTTAGTATAGTTTTTTAAAGTACTAATGCGTTGCTGATTCAAAAAAACCGCATCACTTGGGCCTTAGTTGAATTTGATCCCTATTTTAAACTGACACACGGAATGCAATGTTAGGTATGCTTCAAAGATTAAAACTGGATGAGAATCAATGAGTCATTCTAATTTTACAATCTCCCTCTGAAGAGCTCATGTTTGAGTACCCACCAGGTTTGTGAAAATTTTCAGAATCAAAGAATCTCTGGTTTTGGGCTGTTGAAGAAATTCACAATTAAAGTAACCTTGGGTTTTGGGTAACTGAAAATTTTCAAAGAATCTTCAGGTTTAGTAAAGAACCGGCGCTAGTTCAGGGGAGGTTCTTTGTCCAGTTCTTTGGTTTCTTGAGCCCCACAGAAAACAGGTCAAAACCCAGAAGATCTTTGATCTTTCTGAGAACCGCCAGCCAAGGGTCCGTCCATATACATATATACCCAGCCCTTACCCACCAGTTCCTTCTTTGAAAAAGAGAGAAGCACCCAACAATGGTCATCACCAAATGTGATTTGGTGGTGACAAAAAAAAAAATCCAATGCAAAAAATGTGCCAAAGACACCAGATCTCAAGGAAATTTTTTTCTGCAACTGGTGATCTTTAGACAATGGGTTCTTCTTCCCACTGGTCACCAAAATATATAGCAGGATTCTTAAATCTTTCTACTTTCCTCACTGAAACTGTAACCAAATTTGGCTAATTTCCTCTTGTGGATGATCGCCAGTGTGGCTACATCACAAAATTGAAATAATAATAACAAGAAGACGTCATGACCCACATTTACCTTGTTGCAAGACAGAGTGGGTAAAGGTTCCCTGCGTATGTGCATCAAATGGAAAGGTGATGTCAAAATTACCAAAAAGTCCATGAAAATTTGAACTAAGAAGAACCTGTTCACTCTGACCCTGGCTAGTAGGCTCTGCTGCACATGGAACATCCTGGATTGCAGCTCACACTACAGTACTCCTTCCTTTTAACCCATGCTATTAATAAGAAAAAAGCCATCCACAACAAACAAATCCAAATAAAGAAAGAAATAAAGAAATAAAATGAATGAATGAATGAAAATGGTGTTAGTAGCCATAGCTGGCCATTCTGGATTGCAGGAGAGAGAGAGAGAGTAGTAGTAGTACTACTACTACTAACCATGAGATTGATTGGATAATAGTGCCATCCACAAAACTACAAATAATAAATAAATAAACATGGTGTTAAGCTATATAGCTGGATCCATTGATGTCACTCCCAGCAAAGCTAACAAGTAGGAAAAAGTGCCCTGGACTTTTGAAGAGGAAGACTATGTAATTACTACTACTACTACTAC
>Ga0116231_10002983_pt1 | contig 35376 bp, 29 predicted proteins | sample S1TSphgellanicum_2_FD_89695 | JGI IMG/M metagenome (GOLD analysis project Ga0116231, IMG submission 89695) | Host-associated microbial communities from peat moss isolated from Minnesota, USA - S1T2_Fd - Sphagnum magellanicum MG | ecosystem: Host-associated > Plants > Peat moss > Unclassified...
CAACGTGCTCACCTTCGCCTACGAGCGTTCCCCGCGCGTGATCGCCGAGATCGTCCTGTGCGTCGGGGTGGTCGCGCGCGAGGCGCGCGCGCAGGGCAAGTCCTTGCGCCAGCACCTGGCGCACCTGGTGTTCCACGGCGTGCTGCACGCCCAGGGTTACGACCACGAGCGGGTGCGCGACGCGCGCCGGATGCAGACGCGCGAACGCGTGCTGCTGGCCCGCCTGCGCCTGCCCAATCCCTACGATCAGGCGGATTTGATGGCCTAGGGCCGAATGTTTGCGCTTACTCACTGAATTTCCGGGACCGTCCGGCACCGGCCTGCGACGAGGATCGCCGCCGGCCCGGCACATGGTTTCGGCTGAGCGATCCCCCATCTGTGCGGCACGCGAATGACGCCGCCGGGACGCTCCGGTATTCTCGGCGCATCTCCACAGCCGGGTGCAGTAGCGCGCCCGACCGCAATGTCCGACCCAGGCGCCGGCCGCGCTCCCCAGGCCCACCCCCACCGCAGCCTCCTGGAGCGCCTGACGGCGTTCATCTTCCGTGAGCCGGAAAACCGCGAAGAGCTGCTCGAGCTGCTCTCCGACGCCCACGGGCGCGATCTCCTCGATGCCGATGCGCTGTCGATGATCGAAGGCGTGCTGCAGGTATCCGAGCTGCGCGCACGCGACCTGATGATCCCGCGCGCGCAGATGGACGTCATCGACATCGACGAGCCGGTCGCCTCGTGGATGCCCCACGTGATCGAGACCGGGCATTCGCGCTTTCCGGTGATCGAGGGCAGCCGCGACCACGTGATCGGCATCCTGCTCGCCAAGGACCTGCTGCGCTACTACAACGAGCACGAGCTGGACGCGCGCGCGATGCTGCGGCCGGCCGTGTTCATCCCCGAGTCCAAGCCGCTGAACGTGCTGCTGCGCGATTTCCGCGCCAAGCGCAATCACATCGCCATCGTGGTCGACGAATACGGCGGCGTGGCGGGCATGATCACCATCGAGGACGTGCTCGAGCAGATCGTCGGCGACATCGACGACGAATACGACTTCGACGAGCAGGACGAGAACATCATCGCCGAGGCCGACGGCACCTTCCGCGTCAAGGCCCTGACCGAGATCGAGCAGTTCAATGCGAGCTTCGGCACCGCCTACCCGGAGACCGACTTCAACACCATCGGCGGCCTGGTGACCGACTCCTTCGGCCGCGTGCCGCGCCGCGGCGACGCGATCGAACTCGACGGCATGCGCTTCGAAGTCCTGCGCGCCGACGCGCGCCAGGCGCAGCTGTTCCACATCGCCCGCGTGCCGCGCACCGTGGCGCGCGAATTCGCCGACGGAGCCGCCGGCCAACACGCTTGACGCCCTCGCGCCGGCCCGGTGAGCGCCGGGCGATCACCGCCACCGTCCCACCGCCCAAGTGCAGCAGCGACCGGCGTTGAACAACGCGCCGGACCGCACGCGCGGGCGCTGGCTGGTCCTCGCGCTGCTGGCCGGCGTGGTGCACGCGCTGTCCTTTGCGCCGGCCAACCTGCCCTGGCTGGCGCTGCTGGCGCTGGGCCTGGGCTTCTGGCTGGGCCTGGGTGCGGCCGATGCGCGCGGCGCCGCACGCGTGGGCTACGCGTTCGGCTGCGGCTGGCTCGGTGTCGGGTTCTCGTGGATCTACATAAGCCTGCACCACTACGGCGGCCTGCCCGCGCCGCTGGCCGCCCTGGCGGTGGCTGTGCTCGCCGGCGGCCTGGCCGTGCTGCCGGCGCTGGCGCTGGCGCTCGCCGCCGGCTGCGGCGCGGCGCGCACCGGGCGGCGCGCGCTCGCGGCCGTGGCGCTATGGACGCTGGCCGACTGGCTGCGCGGCGTGATTTTCACCGGCATGCCCTGGCTGGCGACCGGTTACGCCCATACCGACGGACCGCTGGCCGGATTTGCGCCGCTGATCGGCGTCTACGGCGTGGGCGCCGTGGCGGCCGGCATCGTGGCCATCGTGCTGTGGGCCGGGTTCGCGCGGCGCGCGGCGCCGGTGGCGATCGCGGTCGTGGTCGTCGGCGCGCTGCTGGCCGCCGGCCTGGGCTTGCACGCGCACGCATGGACGCGCGACGCCGGGGCGCCGATCCGCGTGCGCCTGGTACAGGGCAACATACCGCAGGACGTGAAGTTCGCCGAGGGCGGACTCGACCAGGCGGTGGCGCGCTACATCCCGACGCTGGACCCGGCGGCGCCGCTGCCCGACACCTTGCGCGGCGGCGCCGAGCGTGCGCCACGCCGCGAACCCGGTGCCGCCCAGAGCAGAGCCACCAGCGACGCGAACAGCGGCGCAGCGGCACCCGCGCTCATCGTGCTGCCCGAATCGGCGTTCCCGATCCCGGTCAACGACCTGCCCGACGATCTCATGCGCACCCTGGCCGATCCGCGTGCGCGCCAGGGCGCGGCGCTGATCTTCGGCGCGTTCATCGTCGAACCCGGCGAACGTTACTTCAACAGCGCGATCGGCCTGGGCGCCGACGGATCGGCGCCCCAGCGCTACAGCAAGCGCCACCTCGTGCCGTTCGGCGAGTTCGTCCCGTACGGCTTCCACTGGTTCGTCGCGCTGATGAACATACCGATCGGCGACCAGGAGCGCGGCGAGCGCTACCAGCCGCCGATGGCGCTGGCGGGCGAGCAGATCGCCGTCAACATCTGCTTCGAGGATCTGTTCGGGGCGCAGATAATCGATGCCTGGCACGACCCGGCGCGCGAACCGACGATGCTGCTGAACCTGTCCAACCTGGCCTGGTTCGACGACTCGAGCGCACTGCCCCAGCACCTGCAGATCTCGCGCATGCGCGCGCTGGAGACGGCGCGCCCGCTGGTGCGCGCCACCAACACCGGCGTCACCGCGATCATCGATGCCGACGGGCGCGTCACGGCGCAACTGCCCATCCAGGTGCCGGCAGCGCCGGGCGCCGCCGCCGCGGCCGCGTCGATCCTCGAAGGCGTGGTGCAGGGAAGGTCGGGTACGACGCCCTTCATCCGCTACGGCAACCTGCCGATACTGTGCTTGTCGGTGCTGGCCGTCCTGGGGTGCCGCTGCGCGCCCGGCCCCGGACGCCTGCCGTTCGCCCGCCTGCCGTTCGGACCCGTACGGCAGCCGATTCGAAAAACTTGAGCGAAAGAAGCACCGGGTTTGCGCCTGCAAATCGCTGCATGCCGCAAGCGCGCGACGGCTACGCTTGCCTGGGCTTGCCGATGAACGATCGGTCGACGCAGGAGACAGGGCCACATGGGCGGCATCGAGCAGTTTTTTCTCAGTGGCAATGCCTTGCCCGCAATGCCGGAAGTGGCGCGCCAGCTCATCGCGAGTTTCGATGACGAGGACGTCGACCTGCACACGATCGTCCGGCTGACGAGCCGCGAGCAGTCGCTCGCGCTCAAGGTGCTGCGGCTGGCCAACTCGGCCCGCTACGCGCGCTCCGGCGCGGTCACGACGCTCAACGATGCGGCCAGCATGCTGGGCATGGAACGGCTGCGCAACCTGGTGCTGGCGGCGTCGATCGCCGGCGCCTTCCCCAGCATCGCCGGGCTCGATCGCATCGATTTCTGGAAGCATGCGATCGCCACCGGCGGCTACGCGCAGTGGTTCGCGCGCATCCTGGGCGCCGATGCCGACAGCGGCTACCTGGCCGGGTTCATGCTGCGCAGCGGCCAGTTGCTGATGGCGCAGGCGCTGCCCGAGGCGATCGCCACCGTCGAAGGCGCCTGCGTGATACCCGGCGTGCGCCTGTTCCAGGAACAGCGCATCGTCGGCTGCAACCATGCCCAGGTCACCGCCGAGCTGGCGCGGCGCTGGAAGCTGCCGCCGCGGCTCATCGATGGTTTCGCCAACGCCGCCGAACCGCTCGAGGCGCGTCCGTTCTCGATGCTGGCCGCGGTGCTGAACATGTCTGCCGTGATGGCCGATTCGGGCGCCATGCGCGTGCCGGCGGCCGACGCGCTCCAGCAGGCCGACGCGCCGCTGCTGCTGCACCTGCGCCTGGACGTGCCCTGGCTGCAGTCGACCGCGCCGCGCTACGAAGACCTGATCGCCCCGGTGGACGAGCTGCTGGCGTAATCGCCGTAGTGAAGGACTTCCTCCCCTATCCCGCGCGCGGCGCGGGAGAGGGAGTCAAACTGCGCTGACAGCACCGGGGCCGCCCGCACCGGGCCGCACATGCCCGCCAAGTAGAATCCGCCCCTGGCCGCGATCCCTTGCAGCGGCGGCATCGGGCGATGATCACCTTTCAAGAGACCATCCTGCGCCTGCAGGCGTACTGGAACGAGCAAGGCTGCGCACTGCTGCAGCCGATCGACATCGAGGTCGGCGCCGGCACCTCGCACACCGCCACATTCCTGCGTGCCATCGGGCCGGAGCCCTGGCGCGCGGCCTACGTGCAACCCTCGCGCCGTCCGAAGGATGCGCGCTACGGCGAAAACCCCAACCGCCTGCACCAGCATCATCAGTTCCAGGTCGTGCTCAAGCCGTCGCCGCCGCAGATCCTCGAGCTCTACCTCGGGTCGCTGGCCGCGCTGGGCATCGACACGCGCCGCAACGACATCCGCTTCGTCGAGGACAACTGGGAGAACCCGACGCTGGGCGCCTGGGGCCTGGGCTGGGAAGTCTGGATGAACGGCATGGAGATCACGCAGTTCACCTACTTCCAGCAGGTCGGCGGCCTCGAGTGCAAGCCCACGACCGGCGAGATAACCTACGGGCTGGAACGCTTGTCGATGTACCTGCAGGACGTCGACAACGTGTACGACCTCGTCTACACGCACTGGCGCGACCGCGGCCAGGAACGCATGCTGAGCTACGGCGACGTCTTCCACCAGAACGAGGTGGAGCAGTCGCGGTACAACTTCGAGGCCTCCGATGCCGGCGTGCTGCTCGGGCAGTTCGCGCTGTTCGAAGCCGAGTCGGCGCGCCTGATGGGGGCGGAGCTGGCGCTGCCGGCCTACGAGATGCTGCTCAAGGCCGGCCACAGCTTCAACCTGCTCGATGCGCGCGGCGCCATCAGCGTCACCGAGCGTGCAGGCTATATCGCCCGCATCCGCAAGCTCGCGCGCGCCGTGGCGCAGAGCTACTACGGCGCGCGCGAACGGCTGGGGTTTCCGTTGCTGGTTGACACCGCCGCAGCCGTCGCCGCGCCGGACGGCGCAGCACCGGCTGCTTCGGAGGGCCCACCGGCCGTTGCGCCACCAGGCGCGCAAGAAGCGCCGCTGCTGGTGGAACTGCTCACCGAGGAGTTGCCTCCGCAGGCCTTGCAGGCGCTGGGCGAATCGTTCGCCTCCGGCATCCACCAGGGGCTGGTGCAGCGCGAGCTGGTGGGGCCTGACACGAGCGGCGTGCGCGTGTTCGCGACGCCGCGGCGCCTGGCGGTGCTGATCGACGCGGTCCGGCCGGTGGCGCCGGAGCGGCGCTTCGTGCAGAAGCTGGTCCCGGCGGCCGTCGGCCTGGACGCGCAGGGGCTGCCCACGGCCGCCTTGCGCAAGAAGCTCGACGCGCTCGCGCTGCCCTACGACCCGGCGCACATCGGCGAGCACATCGCACGGGAGTCCGACGGCAAGCAGGAGATCCTCGTCTACCGCGGCGTGCGTCCCGGCCTCGCCTTGGCCGCGGGCCTGCAGGCGGCGCTGGACGAGGCCATCGCGCGCCTGCCGATCCCCAAGGTGATGAACTACCAGCTGGCCGACGGCACGAGCACGGTGCAGTTCGTGCGCCCGGCGCACGCGCTGGTGGCCCTGCATGGCAGCGCCGTGGTCGGCGTGCAGGCGCTGGGCATGCGCGCCGGGCGCATCAGCGCCGGGCACCGCTTCCTGGCTCCGGGGCCGCTGAGGCTGGCGGACGCCGGCGGCTACGCGCAGCAACTGCGCGACGAGGGCAAGGTGCTGGCCTCGTTCGCCGCGCGCCGCGAGCGCATCGTCGAACAGCTCACGGCGGCGGCAGCCGGCGACGAGTCCCGGGCGATCATGCCCGACGCGCTGGTCGACGAGGTGACGGCGCTGGTCGAATGGCCGGTCGTCTACGAGTCGGGCTTCGACGCGGCGTTCCTGCAGGTGCCGCAGAGCTGCCTGGTGCTGACGATGCAGCAGAACCAGAAGTACTTCGCCTTGCAGGATGCGCACGGGCACCTGCGCAACCGTTTCCTGCTGGTGAGCAACATCGCGGCCGCCGATCCTTCGGCCATCATCGCCGGCAACGCCCGGGTCGTGCGCGCGCGCCTGGCCGACGCCAAGTTCTTCTTCGAGCAGGACCGCCTGCAACGCCTGGACGCGCGCCTGGCCGCCACCGCGCAGGTGGTCTATCACCAGAAGCTGGGCAGCCAGCGGCAGCGCATCGAGCGCCTGGTCCGCCTGGCCGTGCGCATCGCCGAGGCACTGCACGAAGCGGGCGCCGGCGCGCCCGGCGTGGACATCGTCGAGCGTGCGGCCTACCTCGCCAAGGCCGACCTGGGCACGCTGATGGTCGGCGAGTTCCCCGAGCTGCAGGGCGAGATGGGCGCGATCTACGCCCGCGCCCAGGGCGAGGACGAGGCCGTGGCCACGGCCATCGAGGAGCACTACCGGCCGCGCTTTGCCGGGGACGCGGTCCCGCAGACCGTCGTCGGCGCCTGCGTGGCGCTGGCCGACAAGCTCGAGACCCTGGCCGGCCTGTTCGGCGCGGGCGAGCGCCCCACCGGCGACCGCGACCCGTACGCGCTGCGCCGCCATGCGTTCGGCGTTCTTCGCATACTGCAGGAGCAGGCGCTGCCGCTGGACCTGCAGCGGCTGCTCGCGCTGGCCTTCGAGGCCTTCGACGGCGCCACGCTGCCGGCCGGCGCATCGTTCGAGCGCTGCGAGAAGGACCTGGAGCTGTTCCTGTACGAGCGCCTGCGCGGCATGCTGCAGGAACAGGGCTACGGCGCACGCGAGGTCGATGCCGTGCTGTCCTTGCGGCCCGGACGGATCGACCGGATCGGCGCACGCATGGGCGCCGTGCGCGCGTTCATGCAGTTGCCCGAGGCGCAGAACCTGGCGGCGGCCAACAAGCGCATCGCCAACCTGCTCAAGAAGGCGCCGCCGGGAGCCGATCTCGCGCCCATCGACCCGGAGCTGCTGATGGAGCCGGCCGAGCGCGATCTCGCGGCCGCCTACGGCGTGGTGCGGCTGCGCGTCGAGCACGCGCTCGCGCAGGGCGACGACAGCGCCGTGCTGCGCGCGCTGACCCCGTTGCGCGCCCCGGTCGATCGGTTCTTCGACGACGTGCTGGTCCTGGTCGACGACGCGCGCCTGCGCGCCAATCGCCTCGCGCTGCTGGGCCAGCTGCGCGCGCTGATGAACCGCGTCGCCGATATCTCGCTGCTGGCGGCCGGTTGATGCCCCGGCCATGGACCCGGCAATGGACCCGGCAATGGATCCGTCAACGAACCCGGCCATGAACCCGGCCGGCAGGAAGCGCCCGCTCGCCACGCTGCTCGCGGGGCTGCGCTCGGCGCTCTACTTCGCGCTGCTCACGGTCTCGGTGGCGCCGTATTCGATCGCCACGCTGCTGTGGGCCTGGCTGCCCCAGGCGCAGCGCTACTGGATGGTGACAGGCTGGACGCGCTTTGCCATCTTCTGCGCGCGCCTGGTCTGCGGCATCGACTGCCAGGTGCAGGGACGCGCGAACCTGCCCGAGGGGCCGGCCATCCTGCTGCCCAAGCACCAATCGGCCTGGGAAACGCTCTGGCTGACCACCGCCATGCCCCGGCCGCTGAGTTTCGTCTACAAGCGCGAACTCAACTTCCTGCCGTTCTTCGGCTGGGGCATCGCCACGCTGGGCATGATCAACATCGATCGCCAGCGCGGCAACGCATTCGAACAGGTGGTGGCGCAGGGCTCGCGCCTGCTCGCGCGCGGCTTCTGGGTGGTTATCTTCCCCGAAGGCACGCGCACCGCGCCCGGCGCATCGCCGCGCTACAAGAGCGGCGGCGCGCGCCTGGCCGTGCGCACCCAGACCCCGGTGGTACCGATCGCGCACGACTCGGGCGAGCGCTGGCCGCGCAAGGCGTTTCTCAAGACTCCGGGTACGATAACGGTGTCCATAGGACCGGCCATCGACCCGGCCGGCCGGACGGCCGAAGAGGTGGCAACACTGGTGGAAACCTGGATCGAGAACGAGATGCGCCGCCTGGCGCCGCATCGCTACGCCGGCCGGGCCGACACCGGCAATCCCGGGCTCCTGGCGCGGTGAAGCCCATGCCGCGCACCGCGCCGACGCAACGCAAGGCCGGCCTGGCGCCGGCACCGATCCCCAAGGCTACCGGCGCGGTCCAGCTGAGCCTGGTTTTCGATGCGCCCGCCGCGGTCCCCGCCACGCCGGCGACGACCCAGCGCGCCGGTCCGGACCGCCGCATCGTGCTGTCGGGCGATGCGTTCGCCTATCGCCTGCGGCGGGCGCGCCGGCGCACGATCGGCTTCCAGATCGACGACCGCGGCCTGACCGTCAGTGCGCCGCGCTGGATCGCGCTGCGCGACATCGAGGCGGCCATCGTGGAAAAGGAACGCTGGATCCGCTCGCGCCTGGAGCAATGGCAGCAGTGGCGCGCCAAGCGGCGCCTGCCCGATGTGCACTTCGCCGAGGGCGGCAAGCTGCCGTTCCTGGGCGGCGAGATCACGCTGCGCTTGCGCGCCGACCTGCGCGGTTCGGTGCTGGCGAGCGGGCCCGAGGGCGACGAACTGCGCCTGGCATTGCCGCCGGACGCGGCCGAGGCGCAGGTACGCGATTGCGTGCAGTCGTGGCTCAAGGAGCAGGCCCAGCGCGTGCTGGGCGAACGCCTGCAGGAACTGAGCACGCGCAACGGCGTCCGCTGCGCGTCCTGGGCGCTGTCCTCGGCGCGCTCGCAATGGGGCTCCTGCGCTGCCGATGGGCGCATCCGCCTGAACTGGCGCCTGGTCCATTTTGCCCTGCCGGTGATCGACTATGTCGTGGCCCATGAACTGGCGCACCTCAAGGAGCTCAATCACGGCCCCGAGTTCTGGCGCCAGGTGGCGCGCCTGTTGCCCGGCTTCGAGGCGGCCCGGGACCACATCCGCAACGAGGACCTGGCGAGCCTGCCGCTCTAGCGTGAGACCGCAACGCGATTGCCACCCGGGGGCAGCACCGGGGCGCGGTTCAGCGCTGCGGCGCCGTTCCCGGCGCGCCGCGCGCGGCGTCCATCAGCAGACGGCGCCGGATGGCGCACACCGAGGCGAACAGCCTGTCGGCCGGCGTATCGCCGGTGACATAGGCGAACAGCGGACGGTTGGGCAGGCTGCGGTCGTTCTCCAGGGTGGCGATATGGCCGATACCGTCGATGCAGTCCGACGCCAGGATCGAAATGCGCTTGTGCACGCCGCCATGGACCTCCACCAGTGCCGAGATGATGCCCAGGCCGTCCGGATCGACCGCAACGCTCTGCGGCAGCAGGGTGGCCTCGCCGCGCTCGATGTAGGTGGCCGTGGGGACGGGGCGCGAGACGCACGCCGCCAGCGTGGCGGCCACGCCCAGCGCCATGCCAGCCTGGCGGCAGGCGCGGGCGCCGGTGCGCAGCACGCGCGCCATGCGGCGGGGCAAGTCAGCGGACGTCGGCGGCAAGGCAGCACCCCCAGGATCGGGCCGGTTGCGGACCCGGGCGCAAGGATAGCTCCGGATGGCGTCCATGCCGGCGGCTGAGGCCGCCGCAGCCCCAACGCTGTCCGCCCCGCGCCGGCCCATCACCCTGGTCGGCCGGCGCCAACGCGTGGCCGGGGTCGTGCTCGCGCTGCTGGTGGAAGTGGCCTTCGTGGTGATGTGGATCACCCAGACCAAACTGCATGGGGCCCCGGCACACGCGGGCAACCCGGACGCGTACCTGGTGTTGAATCTGCTTCCGCTGGAGGGCTCGGGAGGCGGGGGCAAGTCGGGGCCGGGGCCGCATCGCAAGCGGCCGGCGCGCACGCCGGCCAAGGACAAGGCGGCCAACGACCAGAAGCGCAAGGAGACCAAGGCGCCGCAGGTCATTCCCGCCCCCAATGTGATCACCCAGCCACCGTTGGAGAAACCACCGGAGCAAGCACCGGAGCAACCACCGGAGCAACCGAAGGAGCCGCCGGCGCCGGAGAAGAAGGAGCCCGAGGAGATCACGGTGCTGTCGGGCAAGGCCGCGGACGACTTCGCCCGCCAGTGGTCGCAGCTGCAGAACGACATCCAGAAGCACGCGATCGAGGACGTGGGGCGCCAGCATCCGAAGCTGGAGAACTCCGAGATGGCCCAGACCAGTCCGCGCGACAAGGCGATCCAGGACCAGCTCGCCGAGCACGGCCAGAAGAGCACCGACCGGCGCCCGGAGTCGCTCTCGGAGGAGAGCATCTTCGCCGGCGAGCTGTGCGTGACGGGCACCAAGGGGGAGCGCGACATACAGCTTGCACTGCCCTGCGTCGGCAACGATTACATCACCGACTTCGGCTGGTACTCGCGCGTGCGCGCGCCCAAGCGCGGCGAGACCATGCCGCGGCCGGTCGATCCCGCGGGCCGGGTGTTCGTGCGCAACCACGTGTTCGGCCCGGCCACGATGGCGGCATTCGAGGAGGCGAGCGCCGAGCTGAGCAAGATCGAGGTCACCGTGCGCATGGTCTACCTGCCCGACCTGCGCTACCCGATACAGCTGCTGTCGCGCGATCACCGCGCCAACGCGGTCGCCGTGGAGGCCTTCTCCACCGAGGAGGAACTGGCCGACTACCTGCGCCAGTGGGCCGGCAACGTGCACCGCTGGACCACGCCGCCGCCAGGCAGCGCGGACCCGAACGCACCGCGTAGTCCGTAGCATTTGGGCATCCCCTCTCCTGACCGGGGACGGCTGGGGTGAGGGGCAGCGCTTGCGCCCTCATCCCCTGCCCTTCTCCCGCAAGCGGGAGAAGGGAGCAGGTCCTTGCATCCGGCGGGCTCAAGTCGCCAGGCGGCGATAAAAAACCGTCGTGTCGCACAGCCCGCCGCGCGGCAGCAGCGCGTAGCCGGGAATGACGCCGCACCTCTGCCAGCCCAGGCGGGCGTAGAGGCGCTCGGCATCGGCGCTGGCCGTATCCAGCACCAGCAGCGTCTTTCCGCAGGCGCGCGCCTCTTCCTCGGCCGCGCGCAGCAGGGCCGCGCCATGGCCGCGGCGGCGCGCCGCCGGGTGCACGAGCATCTTGGCGACATCCGCGCGGTGCGGCTGGTTCTCCGGCTGCTGGAGCACGACCTGCACCGTGCCGACGATGACGCCGGCGTCCTCGGCCACCAGCAGCAGGCGCGCGCCGCGCGCAAGGTCCTCGCCCACCCCGCGCCAGAAGGCCTGCGCGCGTTCCGGCGCCAGCGGATGCAGGAAGCTCACCGACGCGCCACCGTCGACGCAATCGATCAGCAGCACCGATAGCTGCGCTACCTGGGCCTCGTCCAGAGTGGCGAGGCGGCGGACCGCGGCATCGGGCGCGGGCGCGGCGGGATGCGCGGGCGCATCCGAGGACGCATGTGCAGGCTGACCTGCGCGCGCTGGTTCGGGCGATGGTTCGGGGAAATGTTCGGGGGAATGCGCGGGCATGCGGCCTCCCGGCGATGCGGCGTCGATCGTGCGCCGAGCTTAGCGCAGCGCAGGCTCGCGCATACCAAGCCTAGTAGTGCGCGCCCCGGGCAAGCCTCGCATCATCTACCGACGCGCCACGGGTCCTGCCCGCGGCAATCACCCCACCTGCCGGAGTACCACCCACCATGACCACCACGATCCGCCGGGCCACCATGCCCGCCACGCCCACCCCGGTGCCGGACGCCCGCGCGCGGTGCGCCGGCCGCGCGCGCGCCCCCGCGCCGGGCGCACGCGCGCGAACGCTCGGCCTGCTGTTCGCGCTGGGCCTTGAACTCGTTCCCTTGCTCGCCGCCGCGCAGACCGGCTCCGCCGACGCCGGCTCCACGCTGTGGTCGGCCTTTCGCAGCGTGCTCTACGGTCCCTGGGGGCTGGTCGGTTCGGCCGTCGTGGTCGCCATCGGCATCGACATGTTCCTCGAACGCGGCTTCATGCACGCGCTCGGGGTCATGGCCGCCGGCGCGCTGATCTTCTTCGTGCCGCTCATCGTCATCTCCATGCGCAACACCGCCCAGGCACTGGGAGGTGCAGGATGAGACCCGTCCCGCGCCTGATCGACAACCACAGCCGCATGGGCGAGTACCTGATGGTCTTCATGGTCCCGCTGTTCCTGCTGCGCACCATCGACCCGGTGCTGGGCCTGGTCGTCGGGCTCGGCGCCAGCGTGGCCTTCGTGCGGCTGACCCTGGGCAAGCCGGACGGCTACCTGGTGCATCGCCTGTATCGGGCCGGGCTCCCGTTGAGCGGCCTGCTCGAGCGGCGCATCCGCCGCCTGGTGCCCTAGCGTCCACGCCATGGGCGATTTCCTGACCCTGCAATCGGCCATGCACCGCGCCGTCGTGCTCGCCGCCGGTGCCTGCCTCGCGCTGCTGGCCATGGCCATCGCCAGCCTGGCCTTCGCCTTCAGCGCAGCCGGCAGCGCACGGGCCATGGGCCAGCACATGCCGGTATTGGTCGTTCCCGGTGCCGTGGGCGGCGTGTACTCGCCGGGCATCACCGAGGAAAACATCCGCGCCACCGCGCGCTACCTCGCCAACCTGGCCACCAACTTCGGCAGCCCGCGCAGCCTCGCCGAACGCTTCGACGAACTCGAGACCTTCGCCTCTGCCGGCTACCTGCCGCAGTTGCAAAGGGCGCGGGCGATGCTCGCGCGCGAGGTCACTACCCAAGGGCAGGCGCGCTCCTTTTACGCAGCGCCGGCCACCGAGCAGTTGCACCAGACCGAACCGGGACACTTCGAGTACACGGTGGACGGCGAGCGCAGCGTGTACGCCGGCGGCCTGCCGATGGACAACCGTCATTCCCAGGTCCGCTTGCGCCTGCAGTGGGGCGTGCCTTCGGCCCGCAACCGCATGGGCATCGTGCTCGAAAGCTTCGACGTCACCGACCACCCCGAGCCGCGGCCGGCACCCGCCGCGAACCCCCGCTAGGCGATGCGCATGTCCACCTTGCCTTGCACGAAGCCATCCCGCGGCGCTGGACAAGCCGGTGCAGCGTCGTGCCTGCGCCGCCTGCTGCTGCGGGCGGCGGGCACGCTGCCGGCGGTGTTGGCGCTGTTGGTGGCCTCGGCCCCGCCGGCCGGCGCCGGGGCCAGCGAGCTCGTCTGGGATGGCACCACCTACCTGCCGGTCCCCGTGCGCCTCGGATCGGACACGCGGCTGATCATGCCCGAACCGTTCGACGACTCCTGGGAGCGCGACAACGAGGTGGCCACCGTGCTGCTCGATGCGCACACGCTCATCATCCGTCCGCGCAGCGCCAACGTGGAGCAGCGGCTCACGCTGCGCGGGCGCAAGTCGGGCACCCTGTACCTGGCGCGGGTCAGCAGCGCGCTGCCGTACACGCCCATCGTCACCGTGGCCAACACCACCGGCCTGCGCGACGACCCGCCCGCGGGCCACACCCGACCCACGGTGGTGGGCCTGCTCAAGGCGATGATGCAGGGCAGCGCACCGGCGGGCTACCAGGTGCTGCACAGCCAGCGCGTGCTGCTCGATCAGCCACCGTACCGCATCGTCGCGCAGCAGGTCTGGCGTTCGCGCCACCAGACGGGCATCGTCGCCCAGCTCAGCACCAGCCTGCCGGGCCAGACCATACCCGTGGTGCCCGCCAACATCCTCGTCCGCGTCCCCGAGCTCGGCACGCTGCGCGCGATGGCGGCCGACGACTTCGAACTCAACGCCAACCGCCTGTCGACCCGGGTCTACCTGGTATATGCCAACTGACGCTCCCGCCCCGGCCACGGCCGCCGCCTCCCGGCGCATCGTCGCCTGCCTGCTGCTCGTCGCCATCGCGCTGGCGGCGTTCATGCTGGCCTTGCCCATCGGCGCGCCGCTGGCCGCCAATCCGGACGACGATGCGCCGGGCGCCGCCGCGCCCGGCTCCGGCACCGGCGGCGCGCCGGCGAGCAGCAATTTCGGCTCGGCCGTTCCCAGCGACCAGTTCGTGCAATCGTTCCAGCAGCAGGTATCCCAGCAACTGCAAAGCGCCATCGCCCAGGCCAACGACGCCCAGGCAGCCCGCATCCGCTCCTTTGAAGACCAGCAGAAGGAGCTGAGCGATCACGTGCAGGCGCTGCAGCAGTCGCTCGACGCCCGCGCGGCCGATTCCGCCGCGGCGTCGCTGCGCGGCGCAGGCACCGGCGGGCCCGCGGCCGAGGTCCCGGATCCGGAGCCGCCGCGCGTCAACCTGCGCCATGCGCCGCCGGGCGCCGATGGCTCCGGCGAGGGCGAGGGCACCGGCTCCGCCGACGGATGGTCGCGCTCGCTGCCCGCCATCCTCGACGGCATGGCGGGCGGCGGCGGCACGCCGCTGGACCTCGCCCATGGGGCAGCGCCGGCCGATGCCACGGCGTGGCGTGGTGCGGGGAGCACCCCGCGCGCCACGCGCGCGGGCGATGCCGACATCTCCCCCCATGGTTTCGTCGAGGGGCGCCTGCTCAACGGCGTCGTGGCCATCGTCGGCGGCCCCGACCGCGAGAGCGTCGTCGCACTGAACGGCCGCTACCAGGCAGCCAACGGCTTTCTCGCCGATCTGGACGGTTGCTTTGCCCTGGTGCAGGGCAAGCCGGAGATCGCCGCCGGGCGCATCGATTTCAAGCTGGCCCGGCTCACGTGCAACTTCGCCGATGGCGCCTCGCGCACCTGGGACGCGGCCGGCTGGCTGGTCGACGCCGACGGCATACGCGGCGTGCGCGCCACCATCGTCGAGAACGCCGGCCGCAAGGCCGCCGTCGCGGCCGCCGGCGGCGCCATCGGCGGGATCGGCCAGCGATTGAGCCAGCAGCAGTACCAGATCAGTTCGATCTCCAGCGGCATCGGGTCCGGCACCAGTTCCACCTTCATCGGCAGTGCCGGGCAGGATGCGCTGGGCGGAGCCGCCTCGGGCGCGGCCAATGCGCTGGGCAGCTCCATCGCCGACTACTACAACCTCTACAGTCCCTCGCTGCAGGTGGGCGGCGGCACGCCGGTGACGGTGGTGCTGGCCAATGATCTGCGCCTGCCGCCCAGCGGGCGCGACATCTCCGCAACGCATACGGCCGCGCCATGAACATGGCCCGCACCGCCGCCCGCACCGCGTCGCGCAGCCTCGCCTTGGCAGCCGTCGCGCTGCTGCTCGGTGCTTGCGCGGTGCCGGCCACCGACGTCAAGGTCGCCACCATGCCGATGCGCAGCGCGCTGGAACTGAGCCGCGAGTCCTCCGGCGCATCGGTCCCGCCGCGCAAGGATAGCGTGCCGCACCTGGTAGCCGCCGATATCCCGCCCGGCGCACCGCGCCCGCTGCTCAGCGCGCCGGATGTCCGCCTCGCCTACCTGTACGAGTGGGTGGACGGCGAGGGCAACAAGCACTTCGGCGAGTGGGTCGCCATCCCCGTGTCCGGCTTCGACTGGGTCATGAGCGACGGCCTGCACAAGCCTATCGACGGGCGCGCGGCGCAGCCGGCACCGGCCATGGAGGCGCCCTGATGCGCAACGCACGAACCGACGCGGCGGCCCGGCCCGGCGCAGCCGGCGAACGCGAGGCCATGGCCGGGCTGCCGCCACAGGCTCGGGCCCTGGTCGATGAACTCCCTTACCTCTATTGCGGCGACTACAACGGTTTTGGCCCGCTGCACCTGCTGGCCGACGACACCCTCGGCTTCGCGTTCGAGCTGGCCGTGCCGGTGGTCGACACGGTACCCGACGGAGAAGAGCAGGCGGCGCAGGCTGTCACGTCCATGCTGCACGCGCTGCGCCCGGGGATCGAATGGCAATGGTTCCTGCGCAGCGACCCCGGCGTCGGACGCCAGCTCGCGCTCTACCAGACGCAAGCGGGCGAGGATCCCGCAAGCCGCCTGTTCGCGCAGGCCTTCGTCGCGCGCTGGCAACAGGCCCAGGAGCACGGTTTTTTCCCCGGCGACGCGGACATCAACTTCTTCCCCCGGTCGCAACGCCTGGTCGTCGCGCTCAAATCCGAAACCCTCGGCCTGGCCCGCCCCGGACTGCACGAGCTCGTCGCCGACCTGCTCCCCGAGCGCGTCGCCGTGGCCTTCGCGCCGCTTCTCGCCCGCCTTCAGGCCGACAGCATGAGCTTCCAGCGTGCGGCGCGCTTCGTCGACGGCGTGCGCGAGGTGCTGGCCGCGGCCCATGCGCATGGCTGGGACACGCGCCCACTGGACGCGGACGACCTCATCGACTGGTTGATCGCCATACTGTATCCGCAGCGCCTGCTGGGCGGCCTGCGTGCGCCCGATCACACCTACGCCGCGGGCAGCACCGCGGGCCACGCCAACGAAACCCGCATCGCCGTGGCGGCGCTGGGGCGCATCGAGTCCATCCACGGGGCCGGCTTTCAAACCCTGGCGGCGCAGCGCGAAAGCCACCACCGTGTCGTTTCCATGCTCTGGCAGCCGCGCGCGGTCTCGCCCGGGATGCTCAATGCGCTGGTCACGCTGCGTCCGCACATCAACATCTGCCTGAGCGCGTCGCCGCTGGCGCCGACGGCCGCCCTGTTCCAGCTCAAGGCGCGATCGCTGCTCAACGCGCGCTCCACCCACCGCTTCAATGCCACCGAGATGGAGGCGCGCGCCCAAGCGCTGCAAGAGGTCGAACAGCGCATGTTCGCCGACGGCGAGCGCATCTTCGACATGCGCCTGCAGGTACACGTCGCCGAAGCCAGCGCCGAGCACGCGCAGGCCGCGGCGGAGGCGGTCTGCAAGCACCTCGAGGCGCTGGAGATCGAAGCCGCCGTGGAGCTCGACATCGGCAGTTCGCTGCTGCTGCGCGGATGCCTTCCGTTCGCGGTCTATCCGCGCACCGAGCAGAAGCTGCGCCGCCGCCGCCGGCTGCTGTCGCGCGACTGCGCCGACCTGCATCCCGGCGGCGGCTGCTGGACCGGCACGGCGCCCGAGCCCGGCGGGCCCGCCCCGGGGCGCCCGACGCCCATCGTCCTCTACAGCAATCCGCTGGGCGAGCCGCTGTTCATCGATCCCACCAAGGCAGAAAAGAATCCCCACGCGCTCGTGATCGGCCAGTCGGGGTCCGGCAAGAGCTTCTTCGTCCACGACTACCTGCTGCACCTGTGGCGCCTGCCCGACGTACGCCTGTTCCTCATCTCCATCAAGGCCGATTACCGCAAGCTCGCCCTGCTGCTGGGCCGCTACGTCGAGATCGGCCTCGACAGCGACGTATCGCTCAACCCCTTTGCGGGGCGGCCGACGCTGGAGAACCAGGCCCGCTGGTTCGCGGCACTGGCCCTGATGCTGACCGAGGGCACCGACGCCACGACGCTGTCGCGCGACGCCGAGGTGGCGCTGCAGGGCGCCGCCCTGGCGGCCGCGCAGAGAAACTGGGACGCGACGCAGCAGGCGCCCATCCGGGAGACCCTGCTCGAGCACATCTGCCTCGAGCTCGAGCGCTACTCGGGGCCGCTGGGACGGCAACTGGCCGCACAGTTGCAACCGTACCGCAAGGGCCCGTATCGCAAGCTGTTCAACCAGGCGCGCAGCATCGGCGCCGGCGACCGCTTCGTGTTCTTCAACCTGGGCAACATCCTGCGCCAGCCCTGCGCCGCGCTCGCCTCGTTCTGCGTCTTCGGACTGATCGACGACGTGATGACCGATCCCGCGTTGCGGGGCGTACCCAAGGGGCTCATCGCCGACGAGGTCTGGGCCCTCGTGCGCAATCCGCATGCGGCGGCCATCCTCGAGCGCTCGCTCAAGGCCTACCGCAGCCTGGGCGGCTTCGCCGTGCCCATCGTCCAGGACCCGCAGGACCTCGACACGCCCAGCGGCCGCGTGATGCTCGTTAATACGGCCACCAAGGTGATACTGCCGCTCGATCGTTCCGGGCAGGGCGAGCTGCAGCGCTACGTTCGCCTCAACGAACGCGAACTCGACATCGTCCGCAACCTGCGCCTGGTCAAGCGCCGCTACAGCGAATTCTTCATCTCCATCGACGGCATGCTGTCGGCCAAGGGACTGCTGATCCCCGATCCGCTGCGCTACGCGATCGCGACGACCGATCCGCAGGACGAGGAACGGATCGAGCGCTACTTCGCCGACTGCGGCGACATGCTCGCGGCCGTGCAGCGCTTCGCCCACGAATCGCCATTCGGCCTGGCGCGCCGGCGCCCGGCCGCAAGCGGCGCCGACGCCGATGCCGGCGGCAAGGTCTAGCACCCGATGTGGCGCTGGATACTCCACCCGGGCGCTGCCGCGCCGCCCTCGCCCTCGCCCGCCCCGGCGCCACGCCGGCAAGGGCTGCGGCGCTTCGTGATCGGGGCGCTGGTGCTCGTCGCGCTGCTCGAGGCCTTGCAACTGCGCGCGCTGGCGACCGCCCAGCAAGGCACCGGCGACGACCATCGGCGCCAGCTGGTAGACGCGGCAAGCTCGCTGCTCGCACCGGCCCCCCAGCCGATGCCCGCGGCATGGGACCGCGCGCCGGGCGGCCAGGCGCCGCAGGCGGCCGACGGCACGCCGGGGCCTGCACCGGCACCATCGCCGCTTGCGTACCCATCGGCCGGGCCCGGCGCGGCCGCCGGCGACCTGCGCGCGACACTCGTTCCCCTGCGGCAGTTTGCCCAACTGAGCGCGCACGACGCCTGGCCAGCGGTGGCAGCGCCATCGCCGCTGCCGGGCGCGCCGCAGGCGCAAGCGGGCCAGGCCCCGCCAGCGAGCCGGCCCGCGCCACCGCGCGCCAGCGCGCACCGGCAGATTCCCGAACTGCTCGAGGGAATCCCGGTCACGCGGCGCGACGCCGACGCCCTGGGCAGCCTGACCATCCTGGGGTCGCTGCGCTTCATCGAGGAGCAGGACAGCCCGTACGTCGTCGTCGCGCTGCGCACCGACGCCGGGGCCGCCCGCGTGCAACTCGGCTCACGACCCGGCGCCAGGGCCTGGCTGGCACCGACCGGCTGGCTGGAAGTGGGCGACACCCCGGCGCCCGGATGGCGCGTGGTCCGCATCGACGCCGGCGCCGTGGATCTGCTCACGCCGGCGGGCAACCCGCTGCGCTTGCACGGGCCAGCAGGGTACCTGCGCGCCGATCCGGCACCCGTGCAGCCGCGCAAACCGTCGCCGGTGCCCTAGCCCCATGCGCGCACCTCCACCCTTGCCGGGCGCGCGGCTGGCGGCCCTGGCCCTTACCGTAGCCCTGGCCCTGCCGCTGGCCGGCCGCAGCGCGCAGGCCCAGACCGGCACGGCGGCGGCGCTCGATCCCGGTGCCGACCTCTCCGATTGCCATTCGGCCCTGCGCCCGGGACCGAGCGACTGCGCCGCCGGCGACGTACCGTCTACCCCCGGCGACCGTGCGTCCGCCAGCGCCGAGCCGCTGCCGCGCAGCGATGCGCTGGAGCGCCAGGTCGATGCGTTTCTCGCCGCCTACGGCAAGCCACCCCGCGAGGCGGTGCGCGCCCTGCTCGACCCGAGCGACGCGCACATCGCGCAGTTGGTGGCCAAGCAGCAAGAAACACTGGCCCTTGCGGCGTATGTGGCCAACCGCATGACCGAACTGCAGCAGCGCGACCAGCGCACGCCGGGCCCGCCCCCCGGCGACGCGGCGCTGCTGTCGCAGATGCGCCTGACGCTCGTGCAGGAACCGGGCGACCCGGACGCGCTCGAGGCCATGCAGGCGCTGCGCGCGGCGATGGACCAGACCAGCTCGCTGCGGGTCCGCATCGCCCTCGTGGGGTCCGGCCCGCGGCCGGGCTTGGCCGCGGACGCACATCGGGACGCGCCGGCGGACGCACCGCAGGGCCTGCGCGCCGAGCTCGCCCGCATCGATCCGCGCTTCACCGTGGCCTTCGTCCCGCAGGACCTTGCCGCGGCGTCCATCGACACCGACGCGCTGCCCCTGCTGCTGATCGAAGACCTGCGGCTCCATCGCTCGACGACCATCGACGCCCGCCGGGCCACCGTGGCCGACGTGCAGGCGGCCATGGCGGCCCTGCGCAGCGGGCGCTTTCCCGCAGCCGCCGAGGCGCCGCATGACGCCGGTGCCGAGCTTGATCCCCGAGGAGACGTCCGATGATCCAAGCTTCGCGCGCCCTGCCGCGACTCGCATCCCTGGTAATCGGCGCGGCTGCGCTGGCCTTGCAACCGGGCCCGGCGGCAGCCGACACCGCGCTGCCCGGATACGACGCCAGCGCCTCCGGCACCGATATCCGCTTCGGCGCGGCCCTGGGTGCCGGATCGCAATGGCAATCGAGCATCACCCCGCCCGGCGCCGGATCCGGCAATTTTTCGTTCGGGGGCGGCTTGCGCCTGGGTTGCTCCGGCGTCGACTTCAACGGCTTCCTGCGCGCGTTCGATCCGGCGGAGATCCTCGGCGAAATCCGCAACTCGCTGCTCACCGGCGCGCAGGCGGCCGCGAGCAACTACCTGATCACGCTGGCCTACGCCAACCCGACCATCTCCTCGGTGCTGGACATGATGGACAAGAAATACAGCGCGCGCTTCTCCGCCTTCGCGCAGGCCTGCGACGCGCAGGGTGCCCGCGCGCGCGGCGAGGAGGCCGGTGCGCGCGCCATGGCGAGCGCAGGCGACCAGTGCTTCGACCAGGAAACGGCCAGGGGCACCGCGCCGACCGAAGCCTATCGTCGCTGCTCGATCCAGCACAGCTTCGATTCCCTCGACATCCCGGCGGTGGCCTCGACCGTGGACTTCCTGCGCAAGTACACGAACATCAACGTCACGCGAGAGATCGAAGGCCTGCTCGCCCTGCTGCCCGACGAACGCATCGCCGGTGGCCGCTACCAGATGCACCCGGCGCAGATGACCGTGGCCTCGATGGCGGCGCGCCTGCGCGACCAGACCCGCAGCGCGCTCGACCGGATCGACAGCGGCACCGATCCGGCCAGCATCGCGCCCTGCACGGCCGACCGGATCCTGGCGCCGGCATCGGCGCCGGACGGTTGCCTTCCGTCGGGCGCGCTGGCCCTCGTGGCATCGAGCGCGTTCCGCAGCGCCCGACTGCTCGGCGACCCCGCGCGCACGCTGTTCAAGGATGCGTTCTCCTCGCAACTGGCGATCGGCGCCATGTATTCCCAGCTGCTGGAGCTCTTCCAGCAGGTCGCCCGCCTGGACGTGCGCGACGGCACCGTGGCCGACGCCGCGCACGCGGGCGCCAGGCGCCGCCAGTTGCAGGACGCGATCGCCGAATTGCTGATGGAGGCCGACACGCAGGTCAAGGTCCAGGCCGCCCGCGGACAGCTCGTGCGCTCGCAGATCGCGGCCCTGGAGCAGGTGGAGACGACATTGAACGCGCAGCACCGCATCACGGCGGCCGAGCCGGAGCGCCCGCAGTTCGGCATGCGCGACCTGCTGCGCATGTTCTCCGACGCCCGCTGAACCGAAGCCCCCGGACGATGGCCCGACCGGGCGCCGCGCGCGCCGCCCCTGCGTAGACCCCCGATGGGCGAGCAGTTCATCGACCTGTTCACGGCGGGCGCCTACGCGCTCTGCGGACGCGTGTTCTCGGCGCTCGCGGCACCGGCGTTCTCCTGGCTGTTCTATCTGCTGGCCACCATCGGGATCGTGTTCGCGCTGATCGAAAGCGCGGTCGAGCAGCGGCCCGACCTGTGGCTGCGCCACCTGGTGGCGGTGTGCATGGCCTCGGTGCTGACGATGGTGCCGCAGGCGATCGATCTGCGCGATCTGGGCTACTCGGCACCGGGGCAGGTCGAACAGCTTTTTGGCACGCGGGTGGGTGCGGCACCGCAGATAACCTACTGGATCGAACGCCTCGGGGCGACGGCCGCCACCTCGCTGCGCTCCTTGATCCACAGCCAGCCCGCACTCACCGTGCCGGGCGTCGCCCAGCAGGTGAGCGACATTGCCTCGGACCCGGCCAGCCTCAACGATCCGCAGATCAAGGCCAACCTCGAGATCTGGCGCCGGCGCCTCGTGCCCCAGATCCTGCGCGATCACCCCGACCTCGCCAGCCAGTTGCGGGCCGCCGATCTCTCGGAGGCCCTGCTCAACCCGGCGCCGGCCGAGCCCCAGTTCGTCGGTACCCGGGCCGCAGAGCAGGCGCAGGCGGTCCGAAGCGCGCTGGCAGCGGCCAGCATCGATCTGGCGGCCAGCTTGCAGACCCAGTCGCCGCTGGTCAACCAGATCGCCCAGGATGCCGGAGCCACGCCATGGGACCTGGGCTCCGACCCCGGCGCGACGCCGGCCATCCGCTTTGTCCAACGCACGCCACCGACCAGCGCGCGCCCGCTCATAACGGCGGCCGCCTTCGACGACGCGCTGCAGCATGGCAGCGCGCTGGCCACGCAGATGCGCGCGCAGCTGCCGCAGGCCGACCAGGTGGTCGCCATCTCCGGCGCCGATCAGCTGTACGACAACCTGGGGCGGTCCATCCTGTACGGCGCCGGCGTGACGATCGCCCGCGACCGGGCCGCGCAGGCGACCATCGGCAGCCTGTGCCAGCGCGCCGGAGATGCGGTCTGCCGCGGCGCCATGGCGCCGCTGATCGAGGCCTCGACCCACCTGCGCGTCAGCGATGCCGATCGCTACAACCGCTACGACATGACGACCATCCTGCAGCAGCCGATCACCACCTTGCTGCTCACGATCACCGCGGTGCTGATGGAAACGCTGTCATCGCTCGTGGTTTCCGTGCTGCCGTTCGCGCTGGGCATCGCCAAGGCCATGGCCATCGTCGTGTCGATGATCGGCGCGTGGCTGCTGCTCTGGCCGGGGCGGGCCCGCGTCGCCCTGTCCTGGATGTTCGGGCCCATCTCCTTCGTGAGCCTCTGGAGCGTGCTGTTCAATCTCTGGGCCGACATCGAGCCCGGCCTGGCGCAGATCGCCGAGCTCGTCGGCGGCACCGACCATGGTTCCTGGTCGGCCGTGCGGGCGATGTCGATCGCCATCGCGCTGGGCTACCTGGGCCTGCCCTCGCTCGCGCTGGGCATCATCTACGGGGAATCCGGGCGTGCGCTCTACCATGCCAGTGCGCGCCTGGAAACCGCGCTGCTGATGGCATGGCACACGCGCGGGTCGATAGCCGCGTTCGCGCGACGCTGGCTGGTCAACTCGCCGATGGCACGGCGATGGAACCAACGCGCGTACCGGGCCATCGGCCTGGGTGCCTTGCGCCCCGCACGCGGCAGCGCAAGCACACCGCGTGCGCCGTCCGCACGATCCAGCAAGGCCGGGCGCGCGCCGCGGGCCGGCACGCGCCTGCCGCCGCTGCCCCCGGAACCCGGCCCCGGATCGGACCCGGCGCCGCCAGCACCGAGGAAACCCCGGCGGCCAAAGCCACCGCCCGACCCTTAGGAGTCTGCGCGGCAGAAGCCTCGAAGCTCCCCTCGCCCGCCAGCGGGAGAGGATAACTTCCGCGGCAGCGGCCGAACCGCCTGACGAGCAAACTGCTTGGTGCACAGGCGCACAGACCGGGGCAAGCGCGCGGCGGTACCTTGCTACGCATCGGCGTGGTGACGGTACGGCCCGATGCTCCCCTGCTGCGGCGCGCATGCAACTACCGCGCCGCCGGACGAGCACGGTTCCGGACCGGTCACCCGCAACACCCGTCACCTGAGGAAAAAATCATGCACACCAAACTTGCCGGCACCCTGGTCCTGCTGGGCGCCCTGTCGCTTCCCGTGCTCGTCTCGGCCGAGGACATGAGCTCCGATACCACCGGGGAGTACCTGGACGACGCGGGCATCACCACGCGCGTGAAGGCCAACTTCGCCCAGGATAAATGGGTCAAGGGCCGCGATATCAGCGTGCGCACCGACCACGGCGTGGTGGACCTGACCGGGACCGTGGGCAGCACGAAGGAATCGGACCGCGCCACCGAACTGGCCGCGAAGATCAAGTCCGTCAAGGCCGTGCACAACAACCTGAAGATCAGCGCGAACTAGGTCAGGACAGCGTGTCCGGCCACACGTCGAACAGCTGCTTGACCTCCATCGGGTCGTGGCAGCGATGCAGGCGCTCGCGAAAGCGCGGGTCGGAGAACATCTGGGACGTATCGGCGAGGATGCGCAGGTGTTCCTCGCTGGCCTGCTTGGGTACCAGGATCACCAGCACGTCGGCCACGGGCTTGCCGTCGGGGGCGTCGAACGCGATGGCCGGCGCCAGGCGCAGGTAGGCGAGCTGGATGCGGTCGAGTTCCTTCATGCGCGCGTGCGGGATCGCGATGCCCTGGCCCAGCGCGGTGGAGCCGATCTGCTCGCGGTAGGCCAGTGCCTGCACCACCGAGCGCTGCGGGATGGCGTGCACCCATTCGAGGTGCTCGCCGATGCGCTCGAACAGTTCGATCTTGCCCAGGACCGCGACATCGAGCAGGATGTCCTTGGGAAAAAGCAATTCGGCGATCGTCTTCACGCAAGATCTCCTCACGACGGGTTGCCGCTGGCGCGGCCGGCCGGACCGGGCCGCCAGGCAGACCGTACGATACGGCGCGATTCCCACACGCGATATCAACGCGAAGCATATTTTTCGGGTTGACGGCAAAAATCGTGCAAAAATCCCGTGCTCGCATCGTTGCCGATGTGCGTCGGCACGTGCGCCGCATCCCGGGAGCCGGACATGATTCTTGGCCTGCGCAGCGTCATCTACCCGGTGGCGGACCTCGCCGCTGCCCGGCGCTGGTACAGCGCGGTGCTGGGCGTGGAGCCGTATTTCGATCAAGCGTTCTACGTCGGTTTCTCCGTGGGCGGCTTCGAGCTGGGCCTGATCCCGGACGGCGAAGCGGGCAGCACGGGCGCCCAGGCGCTCTGGGGCGTGGACGACGCGGCCGCCGCCCTGGCGCGCCTGCTCGAACTGGGCGCCACGCCGATCGATCCGGTCGCGGACGTGGGTGAAGGCATACGCGTCGCGGCCGTGCGCGATCCGTTCGGCAATCGCCTGGGCATCATCGAAAACCCGAACTTCGATCGCACCCTGGTGCGCTAGGAGTCTGCGCGGCAAGAGCGCAGTTCCCCCACTGCCGCACGCGGGAGACGGGGAATCTCATCCAGCACGATCTTCAAACCGTCTGCCGCGCAAACTCCTTGCGCCGGTTCCCACGGGCGAGTTCGTCCGAGCACGCGCTGCCGGCGGCGCGCCGCGCCACCGGGCTGGCCCCCGGCCCGCAGGCCCGCGCGTGGCCGTATACTGTCAATATTCACAGCTTCCGCGATCCGGCCGCGCACGCTGGCGCCGGCCACCGCCCGCCGCGATCGTCGCGCACCGGATGCCCGAATGGATACGCCGCAGGACCCAGCCATCGCCGTGCATCCGCGCCTGCAGTCGCTCAACGAGGCGCAGCGGGCGGCCGTGCTGTACGGGGTGGATTCGGACGCCGGTTCGGGCACCCGATCGGGTACCGAGGGCACCGATGACGGCACCGTCGGCGCCATAACCGGGCCTCCCGGCGCCGCGGCGGCCGGCTGCCCGCCGCTGCTGGTCATCGCCGGCGCGGGCTCGGGCAAGACCAATACGCTGGCACACCGGGTCGCCCACCTGGTGGCGTGCGGCGCCGATCCGGGCCGCATCCTGCTGCTCACCTTCACCCACCGCGCCGCCGACGACATGGGACGGCGCGTGGCCCGCCTGCTCGGCCAGGCCGGTGGCGCCGATGGCGGCGCGCGGCCGGTGGCAAGCATCTCGTGGGCGGGCACCTTCCACAGCATCGGCGCGCGCCTGCTGCGCGAATTCGCCGGCCGCGTGCGCCTGGACCCGGCCTTCACCATCCACGACCGCGAAGACTCCGCCGACCTGATCAACCTCGTGCGCCACGAGCTGGGATATTCGGCCAAGGACAAGCGCTTCCCGCTCAAGGGAACCTGCCTGGCCATCTATTCGGCGGTGGTCAACACGGGCGCCGGGCTCGGGCCGGTGCTGCAGTCCAGCTTTCCCTGGTGCGTCGCCTGGGAGGAGGACCTGCGCCGGCTGTTCCTGGGCTATGTCGAGGGCAAGCAGGCGCAGCAGGTGCTCGACTACGACGACCTGCTGCTCTACTGGGCGCGCATGGTCGAGGAACCCGATCTGGCTCGCGAACTGGGCGCACGCTTCGACCACATCCTGGTGGACGAATACCAGGACATCAACCGCCTGCAGGCCGCCATCCTGCTGGGCATGAAGCCGCTGGGCACCGGCCTGACCGTGGTCGGCGACGACGCGCAATCGATCTACGCGTTCCGGGGCGCAACGGTGCGCAACATCCTGGATTTTCCTGCACAGTTCCAGCCGCCCGCGCGTGTCATCACGCTGGATCGCAACTACCGCTCCAGCGCGCCCATCCTCGCCGCCGCCAACGCGGTCATCGCGCTGGCCAAGGAGCGCTACACCAAGGACCTGTGGACCGAGCGCGCTGCCGCCGGGAAGCCGCAGCTGGTGGCCGTGCGTGACGACGCCGACCAGGCCGCCTACGTCGTGGCGCAGGTGCTGGCGCGGCGCGAGCAGGGCATACGCCTGACGGCGCAGGCCGTGCTGTTTCGTACCGCGCATCACAGCGCGCGCCTGGAGCTCGAACTGAGCCGGCGCAACATCCCGTTCGTGAAGTTCGGCGGCCTCAAGTTCCTCGAGGCCGCCCACGTCAAGGACGTGCTGGCACTGCTGCGCTGGGCACAGAATCCGCGCGACCGGGTCAGCGGCTTTCGCGCCATCCAGCTGCTGGCCGGCGTCGGCCCCAAGACCGCGGCACGGGTCATCGACCATGTCGCCGCCGCGCCGCCGGGCTGCGCGCTGCTGGCCGAGCAGGCCATGCCGGCGGGCACGCAGCAGGCGTGGCTGGAATTCGCCGCGCTGGTGGAATCGCTCGCCGCGGCGCTGGGGGCGAGCCAGGCCCCGGGTGCCGGCGCGTGGCCGGCACCGTTCGAGCGGGCCTGCCGCTGGTACGAAGCGCAGATGGAGCGCCGCTTCGACGACGCACGGGTGCGCGCGGGCGATATCCAGCAGCTGGCGCGGATCGCCGCCACCTATCCGAACCTGGAGCGGTTTCTCACCGAGCTCACGCTCGAGCCGCCCGATGCCACGAGCGCCGAGGCCGGCGTGCCGCTGCTCGACGAGGACTACCTCATCCTCTCGACCATCCATTCGGCCAAGGGCCGCGAGTGGAACGCGGTGAGCGTGCTCAACGTCGTCGACGGCTGCCTGCCCTCGGACCTGGCCACCGGCAGCAGCGCCGAGATCGAAGAGGAGCGCCGCCTGCTCTATGTCGCCATGACGCGCGCACGCGATCACCTCGACCTCATCGTGCCGCAGCGCTTCCACGTCGGCCATGCTTCCGGCCTGGGCGACCGCCATGTCTACGCCTGCCGCTCGCGCTTCCTGCCCGCCGCCACGCTGTCCCGCTTCGAGGCCACGTCCTGGCCCGACCCGGCGCTCGCGCCGGCCGCGGGCACGGCGAGCGCCGCAGCGCCGCCCGTCGACCTCGCGGCGCAGATGCGCGCGATGTGGCGCTGAGCCGCACCCGCAGCCCGGGCTTGCGCTAGGATCGCGGCAAGCGCATCACGCCGGGAGCCGACACGCGATGTTCGATGAGCCGTCCGACCGCGTCAGCCCCGCCCACCTCGTGGGCGCCTTCGAGGCGATGAGCGAGGGCGTGGTGTTCCACGGGGCCGACGGCCGCGTCATCGACTGCAACCAGGCCGCGGAGCGGATCCTGCGGCTCACCCGCGATGAGATCCTGGGCCGCAGCTCGATCGATCCGCGCTGGCACACGGTGCGCGAGGACGGCAGCGACTACCCGGGCGACCAGCATCCGGCCATGCTCACCCTGCGCACCGGCGCGCCGCTGATCGAGCAGACGATGGGCGTGCACGACGCCGCGGGCGGCCTGCGCTGGATCAGCATCAATTCGAACCCCATCTGGCGCGCGGGCGTGCCGGACCCGGTCGGCGCGGTGGCGACCTTCACGGACATCACCGGGCGCAAGACCATCGAGCGCCAGCTGCGCGCGCTGACGCTCGAGCAGGAGCGCATGCTCGACAACGAGCTCGTGGGCATGGTCAAGGTGCGCGACCGCTGCGTCGCCTGGATGAACCAGGGCATGACCCGGATCTTCGGCTACTCCGAAGACGAGCTGCTGGGCAAGTCGACGCGCCTGCTGTACCCGAGCGAAGCCGACTACCGCGCCGCGGAGGCGGCGGCGAGCGGGCAGCGCGCGGGCAGGGCCTTGCGCCTGACGGTGGACATGGTGCACAAGGACGGCAGGCTGGTGCCGGTGGACATGAGCAGCACGATCCTGTCGGAGGATCCCTACGTCGCCCTGGGGCTGTTCGTGGACATCACGCCGCTGCGCGTGGCCGAGGCGGCGCGGCTCAAGGCGATCCAGCTCGAAAGCGAGAACCACCGGCGCGCGCTGGAGGTCGCCGAGGAGCGGCGCCTGCGCCTGCAGAGCCAGCAGCACGCGCAGGAGCTCGACCGCCTGCTGGCCGAGCGCAGCGAGATGCTCGACGTCCTCGCGCACGAAGTGCGCCAGCCGCTCAACAACGCCTCGGCCGCCCTGCAGAGCGCACACGCGGCGCTGGCCGGCCTGGGCGAGCAGTCTGCCGCGCCGCGCCTGGCGCGCGCGCAGGCCGTGCTCAGCCGCGTGGCGGCCAACATCGACAACCTGCTCGCCGTGGCCAGCCTGCTCGCGCGGCCCCACCCGGTGGAACCCGAGGACCAGGACGTCGACACGCTGCTCGCCGTGGCGATCGGCGACATGCCCGAGGCCGAGCGCGGGCGCGTGCAGATCGAGCGCGGCACGAACACCCGGACGGCCTCGATGGACATGAGCCTCATGCGCCTGGCGCTGCGCAACCTGCTCTCCAATGCGCTGCGCCACGGCGGCGCTTCGGCGCCGGTGGTGCTGCGCGTGTCCGACTCCGACGATCCGCTGGCGCTGCTGATCGACGTCATCGACTCCGGCCCCGGGATCGACCGCGAACTGGTACCGCGCCTGTTCGAGCGCAGCCAGCTGCGCCCGGCGCGCCGCGCGCAGCGCGGCAGCCTGGGGCTGGGGCTCTACATCGTGCGCCGCGTGATGGACCTGCACGGCGGCGGCGTGCAGCTGCTGCGCAACGGCAGCACGGGCGTGACGATGCGGCTGGTGATACAGCAGTCGCACGCCGCCTGAGCCGGCCGCCGTCGATCGCCCTGGCCGATCTCCCCGCTCAGGCCTCGCGCGCGCGCGGTTCCTGGCCGGCGGGCTGCAGGGCCAGCTGCTCGGCCAGGCGCACGAAGGCGGCGGCATCGAGCGTTTCGGCGCGCGCCCCCGGGTCGACCTGCGCGCACTCGATGGCCGCTTCGGGCAGCACGCGCGCCAGGGCGTTGCGCAGCGTCTTGCGCCGCTGCGAAAACGCCGCGGCGACCACCACCGAGAACACCTCCATGCCCACCGCTGCCAGCTCGGCGGCCGGCAGCGGCGTCATGCGCACGATGCTCGACTGGACCTTGGGCGCCGGCGTGAACGAGCCCGCAGCGACGTGGAAGAGCCGCTCGATGCGGTAGCGAAACTGCAGCATCACCGACAGGCGGCCGTATTCCTTGCCGCCGGGGGGTGCCGCCATGCGCTCGACGACCTCGCGCTGGAGCATGAAATGCTGGTCTTGCACGAGATCGGCGATCGGCAGCAGGCAAAACAGCAGCGGGGTCGACACGTGATACGGCAGGTTGCCGACGATGCGCAGCGCACCGCCGCGTGCCTGGGCCAGCGCGCGCCAGTCCAGGTCCAGCGCGTCGGCCACGATGAGCTCCAGGCCGCCCTGGGCAAAGCGGCCGCGCAGGCGCTCGGCCAGGTCGCGATCGATTTCGACCGCCGCGAGGCGCCCGGCCCGCGCCAGCAACAGCCCGGTGAGCGCACCCAGGCCGGGGCCGATCTCCACCAGGTTCTCCCCCGGGCGCGGGTCGATCGCGTCGACGATACGTTCGACGACCAGACGGTCGTGCAGGAAATTCTGACTGAAGCGCTTGCGCGCCTTATGCCCGTCCATCGACTTCTCGTCCGCCTCGCGGGGCGGCCGGCGCATCGGGCACGACGGGGACCGCCGGTGCGCGCTGCGCCAGCTCGGCGGCCAGCGCCAGCGCCTCGCGCATGCTGCCCGCGTCGGCCTGGGCCTTGCCGGCCAGGTCGAGCGCGGTGCCGTGATCGACCGAGGTGCGCACCAGCGGCAGGCCCAGCGTGACGTTGACACCCTTGCCGAAGCTGGCGTACTTGAGCGTGGGCAGGCCCTGGTCGTGGTACATCGCCAGGATGGCATCCACGCCCATCGCATTGCGCGCGACGAAGATGGTGTCGGCCGGCCACGGGCCCGTGGCGTCGATGCCGCGCGCGCGCGCCGCCGCCACGGCCGGCGCGATGGTGTCGATCTCCTCGCACCCCAGGTGCCCGCCTTCGCCGGCGTGCGGGTTGAGGCCCACGACCGCGATGCGCGGCGCGGCCAGCGCGAAGCGCAGGCGCAGGTCGCGCTGCAGCACGTCCAGGCAGGCGTCGAGCAGCGGGCGGGTGATCGCTGCCGGCACGGCCGACAGCGGCAGATGGGTCGTGGCCAGGGCCACGCGCAGGCCTCCGCCCACGAGCAGCATCACCACCGGTCCGGCATCGGTGGCCGCCGCCAGGTACTCGGTGTGTCCGCGAAAGGCGATGCCGGCGTCATTGATGACGGCCTTGTGCACCGGTGCCGTGACCAGCGCGGCGTAGACACCGCTGCGCCAGCCCGCGAGCGCGCGATCGAGCAGGCGCAGCACGTAGCGGGCATTGCGCACGTCCAGGGTCCCGGCCACCGCCGGCGCGGCCAGCGCCTCGTGGACCACGCGCACCCGATCGGGCAGCGGCCAGCGCATGCTCAGCGTGCGTGCCGTGGCCTCGAGCAGGCCGGCATCGCCGATCAGGTCGCAGGCCACCGCCGCATCCATGGCCGCCTCGAGGGCGACCTCGGGTCCGATGCCGGCCGGCTCTCCGGTGGTGATGGCGATGCGCAGATCACTCATGGACCGTCTCCTCGCGCACCGGTGCCCCGCCCGCCGGGCGCAGGGCAGGCACGGCGCTCAGCGGTTGTCGTCGAGGCGATATTCCACGTAGGTGCGGTCGCGCAGCTGGCGCAGCCATTCCTGCAGCGCCTCCTCGGACTTGCGCTCGCGGATGATCTGGCGCGCTTCCATGCGCTTGCGCTCGATCGACGATTCCTCGGTACGCCGCTCCAGCACCTGGATCAGGTGCCAGCCGAACGGCGACTGGACGGGCTCGCTGATCTCGTTGATCTTGAGCCCGTTCATGGCGGTCTCGAAGGCCGGCACGGTATCGCCCGGATAGACCCAGCCCAGGTCGCCGCCGCGCGTGCTGCTCGGGTCGACGGAGTACAGGCGCGCCAGCTGGCCGAAGTCCTGGCCGCCCTTGAGGACCCGATCGCGCAGGTCCGCCAGGCGCTTCTTGACCTCGGCTTCGGGCAGCGCATCGCTCACGCGCAGCAGGATGTGCCGGGCGTGAGTCTGCGCGACGGGTTTGTTCGAGATGCGCGCGCTGGCCGAGTCGCGCTTGCCCAGCAGCTTGAGGATGTGGAAGCCCACCGGGCTGCGCACCAGCGGGGCGAGCTCGCCCGGCTGGATCTTGGAGATGGCGTCGCCGAACAGGCCCGGCAGGCGGTCGAGCGAGCGCCAGCCCAGGTCGCCGCCCTGCAGTGCCTCGGGCGCCGCCGAATAGCCGGCCGCCAGGCGCGCGAAGTCGGCGCCGCTGCGGATCTGCGCGTACAGGTCCTCGGCGCGCCGGTGCGCGCGCTCGACGAATTCCGGGCTGGCGATCTCGGGCACCCCGATCAGGATCTGGGCCACGTCGTACTCCACGGTGTTGGGCGCCGCGGTCGACTGCTCCTGCAGGAAATTGTCGATCTCGCCCTCGGAGATCTGGATCTTGGCGTCGACCTCGCGGTCGCGCACGCGCATCATCGTGATCTCGTCGCGCATGTCCTCGCGGAACTGGTTGAACGAGACGCCGTCGGCTTCGACCTTCGAGCGCATCGCCTGGATGTTCATGCCGTTCTGCTCGGCCATGCGGCCGATGGCGGCGTTGACCGTGCCGTCGTCGACGCGCACGCCCGTCTCCTTGGCCAACTGCAGCTGCGCCCGGTCGAGGATGAGGCGCTCGAGGATCTGCTTCCTGAGGACATCGGCCGGCGGCACGGCGATGCGCGAGCGGCTGAGCTGCGACTCGGCCAGGTGGATGCGGTAGTCGAGCTCGCCGCTGGTGAGGACCTCGTCGTTGACGATGGCCACGATGCGGTCGAGCAGGCGTGGAGCCGGGGGGCTCGCCGCCGGCCTGGGCGCCGCGGCAGCCGGAGCGGCGGCTGCGGCCGGTGCGGCGGCGGCGGGTGCCGCAGCGGGCGGCGCATCCGCGGCGGTCTGGGCCGCGGCGGCGCAGGCCAGTGCCAGCGCGACAAGGCCGCCGGCGGCGCGCGCCGCCAGGCGCTGCGTGATGCGGTAGACACGGCGGGGCGCCACGCGCAACGGCGCTGCCGGACGCGGAACGGGGTGAAACGAGGATTTGGGGTACGACATCGCGATACTCGCAGGTTGCAAGCCGGCGCCGCCAAGCGTCGGAGGGCTACGGCGCGGCCATTTCGGTCGACCACCCCGCGCGACCACCGCGGACGCGCCGGGCGTGATCATTCGTAATGATCGAAGGGCCCCCCGGGACCGGGGAGGGGGTTGATACGCTCGAAGCCGGAGATATTACGCTCCAATTGGTCCAGCGGACTCGTGCCCACGCTGGTCAGGCCGTTGAGCTCGATCTGGAAGAACCAGGCCGTCGTGTAGCTGCTCGAGTACGCGTCGGTGTTGGGCAGCGGCACGGCGTAGCGCTGGACCACGAAACGGCCCACCCAGCAGTCGGCCTTGTACTCGACGCCACCGATGCTCTCGACCCAGCCGCGGTCGGAGATGGAGTAGTCCAGCGCGCCGACCCCGTACCAGCGCGCGCTCAGCGGCCACTGCGCCGAGATGCGGAACTGGTCGATCGACACCGGCGTGCTCGCCAGCGTCGTCGTCTCGTAGCGGTAGCTCAGGTTGAGCACCGAGGCGGCGCGCGGCTGCCAGCGAAAGCCGAAGTTGGCCAGCGCGATGGTGCTCGTGAGCTCGGAGTAGTCGACGACGGTGTCGAAGCTCCATTTGCGGCCCAGCGCGGCGCTGGCCTCGAACAGCGAATCGGACGACTTGCTGGTGCGCGGCACCTCGCCGGGCAGCGTGACCTGCTGCGGGCCGAAGTAGAAGCGCTGGCCGAAGGCCAGGCGCAAGCGCTCGTCGCCGATGGCGTCATCGATGATGCGGCTCTCCAGCGCGGTGGTGACCTGGTTGGCCTGGGCGATGCGGTCGCTGCCGGTGAAGGTGTTCTCGGTGAACAGCTGGGCGAAGTTGAAGTCGGACTCCGCGCTGTCGAAGTCGGGCAGCTGGTTCTGGTTGCGATACGGCACCAGCGCGTAGTACAGGCGCGGCTCGAGCGTCTGGTGCGACTTCTCGCCCAGCCACGACATCGGCCGGTCGAAGACCAGCCCCGAGTCGATCGAGGCGATCGGCAGGCTGCGCTGGGCCGCCGTGCTGCCGTCGCTGAAGGTCGGATCGAGCTGGTAGGCGGTGTAGTGCCATTGCAACTTGGGCGTGACGAACCAGCCCGGGTAGAGGATCGGATAGCTGATCGACGGATTGACGACCAGGCGCGAGCCGTCCTGCGTGAAATAGCCCGCGGGGAATTGCGGGCTGAACGAGGTGCCGGCGGACGCCAGCGAGAGATTGCTCGGGTGCTCGGCGCGGGCGGTGTCGACCGGATAGCCGCCGGGCGGCTCGAAGAACGGGTTGACCGCCGGATGCTGGAAGCGGGTCACGTCGATGATGCCCGCCAGGTCGAAGCCGTGCCAGTCGGCGCGGCTGGCATTGAGGGCCACGTCCGGCACGCGCTCGTAGGGGCCGGAATCGGTCGGCAGCAGCAGCGAGATCAGCGTCTGGCTCTTGGACAGGCTGAGCGAGGCGTTCCAGTACGGCTGCAGGTAGGTCGCGCTCGCCACCTGGGGCAGCACGACGGCCGAGGAACCGATGATGTTGTGCGAGAAATCGATGAAGTAGTTGTCGTCGGAGACGCGGTTGTAGTTCAGGTTGAACACCACGCCGCTGGTCGGCGCCACGGCCAGCGGACCGCCGCTGGTGCTTATGGTGCCGTTGTCGTACCCCGCGTACTGGGTCGACACCACCAGGTGGTCGCGCACGGTGCCGGTGGTGCGGTCGTTGGGCATGACGTTGTAGTCGAGCTGGCCCTTCACCTGCGGCTCCAGGAAGCGCAGCTCGTTGTCCAGGGCTATCCCGCGCCGCGGCATGACGTCCGGCGTGAACGTGTAGTCGCGGTTGGGCGCGATGTTCCAGTAGATGGGGACGATGAACTCCTGGCCGAGGCGGCTGTCCTGGTAGAAACCCGGGGTCAGGACGCCGCTGCGGCGCCCGTCGCCCAGCGGCAGGTCGAAGTACGGCGAGGCGAGGATCGGCACGCCCTCGAAGTACAGGGTGGTCGAATGGGCCACGGCCTCCTGGTCGGCGCGATTGATGTCGATGGTCTCCGCGCGGATCCACCATGAGCGGTCGTTGGGCTTGCACGTGGTGTAGGTGGCATCGTGCATGCGGATGTTGTCATCGTCGAGGAACTCGATCAGTCGCGAGTCGCCGCGCCCGTCCTTGGCGGCATACGTGTAGTTGGCGTCGGGCATCCGGCCGGTATGCGCGTCGGGGTGGAAGTCGAGCGCGGGCCCGTTGAAGGCCGCCCCACGCTCGACCAGCCGCACCTTGCCGCGCATCTTGAGCTCGTCGGTGGCGATCGTGTATACCGCGCGCTCGCCGCGCAGGACCAGGCCGTCGTGGCGGATCTCGACCGCGCCGGTGAGGATCGTGTTCTCGTCGAACGCGCCCTCGACCTTGTCGGCGCGTACGTAGACGGGACCGCTGTTGGGCCCGCGGCCGTGGCCCGCGCCCAGCGCGCGTTCGATGCGCAGCTTGAGCGGCGCCGGCGGCGGCGCGGCGGCGGGTGCGGCGGGGGCGGCGGCGCCGGCGAGCACATCCGGCCCGGAGGCCAATTCGGCGAGCGGGCACGACAGCGATTGCGCCTCGGCGTCGGGCGCGAACTGGGCCCACGCCACGCCCGGTCCCAGGGCCGCGAGCAGCAGCGCGAGGAACACGCGCGCGCCGGCGCCGTCCCCCGGCCGGCTGGTGTGCCCCGCGCACGCGATGCTCGAAATGGCGGTACCTCCAACAAAGCGCGCCCTGCCGCGGCGCCCATGCCACAGCCCTCTGCCGGACCCCCACCCGGCAGCGACGGCGCGCCATTATGATCGATTGCGCGTGATCGATTGCGC
>Ga0116231_10002984_pt1 | contig 35363 bp, 33 predicted proteins | sample S1TSphgellanicum_2_FD_89695 | JGI IMG/M metagenome (GOLD analysis project Ga0116231, IMG submission 89695) | Host-associated microbial communities from peat moss isolated from Minnesota, USA - S1T2_Fd - Sphagnum magellanicum MG | ecosystem: Host-associated > Plants > Peat moss > Unclassified...
CTCTCTCTCTCTCTCTCTCTCTCTCTCAGAGCCACTCCTTCAAAACCCTATTCATCGTCGCAATAGCAATGGTGTCGCGCGAACTGCAAAATTCCCGCGAGCGCTTGCGATTCTCTTCTGCAACTCTTCGCAAATTTTGTAATTGGGAATGGCGCGCATGCACGTCCCTCTCCTCCTGACCGACTGTCGAGGTCCCTTCAATTCGAGGTGCCTTTCCAGGTGCCATGAATTTAATTCCAGGTCCCTTTCCAGATCCCTGGACTTTATTTCCAGGTCCCTGGGATTGATTTCGAGATCCCTTAATTTCGAAGAGCTTTTCGAGGTTCCTACATCTTGAAGTCCCTATAATTTAAGGTCCCCGAATTTTGATTTACATTAAATTGACGTCCCTGAGTTCTGAAGTGCTTTTCCCAGTTCCCTCCCTCAATTTTGAGGTTCCCTTTTTGAAGTTCATGAATTTTGAGGTGCCTTTGAAGGTCCTGGACTTTTTGAGGTGTCTTCTTCCAAAGTCATTGAATTCCAAAAGTGCCTATTTGAGGTCCTTCAATTTTGAGGTGCCTTTCGAGGTCCCTGCATTTCAAGGTATCCTTTCTAGGTCCCTCAATTTTGAGGTGCCTTTCGAGGTACCTTTTCTAAGTCCCTGAATTTTGAGGTGCCTTTCGAGGTCCCTGAATTTCGAGGTACCTTTTCTAGGTCCCTGAATTTTGAGGTGCTTTTCGAGGTCCCTGAATTTCGAGGAATCTTTTCTAGGTCCCTGAATTTTGAGGTGCCTTTCGAGGTCCCTGAATTTCGAGGTATCTTTTCTAGGTCCCTGAATTTTGAGGTGCCTTTAGAGAACCACAAGAGTCAGATTACCTCTCAACCTGAAGCCTACCTTAAACCCTAGACCCTAAACTAAGGTAGAAAAACCCATCACCAAACAAACCATGGGTGAGCAAACATTCAGACAATTCAAAAGATGACCTATTAGCAAACATTGCTCAGTTGGTAATCACTCAATTATATCTTATAATCATGCAATTAATTCTTAAAACTTGTGGGTGGGCCTTTTTTAACCTTCAATTATATCTTATAATCATGAGATTAGTTCTTAAAACTTGTGGGTGGGCCTTTTTTAACCTTCAATTATATCTTATAATCATGAGATTAATTCTTAAAGCTTGTGGGTCGGGCTTTTTTAACCTTCAATTATATCTTATAATCATGCGATTAATTCTTAAAGCTTGTGGGTGGGCCCTTTTTAACCTTCAATTATATCTTATAATCATGCGATTAATTCTTACAACTTGTGGGTTGGCCTTTTTTAACCGTCAATTATATCCTATAATCATGCGATTAATTCTTGAAACATGGGTCGGTCTGTCTTAATATTCCATTTTTTATATGAGGATTTTTGAAAGATGATATTTTTTGGGCTTGTGTTGAAACTTGAGATTAGTTATAATAGAGTTATAATAATACCTTGAAGGATTTTGGGGGGTTTTTTTTTTGAGGATTTTTTCGGAAGATTATATTTTTTTGCATGGTGAAATATTTGGGTTTCCATAATTCTTGTTTTTGCCTTAAGATAATACTTTTTTAATGTAAATGGCAAGGCCACGCCCCCTTGTTTTGGTCGGGTTTACACCGCCTATGACCGAACACTTATTTATATTATATTTTCATCATATTAGTGCTTCAAGTTTTGTTTGGACACCGGAAACAATGGAGGCCTCCCCTTGGATCCGGCCTGCCCCCGAGCACTTAAGTGTTTGGTCACCGGCCGGTCTACCCTAGAAAGCTATCCATATGAAGTGGGCAGAAAAAAAAAAAACTTGCACAAAAAGGACTTTGGATGAAGAAGAAACGAATGATCAAAGATGCACATCCAATGTGGATGTGTGCATCCACATGATATGATCCATATCAAGGAAAGAAAGCTTTTTTTTTTCCATAACTTTTTTTTTGTATTCTCTTATTGTTCTCATCACCCCTGCCACGTTCCCCCCACGTTCCCCCACGTTCCCCAATCAAGGGGTGTGTACATTGAAGTAAATACAATAATAATAATTTCAGAGTTCGACTTGACTTGGTTTTTGGGGGGGTGGGGAGAGAGGGGAATTTTATTTATTGGCTTATACCCTTAAGGGGAGAGACTATGCAATAATATGTAGTTTGGTTTGTCCCTATAGCTTATTGTTTTGTCTTTATATACATTTTTTTTTGGAGTATTTAATTATATTTTTGGAGTATTTGAATTAACGTAAATATGTAAAATGAGTATATTATAAGTGATATATTGTAGCATCTTTTTTTTTTGTTTCGTAATTATTTTTGGGGGGTTTGTACTTGGGTCCTTTTTCTAATGAGTAAAGATGGAAAGAGGTTCAACAATAGGTAAAGAACAAATAAAAATGTTTTGCAATCAACCATTTTGATTGGTTCACAATAGGATACACACAAAAAAACTTTGAATATTTCATTTATAGGTGAGCTTGTTTTTGACCCATTTACCTAATGGCAAAAAATAATGGGGTAAAGAGTGAAAACTTGGGAAACATGTTGGGAATCCAATGGGAACTTGTTTTGTTTGTTTTTTTTTTTTTTCGTTTTGTGCCTTGATCATTTCCTAATGAATTAAGTATGAATTTTTTATTATTGGAATATGGAAAGATGTTCAATGAACAATAGAAGAATAGAAGAGAAAAAGTTTTGAAATGTCTCGCCTTCAATTAATGATTCTACTAATTAATTGTTTAGCGCATCACAAAGTTTTGTTCTTGATTTTGATCATTTGCAATGAACCCCTTTGATTGGCCATCACCATGCAAAAAAAGTTGTAAAATTTTGGACACTCATTCACATAACGAATTAACCTTCTTTTGAAGCGATGGATTTTTTTTTGTGCACAAGATAAACATCGTGATACATGTCCAAAATCATTTCAATTGCAAAATGATGTAAACTTCACAGGTGGATTGCATTTTAAAATTTGAATAAAAACAAACATGTTAATTGAACTTTGTGTTGGTAATTATGTGATGCATGATGGGTTCGTAAATGGTGTAGATGGGATTTTTCAAGCCTTAATTAAATTACCTAATTCATAAGAAGTGATATGGATTTCATTTAATCACCCCAAAAGTGTTCAATTGACATGAATTAAAAATACACACTTCTATGAAGATGGAATACATCCCAAATGGACGCCAATAAGAGTTATATCCAAAGATGTCCAAATTGGCTTCAAATTCTACCCATATTATAACAAAGACACAATTTCTTATTCAATTGGCTCCAACATGCACCTTACATTGAGCACAAGGTTTAACAATTGATTACTTGGCTTTTGATCTTACTAGAATTTATAAACATGTTTCAACATTTTCTCATATTACGAAAAAAGAAAATCTTGACCTACTTCAACTTCTACAAATGAAAATTTTCAAAATTGTTCGAAATGTTGCCTTTGAAATGCATTGATTGCAAACAATTACACAATGGGATGTACTAATTCCTAAACCACATACACTTTGAAACTCACATGTTCTTATTTGTTTTTTAATACTAGATCATTATCTTTGGATAAAAGTGATGTCTTTATGAATTAAAAATTTAAAAACATCTGATATATTGTGTCTCAATGAAACAAATTTCAACCCAAAAATATCAAATAAATTACATTGTTCATTGATCCAAAAAAATTCAAACATAATTTATATATGGGCAAAATGGCACAATGATAACATATGACAATGTCACAACATCATCATCACATGAAACATTTACCAATTTGGGAGCTAAATGTATTTAGATATTTGAAATAAAAGTTAAAAAAATTGTATAACATTGAAAATTGGTCACAAATCGCCACAGAAGGCTAGGAAAAATCTATCAAACCACAATGTTTGTGAACTAGATTTAAGAGGCATGTTGTTACTTTGAATAACATCAAAGCCAACTTGGTGAACATGGTCCAAGTCTTTGGTTTTTCCAACATTCAAAATGACAATCAAGCTATCAAGTTCTACTTATGGTGAAACCATGTATACTTCTTGTTGCATGCCTACACATGGGAAGCTCCAACATCTTTACAAACAAAGTTTTCAATGCATATAATGTTTATTCAGAAATTATTTCACTTACACATGCATGAAAAGTCCCAACATTTTCACAAAGAATTGAATTGATGCATCTTGGATTGATTTGGGAATTCCATTGTCAATTAGAGTCACATGATCCTTTTCCACAAAATTTCACACATGTCCTTCACAATTTCATAATTGGCATTCTTAAAACATAACAAATGTGATTTAAATAAAATTATGAAATTTGAATATCATATATACATGATTTTTAACAAATTATTCTTTTTAATTATACTTAGATTTGTCTTCTATTTCATCTTGTACATCATCTTCATTAAAAATTACATGACCTATGAATAATGATTAACACAATTACATTAGTGGTGAGAAAAGAATCACAAAACTAGACCCACTAAGTGAAAAATATGTTCAAAGGTAAGCGAAATATATAAATTGATCTATGAATTTGAAAAATAATTAACTAATTTGAAATAAATGGGGGAAAAAATGTTGTTGCAACCTTATATTTACAATGTTTCCATTGCACACTTTCATAAATGTGAAACCAAATTTTCACATTGATTGAACCATTACACAATACGAAATACACTTTAATGCATATAAGAATTATTGGTGTTTAAAAAAAGATTGAGAAAAACACATAAACAATTTGGAAAAAAAATGATAATTTAACATAATAAATGTTCCTTCAAGTGAAGGTTTAATAAATGGTAAGCATTGCATTGTATCCATATTCCCATACAAAAACAAATTTTGGTTAAATTTAACAAATTGGTTGAAAACCTTCAAAACCAAAAAGAATATGTCATTTTTGGTTTTCTTTTGCAAATTTCTACTATTTTTTAATGCATTGTTGGAATTTTCTATTGGTTTCTAGCATGTAGCAAAAAACGTAAAAGAACCTTGAACTTTTTTGTTTTCATACCTTGGTTATAATTAAAATCTGAACAAACTATATTATGGATGAGTCACTAGTTTATTTATATGAAAATATAATTAACCTTGTTCCCATATGTCCATGTCATCAACCTTTTTTGCTAGTTATATATATCCAAAATGTTACATCAAAAAGTAAAAATGTTATAATTTTTTTAATAACCAAAATTTGACCAATATATATCTTTTATTGCCATATTTATATACATGGTTCAAGTAGGTAGCCAAAAACATAGAAGGATATTGTTAAAAACTTATTATGACATTTAGGTTGTATCCAAATTTGTTGTCACTCTTCAAAGAAAATAGAAACTCCATTGTTTAAACTTTTGAAACTTTCAACCATTGTTTTTTTTTGGTGTAATGGCTATTGTTAAGAGCTTACAAGTTCTTAACTTTATGTTAGTGATTAACATGGTTAGTAGCTCCTTTGTTGCAAAAAATTTCAAAGCTTGCACATGTGTTAGTTTTACTTTTTTTGTGGGCATTATCACCATCATTGAGAACTTATATGTTGCCATTTTTTTGTTATTGTTAGTTGATTTTCCATTGTCAAAACCTTTGCATTGAGTAGGTTCAAACAAGGGGGGGGAGGGGTTGCTTGTTCAAAGGTTCTTGACAACAAAAGAAGCAAGGTGAACATGCATGAACAAGTGACCATAGAACAGGGGGATGCCATTGTCAAAAGCCGAACTCTCATGTATTTCAAAACATTGATTTGACTTATCATTTTAAAATGTGAAAATTTAAGTAATGATTACATGTGAAGCATGACATTTTATTGTGAACTTACCCATATAGAGAAGAATGATGATTAGTCTTCAAGTTTAGGCCATAATGAGTCTTGTGAATGTGCATTAACCTATGGCTTGTCCATGCATCATTTTGGTTAATTCATTAATTATTTTGTTGTTGGCTTGTGTAGTTTGATATGTCCATGAACTCAACATGATGAATTCATCCTAATTTTATTTTGAATCTCCCCACATGATTATCTTGTCCTAATATGTAGAAGTAAGGAATGTTTTTTGAGGCTTTGAAATCTTTCGTAGTAGATTGTATCAAAAAATTTACCCTAATACCCTATGCTTAACTTGTGAAAGCACATCAATTAGTGTAATTTGTGTGCCCATTTTTTAGCCAAAGAACTATGGGAAAATGTTCATTTGAAAGATAGCAACTTAATACACTTTTTTTTTTAGAAATTTGAATAATTAAATAGAATCATTGGGATGTTGATTTGAATGGAAATTACCAATGTTCTATATAAATTTAAATAGTGTGTTGCACAAAGCTATGGGGCAAATACATTTTATAACCAAAGTTGTGCAACCTCCAACATATTTTGACATTTATATGTTAAAATAATGTTTCTATATCTATCTATTTGTTCCCTTTAGACGTACCTATGAACTTTAAATCTATCTACTTCTTTGCTTATACAAACATGTTTCATGTGTGAACCTAGCTTTTACTTTTTCTCACATCTTTTCAAGTTTCTCTAGCTTTTTTTTCAAGTTTGTTCATATGTGAACTTTTTCTAGCAAAGCTATTTGGTCTCCCATATTCACAAGTAGATGTTTTCCAAATAAACAAAACACCATAATCTTTTCAAAATGTTATGAAATAGAAAAGACATGTTTTCAATCTTGAAAATTAATGAGTGATAGATTGAAGAGGAATTTGATTGCAAGTCAACGGCCAAAAACAAACCCATTTCAAGAAAAAAATTTGTTGAACACCATTTCAATCCAAAGTAAAGCAATTGTTCATTGAAGTGTCACAATCCCACCATTAGTATGCAAAAATAATTAAACCACCATGCAATGGTTGTCATTTTTAAAAGTAGAAAACGTTTAAACAAGAATTTGATTTGTGAAACATAAAAGATCTAAAGTCGTTTCATTTATTTTATGCACTATTCTTGCATAACTAGAAAAAATGATTTGATTACAATAGGTATTGAAATACTGAAAGAAAGTTACCAACTATTGAAAGCTTGATAAGGAGGTTGGAATTGAGCTTCAAAAGTAAGCCCAATTCTTCATTGATTTGAGAACATTCAAATTTTTTTATACATGCATATCAAATTTTTCTTGGGAGAAATCGTAAAGTTCCATTGAATTTTAAGATGCAGCTAGGATTTTTTAGAACATCAAGATGAAAATGCATTTGATTGAAAATTAAGTTTTTTTCAATTTTGGTAGAAAACTTCATGTTTCAAAGTCTTCAATGGAGGTTGTTTCTCTTTGAGAAATTTGATTGTGAATAGATAATTGTTGTTGTTGTTGTTTTTTTTCTCCCCCTCATTCATAAAATATTATAACTATGATGTTATAACCTTGTAATGTAACATGTTACAACATGTAGCATAGTGTTCAAGCCTTATAACAATATTACTATAATGCTACAACCCTCTAACATGGTGTTATGACCTTGTAATAATATAATGAATGATATTATTGCAAGCCTTCAATATGTTACATGCTTCTAAGATTAACATAATTCTTGTGTTAAAACATCCTTTTCAATATTATAACTATATTGTGATATCTTTCTAATGTTATAATTTTCATGTTACAACGTTATAAAATTATAATCATAGTGTTAGAAGTGTTGTCACAATACAAAATCAAGATTGTACTACATAATTGTAGAGTAACAACCCTATAGCATGGTATTACAACCTTATAACAATATTCAATTAATGTTATAACCTTGTAACTATAGTGGTGTTACAACCCTATCACATTATTCAACTAACATTATAACTTTGTAACCATGAGGATAGAACTAGTGTTGATAGGTTAGGTTATTGAGAAACCACCAAATCATCAACCCAATTATTGATTATTTAAATATTGGTAGATAACTTACCAACTAGGTATTGAAATTCCAAAATTTTAATAACCTACCCAAATCATTGGAATTTTATGAATTGAATTATCAATTAAAAAATCCTAAACATGTTTATGATAATTTTTTTAAAAAAGAAAAAAATGAAAAGAAACCCTATATAAGACTACCCTACCTAGAGTAGTAGGTACGGGTGGGTATTTGAGAATCAACCTTTATGCATAACTAGCTACTATTACCCAAAAGGTGATAAAGTAAAGTGATAATTGGCCAAAAGATAATCAATTAAAATTGATAGTTGGAGGTTTTACTTTGATAGTGAAATACATAAAACCCTAAACTCTAGAATGTTCCAACCTAAACCCAACAATGTTTCAACCTAAACCCTAAACCCTACAATGTTCCACCCTAAACCCTGAACCCTAGGATGTTCCAATCTAAACCCTAAACCCTAAACCCTAGGGTGTTCCAATCTAAACCCTAGGATGTTCCAACTGCTGCTAGATGCTGCGTACGCAGAAGAACCTTAGGAGCGATTTTTGATTTGCAGAAGACTTTTACACAAGTTTCCTGTGTTTGATGAAACGTGCTGGATTAGATAGAGCGGCTGATGATTACCAGAAGCACAATCGGACGACAGAATCGACGAAGAAAAAAGACAAAGAGCTTTTGCTTTAAAGGAAAGTAGACAAACGGAGTCGCCATCCCCAAGCCATACGCATACATGTGTCTCCATGCCGCACACGCCATCTGCTGTAAATTTGGTTCCTTGCTCCATTCCAAGAAATGGGGGGGTTTTTTGTTTTTTCCTTCCTTTTCCCGGCCTACTGATGATGTCATGCACGAACCCAAATCTCTCAACAGATTTCTTTTGTGGGTATGGATGTGATGCAATCGAGTCGAACGGATTTCTTTTGTGGGTGTGATGCAATTGATGCAACTCAGTCAACACATGTGAGTTTGTGGTTGGTGAGCAGTTCTGTAACAGCTGGATACAACTCTTCTTTTTCCTTTCTTCCTGAATACCTTACTCCCTTTCTTCTTATTCTTCTTCTTCTTTTGTTTTTTTTTGTTTTTTATTTGTTGGGGCTTACCACCTTTCATGGGCCCCAGCAGCTCAGCAGCAGGAGGGTTTAGGAGGAATTTGCAGGAGCTGAATTCTGGAGAATTCTTCTGAGCGGATGTTGCTGTCAACAACCTGATCCCATTTCGACCATTCTCATACTACCATGTGCAAATCATGAGAGTGGGACCCAACAAGAGTAGGTGAGACGATTTCCTTCTTATAAGTAGTTGCATCACACTGGTCAGACACAGCAATCCTCCTCCTGGTCTTTGCGTAGAAGAGCAGGAGCTCCACCACCGCCACTGCCATCACTAGCTCCAGCCTGCTTCAAGCTTGTGATCCTTGTTCAGAGATCAGGTGTGCAGAAGAGGAGTCTGCTGCTGCGAGATCAGCCATCTAGACATCATCAACATGGCCTTCGGTGTGGGAAGAGCGTTGACGGCGCCTCTGGCCGTCATCAACTTCATCTTGTATCTCATCTCCATTGTCTTAGCAGGATGGGCTATCAACAAAGCCATTGAGGGCAAGTACATTGGTGGTATGATTTTCTCTTCAAAACCAAGTTTCCGAGCTTACAAGATTCATCAACTTGTTGCTAAGAAAGAACATGAATTCTGCGAGACTTGTGGACTAGTAGTGATTGATTCTGTTGCTTGTTTGTTTGTTTCTTGTTCTTCTTCTTCTCAGAGTTGTTGCAAGAGTTCTAACTGCGGGTGGGAAAAATGAATGTTGGTGGTGTTTGCATGCAGGTAACGCAGCAACGCAATTCTTCCTGCCATTGGCAATCATTGCTGCCGTGGTTGGACTTGCTTCCATTTTAGCTGGCATCTATCACCTCCGTGTGTATCGCACTGATACTCTTTCAGCTGCACATGCTTCTGCCTTGAGCGCCTGGCTCCTCACTCTTCTCGGCTTGGGGTAATCATATGCAACCACTACAAACAACACCAGCAACAAAACACAAAATCCAAAACCAAACAAACAAACAAACACAAACACAAAAATCCATTCAAGATCCTCAATTCTTCTTCAAATCATACTCATGTTGCCACATGCAGCCCAAAGTCCAATTTCCTTTAGTTCTCTGCATGAATTTCTTCTAAACCTTTTGCCTTGCTTTCTTTCTTGTGCAGACTTGCAGCAAAGGAAATCCATGTGGGTGGTTATCGCAGCCCGAAATTGGTAAGCTTCCTCCTCTTCCTCAGACTCCAAACAGAAGATTCACCCCCTTAAATTCTTTTCTTCCTTGTAAAAAGAACACAAGCACACTTTCTTCTTTAAATAGTTCTAGTCTTGTTGTTTCTTTTTCTTCTTGCTATGAATCTCTGTTGTTTGTTGCTCAAGCAAAAGTCTTCCAAGGAAATATAACAGTTTTGGGATTGTGGGAGTTTTGTGTTCTTTCAATCTCCTTCCTTGAACACACAGACCCCACCTTTAGAAAGTAATGCATTTGTGAATTTTGCAGCTTGTTGATATGTTATTTTTGTTTGTGACTGAAAATCTGTGAACCCAAAACTCTGGAAAACAAAAAGAAAATTCTTTGGAAAACTTTGCAGGAGATTTTTTGGCTTCTTCATTTGTCTGAAATTTTAAACCTTGACAGTAGATTCTGTTTCTTTCATTTGTCTGAATTTCTGACCCAAGTTCTCTGGAAAAATAAAATCCTTGAAAAGCCTTGTACAGCAGCAGGAGTTTGTTCATTTTCTTTGCAACTTGAGGTCTTTTCTCTTCCAGTTTTGTTTGGGATTGTTGCACATTCAAATCGCGCGCACACACACACACACACACACACACACAGGGAGCTTGGGTTTTTGTCTTCACATTTTTTCTCTAATCTTTTGTGTTGAATACATGCAATTTGTTGACTTTGATTACAACTCAACCAAATCTTGACTGTGGCTCTCAATTGCTTCTTTACTCTGGAGGAGCACAATTACATTTTTACTGCAGCTCAATTGCTTCTTATTCTGTGGCTTAATTTTATTTGTCTTGTTTTTTTTTCTTTTGCAGAAAGCTTTGGAGGCTTTCATTATCATTTTGTCATTCTTCCAGCTGCTCTACTTGTTGTCTCTCCATTCAGGAATTTTGGGTTCTAAATATGGTCCAACATACAACGACAGCAATGGAGTAGGACCAAAAGCTCGCGACTATGGCACTCCTGCTGCAACTGCTGTCTGATTTCTCGAAGGAAGAAAGAAATCAAAATCTCTCAATTTTGCACTCTTGAGAGACAAGGTGTTGAAATTGGGAGCAAAATTTGTCTGATTCAGATCACAATAAATTTCAATTCTCGCATTTTTTTCAATTCTTAGAAAAAGGATGTTATCAATTGCTCGAAGGCAAAATCGTTTACAAAAAACATGGAAAATCAGTCATGTCTCTCCTATGCGGAGTGTACAAATGTAAATCCACCCCATGTACTTTATAAATCTGAACATTGAACCTTCTTATCTTATGATGCAATTGTTGAACTCAAATGGATGACTCTTATAATGGTATTGCCAAGAGGGGAAAAATTAAGAGAATTAAACCCAGACCAGAACGGATTAACTAATTGCCAGTTAGCTCCCATTTTCTAGTGTTCTTTTTTTTTTTGGAAACTTTTTTTTCCCCTAAAAATTCTGGTTCTGATTCCACACATAAATAAGAACTGGAAACTTGGGTTGAGGTCTAATTCTTAAAAGTTTCCAATTTTGGTTCTGATTCTAAAACCTGTTCCAAAAATCAGACCTGATTTTTGGTTTGGCTTTTATGAGATGGAACCAGATCCAACTGTTCTAACCCACCAAATTGGGTAAGTGTTAGTCCATTACGAATGCCTGCAGCTTGAATCAACAAGGATTATCAATACTGGTAGGGAGGACCCTACCAGGCTGGTATGCACCAGTGTTGGGTGGTTCTCATTGGAACCTTCGGTTCTCACATTGGTTCTCACAAGGAGAATCGACTGGTATCACCAAAGGCAAGAACCGGTTTGAGAACCAGATTGATAGTTCTCATCCCACTAATAATTGATTATCTTTTTCAAAAAAAATTTGAAAACTGGGTTTGGTTGTATGAGAGAACCAAAACCCAGTTTCCATGTCAATAGTTAAATTAAGGCTAGTAGGTCGATTAGGTTAGATTAGAGTTTAGGGTTCGTAGTTAGATTACGTTAGTTTGTTGGTAACAACAATCACTATATAAAGACCCTTTTTTGGATTAGTTATTCTTAATAAAAAGTTGTTTTGCATTGTTCCTTGCATTGATTCTTTGTGTTGCTCCTTGCGTTGTTCCTTGTGTTGCTCTTTGCATTGATTTTTTGTGTTGTTCCTTTGTGTTGTTGATGATATGGGTTCATCATGTTATTGGTGTTCTGGGTTCATCACATTATTGGTGCTATGAGTTCATCACATTATGAGTATTGCAAGTACGTCATGTTACTTTTGGTGTTGGTGGTTCATCATGTTGTTGTGGGTTCGTCAAGTTGCTTTTGTTACTCTTGGTTTGTTGCATTGTTGGTTCGTTGCGTTGTTTCTACTATTGTTGGTTCATTGCATTATTGGTTCTTTGTGTTACTTTTATTGCTAAGGGTTCATTGTGTTATGTCTATTCTTGCTAGTTTATTATGTTGCTTTTATTACTACTAGTTCGTCAGATTACTTATTTTGTTGTTGGTTCATTGTGTTGTTGGTCTCATTATATTGTTGTTGGTTGGTTCATTACATTGCTGGTCATGTTGTTGTTGATTCATTGCATTGTTAGTCTTGTTGTTGGTTCATTACATTGTTAGTGTAACTAGATGGTCACATTGCCGATGTAATTGATTCATCATGTCATTGGTGTAGTTGGTTTGTTGCATTATTTTGTATTGGTGCTAGTTTGTTGTGTTGTTGGTCGTGACATTGTTTCGTTGCATTGCTAGTTCTGCTACTAGTCTTTCACATTGTTCCCATGTACCCACCTAAACCCTTTTTTTGTTGATCCTTTGCATTGTTGGATACTATTCTTATTACATGTGTTTTTGCAAAGTATTATCCTTGTCACCACCTTGCAAGTGGCAAGTTTGTGGTCCATCACATTGTTGTATGTTTTTCACTACTAGGTACCCACCATCGCCATTTACACCCCCTCTCGTGATGTTGTTGATTCATCGTGTTGCTAATGCTATTGTTGGTTTGTTCTGTTGCTTGTGCCACGGTGAGATGCTACCCCCTCCCATTGCCTTGTGCATGTGGCAAAGTTTTTTTTGTGGTAAGAAAGAAAGGAAAATAAATTGCATATGCTTACCAAAAAATTTTGACAATTTTTTTGAATAATTTGTAATTCTTTTTGTAAATACTTGCAATTTAAGTTGCAAGGTAGGTTTTGGTCTTTTGGTTTATCATATATCTATTTGGTTTTTCTTCTCCATTTTAGACTTGCATTATTTTATGAAAATTGAAAATGGTTCAATTTTCTAAAAATGAAAATAAAATAAGTGAAAATGCATGTAAAGTGTTTATGAATGATGTAATGGAAGTAGAATATGAAATAAACCTCGGTCTTCAAATTGAAAGTAGCCAAAACCTAAAAAATGAAAAAAAAAACAATGAAAGAAAACGTAAGGAAGTTGCAAGTTGAAAGAAGAATGTGGAAGTCACATAATATAAATTTTTTACATTGGGTTTTTTTCTGTGTGAATGATAACAAGGATGTTGATGTGAAATGCCCACAAACCATGAGATGTATTCTTTGTTACAATAGTCCAATTTTGTTTTGTAACCTTAAAACCCAAGCAAGAAAAAATCTAATCATATACAATACAACAAATGGAATAACAACATTGAAAAAACAAGTGAATGCAAACAATTATATTATTGCAAAAATGTTTGAAGAGGAAATAAACAATCTAGTGAGAGGAAAAGTGGAGAAATAACTTGCAAAAAAATATCAAATACATCTAACACTGCAATTCTTAATAATTTTTTTGTTGCCAAAGAACCTTTCCAAAAGGACCATATGTAGTAGAAAATGTTTGTTGAAGGTACGGGCTTAAATTGATTATTAAAAATCATTTTCCCATGCAATTTGTTAAAAGTCTTTGGATGAAATACCCACATTTGCATTTATGTCCAAGACTATTTTTTCTTTTTAGAAAGTAGTCTTCACAAGAGATGTTCCCTAAGTTGGTGGAAGAATTAAACAATTGTATGTTTTACCAACTTTGGTAGAATGTAATTTTATAACAATAAGATTTGACCTTTGGATGCCAAAAGGAGTGCATTAGCAACCAAAACATGTTACATAGTCTTTTTGAAGTTACAGATACTTCTAAAAAAACTTTGGTCAAAAACTTGATTGAGTTATTAGAAAAGTATAATTTGAGAGAAAAAAATATTACTTATGTGAAAGATGAAGGGTCTAACTTGAACACAATGACTTCTACATTAAAAACAATTATAAGTTGTGACATTGTAAGTTTGGAGTAAAATTATCAAGGCATTTACTTTGGGCATGCATTTTTTAAGGGTTGTCAATATGCTAAATAGATGAATTTTTTTTAAGGACTTGACATATGTTTCTATTAAGACTACACAAGGAAATTTGCAAAAGTGTATAACTTGACCAAATTTTTTAAGAAAGGTTGACAAGAAGGGAACAAGGCATGTGTCATTAAATGACTAATTTCTAAAGAAAGTGCTCTAGTTTGGTCCCAAAGAAGTTGAATACACCAATGAAAACAAGGTAACTTTTTTATTGATGTATTGTTACAATGGAAAATATATATGTTGTGGGTAAAAACACAAAACAACGAGCCAAAAACCATGTCAAATCATGTTCAAATTTATATTTTTTAAATATATGCCTATGTGGTGCACCTTCAATGACATGTTAATCATGGCTGCTTTATGATTAATATGGATGTTGAGGAATCTAAATTAAACCATTGGATCTTTGGATTTTAAGTTTTGATTTGAGCAAAGGGCCTTTAAAGTTGAGCATGTGTTCCATTAAACGTTATTAATTTCTTAAAGAGGCCTTTGATTTTTTTAATATACAAACTCTTTGATGTTAAATTCTTTTGTAATAATAGGGGACTATTAGACACACAGAAAAAAAAACACTCAAAATATAAGGAATATACAATTTGATGTTTTTCCAAAAAAATGAAAAATTGGATCTATTTGATGTTCATGAATCCTTTATGACATGTAAATGTGATGTAATGTAAATGGTGTCTAGAACAAAGTTGTAGCTTATAATACAAAAGAATAAACCTCAAAGTAGTTAACATGTTTTGTAATGCATGATTTGAAATTGTGATAATTTTTCAAAACAAAACATAGAAATTAATTTAATGCATAATATTACATTTTTATTCAAAAATGATTAACCAAAAAATGTGATATATTGGGAAAAAATAAGTACAATTAATAATTTTTTAAAATCATTAAAAAATCCTTCCTATGAAAAAAATGTTTTTAGCAAAAAAATTATAATCCTTTGAAACAAAGTAAACAAATTGACTCATTGATTTGTGATTACACCCTTGTAGATTTTGTAAGTAGTTTCAATTTATAGTAAATTTTAAGAATTTTTTTCTCTTTTATAAATTTGTAAGCAAATTTTTTTTTAAGGAGGTATTGCAATTTCAAAAAATTATATTCTTTGTTATAACAAGCAAATTGTTGTTAGGAGGATTACATGAATGCCTCCTCCTTTGACATGACACATCTTTCAAATCATTGTTGATGTCCTTTCCCCTATTGTGTCTACTTATGTTTTTAATCAATTCAAAGGTTGTTGATTATTAAATGATGCTTTAAATTATACCATCTTCATTTGTTTTGAAATTTTAAGTTATTTTGATAATTTTATGGAAGATGAATCCATTTTTGTGTTTGAGTTAGGTTTTTTGGCCTTTAATATCAAAAAATAGGTTTGTGGTATTTTAGATTTTTTTATTTTTATTTTTTTGGGAGAAAGTATGAAGAAAAAAAAGGTTCATAACATGTTTTTTTAATGTTGGATTCTAGGTTCAAAAGCTTACGTTTAATGTCCTCATCTATTGGCCTTGAGCAAGGTAATGCCATTGTTGAATAATATTAAAAAAAACTTTGTATCCCATGTTGTAAAATATTATCATCATTTTTGCACCCCTTGTTTGAAAATGCCATTATTGACTACGGTGTTGTTAAATATTGAAGTTTGGACATTTTTGAAATGACAAAAAACACAAATGAACTAATGAAAGAACTTGTTAGTAGGGAACTTTTGATTTTCAAGGGATTTCAAGTGGACGCAAAAGATATAAAATGTTTATTTAATGGTGGGAGAAGCATGGACCTATGTTTCTTACAATTGGATTCCTTACCTATCAAATCTTAAACATTATTGTTTCACAAATTGAAATTGAAAAGATTTTTTCTTTGGTGAGAATATTTACTAATATTAAGAAATGCCATTTGCAATTGGATAATTTAAATTAATTAAATTTTGTGAACAAAAATTGGCCAAATGACCTTAAGATTGGTTGTAAACCTTTTTTTAATTTAGTGTAATTAATTGAAGCTAATGCAAAGTTAGAAGAAGAGTTAGAAGAATTTGAATGAACATTTAAAAGGAATGAAATCTTGGAAATCTAGTTTATTATATAAAAACATTTGTAACATTTTAATCATGTTTTAGACTAATTAATCAATTTTTAAAAACTGATTTCTTTAAATGAATAGAAATTTGAAATCTAGATTGTGAAAATCAAATATGAAAACCAATTGTTATCACATTTGTGAGAATAGCCCAATTAAAAAATTGGCTTGATTATCTTTTTTTTTGATACCCTAATCAATTATTATAAATCTAACATTTAAGAAAAAAAAACTTGGTCAATTTTTTCAAATGTTGGGAAGAACCAAAATTGGTGATTCTCATAAAAAAAGGAAAAAACTACCCAACATTAGTATGAATTAAGGCAATACAAACTTCCTACCAATATTAGCCTTATAGGTTTTTAAGGTAATATGAAACTTGTATTAGTTTTACGTCATGGATATACATGCCTCATATAACCAATAACAAATTAGTTTTTGAAACAATGTTGTAATACCTTGGTGGTTTTGGCACATCTTTGGCAAAATAATAAATTAATTTTGAAGATTTCATTTTGAAAAAATTTCAAAAAAATCTTCATTTTCATCACTTTTTTTTTTCTCTAAGAAAAATGTTTTGTGAAAAGTTTGGCAATTTAAAAATAATGTAATTTGTGGCAAACCAATATGGTAAATATGCCCATAATTGAACAATGGTTAGTAACTGAACATAACAATAAATAAACCAATTAAAGTTCAATTATAACCTAAATAACATTCAAGTTGTACCCTATGATTGAACGCTTGTACCCATTGTCCCCGATGAAAAATAATAAGTGTTTGGTTTAGGGTGGAAATTAGCCCCAAAAAAAAAATTCACCCCCATTAAAATAAAGGATTGTATAATAATGGGGGTGATGTCATACCATTTATAAGGATTTAGGGTTCAAACTCCAAATTTAGAATGCACAAACATGCCTTAAAACTTAATAGGTAAAGTATCAACTTTGAATGCCAAATCAAAACACATTTATGACTATCCTAAAGAGGATGGAAATTTAAAAATTATTTTTACATTGCATCCCCACCAAAAATATTAATGTCAGACAACAAGTTAAACAATAATTTCAAATATTTTAACAATGTTTTGAAAATGTCATCACTACCAAAGACTTACAAGCATGAACTCTAAAGTTTTTAATAGCTTCTTTATTGTAGCTTAAACTTTTTGAAATCTATAATACATGAGAATCAAGTAGATCTAAAATTTTAAAAAATCATAAAATGAGAATACTTCACCTACACATGTAACACAAACAAAGAAGGCAACAAGGTTGAAAAACTTTCTATCCTATAACAATCAGGCACATGGATAATTAAGTCCTTGGAAGAACTGTATCTTTAACATCTCTTTTAAATCATTTGAATTGGAAAACAAGATCAAGCAAACAAGGGCCACAAGATGTGTTCACCAAGGAAGCGGATGCAATAATGGTGACTGTTTAGCAAGGATATTTGGTAGGTATCCTGAATTAGTCAAAATTCTAGATATAATGAATTAGTTAGTTAATTTATAGGCTAAAAACTAGGTTACACAACTTTAAATTCTTTTTTTCTTTGTTTGGTTAGTGTGTAGAATGTGTGCTGGTTTTGTGTCTTTTTTTTTAGGTTGAAAATGATAAAAAGGTGTAAAGGTGACAATCATGACAAAGTGAAGGACAAATCTATGGGACAACTTGTTGTTGTTAAGGAGGAGATAGGAGGCAAGATGGTGGCAAACAACAAGGGACAACATGGACAAGCAAGGAAGAGGGTGAGAAAAAAAAAAAGGAAAATAGGGGACAAGAGGGGAAGGAGGTGTCATTTGAACCTTGAAGAAACATAGAGGAAATAAAATATTGGGGAGGGAGGTTGTGGGAATGTCGTGCACAATAGGAAACAACTTGTTGCTAGGTTGTTGCAATCTTGTGAATTATTAGAAAATAGAATGCATCTTAGTTTTAATTAAACCCTTGTTGGAAGCCATAAATGAAAAACATAATTAAATAAAAGGAACACAATTAAAAACAAAAGAAAGGAAGGTTGGTTTGCAAATGGGCATGGATGCATCAATGGTAACAAATGAGAATTGATCCAAAATCAAGAATTATAAATGCTTGTTAAATAATCCACATATAGAGCCCTTAGTAAAATTATCAAGGGTAATGAGAATGGACCCATTAGAATGTTAAGTAGATAACTATCCCTAGGTGTTAGCATTATGCTTAATAGTGAGTTTGACAATAGGTATGCAACAATGTGGATTATCCATTACTTTACACTAACTCAAAATGAAGGTGGCAGAACTTACATAAAAAAACCCCTTCAAAGATGGAATTCTTGGGAACATTTAGTGGTATTAGTTCAAACATCATCATCCAAAATTAAGTATTCATCTTGTGGAAGGTTGGAGGTATATAAGGCACAAGATTTGACAAGTCAATCATGTAATTCCTTTTTATTAAAACCTACAAACATTATACATTCAACAAAAATATAACGAAGATCACATGTGGAATTCAAATGAAACATGGATTCAAGCAAGGTGATAGTTAGATGCAAAGGTTTTGGGGAAATAAGGTTCCCAACAAGTTTATAACACCGTTCCCAAATCTAGGAAATGTCAATAGTAAACTATGTTATAAATGTAGCAAGAAGAACCTTATTAGGTTTATACATATTGAAGGGTGAATGAATTAGAGATGTATACATCAAGTATTTCAAAGAGGAAAATGCATGGCAATGCAAAGGATTGCATGGATCACTTCATTTCTATTCAAGGAATTTTTATCATTTTTCAAGAGTTTAATGTTCTACATGACATGTTTTAATCTAATTGACATATATTGCTTCTAAAGACGCATGGGTCATATGTTACCATAGAAATAACAGAATAGGCGCAACAATTTGGTTTGAAAATGATCACATTGCCATTTCACACATTTCATGCCCTACAATCATTAAATGTGAGTTGTTTCAAGCCTTTCAAAATATATTTTAAAGAAAGAAAGACTATGTAATAGTTAAAAACAATCATTATGAACTAGCCAAATGCACATTTGCTAACTAGGTACACAAGGACCAATCTTTGTTTTAAAAAAATTCAAGAATGGGTTTAGGGTTATAGGGACATGGCCATTCAATCCCAAGGCCATGGATGAAATAATTAGAATGTGAAGTTTATAAAACTATTCACATTTTAGATGAAAACAATGATAACTTTAATGTAAGAATATGAATAGGACTAGGGGTGGGGTTTTAAAGAAGACGAACAAGATGAGGTGGAGTTTGGATTTTAAAGAAGATGAACAAAACAAAAGGTGGGGCATCAAATTCCTAGAAAATAAATGAAAGAGAACAAAATGAAAAGGGAGTTTACATCAAAACTAAAAGGAAGAATTTAGACAATAACCATGTAACAATCACCTAAACATGACAACATATCATCTTTTTGCAACCAACAAACATGATGATCAAGTGAAAAGTAAACTTTTATCATTTTTAATGCCTGACGATTAGGTGTGGACCCTAGTTATGTGCACTAAAAAGTATAACAATCATGATGAGGATACACCTCTTGTAACTTGCACAACATCACAAACATGGCAATCAAATGAGGATTGGGATTTAAACACCAACAAATATGATGATCAAGTGAAGACTAAATTTTAAACACCAACAAGCATGATGATCAAGTGAAGTGGAGGTTCCTACGATTTCAAGACCATGGTGATGGTGGCCATCACCAATGGGATCATTTAAAAGCACCAACAAGCATGATGAACATGATGATTAGGTGAGGAAGAGGTTTTTGCAACTTATAGACCACAATTACGGTGACAATTAGATGAAAACCACCATGAAAGCACCAATGAACATGATGATCATGGTGATTGAATGAAGACTTGAGTCTTGCAACTTACACAACATGAGGATGGTGATGATCAAAGAAGACCACCATGAAAGCACCAAACACCTAATGAACATGATGATCATGACAATGATGTGAGGGATTTAACTCTTGCAACAACTTACATAACATGACAATGGTGATGATCAAAGAGGACCACCATGAGAACACCAAAAACCCAATGAACATGATGATGATCATGACAATCAGGTGAGGATTCAACTCTTGCAACAACTTATACAACATGATGATGGTGATGATCAAAGAGGATCACCATGAAAGCACCAAAAACCCAGTGAACATGATGATCATGACAATCAAGTGAGGATTTAACTCCAACAATTTACACAACATGATGATGGTGACAATTAAGTGAGAACTGCCATGAAAGCACTAATGAACATGACAATCAGGTGAAAAGGAGGCTCTTGCAACCTTGAAAGCATGACAATGGTGCCGATCAAATGAAGATTTTGGTTTTGGTAGTTCAAATTCTTGCAAGGAAGATGAAGAAGACCAAGACAGATACTACAGGAACTAGGTTTGCTAGGAGGAGGATTGAAACCACCAAAAAAAGCAATTGAGCTCCCAACTCTTAGAAGGACCTAGATGAAAAAAAAAGACAAAACACCTCAAGATTTGCTTGGTTGGAAATAGGAGGACGATGATCACCAACAATATCATGTTTACACCTAAGAGATGGAACACCCAAACTAAGAAGTTCATAAGATTGTTGTTGGTGCGCAAACGTGGGAATGCCCACCCTAGTGGACCCCTTCCTTTGGGAAGAGATAACTTCATTATTTGTCCACCAAGTGACCCGATTTAAATGACTATGGATGCACCCATACATAGGGAAAAACTTATCTTTAGACCCCATGACAAAAAAAAACAAACCCCAATGAGCCCTTCCTCTCTGACTGCTTCCCCCCTCCACCCATGCAGTTTACTGCTCATGTACACATCAAAGAACAATACAAAACAGAACATTTTATTATTCGAGGCTGCTGCTCAAGCAACCAAGTTAATTCCAAGACTCTAGTATATTCCATAAGGTCCTCTACAGGAGAAAGTTGAAACACTCTATGAGCCAAGGAAGACTGCAATAGGTTGTATCATAACAATCCACCAATTTTGACAAGATGTTGAAATGATGTCCAAACATTCCAAAAGCATACTTTGATATTGTGCATAATCACAACTTTACTTGTAGAGAATTCTTCAACAGAATCCTCCCCAATGAGGTTAAAAGCTTGTGACAGTCAGCAGGTAAAGACACATCTTACATGCAAGTTACTCCTCAATCACAAGTTTCCATCAGACTTGGCGCTAAGTCATTAGCCACTGCTGCAACGAAGTAAACAAGTACCTCTTCACAAATAGACAACAACACAACACTTGCCAAAGAAAATTGAGGAAGAGGTTAGTTAATGTACCATGTATTGCTGCACTCCAGAAATAGCTTCTATTATCATCTGTCAAAACCTTCTATGTTTGCATGTTCTGAAAGAGAGCTATTATGTCCCATCCTGCTGAATGCTGAATGAACAGCTCCCTTGACAATCAAACCATGAATTTGTTGTTACCATTTCTCACAAAAGAATGTGTCCTGAGATTTCAAAGCAATCGGTCAAGAGACAGAGGCACCTGCTCTGACCCCATGCAATGCTCCAAATGCTTTTGATACTGTAGTGGCAGGTCAAAAAGATTTAAGCAACAAGAAATAGAGCCTTGGTTCCCAAGATTCTTGCTTTATCACGTGTCTACCAAACAAGCTCATGTAATCTAAGCCTCACAGTAACAACAGTAAAAATTGCACTAAGATCCTAGTGTCTGCTTAATGACATTCTTTTGAGAGTCTGTCAAGGAAGAAGGGAATGCCACCTCAAACATAACAAAGAGATCACCCTTCTTATTTTTCTCAAACACAGGCATACCTTCCCCAGGAAAGCGTCTAACCTCCTTAGGCTTTGTGATTTTGTTTGTGCCAACAGCCACAAGGTGCCCATCGAGGTGCTTCAAATCCTTTTTAAATCCCACTAGAGCATCCAACAAGGAGATTGTCACTGTTGTGTGAAGGTTATTGCCATCTCTCTGGAAGCGTACATGTGGTTGTGTCCGGATCACAAACTTGAGATCTCCAGGCTCTCCATCAATGATTGGCTCTCCATCCTCATAGAAAACAATCTCCTGGCCATCCTGCATACCTCTCTCAATGTCGACATCAATGCTCAGACCTTCGCGCTCGAACTTCACATTAGGACACTCTTGACAGACCTGTTGTGTATACTGCTGATACATCCCAGGCCCTACTTGTCGGTGGGAGACCTTGTTCTTGCAGTTGCACTTACGCTTTCCAGAAGCAGGCTTCAACACGTTCTTCTCCCTCCAGATCTGAAAAGCCACATATGTCACATATATCAGAAAATTGCAAGATCCCACAAGCATTAACATAGGGTCCATTGGCTTTTGAGAGTAAGGGACTGTCCTTGTGAGAAAAAAACATGAGATAAGAACCCAAAAGGCCCTCCAGACCAAACTCACTCAAGGTTACATATTCAGATTCCAGCCACAAAAGCAAATATATGAGATGGCAAATATGTCTCCACAATAACAACTAGAGCAACAGTATTTTCAGCTGCAGCCAGACCCCACCCCAAAAAAAACACAAGAAGAAAAGGTATAGTCATAACCTTGTGAGTGTCACTCACAAAGGATCAGACCATCACTTATATCACAAAGGACATGACTGGCTGCCATTACTCCCCACTGACTTCCATTGTGGCTGTAGAGAAGTGTATAATGCTCTGCTCAAAATTCCAGGCAAACAATTATACAAAAATCTGTGTGTTTCTGTCATGTTTCAAGAAGCCATGTGAAGATTTAGTTATGGCGTTGGCTAGCACTCAAGAGACATAAAGAGCAAATGTATGACATTGCAGAGAACACTACACAACAACAAGGAAACCAATAAGTCAGTTCCAGCAAAACCAAAACTACCATGACAAGAATGACTGTGGCCATAAACTCATGAGGCTCACTCACAAAATGTCATCACTTCACATGAATAGCAGTGACTAGCTGCCATGACTGCCCCCTGACTTCGTGGGCTCCCAACAGAAGCCATAGATAAGTATATAGTAATCTGAGGCCTGAGTTTCTGCTACATTTCTGGAAAGAAAAGGAAGACACATTCATATGTTCATTAGAACTGAGAGATGAAGAGCATAGACATACTGCATCACTGAAAACTGATCTGACATCTGCAACCAATATTTCCTGGCTCTGATCCCAACTTACAAATACGAATGCTAGTCAATGCCACTATTGAACCTAACAAAGTAATGCATGTTCTTATGGGCAAGCGCATGCACAACTTCCAACTTGCAGAACTTTCAGTTCAAGGCGGAAGAAATGAAAACTGGATGAATTTGGTCATTGTGTTAGCAGAAACAGACTACCAGCAGGATTTGGTTGTAACATATCATGCCTTTCACATGCTCATGGATCAGACTGAACTTGCATGAGACCTCACTTTCCATACAATTGCAAATCAAACCATAAGGCCTGACTGCAAAAGTAGCAGCAAGTGACAACAAGTCCATTAGATTGCAGCAGTTTACAGAGGTTGTTCTACAAGAGACTAGGGCACCCTGGTATTGCAAACACAATGATTTGGTCAAGCTGCAGTTAAATTTCTGGAGGACAGAGATTTCACCTGATGCTGTCTCAGAGTCTTCATATAAAACACAAACAACTCCAAGAGTAGATGACACCAAACCATCAGAGAATCTATCAAGGTCAATAAAGAAGTCATACCTTATATGAGTTCCCCATATAAAGATCCTCCAAGGTTGCATATATTTCAACAACGACATCATCTCCCTTGGGAATCCTATCTTCTTCTTCATCATCCCCAAACCGCATGCCACCACCAAAGAACTGAGAAAAGATATCAAAGCCACCACCACCACCACCCCTGCCACCATTGGCAGCATTTTGCTTCAAACCTTCCTCGCCATACTGGTCATAGATACCCCGCTTCTCTCTGTCCACCAAAACCTCATATGCATTGTTGATCTCTGCAAACTTCTTTGTCGCCTCCTCGTTGCCAGGGTTTTTGTCAGGGTGAAACTTCAGAGCCAGCTTGCGGTAGGCCCGCTTGATTTGGTCATCTGTAGCTGACTTTGATATCTGGAGAATGTCATAGTAGCTTTTTCCTGCTGCAGCATTGTAAACAGCCGAGGCTGTAAACAGAAGCAGGAGCAGAAAGGTGCTGATGATCCGCATTGGAGCTTTTTGACAATGAGGTAGTGACCTCACTCGCTGCTAAGGGGACTTTCAGAAGAAACAACAGTGAGGCGGCACTCTTTCTTTCTCTGAAAGGACTTGATTTCCTGTGATGACAAAAAGCTTTCCCAGTCAAGCCTTGGTGCCGCTGCAACCCTCCTTGAACTAGATTGTGCAATAGCCGTCAGGAAACACAACTCGTTAGAGCGAAGACCACATCCAAAATTGGAGTCCACGGATTGCACCCCCGTTTTCTTCGTCCGTTTTTCTCTCCTTATCTTTCTCTGGAAGCGAAATTTCCTCCTACCTTGGCATGTACAATATCAGCACTGCTCCAGATGAAAGAAATATGTCCTCGATTCTCTCTCTCTTTGTCTGATCGGAATGAAAACTCCGTTCAAAAATCGCACCTACAATCCCGAAATAAGACGAGCAACAGCAAACCAAAAGGTACTCAGATCAAAACCTCGTCAGTCAAGGTCTTCCTCTAACCCTAAAAAAAAAGACCTCCTCCCGCATCCCCACCTGACCGCCTCTCTCTCTCTCTCTCTCTCGCTCTCAACGAAATTGCACCATTTGACAAACAAACAAACAAACAAAACAAAACAAAAATCAGATCCGTCCTCCTTCATCTCAACCAATCTCCAGCCCTTCTGTTTCTCTACGTTCTCCTGAGATCTTTTCTTTCTATTTATTAACTCTCTCTCAAAAAAAAACTTGAAACTGCACAAGGAAAAAAGAAAAACAACACATACCTTCAACCACCAACACCACCACCCCGGGTCACAAATTTTTTGGTCCAAAATAGCGATTTCTCCACGTCCTTGTTCCCCGTTTTTTTTATGCTTGCCGTTAAAGCACAACACCAAACGGACAGGAATCGCAACGACGAGAGCAACAACTCACAGAAATCCCAAATCGAGCGCTCGCTGCAGCAAAATGCGCGACGACAAGAGCGTCTTCTTCTTCTTCTTCTTCTTCTTCTTCCCTACGCTGCGACGAACGCTTCAGGCTTCTTCCCTGGGGAAAAAATTACCACGAGAATTTACTATTTTACCACACCTCCGTCACCGTTCCGTTAATGACCAATAGCGTTACTCCGTTTCGTCTACGGAGCTTCTCATTGGTGGAGTCCTTTTGCTTCCTGGGTTTACCCCACTGGTAACTACACAACGGTTTTCACTTTTCACTCACGTAAAAAAACGATGAAAAAGCCAACGGGGCCCAAAATTAAAAAAAAAACCGACCTCTGACCGACCCGCGTCCAATTGGGTGAAATTTCGAGGTCCCCTTTTTGTTACTCTTTCCACATGGCGTAATTTTAGTGGTCAATCGACGTGGCGAGACGGTGGCCTGATTCCTTTTTCTGTAGGCTACTAAACTCTAATGTTTTCTGTGGCATCTCAAAATTTGGCACCTCAACTGTGTTTTTGTAAATAAAATGTATGATGCGTTCTTTCGGAGCTGGGCAGAAATCGAATTTTCATGACGAGCAGTCCGGGCAGGAGACCGTGAATTCATTAATTGTTATATATTTTTTTGTATAAAATTTAACTTACAAATAAAAGAAATTTCAAACTTTTAAGATATCAAATAAAAAATTGGATTATTATTTTTAAAATTATTTTCAGAGATTTTTTTTAATTGGGTGGCGAATTTCCGCAGAATTGCGAGCTTTAAAATTTTAAAGGAATATTCTGTCGTAAACTCCTTTTTAAAAAAAAAAGAATTTATTGAAGGAATTAAAATATGACGGGCAGATCCGTCGGGCAGACCATCATCGTCTTCTCGGCGACCTAATTTTTCCCTTTTGCTCTTCTCTCTCGTTTTGTTTTCCGCTCTTATTCTCGCGTGATTTTGCCTCTGTTGTTGTTGTTGATGCTATTTTTGTTTTGCCTTGTTTGATCTGGTGATTTTTAGTTTACGATCTCGTTGTCGCTCTTGCTTCTTTCATTGCAGGAGAAGTTTCGAGGTTTGTGGTTTTTTTTATAGTATAAATTTGCCTTTTTCTGTTGTTGGGAGTTTCAAAAGAGGTGGCATGTTGTGTCGAGAGGTGGTGGCGTTTGATAGCCATGGCGGATAGGTCACGTTTGCAGCCCGGTTTGGCATTACTGCTACTTCTTCTTCTTCTTCTTCTCGTCTCTTCGGTTGCGGAGGCCAAGGATCTCTACAAGGCAATAACTTTTTTCTACATCAATCGGCTGTTTTTTTCACCCCTTCCTGCGCTGTTTTTGCAATTGCTTTGCTGTTTCAGAAATGCAAGAATTCCAGTAGCGTTTTTTTTCTTCTGCCTAGGGCTAGAGTATATTACCTCAACAAGAATTGGCAGATTGGCCCATCTGCAGATTGATCTTCACTTGATCTTTTGAGGGCTAACTCTCAATTAAGATGTCTAGGGTTTCTGCAACAAAACAATTGGTCTTCAGATGCCAATTGTGGAACTCTGATCAATTTTTTTTTTTTTGGGGGGAGGGGTTTGCTACTTATGTATGTGGTTGCAGATTCTAGGTGTTGACAAAAATGCAAGTGACCGAGAAATTCAGAAAGCATTCCATAAGTGAGTATGATTCTTTCTTTTGGTTTTTCATAAGGAAGTTTAAGGAATTTTAGGGTGTATTTTGCAAAGAGGAAATGGTTATATTTTGCAAATGAGGAATGGTTCCAAAGGGCAGCAATCTCAGTGGAACTGATAAGCTTATTCATGAGGAATGTAGCTTGTGGTTCAGATGTACTATAAAATGGACTTTTGGTCTTTGATTCTGGATGAACTTTGCTTGTAGGCACTGGTAGTTTGAGTCCCTCAAGATTCATAAGAAAGGATGCTCTGTGGTTGGTGCACAAGTGGGGTAGAAACTGCTCTGGTTCCATTTGTAGTTCAGGGAGTCAAGATGCCTTTCTTGAATTGTTTCTTTCAGGGTGAAGATGACATGAAACTCTCAGGCTCCCAGCTTGTGAAAGTTCAAGTACTGAGTCAAAGGCAGTAATTTTGTTGGGTATGGTTGCAAACAGACTCTCTCTGAAGTATCATCCTGACAAGAACAAGGCAAAAAATGCAGAAGCTAAGTTTTCTGAAATTAGCAATGGTGAGTAGTCATTCCCATACACTTTACATGGTTCTGCATGTTGCACATACTCTTGGAGTTTCAAGCAGAAAATGGTTGTGCTTGCAAAAATTTGAAATGATAGGTTTAGGGTTTAGGGTTTTTCTGCACTCAAAAGCTTCAAAGGTCTTAAACACCTAATCAGAGTTGTATCACAGTTCACTTTCCAATTACAGGAAGAGCCATTGGATCTTATATTTCTGGACTTTGGATTGTATCCTAATATGCTACTTTCTTTGGGAATGTGACAGCATATGAGGTACTATCAGATTCTGAGAAGAGGAAGCAGTATGACTTAACTGGAGATGAAAAGGGTAGTCCTAGCTCTGGGTTTGGAGGAGGTCACAGCAGCAGTGCCTATGGTGGTGGCAGTAATTTTGGAGGTGGCAATTATGGATCTGGTTTTGGGGGCCCAGGGGGCCAAAGGACATTCACTTTCTCTTACGGGGCTCCAAAACAGGAAGCTCAAGGAGGGGGTCCCCAAGGCTGGCAGACCTTTTTCACCAATGGCCAATACTCAAAGCACTCAAGTAAGCAGAAGAGCTCGAGTGAATCTGAATCTGGACCTAGCTGGGCTCAGAACCTCTTTAATCAGTGGACATCATTTGGAAATGACAGGCAAGACCCCTCATCAAATTCAAGGGGCAGAATGTTTGACGGTTTATTTGGGTCTTCCTTTCCAGATGCATTTCGTCAGTCTTGGGGGGAATCCAAGGGGCAAGGAGGTCCTGCTCAGGAGCCTGTGAAATTACCCAAAGGTGTTGAGCAGCTGAATGCCAAGAAATTCAAGGCCCAAGTGTTGGAAACAGCACGGCACTCATGGGCCATCCTGTTCTTCATGCCAATGTCCCATGAGATTAGTGACAGGGCAGATGTATTGACTATATTTGCTGAAGACTTTAAAGGCTTAATGAGGGTGAGTTTGTGTGATGGAGTGTGGATGTATTATTGTCTGTTTCAGTTGTGAATTAATATCTCACAGATCCTATTGACATTTACTTTGCAGCAGAGGGTTTGTGTTGTGGCAAGTGGAGCATGACAAAATCTGTGGCTGATGACAAAATCTGTGGCTGCAGGTTGGTGCAGTTGACTGTCAAAGGGAAAAGCAATTGTGTGCAGAACAAGGGGTGAGCTTTGGGAGTAGCTTCTCTCCCAAGCTTGTCATCTACCCATTACGGGGGCTGGCAGAGAAGTCACCTGTGCAGTACTCAGGTGAATGGACTGCAAAAGCATTGAAAACTTTCTATGTCAAACAGCTCTCACCTCTATCAATCCGACTTGATCACCAGAATTTTATTGAGGCCATGACAAGGGCCCAGGAGCATCCACGTGCCATTCTCATTTCAAACAAGAAGGAGGTTCCACTGACTTGGCGAGCCCTTAGTGGCGAATTTGAGAATCGCATTGAATTCTTTGACATAAAGGTGACAGTCATTGAAAATTCACTGTTTGGAATTCTTGGAAGTTGTCCTTGATCATTTTTGGTCAGTTGAAGAGTACTGTGTCATCCATGTATGTTTATTGGTTTTTCATCAAACACTTGCTGAACATGATTCTTTGCATATGACAATGAGAGATTGTTGGTCAGTTGCATGTAAGTCATACAGTGTGGGGTGATGCAGTGGTGGTCACCCTGATTACTTGAAATGTGGAAACAAGGAAAAATGGTCAATGTGTATGTTTCCATACAAATGAGTGGATCACTGACTTTAGCCTGTCAAGAGCAAAAGTCACTTTGCGAAGGTCACAATTTTCTTGCTTTCCAGTGGGCCATGATATATTGTTTGTATGTAACTGCATATTGTCATTCCCTGATGTTTAATCATTGAGTTTCTTGCAAGGCTGTGCTGAACCTTATTAGTGACGGATGGTCTCTTCTTGCAGGTTGACGATGAGACAGACCCAATTGCAAGGAAGCTTGGAGTAGAAGCGTTCCCAGGAGTGGTGGGGCTTTTGTCAAATGGGGATCAAGTTAGCCCCAGCAGTAGTAATACTGTACTTGACAAAAATGGGGAAGCTCTTCGGGGCTTCTTGGAGGGGCTTGAGAAGAAAGAGCATGCAGCAGCAGAAAGTTCACAATCGGAAGGGTTTGCAACTGTTACCCTTCTAACCAAATCAAATATGAAGCATCTTTTTGGACCCACTTCATCCTTGTGCATTATTGGAGTTGCAAAATCAAACAAACAGCAGAAGAGAGTGAAGGAGATTCTTACTGAGGTAGGTTTCAGCAGAGATCAAATAGAAGCCTTTGTTGTGCTTCTCAATTTTGTTACACCTTTTCAAAATTTCCAGAGCTATGATCACTATTTTTGCAGATGTGTACTAATTTGATAGCCTGCCATTGAATCTTTCCTCTGCAGATTTCTCAAAAGTCTTTGATGAGGAATGTGCATGGAGCTCCACCCATCTCATACATCCTCGTTGATGGAGGGAAGTATGTCAGGTTTCTGGAGGCATTCCCTGAAACAGACATGGACAAGTCCAGTGCAGTTTTGGTAGCCTATAAGCCTCGAAGAGGCAAGTTTGCAGTGTATAGAGGACCAGTCACTCTTGAGGGTTTTGAAGAGTTTGTGAGTGGTGTCTTAGGTGGAGATATAAGCTTCAAGTCCATTGCGCAGAAACCCACTCTCTAACCTAGATACAGCTCTTTATTGTCTGTCTCACACTGATCTTTTGGGGCACAAATTCTTTTGCCCATCAACATATGAAGGGAAATCAAAATAACATGCTGATGCTCTTTAGCCCATCAGCTGCACAACGATTCAAAGAGCTTGAAGAAGGAGGTAACCCGCCTACTCTTCACAATGGCCCTTTACCAGTTTTGAGTCTCAGAGTCATCCCAGAAGTATGACATTCTGGACTTTGATTGAGCCACAGTTAAACACTGAATAGAGACAGAGACAGAGGGAACAGAAATTTGGCATTTCTCTATTGGAGTGGACCCTCTTGACATAACACAGTAACACAGTTTGGGTGTCTGAGTCTTGCAGGGTTCAGGGAGTGCATTCTTCTTAAAAGGGTGTGAAATTTACGCTCCTGTATTTCCTCTAAAGATTTGCATCTGTTGTGAGTTTGTACAATATAATGTCACGGAGCTGTTGACCAGAGAGCTAGATTTCAAATTGTTGCAATCCTGATTACATTGTTATTGACGGGAGTGACAACATGCTGTTTTTTGTTCATTATCTGAGTTGCCTAAACCCTAAACCCTGGACACTGTAACAGCAAACTGTCACACATGCAGCAGCAGCAACAATGCTGATCTTCACAGGGACCTATTTCCTCCGAACCTTAATTTAATTTTTTTTTTATTAAATCTGAATTATTTCTTATTAAAAAAAAACTGGAGATAAAAGCAAATTCCTGATTCCATTGTTTTGTGGAACCAGAACTGAGACAATTTTAATCTATTTATCAGAGCTGAAATTGAAGGTTCTTCATAAAAAGTGAAGTAGCCTACTGCCCAACACTGGTTATAAACTACTCATCTCTAAACTGAAACCGTTCATTGAATGTTTGTTGTTCATGTATTTTATGCTATGACATTTGCATTGTTTCAATTGTTTCAATTAGGTTTGCTATGTTGATTGCCGTGGGCTATATGCGGTTTTAGTTTTTGTAATTTGAACCTCAGCCAAGCACCATCTTAATTTTGTTTGTTTTGTTATTTTTCAGGGCAATCTCCTACTGCAATGGGTAGGGTCTTCAAGCTCAAGGTTCAATTCCTGTAGAGCTGGACTTGATTGTATTATCATCTTACTTCTGCTGATTAATACAACAAGTATCAGTGAAAAAACTAATAAGTAGGAAGAAAGACAAGGAAATAAATATTTAATTTCAATACATTGATACAACCAATCATTTCTAAATGAAACAAACTCTTTGACATTTTTACTGTTTCATTGTCTAAAGTTTAGCAAAATAAAGTCCTCATTTTTTGTTGTTACAAATTGCCAATCTGAATGGCTTCAATAGGACTTCAAAGAATAAGTATTCTTTGCTGTTGGGCATGCATCAATTCAGTAGGTGTTGTAGTATTTCATCTTCTTGGAAAAATTTCTATTTACTTTGGTTGAGACTTCATACCTCTTTTATCATCCCAACAAATCTTTTTGTCTCTCAGGGAATCATAATTTGCTTCTATGGTATTGCGGGTCTATTCCACAGCTGCCCATTGCACCACTGGGTTGCATGCAGAGATGGTGAATGATCCCGATTATGGTAAAAGAGTGGTGTTATGTTGTACCTGAAATGTGCACTGTGCACAACAGTGGGTAAGCTGTCCATGCTACATGTTTCCTGCTGCACTTTTTGCTTACTCACCAGATCCTAACATCATTGTAGAATTCACAGTGGCAACAGCTTGGAGTGAGGTGTAACTGCAGAGCTTTAACATCATTGTGCACAAATGTGTTCAAGAATTGCAGTTTCCCAGTAGTGTCTGAGCACTCAGTAATGAGTTTTCTATGGAGTTCACAGCACTACTACTGAGACAACAGAAACTGTGAAAGATTGGGAGTCTCCTCATTATTTGCTTCTCCTCTGTTCCACGTCCCCTGACCATCACAGCAAAAGAAACAAGTCCAACATCAACAATGAGGTACAATCCTTTGCTTTCTGTTTTTCTTTTCAATCGAACAGACTTTTATGGCACCAACATTAAACAAGAGAAGGCTCAATGAAAAGACCAATGTTTTTGCTAAGTGCCAATACTGCTGCCACTCTAAAGCAATTAGATAGAAACCAAAAGAACATTACAGAGAATAAACGAGTGAGTGAGCATGACATACTACAGAGTGCCAATTCATGTCCATATGAGAGCATCCGGTGATATCACTAGTGAACTTCCGACTGATTTTTATCACCACCACTGCAAAATGTGAGCTGTCCTCATGGCTTTGCTTCTCTGCAACAGTGAATAAATACACAACAGATGTTAAGAACATTATCTTTAACATTGTCTTTAGACCAATTGTCATAGACCATGTGCGATGGCATTAGATGCTACTCAGAATCCAACTATTCCAGCACATGATAACACAAATCTTGACACTGTTGAATCTTGTTCCTTGTGCCTCATATTACCATCTTCAGTGGGAAGAGTAGTAGTGTATTTGAAACAGTTCCTGGCCAATCTGTGTCATGTTCAAAAATGCTAACTCAAAAGAAGTGAACCAACAGAGACCATATCCATGAGATTGGACAGAAAAACTCCAAAACAAAACCTTGAAGGTGACTAGGCACTGATTGTGGTCATAACTTGTATAAGGAGGAGCAGGATAGTTTGCTCACAAACTGTTGCCTGGTCATCATCACCTTCATCATGAACAGCAGCAGCAATGAGCTGCCATGACTCCTCACACTGACTTCATCGGGTCCTGATGGTGGGTGTAGGTAGGTATATTATAAATCCACCCAAAATTTGGGGCAAATCATGTCCTGAGTTTCTGTCACATTTCCAGAAGCAACACTTTCTGTCACATATCCAGACTGAGTCATTATATTGGATATCACTTGCAAAGGAGCACACCACCAATTGTATCATATGGTGAGCAATTTCTGATGTGACCATGGTTGCAAAAGAGGTGCCCATCTGGAAAATTTCAAAGAAACAGTGACTGAAAATTGCAAAGATGCAGTGATGAAGGTCAAGGACAGCCTACCCAATGGCATATTTGGAGAAAGAGTTGCAACCTTGCACATCAAGAAGTTTAGATTTGGGAAGACTTCTTTGACTATGGTCACTCTGGTCTCACATCCATGTTTTGTGGCTCTCTCCTGCTTTGGCAGTCAGTAGGTGTGGGTGCAAAGACAAGCTGCTGCTTCTGTGTGTTGTTGTTGCAGTAGATTTTCATTGCAATCCCTTAACTACCTTGTTTCTGATAGGAGGAGTTAAACTATTTCACCAGCTTCTTTCTCAAGTCTATCTGCCCCTAGTGACAGCAGTGGAGAACTCAATGCTACTGAGATCTGGAGTAAGCCTGTCAACAGACATGCTGCAGTCAACTGCTTTCTGCCATAGTAGCGAGAGAATCTTTTGTGGTCGGATTGTATATGTGGTTCCAGCTGCTTCTGTTTCTGCATGCTCACCTCTTGTACCATTTGCACATTCTGATCAGCTGCATTCGCAAGAGTTTCAAGATTTGCTATCAACCTGTCTCTTTCCCCCTGAGCAGGCCAGAAACACACATTGAGTAAGTGGCAGTCTGCATTGGGTTCATGAATGGTCACCATGTGCCTTGATTGTGGTAACAAACAATGTATCCACCAAATGATGGACAAAACTATGACATGAAAAGACATACAATGCTGTTTGCCACAGAATGCTTTGCCAGATTGTAGTGGTGATGCAGAAACAAACCCACAGACTGTGTCACAAATGAAATGCAAAACTTTACCTGCAAAGATCTCTTCTCCTCTTCTAGTTCCTCAAGCTTCCGTTCATACTGCAGCCTTAGGTATTCAGGATCAAATCTCTCAAATGTCTTCATCTCAGCCTGCACCATGTGGCAACACATAAGAACAAAAATCCTCCCAACTTCCAGCAATGCTGAGATTGTACCCTTGTGGCTAACAGTTTATGGCTAAATGGCTATGCAGGGTGGGTTACAATAAGAGCTATCTAACAGTGTCTTCATCTCAGAGCTCAAACTTTGAAAGGGACACATATTGCTAACCTCCTTTTGCTGAAGGCGAATGTTAAGCTCTCGAAGTTGTTTGTCAAGATTCTCTTGCAATGTCATGCGACCCCACTCCTTGGCCACCACAACAGTCTCAGCTTCACAAGAAGAATCACCTGTGTGTGCACAGTTGTTTGTTGTACACGTCTTCATGAAGTAGGCAAACAATTCTAATTAAATGGTCAAGAGTTGCAAACAATGAAAATGAGAAAATGAAGAGCACACCCTTTAAATAGTGTCTGAGATTGACACATGTCTTACCAGACGTTAAGAAAATGCTTCCATCACTGTTTACACCTCCAAACTCTATTCCTGACACACTGTCTTCAAAGCTGTCAGAGGATTGAGAAGAGACAGGCCTCAAGGATCCAATTGATGGAAACCTTGAGTTCTGCATCTGAATCAGCTCACACTCCAATTCCTGAATTCTTGTCACATAATCTTTCAGCAAGCCTTCAGTCTGCACCACATTATACATGCACATTAGTTTTGCTGTGTAAACAATGGTGTTTCAAACCACATTGACAGTTGACACATGCGCAAAACTGTGCACAGAGAGCAGCAACAATCTATATATATAAAAGAATCGGTGTGTGTCCGTCCGTCTGATATCCTATTGGCTGGAACTCAGTCCGATATCCTATTGGCTGGAAAACTCAGGGTAATGGGTATCACTCAGTGTCAGGAAAAATCACTCAGTGTGATGGGTATCACTCCGTGTCAAGAAAAATCACTCAGTGTGATGGGTATCACTCAGTGTCAGGAAAAATCACTCAGTGTGATGGGTATCACTCAGTGTCTGGTTTGTTTGTGAGGAAAACAGGGTCCCTCAGTGCAATGGGTAAAC